>Ga0256841_1002821_pt1 | contig 13472 bp, 11 predicted proteins | sample 356308metaG_FD_185971 | JGI IMG/M metagenome (GOLD analysis project Ga0256841, IMG submission 185971) | Hydrothermal vent microbial communities from Mid Atlantic Ridge, Atlantic Ocean - 356-308 | ecosystem: Environmental > Aquatic > Marine > Hydrothermal vents | place: Atlantic Ocean: Mid...
ATGCAGGAAAATATACAGCGGCGCATTGAAGGAGAAATTGAGGTCAGTCATTACACCATGCGGGGCGTGCGCAAAGACGGTACAGATATTGACATTGAGGTGCTGGGCCGGCGCGCAACCTACCAGGGCCGCCCGGCAGTAGTCGGCACGCTGCTGGATATTACCGAGCGCAAGCGGGCGGAAGAGGCCCTCCGGGAAAGCGAGCATAAGTTCCGCAGCCTGGTTGAACAATCCGCAGACGGCATCGTACTGACTGATGAGCGGGGAATTGTCATCGAGTGGAACCAGAGCCAGGAACAGATCACCGGCATCCCACGGGCTGAAGCATTGGGACAGCCCATATGGGAAATTCAGTTTTGTTCTCTGCCAGAGGAACGCCGTACACCCGAACACCGCCTCAGGATAGAAGAAACCGTACGCGATTTCCTCGCAAGCGGCGAAGCTCCCTGGATGGGCAAAATTCAGGAGCACGAAATTCAGCTACCCAACGGCAAGCGGCGTGTGATTCAGACTGTGACATTCCCCATCCAGACTGCCCGTGGTTACATGATGGGCAGCATCACCCGTGACATCACCAAGCGCAAGCAGGCAGAAGAAGCACTCAGAGTGCTAAACCTGGACCTGGAAAATCGCAACCGTGAACTGCTGGCGCTGCACGAAATCGGGCAAACGCTGGCAGCCACGCTGGACGTTCGCCAGATTTACCGGGTGATGTACCAGGAAGTCGGGCAGCGGCTGCTGCAGGTCCCCCATTTCGTGATCGCCCTCTATGACGCTGAAGCGGAGATGATCACCTGCGGCTATGCCATTATAGACGGTGAAGAGGCCGATCCGGCCAGGTTCCCGCCGCTGCCGCTGGGCGAAGGCCCTACCAGTGACACGATTCGAACGCGCAAGCCTCGCATCGCTGATCTGGATAAGATCGGTCCGCCCCTGGAAAAGAAAGGGCGTCTCATCCTGATTCCCGGCAAAGACGTGGACAAAGGAGATGATCGCACCCCCAGATCCGCCCTGTACGTGCCCATGCTCAGTGGAGATAGAGTCATTGGTGTGATGAACGTGCAGAGCTATGAGGCCAACGCCTTCAACACCACCAACATTCCGCTGCTGTCCATCCTTGCCAACCAGGCCGCTATTGCCATTCAAAACGCCCGGCTGTTCACCGCCGAGCATGAACAGCGTGCCCTGGCCGAAGCGCTGCGAGATACTATCGCCGTACTGACCCGCTCACTTGACCTGAACACCGTGCTCAACGGTATTCTGGAAAACGTGGGCCGTGTCGTCCCCCATGACGCAGCCAATATCATGCTGGTCGAGAATGACATCCTGCATCCCGTCCAGTGGCATGGCTACGCTGAAAAAGTTGACGATACCTTCATGAAAGAGCTGCGTCTGCCGCTGACAGACCTGCCAAGCTTCCGCCGGATGTTCCAGACTGGCCAGCCCTGCCTGATCAGCAATATAGAGGAACCGATAGATGCGATCGAGTGGGACGACTCCTGGCCGGAAGTGGCCTGGATTCGCTCCTACGTCGGCGTCCCGATTCTGGCACACGGGCAGGTGATAGGCTTCATCAATCTGGACAGCCGCCAGCCCGGATTCTTCACACAGCGCCATGTGGAGCGGCTGCAGGCATTTGCTGACCAGGCCGCCATCGCCATTGAGAATGCCCAGTTATACGACGAGATTCGCCGCCATGCCGCGGAACTGGAACATCATGTCATACTGCGCACGCGGGAACTTGAAGAAGAGCGGGCACAACTGCAGGCCATCCTGGACTCGATGGGCGAGGGTGTGATCTATACCGAGGGCACATCCATCCGCTACGTCAACTGGCTGGTGCCGATCATGACCGGTTATACCCAGGGCGAATTGAATCATCTCCTGTGGGAGGCACTGCCCGAACTGCTGGCTGGAACACAGGGCAGCTACATCGATCTGGGCGAGAACATCCTGACGGCACTCAGCACCCGCACTGCCTGGCGTGGCGAAGTCCGGCTGCGGCGCAAAGATGGGTCTGAATTCGACGCCAGCCTGACGGTGACTCTGGTCAGCCCGCCGGGAGAAGAACCAGTCTGTACAGTCGCCCTGATCCGGGACATCAGCCAGCGAAAGGCGCTGGAGGCTCAGAAGGACCGCTTCATTGCCAGCGCCTCCCACGAACTGCGCACCCCGCTGGCTAACATGAAGATGCGGCTCTATCTGCTCCGCAAGCAGCCCGAGAAATTCGAGAAACATATGGACGTCTTGCAAGAGGTCACCGACACGATGGAAAAGCTGGTGGAAGACCTGCTGGACGTATCACGTTTTGAACGCGGCGTCATCACACTGAACAGGCGGACAACCATCCTGCAAGACCTGATTCGGAGAGTCGTGGAATCCCTGCTGCCCCGCGCCGAGTCCGAGGAAAAAACGCTGTCCTATATCTTACCGGAGACTCCGTTCAAGGCCTTCGTAGACCCCGACCGCATCTCACAGGTCATCACCAACCTGACCACCAATGCCCTCAACTACACGCCGGAGGGCGGTCAGATCACCATCGAACTGACCGAGGGTCTGGCTGACACGGTGCTCATTCACGTCAAAGATACCGGCGTCGGTATTCCACCAGAATTGCAGACACAGATATTTGAGCCGTTCTTCCGGGCTAATGAAAACGCGGCCAGGGGCACCGGCCTGGGACTGACAATCTCCAGAGAAATCGTAACCTCGCACGGTGGAGAGATCATGCTGGAGAGCGAGCCGGGCCGCGGCAGCACCTTCACCGTTCGACTGCCGCTGATGACGAACGGCAGCACGGAGGACGGCGCGTAGCGCACACTTGCCCACTCCTCTACTTCTACCGTATCATGACAGCCAGCAGCCATGAATCACCCCGTCCGCACACCGAACAATGAGGCATGGAGTACAGGCTTATGTCAGAACGAAGCCGCACGTACATCGCACGACGGCGTCCAATTGAAATGGAAGCGGAACTGGTCAGCGAGGAACAGGTTGTGGAAACCTGGGAAGGCCCGCGCACAGCTTATCCGGGGGACTACATCATGACCGGTGTGCGCGGCGAACGGTGGCCCGTCCCCGGCAGTGAATTCGATAAGCTGTACGACATTCTGGGGCCGGTGGAAGAAAAAGAAAACACCTTCCGGGTGCGCAAGAAAGTGATGGAAGTGGCCGTCTTTCAGACGTATGAGCCGATCACATTTCGGATACGCGGCGAGGATTTCCACGCGAATGCCGGCTACTTCATCATCTCCTACGGCGATGAAGATTCGCGCTATCCCTGCGAGCCGAGCGTCTTCTTTGAGACCTTTGAAGTCGTCCGCCCGGCAGACGAAGAAGAAGATTTCTCCGTCTGAGACCAGCGGCCCGTCCGTTCAGTCAGCAGACTCGTCTCCATCCTCGCCCCACCAGTCAAAGCCCGGCGGCAGATTCGCCAGCCCGGGGCCTGGCAGGTCGCTGCTGTCCGGCGGAGGCTCCGGTGCCGTCCCCAGCAGCGCATCCACAGCCAGCGGGTGGGCCGCCATGTCCGCCTCACCTGCATATTCCGGATAACTGCTGCGCATGATCCGCTGGTAAAGCTGGCGGGCATGCAGCGCGATCGCCCCCAGGCCGATGAATACCCCGACCGCATTGATGACCACCCCCACCCAGGGCAACGGAACATTGGTCACCAGCGTGTAGACGATCGTGCCCAGCAGCAGCGAAAGCAACTGCGCCGCCACACGATTCGGCGTGCGGATCAGGCGCTTGCCCAACCGCCGCCCGATCAGGTCGCTGATCACCAGACGGGACATGAACAGAATGACAAAGGTCATCCCCCCGATCACCAGCGCGTTAACCACAATCAGCAGCACAACCCCCATGCCGGTAAACCCGCCCAGCGTGATCAGAGAGAGGATAATCAGCGCCAGGATGCTGACCAGCAGCAAAATCAGGCTGACCGGGGCTGCCAGCAGGGCCAGAATCAGCCCCCATCCAAAGCTGGAAGGCGCCTGCCGGGGCAGCAGCGCAGCCGGCTCACGTATCCAGGCGGGTGCCAGGGCCATCACCATCACGCCCGCCGCCATCAGCGAGAGCACATCGGTCAGCACGTGGTTCAGATAGCGAGCAATGACATCCAGCGGCTGGACTTCTTCGGCTTCCATCGCGGCCTGTGTGATGTCCGGGCGTGGGGCCACCAGATCAAAATTGATCGTGCCGCCGATGCGGCCATTGATATTGCCGGGGCGCGGCCCGGTATAAGACAGGTCGCCGCCGATACGTCCCGCCGAGCGGACGGTCAGGCCGGGAGTCTGGAATGACACGGAAAACGGGAACGGAAACGGGATGAAGCTGGGTGAGGTATCGCCGCCGCCTACCTTAGCATACACATCACCATCCACCGCGCCCTCGATGACCAGTGCCGAGCCGTTGAAACTCACGTCGCCCTGCACATCCCCGCGCACGATGGTCTGATAGCCCAGCACCAGCAGATCGCCGGGCAGGGTGGCCCGCTCCCAGATTTCCACGTTCAGCGCCACCGCGCTGATATCCACACGATCCGCCAGCTCCGCTGATTCGGTCAGGTCAAGGTCCACGCCCATAAAATGCACGTCATCGCCAACCGCCCCATCGAGCCGAAGCTGCCCTCCGATCAGCCAGATATCCCCCTCAACATGGCCACCCGGTGCAACCGTTGCCGCCCAGGCTCCACCGATCAGATCGCCCTCGATCACGCCCTCAATGGTCAGCGTGTTGCAGGCCACGTAGAAATCAGAATCGATTGTTTCGTCTGCGTCAACAATACATTCGTCACCCTGGCGGCTTTCCGCCGCACTGACCCGGCTGATCGCCAGACCCAGCAGGACGCCGAAAAACAATAGAGACGCAATCCACACGCGGCGATGGCGCATATCATCCTCCCGTCACATGAGGCCGCTGCCACAGCTTGCTATACCTGATATTACGCGGTATTCCACGCCGGGATGCGACGTATTCCAACAAACCCCGTTCTCGCTGATGAGCTATCCTTATTGTACCCCGGCGGACACCCTCAAAGGCAAATTTACGCCCGGCTCGCTCCAGAGGCAATCTCCCACAGTTGCTGGCCCCCGCGGCAGGCAGGCCGTACAATCCTTTTTGTCATCCACGACCGCGATTGCCCCGGAGCAAACCTGATGATCCGACTGCCCCATGTCACCCCCGAGATGCTGGAAGCCGCTTACTGGCTGGCCCGTCTGAATAACCCGGATGTGCCGCTGCTAGACGCCGCCGAGATCGCAGCCTTCAATACGCGTGTGCCGGAAGTCATCGGCATCCCCGATCTGTTCGACCTGCCGGAAACGTTGACGGCGGACGAAATCCGGGCGGTCATGCCATCCCCGCCGGAACGGCAATACTATGATGTCAGCGGCAGGCCCTTCGCCCCAACGGTGTGGGATGCACTCCAGAAGAACCTCGCCCTTGATGCCATCCCGGCAACGGCTGCTCCCCGCTTCGGTCTGGTCACGCGGCGCACACCGGTGCGCACATATCCGACGGCCATCACGGCACTGGAGGCACCGGACGACCTGCCGTTTGACCAGTTTCAGGAAACAACGGTGGACGTCGGCTGGCCGGTGGCCGTGCTGCATACCAGCGCCGATGGGCTGTGGGGCCTGGCCCTGACGCCGCACTATTGGGGCTGGCTGCGCCTGGATGCCGTCGCCTCCGGCACGCGGCAGGCTGTGCAGGCATACGTGCAGGCGGAGCCGTTCGCCGTGGCCACTGCACCCTGGGCAGGAGTCGCCATGCCGGACGGCGAGCACGTCACCGCGCAGATGGGCACACGCCTGCCCCTGACCGGGCAAAATCGCCTGCAGGTTCCGCGCCGGGATGAATCGGGGCAACTGATCTTTGCCGAGGGGTACATCCCCGCTGATCTTGCCGAGTGGCATCACGGCTACCTGCCATCCACGCTGCGCAGCATCCTGACGCAAGCCTTTGCCCTGCTGGGTGAGCCATACGGCTGGGGCGGAATGCGGCTGGCCCGGCCCGGCAGGGACTGCTCACGGCTGGTGCGGGATGTGTGGGCCACGATAGGTATCCTGCTGCCGCGCAACAGCAGTCAGCAGGGGAAAGTGGGCGATCTGGCGGCCACCTTCGCGCCCGGCGATTCCCCCGCCGCCCGCGTAGAAATCCTGGGGGAGCACGTCCCACCGGGGGCGCTGCTGCTGATGCCCGGCCATGTGATGATCATGCTCGGCATGGTGGCGGGCATCCCTTACGTGATCCACGACCTGTGGCGCTGCCGCCACCCGGACGGCAGCACAGAAATGGTCGGTGCGGTGACTGTTTCCGCGCTGTCCCCTGAAGGCAGTGCCGCCCGCCGCACCCTGCTGGAACGGCTGACACATGCCTGCATCATCCGGTGAAACGAGCTGCTCAGGTCTATTTCCGAGAAAATTTGTCAGTGTATAACCGACGGGCTATAATTCCCCCCGCCTGTCAATTATTTCACAAAAAACGTGAGGATATGTCCGCGATGAACAAACTGTTGAGTGTATTATTGATCATCCTGATCCTGACGGTAGCCGCCTGTGGCCAGCCTGCGCTGCAAGCGCCAGATGGGACAACCGAACATGCAGGCGAAACCGCCGCCGAACAAGAAGAAGCCGTGGTTGAAGAAACCGTAGAAGAAGCGACAGAAGAGACCGCAGCACCAGAGGAAGAAGCAGCCGGAGTCACCGAAGAAGAAACCGCAACCCCGGAAACTCAGGCCGAAGAAGAGGAACCGACCGCCGTCGAAGAAGAAGCAGGGGCGGTCATGGTAGGTGACGCCGAAAATGGTGAGGTGCTCTTTAACGAGATGCAGCCGGAAGCCGGTTTTGCCTGCGCCACATGCCACCGCGTGGATTCGGAAGAGCAGTTGATCGGCCCCGGCCTGCTCAACATTCCCAGCCGTGCCGCCACGCGCGTTGAAGGCATGAGCGCCGAAGAATACATCCACACGTCAATCGTTGATCCCGGCGCTTACGTCGTTGACGGCTATCCGGATCAGCTCATGCCGCGCAACTACACCGACATCTTCGATGAAGAACAGATCGCCGATCTGATCGCCTATCTGCTCACCCTGGAATAGTCCACAGCCCATGTCATGCCAGCGCCCTGCCCGCAGCGGGCAGGGCGTTTTCATTTTCACGGCGTCCGCATGTTGCCGCGCCGCCCCCGTTCAGGGTATGCTCTGCAGCAGATGCCCAATGAATGATCGGTCACCATGAACGAAAACCAACAACCGGACTTCGTCTTCACCGCTGACACTCCCGGCGAGCGCCTTGATCGAGCGCTGGCTGCCCGGATACCCGATCTTTCCCGGACGCGCATCCAGGCGTTGATCAAAGCAGGGCATATCACCGTGAACGGCAGCCCTTCCGGCAAACCATCTTACCGGCTGGAAGGCGGCGAGGTGATCGCCGTTTACCTGCCGCCGCCGGAAAGGAGCGAGATCGTCCCGGAGGATATCCCGCTGGTGGTGCTCTATGAGGATGAAGACCTGATCGCCATAGACAAACCCGCCGGGATGGTCGTCCATCCGGCCTACGGCCACACGTCCGGCACACTGGTCAATGCCGTGCTCTACCGCTGGCCGGAACTGGCACAGGTCGGCGATCAACACCGTGCAGGCATCGTGCACCGGCTGGACAAGGACACATCCGGCGTGATCGTGGTCGCCCGCACCCCGCAGGCTCATCGTGCGCTGGCGGCACAGTTCGAGGCACGCACGACCCGCAAGCGCTATCTGGCCCTGGTGGAGGGCAATCCCGCCTCAGCCACCGGGCGGATCGAAGCGCCGATCGGGCGTAACCCCCGCCAGCGCAAACAGATGGCCGTCGTCCGCAAAGGACGGGAGGCCATCACCGAATTCAACGTGCTGGCATACTACGCCGATCATGCGCTGCTGGAAATTTTCCCGCGCACGGGACGCACCCATCAGATTCGCGTGCATCTGGCCTTCATCGGCCATCCCATCGTCGGGGATACAGTCTATGGCCGTCGCAAGCAGCGCATCAAACTCAAGCGTCATTTCCTGCACGCCGCCGACCTGACCGTGCGCTCACCATCCACGGGCGAGCCGCTCACCTTCTCCGCGCCGCTGCCCGTCGGGCTGCAAAACATCCTGGACAAGCTGCCCCGCTGAGATCATGCGACGCCGTTTAACGCCTCCCGACAGAAGGCCGCCGATTCGGCCAGATTGCGGCGCATTTTCGCCTCATCCACCGCTTCCAGCGTCTGCGGATTGAGTTCCAGCACAATATGTCCGTCGAAGCCATCGGCGGCCACCTGCCGCAGCAGCGCCGCCAGATCGAGTTCGCCCCTGTGGGGAAGTTGATGCTCTTTGCCATCCCGGAAGTTGCTCAGGTGAATATGACGGATGCGCGAATTCCCGGCGCGGTAGGCGGTCAGCGGATCAATGCCGTGTGTGGCCCAATGCGTGGTATCCATCGTCAGATAGTCGTGCACCTGCGGCCACTGCTCCAGCGTGTTCCACCAGATCAGCTTCTTCTGATCCAGCGCCGGCAGCAGACGCTTGAGCCGGTTGCTCAGGATCGGCATGTTCTCCACGCAGACCTTGACCGACGTCCCGGTCTGGAATCGGGCCAGCCCGCCGTCTGCCATCCAGCGGCGGATGGCCCCGCTGTGCGGCCATGCGGGTAAATGCCACATACGCGGCCCGTAGAGCACCAGCGCCCGCCCGATGCGGCCCGGCAGGTGGACGACCACATGCCCGGCACCGATCTGTTCGGCCAGTGCAACCGTCTGTTTGATGACCGCCACAGGCTCCATCTCCCAACCGGGCAGGGGGCGGCCCAGAAACGGCGCGTGCAGGCTGCGCACCGGGATGCCGTATGTGTCCATCAGGCGGCGCAGATTGTCCGGCTGGCGGGTATCCAGCCGCGAATCGCACATAATCTCCATGCCGTCAAACCCGTATTCCGCCGCCAGTGCGAAACAGCGATCCAGGCTGTAGAGATACAGTGAGCCGGTCGAAAAGGTCAGGCAAGGAGCCATTTGTCGCATCTCTCCTGAAAATAAAAACAGTACCTGCATCCGATCATGTCTGCCGCAGCGCGCCTGTTCCTGACGGCTGCACTGCGCTTTCGCGGTGAACCTGATCATTTACCGATATACAGGCGGCGAAACCCCCCTACTTCGCCCGTACCTCTGTCGTGCGGATCAGCAGATGGCCGCAGTTCACACAGGTTACCGTCCAGCCGGCCTTGCCGCCTTTTGTCCACGCGCCCAGCCGCAAATAGTCGCTTTTGCACTCCGGGCAGAGGCGGTAGCGGCGCAGTATCTTCTTTTCGGCAGCGGCCCGCCGTGCTTCCAGGTAATCCAGCAGATCACCGGGCGCGGCGTCTGGGCCGGGCGTGCCCTTCCCAAATAATCGGCGCAGGAAACCCATTTACTTCACCTCCCCGGATTGGCGGTTCCGCCGGGCGTTGGCGACGGCACAGGCTGGCCGCGCATATCCTCAAAACCCATCTCTCGCATCCATTCACAGATCACAGGGCCGCCGTGCCTGTCCTCGTGCGGAACGCCGTCCGGCTGTGGCAGGCCATCGAAGCCGCGCAAATAACCGAATGTCCCGTCAATCTGGGCGCGGGCAGCGGGGGAAAGGTCGCGGTCGCCAATGGCAACGGCATGAATGTGAATCGGCGAACCGGGATAGAGATCATCCGTCTCACGCAGCCACGCGGCGAAGCCCGCCACCCGCAGCGTATAGACCATCGGCTCGATCTCATCCCACAGCACCTCCCAGTTGATCCGACTGCGCACGGAGAGATCCACCGCGCCGCCGCCATCATGGGTGCCAAAGCTGGCAGCCACTTCACCGGCATTGTAGCTGCCCTGCGTGATCGCCCGCCGGAAGTCCACATAGCCACCCTGTGCGAAGTAGAGCGCCTGCGCATGGTCGAGCATAGCGAGTGTGCGGGCGTTGAACTGTGCCTCACCGATCCACACGCGGGTGTAGTCATCGGGCGGGCGCTGGCAACCTTCCGGCTCCGCGTATGGCGTCGGCGTGAGTGAGGGGGTTGGCGTGCTTGCCGGCGTCAGCGTGTAGGGCGGCATGGCCACCGCCGGGGCAAACCTCCCCAGGCTCACCAGCAGCAGCCCCGCCAGCAGCAGTGCCAGCAGATATACCAGACGCCTCTGTCCCCACTTTGCCATCTTACGCCCCGGCCTGCTGAACGTCGGATGTGATCGGAGCATCGGCAGGCATCCAGCGGAAGACCAGCAGCGCTGCCACGAGATACACCACGCCAACGACGGCAAATGTGCCGCGCAGCGTCAGCCCGACGGCCACCAGCGATCCAGCCATCGGGGCGACGGCCCGCGATGCCGCCAGCACCGAGTTATCCAACCCGTACACCGCGCCTTCCTCGCCGGGGTGAGAATAGCGAGCCAGCAGCGCGCTGGCCGAGGCCACAATTCCCCCACCTGCCAGACCGGTGATCACCTGGAGCACGATCAACTGCCAGGCAGCCGTGACAAATGACTGCGGCACATAAAACACAGCCAGGGCCAGCGCGCTGCCAAGCAGCACACGCCGGTGCCCTATCCGGTCACCCAGACGCCCCAGATAAACAGTGCTCACCGTCCCCGCGAAGGATGCCAGCCCGGTCATCAGGCCGGTGTACGAACTGGCCCCAGTCCCGCCCGGCAGCAGCGCGGCGACGAACAGCGGCGCTACGGGGTTGATCATGTTGCGTCCCAGCCCGCTCATGAACCGGGCGGCGTAAACCAGCGGCACGCCGGGGATCGAGAGCACATGCCGCCATTCTGCAAACAGGCCACGCCTCTGACCGGGAGCCTGTGCCGGTCGGAAGTGCTCATCCACACCCCACCAGACCAGCACACCCGCTGCTGCCAGCAGGATCGCAGTCACCACGAACGGCACGCGGTAGCCAAAGGCATCGGCCAGCGTGCCGCCGATCAACGGTCCGACGGCAATGCCGCTCCACAGCGCGACCTGCACGGTTCCCATTGCAAAACCGGCCCGTTCCCGCGGCGCTTCTGCCGCCACCAGCGCATTTGATGCTGAAACCGTCCCCGTGATCAGCCCCTGCACGGCCCGCAGCAGGATCAACTGCTCGGCGGTGTGCACGAAGCCCATCAGCAGCAGCAGGACAGCGCCGCCGAAAGTTGCCCGCTCCACCATCAATTTGCGGCCATAGCGATCGGCCAGTGCGCCCCAGATCGGTGCGGCGATCATCATGGTGAATCCCTGCGCGGAATAGACCAGCCCAGCCAGCAGCTCCGTGCTCAGGCCCGTTGTCGAGTCCAGCGACTCAACATAGAAGGGCAGGAAGGGGAAAATCAGGGAGAAGCCCGTCGCGGCGGAAAGCTGCGCCAGAAAAATGATCGCCAGCGTGCGCTGCCAGCCCACCCGCCATCCGGCAAACCGGCGCGTCATGCGGTCACCACATCATCGGGGGATGTCACCCGGTCAGCATCATCGTTATGGAAGGTGCTCATCTGCATGCTACATGCCATCATGAAAACCCACCTGTAATTCAGGCAAAAAGCGGAAACCACCACTGCGCTATTGATTATAACTGAAGGGCTGTCAATCCGGACACCGGAATCAAAAAACCCGGCGAGTGGCCGGGAGACGTCATCAAACTGCCAGCAGAGAAATGTCACCTCACCTCAAACGTAGCTGCGATGACGGCGCTTGTGCGCCTCCCGTACGGCAACCAGCAGCCGCCGGGGATGGAAAGGCGTCAGCAGACAGACATCCACACGCGGCCAGGCAGGATGATCGACGGGCAACTGCTGCCGGGAAACGGCGGTATAGAAGATCACGCCCACCTTATCCAGTCGGCGCTCGGCAGCGATTACTTCCACCACCTCTATGCCAGAGATGCGCGGCATCAGATAATTGACCATCGCAATATCCACCGACAGACGGCTTAACATGCTGAGGCCGCGATCACCATTGAGCGCGGTGTAGACATGATGATCATCATGCAGCAGCACTGCACGGATCAGATGCAGCATATCCGGCTCATCATCAATGCACAGTATGGTAAGTGGGGGTGGTTTGTCTGCCTGAGTCACGGGATTTCCTTATTGATTGGACATCAACTACACGTGCAGGGACCCTTACAAGAACATCCGCCCCAGAGGTGGTGCAGCCTGCACAACTGCGCCCGGACGAAAAAACGGGGGATGCGCCGCGTCACAGGTCTGATGATAATCATGTAACCCCTTTACTATATATAACAAAAAACAGCTCTGCCTGCTGTAAAAAAGATGTAAGGATTACGCCGCCCGCCTCAGAGAGTCGGTTCCCGGCGCGGGCGGCAAATCCACAGCCCATCGCTAACGCGCCGCCTCGCCAACGGCAGCCGCTTCGCTTTCCGGTTCAGCACAGCGCTCCGGCTGGACATACCCTTTGCAGCGTGCCCAGTCCTCATCGCTCTTGAGCGTGATCACCCGGAACGCCTCAGCATACGCCATTTCCTTGCCCTTTGCACGTTCAGCCGCCCACTGCCGGATGCGCTCTTCCGGATTCCACTCACCAAGCTGGCTCGTGTGCTCCCGCAGAGCCGCAATTTTGAGATCAATCGTTTCGCTGATGTCCACCCAGGTATCAGGACTGTCCCAGCTCATCACATAAACTTTGCGCGTCTCGTGTGCTTCCAGCCCTTCGTCTTCCAATTCCTTAAAAAGGGTCGGCATCCCTGCCGCTGGGAAGACGGCATCCAACGCCGCCGCAGCAGCCGCCCGATGGTCAGGGTGGTTGATGTAGCTGTCTCCCACAAAGAAGGCCGTCGGATCACCGGTGATCAGCACTTCTGGCCGAAAGCGGCGAATCTCGCGGACAAGCTCGCGGCGAAGGGCAATTGTATTCTCCAGGATGCCATCCTGATGACGCAAAAAGACAACCTCGTCAACACCGACCATTTTTGCGGCAGCAAGCTGCTCGCGCTCGCGGATGGCAGCCGCTTCGTCCAGGGAAATTGAAGGGTCTTTGATACCAACCTGTCCGCTGGTACAGAGCACGTAGCGGGCCGCGGCCCCATCCTGCACCCAGCGAGCCACCGTCCCGGCACAGCCAAATTCAATATCGTCGGGGTGCGCAACAATGACAAGAACGCGCTCTGGCGTGTAGCGATGTGAACTCATTGCCAAATCCTCTCAAAAACGCGTACAATAGGATAAATCAGTTCCAAAAACATGCGGGATTGTAACACAGCTACACTTTACCAGCAGGCCGATAAGCTCAACTTCTGTACTAAAATCATTAATGATTCACAAAAGCTTTAGGTTGGTTTTAGAATCATAACGGAAGTCAGGCAATTTTTGTGTTACACTAACAAAGGCGAATGGCCTCGCTGATCCCCGGAGCGTAGCTTGCTATGAACAAACGGATTCTGTACATCGAAGATAACCTCTCGAACCGCATGTTGGTGCGTCGCATCCTAGAAGCCGATGGGCTTGAGGTC
>Ga0256841_1002822_pt1 | contig 13465 bp, 10 predicted proteins | sample 356308metaG_FD_185971 | JGI IMG/M metagenome (GOLD analysis project Ga0256841, IMG submission 185971) | Hydrothermal vent microbial communities from Mid Atlantic Ridge, Atlantic Ocean - 356-308 | ecosystem: Environmental > Aquatic > Marine > Hydrothermal vents | place: Atlantic Ocean: Mid...
CGTGGGCACCATCGCCGCCGCCTTCTGGCCCAAGCCGGTGGTGGTACGCCTGTCCGACTTCAAGACCAACGAATACGCCACCCTGCTCGGCGGCCGCGACTTCGAGCCCGAGGAAGACAACCCCATGATCGGCTTTCGCGGCGCGGCCCGTTACACCCATCCCGCCTACGCCGACGGCTTCGCCCTGGAATGCGCGGCCATGAAGCGGGTTCGCGAGACCATGGGCCTGACCAACGTGAAGCTGATGATCCCCTTCTGCCGGCGCATTCCCGAGGCCGAGAAGGTGCTGGCGGCCATGGCGGAAAACAGTCTGAAACGGGGCGAGAACGGGCTGGAGATCTACGTCATGTGCGAAATCCCCAACAACGTGATCCTGATCGACGAATTCGCCAAGCACTTCGACGGCTTCTCCATCGGCTCCAACGATCTCACCCAGCTCACCCTGGGCGTGGATCGGGACTCGGAGATCGTCTCCTTCGACTTCGACGAACGGGACCCCGGCGTCAAGCAGATGATCCGCCTGGCCGTGGAAGGCGCCCGCCGCAACGGCCGCCATTCGGGCCTGTGCGGCCAGGCCCCCTCCGACTACCCGGAGATGGCCGAATACCTGGTGGAGATCGGCATCGACTCCATGAGCCTCAACCCGGACACGGTGCTGGCCACCACCCGGCACGTGCTGGACGTGGAAAGCCGAATCGGGAACAGAAGGGAGAAACCGTAGGCGCGGCGCGAGCCGCGATACTGCGATGGCGCAACCCGCCACCCGCTACCGCCGAAACCCATCGCCAACACGCATGAACACCATCGACCGCGAACGCCTCACTCTCAAGGAAGTCGTCGCCATGGGCGTCGGCGGCATGATCGGCGGCGGGATCTTCTCGGTGCTGGGCCTGGCCATCGCGCAGGCCGGCCATGCCGCGCCGCTGGCTTTCGCCCTGGGCGGCTGCGTGGCCCTGATCACCGGCATGGCCTATGGCCGGCTGGGCCTGAAATACCGGTCCGACGGGGGCAGTTTCACCTATCTGGAAAAGGCCTTCCGTCATCCCAACATCGCCGGCATCGGCGGCTGGCTGCTGCTGGCCGGCTACATCGGTACCCTGAGTCTGTATGCCTACACCTTCGGCGCCTATGGCGCCGCCATGCTCAATCCCCGGGATCAGGCCAACCCGGCCATGCATCATCTGCTCGAATCCCTGATCCTGCTCACCTTTCTCGGCATCAACCTTTATGGGGTGAAAGCCAGCGGCACTACCGAATTGCTGATCGTCACCGTCAAGGTCCTGATCCTGCTGCTGTTCGCCATCATCGGCCTGTTCTTCATCAGGGCCGATCACCTGCTGCCGGTGTTCAACCAGGGCCAGCTCGGCGTGCTCATGGGCGCGGCCCTCATCTTCGTGGCCTATGAAGGCTTCGAACTCATTCCCAACGCGGTGAACGAGATGGAAGATCCCGGGCGCAACCTGACCCGGGGCATCTTCTGGTCCATCGGCATCACCATCACGGTCTACGTGCTGGTCTCGCTGGTCGCGGTGGGCAATCTGACCCCGGACGAGATCCACCGCTACGGGGAATATGCCCTGGCGGTGGCGGCCAAGCCGTTTCTGGGCCAGGCCGGTTTCCTGCTCATCGGCCTGGCGGCCCTGTTCTCGACCGCCTCGGCCATCAATGCCACGCTCTTCGGCACCGCACGCCTGGGCAAGGTGATGGCCGAGGAAAGGGAGCTGCCCGCCGCCTTCGCCTTCGTGCGCCGCTCGAAGGACATCCCCTGGTTCAGCCTCATCGTCATCACCGGCATCACCCTGGCCTTCGTCAACCTTGGCAACCTGACCGTCATCGCCGCCTTCTCCAGTTCCACCTTCCTGCTGATCTTTTTGGCCATCAACCTGTCGGCCTGGCGCCTGCGCAGGCAGATCGGCCTGCCACCGGCCTGGCCGTTGATCGGCATGCTGTTTTCTCTTGCGGCCTGGCTGACCCTGCTCGTCTATCTGTGGCAGACCCGGCGTGACGGCCTGTACTGGATCGGCGGCGGCTATGGCGCGGTCATTCTGGCCGAGCTGCTGTTCAGCCGCCGGCGGCTCGGCACACTGCAACCGGGTTCACGCCGCCCCCATTGAAGGAGTCAAGCGCATGCATGCCAAACCCCATGTTCTCGTTCTCGGCAGCAATTTCGCCGGCCTCGCCTCGGCCCAGCGGATCCGCGACTATGCCGGCGATGCCGCCGACATCACCGTTATCGACCGCCGCGACTATCTGCTCTACAACCCCAACATTCCGGTGGACATCTTCGAGAACCGGGATCCGGAACTGCACGAGCGCATGCCCCTGCGACCGGTGCTGGTGGAAGACGACATCGAATTCGTCCAGGCAGAGGTGCAGGGCATCGATGTGGACGCGCAAGTCGTCACCTTCCTGCCCAATGAACGGCCCGGCGCCGAGCAGGAGCGACTGCACTACGACTACCTGATCATCGCCCTCGGTGCGCGCCTGGCCTACGAGCGCATCGAAGGCTTCGCCGAACACGGCCACACCCTGAGCGATTTCTATCACGGCAACCGCCTGCGGGAATACCTGCACGAAGGCGGTTATCGGGGCGGCCCCATCGCCATCGGCTCGGCCCGCTTTCACCAGGGCGACGGCGCCGAAGGGCTGGAACCCTACCCGGGCGGTTCCATCCCGGTGGCGGAGGCCGCCTGCGAGGGCCCGCCACTGGAAGCCACCATGGCCATGGCTACCTGGCTCAAGGATCATGGCCAGGGCACGCCGGATCGGATTACCGTGTTCACGCCGGCCGAGGTCATCGCCGAGGATGCCGGTCTCAACAACGTCCGGCAATTCCTGGAACTGGCCGGCAGCATGGGCATCCATTACCTGAACAAGACCATCGACATCAGGCGCCTTACCGCCGAGGGCATCGAGTTCGAGAACGGCGAGACCCTGGAGGCCGAGCTGAAGATCGTTCTGCCCGACTGGGTGGCACATGACTTCCTGCGAGATCTGCCCATCAGCGACAGCCAGGGCTTCATCAAGACCGATCTGCTGATGCGCAACCCCGATTATCCCAATGTCTTCGCCGCCGGTGACGCGGCCGCCGTCACGGTACCCAAGATCGGCGGCATCGGCCACCAGGAGGCGGACATCGTGGCCCGCCAGGTAGCGAAGGAGCTGGGTCGTCTGGATGCGGAAGAAGCCGACCATCCCCTGCGCCCCGTCATCTTCTGCATCGGTGACATGGGCGACGGCAAGGCCTTCTACATCCGTTCCAATACCTGGTACGGCGGCAACGACGAAGTCCTGAAGGTCGGGCGCATTCCCTATCAGTTGAAGATGCGCTATCGCGATCTGTTCTTCCTCACCCACGGCAAGCTGCCCGACTGGGGCCTGGGGCTGGCCCAGTTCACGGCGGAGAAGCTGTTCGGTTGAACGAAGACAAGGCACATCACCGGCAAGGCGGCAAAATGCCGGCAACGGTCACGGACGGGGGAACATGACCGACCAGGCTTTTTCACGGCCTGTCAAGACCAGCAACACAGAGGAGAAAACACCATGGGCCAGATGCAGGACAAACTCAACCAGATCAAGACCCTCACCGAACGCCTGGAGAAGGACTTTCCGGTGGAAACCGGCGGCTTTCTCAGCTTCCTGAAGCGCGCCGAATCCGGCAAGGCTCTGGACATCCGGCAGAAGGAGTTGATCAACGTGGCCCTGGCGGTGGCCGCCCAGTGCGAATGGTGCATCGCCTTTCATGTCGAGCAGGCCGTCTCGGGGGGCGCTAGCCGCGAGGAGATCATCGAAGCCGGCTTCATGGCCGTGATCATGCACGGGGGTCCCGCCTACATGTACATGACGCCGCTGCTCGAAGCCCTGGACGAATTCGCCCCGGAACCCGTGGAGGTCTGAACGGCCATGGCCCGCCTGATCCTCGTTCGCCACGGCCAGTCCATCTGGAACCTGCAGAACCGGTTCACCGGCTGGGTGGACGTCTCGCTCAGCCGCAACGGCATGGCCGAGGCCGAACGGGTGGGGAAACGGCTGGCCGGCGAGCGCTTCGACGTGGCCTTCACCTCGACCCTGATCCGCGCCCAGGACACCCTCTACGAAATCCTCAAGCACAATCGTTACTGCGAGCAGTACGTGCGCATCCACGAGACCGGCCGGGAATGGTACGAACACTTCACCCCCGCGCCGGGCGATGCCGCCGAACTGAAAATCTACACCTCCTGGCGGCTCAACGAACGCTATTACGGCGATCTGCAGGGCATCAACAAGGACGAGGCGCGCCAGCGCTTCGGCGCCGATCAGGTGCACGTCTGGCGGCGCAGTTACGACGTGCCGCCGCCGGGCGGCGAAAGCCTGAAGATGACCGCCGAACGGGCCCTGCCCTACTACCACGACCACATCGAGCCTCATCTGCGCCAGGGCGAAACCGTGCTGGTCTCGGCCCACGGCAATTCACTGCGTGCCCTCATCATGCACATCGAGCAGATGGGCCCGGACGAGATCATCCACTTCGAGCTGCCCACCGGCACACCCTATATATATGAGTTCGACACGCACGGGAACCTGAGCGAGAAACGGATCTGGGAGGTCGCCCATGACTGAGGCGGCAACCCCTCGGCGCCTGCTCGCCCTGGTGGAACAGGCCCGTCAGCGCTCGCCGTTGCGCATCGCCGTGGTCAATGCCGAGGAGCCCCATGTCCTGCAGGGCATGCTCGAAGCCCGTGACGCCCGTCTGGCGGAGCCCATTCTGATCGGCGATGCCGAAGGCATTCGACACGTTTGCAAAAAACTGGGCTTCGACCTGGACGGCACCACGGTCGTCGATGCCCGTAGTGAGGCGGATGCGATCGAACAGGGTATCCGCCTGGTGGAACAGGGCGAGGCCCAGGCCCTGGCCAAAGGCTGGATTCACACCGACACCCTGATGCACCCGGTGCTCGAGCGCCTGCGCACGGGAAAGCGGGTCAGTCACGTGTTCGTTTGCGAACTGCCCACCTATCCCAAACTGCTGTTCATCACCGATGCGGCCGTCAACATCGCCCCCGATCTGGCGATCAAGGCGCAGATCCTGCAAAACGCCATCGATCTGGCCCGCCAGCTTGGCGTCGAACAGCCGCGAGCCGCCGCCCTTTCGGCCGTGGAAGTAGTCAAGCCCGCCATCGCCTCCACCATCGATGCCGCCTGCCTGAGCAAGATGGCCGAACGCGGCCAGATCCGGCATGCCGTCGTCGACGGCCCCCTGGCCTTCGACAACGCCATCTCGGCCGAGGCCGCCCGCATCAAGCACATTCACAGCCCGGTCGCCGGCCAGGTGGACATCCTGCTGGCCCCGGATCTGAATGCCGCCAACATCCTGGCCAAGGATCTGGAGTACCTGGCCGGCGCCACCCTCGCCGGCATCGTCATCGGCGCCAGCGTACCCATCCTGCTGCCCTCACGCTCCGATCCGCCCCAGGCCCGGCTGATCGCGGCCGCCCTGGCCGTGCTCATTCACCATACCCAGGAGAAAACCCCATGAGCGACGAGGCCACCGACAACGACGATCCGGTGATCCCGGCGCCGCCCCACCCCGTCCACCGTCAGGAGAAGCTGCCCTGGCAACGGCCCAAGCCGGCGCTGGACGACATGGACGCCCCCGAGCGGGTGCGTCGGCTGATGGAGGATCCGGCCTACCGGCAGGCCGACGAGGACGTGGATTTCCTGCAACAGGACGACACCCGCGGCATCCGCCTGCAGCTCGACTACAGCAAGCCCGAAGCCCTGCTGCGCGAACACGGCATCGAACATACTATCGTGGTCTTCGGCAGCACCCGCATTCCCGAGCCCGCCGCCGCCCACCGCGAGGTGGAACGTCTGGAACAGGCCCTGGCCGAAACCCCGAACGACGTGGCGCTGCAACGCAAGCTCGACATCGCCCGGCGGATCCTCGCCAAGAGCCACTACTACCGCGTGGCCCGTGATTTCGGCCGCCTGGTGGGGGATGCGGGCAACGGCCCCGGCGACTGTCGGGTGGTGCTGATGACCGGCGGCGGCCCCGGCATGATGGAGGCGGCCAACCGCGGGGCCTGGGAGACCGGCGCCAAGACCATCGGCCTCAACATCACCCTGCCCCACGAACAGTTTCCCAACCCCTATCTGACCCCCGGGCTGTGTTTGCGCTTCCATTATTTCGCTCTGCGCAAGCTGCACTTCCTGTTGCGGGCCAGGGCCCTGGTGGCCTTCCCCGGCGGCTACGGCACCCTCGACGAGCTGTTCGAGACACTGACCCTGATCCAGACCCGCAAGATCGCGCCCCTGCCGGTGATCCTGATTGGTGAAGCCTACTGGCGGCGGGTCATCGACTTCGATTTCCTGGTCGCGGAAGGCACCATCGATCCCGAGGATCGCGAGCTGTTCTGGTTCGCGGAAACGGCGCTCGATGCCTGGGAAGGGATTCTGCAATGGCACCAGGCCAACGGCACACCATTGTTCGGCTGACATCACACGGGAGCACAACACGATGAAGCTATCCTTCCATGGCGCGGATCGCGAGGTGACCGGTTCCTGTCACCTGGTCGAATGCAACGGCACACGCCTGCTCGTCGACTGCGGGATGTTCCAGGGCGGCCGGGAACTCGACGAGGAGAATGCCGACTCCTTCGGTTTCGCCGCCGAGAGCATCGACTTCCTCCTCCTGACCCACGCCCATCTGGATCATTGCGGCCGCATCCCGCTGCTCGCCAAACGGGGCTTCCGGGGCGAAATCATCACCACCGCCGCCAGCCGCGAACTGGCCCGCCTGGTCATGCTCGACGCAGCCCACCTCCAGGAAGAGGAAGCCGAATACCGTTCCCGCAAGGCCGCCCGTCACCACGGACGCCACGCCACCGCGGTAACCCCCCTCTACACTGTACTCGATGCCCTCAACAGCATGGACTTCTTCGGACGCCGCGCCGAATACCGCAAACCGCTGGACATCGCGCCCGGCATCCGCGCCACCTTTTTCGATGCCGGACACATCCTCGGCTCGGCCAGCATCCTGCTCGAGCTGGAAGAAGGCGGCCGGCGGCGAACGGTGCTCTTCTCCGGCGATCTGGGCTATTCCGGCCACACCCTGCTGCGGGATCCCGAACCCCCGCCCCAGGCCGACGTGGTGGTGATGGAGACCACCTACGGGGATCGCCTGCACAAGAAACTGCAACCCTCCGTGGAGGAACTGTACACGGCCATCGAGGACACCTTCCGCCGTGGCGGGAACGTGGTGATCCCCACCTTCGCCCTGGAACGTGCCCAGGAAATCCTCTACTACCTGCGGGAGGGCGTGGAAAGCGGCCGCCTGCCGACCAGCATGCAGGTCTTTCTCGACTCGCCCATGGCCATCTCCGCCACCGAGATCTTCGAACGCCACCCCGAATGTTACGACGAGAAGACCGCCGCCCTGTTCCGCAACGGCCAGGATCCCTTCCACCTGCCGGGCCTGCACTTCACCCGCGAAACGGCACAGTCCATGGCCCTCAACAACATCGGTGGCGGTGCGGTGATCATGGCCGGCTCCGGCATGTGCACCGGTGGCCGGGTCCGCCATCATCTGAAGCACAACCTCTGGCGCCATGACTCCAGCGTCATCTTCGTCGGCTATGCTGCCCGCGGCACCCTGGCGCGGCGCATCATCGACGGGGCGGAACATGTGCGGATCTTTCATGAAGACATCCCGGTGCGCGCGCGGATTCATACCATCGGCGGCTTCTCGGCCCACGCCGATCGTGACGAACTGCTAAGCTGGTACCGACGGATCGACGGTCGCGAACACACCGTGCTGGTGCACGGGGAGGAAGACGTCATGCAGCACTTTGCGCAACACCTGCACGATACCGAGGTGCTCATGCCTGGCCTCGACACGGAGCTGCCGCTGTGAATCGCCTGCGCCAGCTCAAGGCACTCGGCCAGAGCCCCTGGCTGGACGATCTGCACCGGGATCTGCTGGAGCAGGATCTGCCACGCCTGATGCGCGAAGACGGGATCTGCGGCCTCACTTCCAACCCCGCCATCCTGGCCAGGGCCGTTCTCGAACACCCCGGTTATCGCCAGCGCATCGAGCGCCTGCCCCCGGACTGCGACAGCGGCCTGGCGCGTTACGAGGCCCTGATGCGGGAAGACTTCCGGCTGGCCGCCGATCACCTGCGCCCGGTGTACGAGGAATCGGGACGGCTCGACGGTTACGTCAGCCTGGAGATCGATCCGGCCCTGGCCCACGATGCCGAGGCCTCGGTGCACGAGGCCCGGCGCTGGTGGCAGCGGCTCGAGCGTCCCAACGTCATGATCAAGATCCCGGCCACCGACGCGGGGCTGGTGGCCATCCGCCGCCTGCTCGCCGAAGGGATCAACGTCAACGCCACCCTGATCTTCAGCCCCCGCCGCTACAGCCAGGTGGCCATGGCCTGGCAGGCGGGCATCGCCGAACGGGCCGCGGCCGGCCTGCCGGTGGACAACGTGGCCTCGGTGGCCAGTTTCTTCGTCAGCCGCATCGAGACCCTGGCCGATCACCTGCTGACCGAGAAGGCGGCCACGGAACCCGCCGCCGCGGCTCTCAAGGGGCGCATCGCCATCGCCGCGGCCCGCGCCACCTACCGGGCATTTCGCCGGCACCTGGCCACCTCCGCCTGGGAACAGCTCATCATCGACGGGGCCATCGTTCAGCGGCCCCTGTGGGCCAGCACCTCCACCAAGAACCCGGACTACCTCGACACCAAGTACGTGGACGCGCTCATCGCGCCACTCACCGTCACCACCCTGCCGCTGGCGACCCTCGACGCCTTCCGGGATCACGGCCATCCGGCGCCCCGCCTGGAAAGCGCCTGCACGGAAGACGACGACACCCTCGAACGCCTGGCCGACACGGGCATCGACTTCGCCGCCATGGCCGCCCGGCTCGAAGCCGAGGGCCTGGCCAAGTTCCAGGCCGCATGGGATCAACTGCTGAAAGCACTGGAAAGCGGATGAGCCCTGCGTCCCGCCCTCATCCCCCCGCCCCACCGGAGCCGGAAATGCCGCCGCCCGCTGCCGCGCCCGCCCTCCCGCTGCAGCCGAAGGCTTCCCGGCTGGCGGGGTTACGCCGTCTGGGCCCCGGCCTGATCACGGGGGGGGCGGGCGACGACCCGGCAGGCATCGTCACCTACACCCTGGTGGGCGCCACCACCGGCTTCAGCCAGCTCTGGCTGTTGCTGCTGACCACCCCCATGATGATCGCGGTGCAGGGCGCCATCGCCCGGATCGCCATCGTCACGGGCAAGAGCCTGCCGGAGCTGACCAACCGCGTTTACTCCCGGCGCACCACCCTCGTCATGGTCGGCATCCTGGCCGGCGCCAACACCCTGACCATCGGGGCCGATCTGCAGGCCCTGGCCACCGTGCTGGGCATCCTCACCGATCTGCCGCCCATCCATCTGCTGATCCCCCTGACGGCGCTCGTGGCCTACCTGGTGATGTACCACTCCTATCGCACCATCAAGCGGGTTCTGCTGCTTCTGACCCTGGTGCTGGCGGTGTACGTGGTGAACGTCTTTCTGGCCCGGCCCGATCTGCTGGCCGTGCTGGAAAACACCTTCCTTCCCCACATCCAATGGACCGCGGCCTGGCTGCTCGCCGCCCTCGGCCTGCTGGGCACCACCATCTCCCCCTACCTGCTGTTCTGGCAGGCCGCCGAGGAGCGGGAAGAACACAACACCGTGGTCCAGGCCCGCAGCGTCTCCACCGATACCCTGCTCGGCATGAGCTACTCGAATCTGCTGGCCTACTGCATCATCCTCAGCGGCGCGGTCATGCTGCACGGCCAGCCGGTCCAGCCCCGGACGCTGCCGGAAATCGCCTCGGCCCTGCAACCGGTGGCCGCCCATCACGCCTTATTGCTGTTCGCCCTGGGCATCATCGTCTCGGGCCTGTTGGCGATTCCCGTGCTGGCCGGCTCCACGGCCTACGCGGTGGCCGATGCCTTCGGCTGGCGGGCAGGGATGGACAACCGGATCAGCGATGCCAAGGGCTTCTACCTGGTCTTTCTCGGCTCCATGCTGGTGGGCGATCTCATCGAGATGTCGCCCCTGTCCACGGTGGACGCCCTCTACTATTCCCAGGTGCTCGACGGCATGCTGCTGCCGCTGCTGCTCGTGATCGTCCTGCGCCTGGCCAACGATCGGCAACTCATGGGGCAGTACGTCAATGGCCGCCTGTCCAATGCCCTGATCGGCCTGGCCCTGCTGGCCACCTCGGGGCTGACCCTGGCCCTTTTCTGGCAGATGCTCACGGCATGAGGACGCCAACATGAAGCCGGACGATCTGCTGCTGGTGCTCAATGCCGGCTCCTCGAGCCTCAAGTTCGGCCTCTACCGGGCCGGCGAAACGGCGCCGGCGCGCCTGGCCCGCGGCCAGTTCCGGGATCTGGACGGCGCGGCCCGTTTCGTCGTGCAGCTCGAGGACGGAGCGGCCGCCCGGGAACGGCCCAGCCCGGCGCGCACGCCGGAGCAGGCCCTTGCGGCCCTGCTCGAATGGCTTGAGGAACGCTATCCGGGCCTGCGCCTTGCGGCCGCCGGCCACCGGGTGGTGCATGGCGGGCCGCGCTTCGCCGGCCCCCGGGTCGTCGATTCCGGCGTGCTGGCCGCCCTGCACGAACTCGTCTCCCTGGCGCCACTGCACATGCCCCACAACCTGGCCGGCATCGAACAACTGCAACGGCTGCGCCCGGATCTGCCCCAGGTGGCCTGTTTCGACACCGCCTTCCATCACGGCCTGCCCCTGCGCGAACAGTACTACGCCCTGCCCCGGGAATGGCATGCCCGGGGCGTGCGCCGCTACGGCTTCCATGGCCTGTCCTACGAATCCATCGCCGAGCGTCTGCCGTCGGTGCTCGGCGCCGCCGCCGAGGGTCGGGTGATCGTCGCCCACCTGGGCCACGGGGCCAGTCTCTGCGCCCTGCACGAGCGGCGCAGCCAAGCCACCACCATGGGCTTCACGCCCCTGGACGGCGTGCCCATGGCCACCCGCCCCGGGCAGCTCGATCCGGGGATCCCGCTGTGGCTGCAACGGGAAGCCGGCCTGGATGTGGCCGCCGTGGAAGACCTGCTCAATCACCGCAGCGGCCTGCTGGGCCTGTCGGGGACCAGCGGCGACATGCGCGAGCTGCTGCACGACCCCCGCCCCGAGGCGGCCGAGGCCATCGACCACTTCGTGTATCACGTGCACCGCGCCATCGCCTCCCTGGCCGCGGTGCTTGGCGGCCTCGACGCCCTGGTGTTCACCGCCGGGATCGGCGAGAACGCCCCCCTCGTGCGTGAGCGCATCGTGCGCGAGGCCCGCTGGCTGGGCCTGCAGCTCGACGCCGAGGCCAATGCCGAAAACCGCACCCGGATCAGCCTGCCCGACAGCCCCGTCTCGGTGTGGGTCATCCCCACCGACGAAGAACAACGCATCGCCCACCACACCCGCAGCCTGCTCACCGCTACCGCACCCGGAGAATCCCCATGAACGAAACCCCGACCCCGTCTCTTTCCGACGCGGAACTCGCCCGGCTCGACGCCTGGTGGCGGGCCGCCAACTACCTCTCGGCCGGGCAGATCTTCCTGCTCGACAATCCCCTGCTCGAAGAACCCCTGAAGCCGGAACACATCAAGCCGCGGCGCCTCGGCCACTGGGGCACCACCCCCGGCCTGAACCTGCTCTATGCGCACATGAACCGGCTGATCCGCCAGCAGGATCTGAACGCCATCTTCATCACCGGCCCCGGCCACGGCGGGCCGGCGCTGGTGGCCAGCACCTGGCTGGAGGGCACCTACAGCGAACGCTATCCCGCCGTCTCGCAGGATCGGGACGGCATGCGCCGCCTGTTCCGCCAGTTCTCCTTCCCCGGCGGGGTGCCCAGCCACTGCGCACCGGAGACGCCCGGCTCCATCAACGAAGGCGGCGAGCTGGGCTATTCCCTGGCCCACGCCTTCGGCGCGGTGTTCGACAACCCGGATCTGCTGGCCCTGTGCGTGGTGGGCGACGGCGAGGCGGAGACCGGTCCCCTGGCCACCGCCTGGCATTCCAACAAGTTCCTCAACCCGGCCCGCGACGGCGCCGTGCTGCCGGTGCTGCACCTCAACGGCTACAAGATCGCCAACCCCACCGTGCTGGCCCGCATCGAGGAGGCCGATCTGATCCGCCTGTTCGAAGGCTACGGCTACCATCCTTTCGTGGTGGCCGGCCATGAACCGGCCGCGGTGCACCGGGAACTGGCGGCCACCCTGGACACGGTGATCGCCGAGATCCGCCACATCCAGGATCAGGCCCGGCGCGACGGCCCGGCGCCGCTGCCCCGCTGGCCGATGATCATCCTGCGCACCCCCAAGGGCTGGACCGGCCCGAAGGAAGTGGACGGCCTCAAGGTGGAAGACTACTGGCGCGCCCACCAGGTACCGATCCCCGACGCCACCACCCCCGAACATCTGCGCCTCCTCGAGCGCTGGATGAAAAGCTACCGGCCGGAGGAACTGTTCGACGAGCGGGGCGCGCCGCGCCCGGAGGTGACCGCCCTCGCCCCCGAGGGCGAGCGGCGCATGGGCGCCAACCCGCACGCCAACGGCGGCCTGCTGCTCAAGCCCCTGCACCTGCCCGACTACCGCGACTACATGCTGAAGGTGGAACAGCCCGGCGCCCAGACCGGCGAGGCGACCCGCGTGCTCGGGCAATACCTGCGCGACGTGATGAAGCTCAACGCCGAGCCGGCCAACTTCCGTGTCATGGGCCCCGACGAGACGGCCTCCAACCGCCTCTCGGCCCTGTTCGAGGTGACCGACCGGGCCTGGATGGCGAAGCGGCTGGCGTACGACGATCACCTGGCGCCCGACGGCCGGGTGATGGAAATCCTTTCCGAACACACCTGCCAGGGCTGGCTGGAGGGCTACCTGCTCACCGGCCGGCACGGTTTCTTCTCCTGCTACGAGGCCTTCATCCACATCGTGGATTCCATGTTCAACCAGCACGCCAAGTGGCTGAAGGTGTGCCGCGAGATCCCCTGGCGGGCCGACATCGCCTCGCTCAACATCCTCCTCACCTCCCATGTCTGGCGCCAGGATCACAACGGCTTCTCGCACCAGGATCCGGGCTTCATCGATCACGTGGTGAACAAGAAGGCCGACATCGTGCGCGTGTACCTGCCGCCCGACGCCAATTCCCTGCTCTACGTGGCCCACGAATGCCTCAACTCGCGCAACCTGGTGAACGTGATCGTGGCCGGCAAGCAGCCCGAACCCCAGTGGCTGGATCGGGACGCCGCCATCAAGCACTGCAGCGCCGGCATCGGGATCTGGGAATGGGCCAGCAACGACCAGCACGGCCGTCCCGACCTGGTCATGGCCTGCTGCGGCGACGTGCCCACCATCGAGACCCTGGCAGCCGTGGATCTGCTGCGCCGCCTCGCGCCCGAGCTGAAGATCCGCGTCATCAACGTGGTGGATCTGAT
>Ga0256841_1002823_pt1 | contig 13463 bp, 11 predicted proteins | sample 356308metaG_FD_185971 | JGI IMG/M metagenome (GOLD analysis project Ga0256841, IMG submission 185971) | Hydrothermal vent microbial communities from Mid Atlantic Ridge, Atlantic Ocean - 356-308 | ecosystem: Environmental > Aquatic > Marine > Hydrothermal vents | place: Atlantic Ocean: Mid...
CTCACACCTGAAATATTCATTAAATCTTCCACAGAGATCGGATAGTACGTCGCCATTTCTTCAATGGATGGATCAAAAAACACTACCCAAGGCTTTACGTTATGTTGTTTCGCAACAGAGAGTCTAATCTCCTTGAGAATTTTGACAAGATCTTGATCGATTGCCACTTGTTTGTGTGCATTATTGAATACCTCATCCGCTGTAATCTGATCGTAGTTATGGTTAATGGTAATCTCAATCTTGTAAGGTTTCTCCAGAAACTTTTTCCCTTCCTCTGTAAACTTTAACAGACCGTATTCTTCTATATCTTTATACAGTAAATCCTTAAGAATAGCTTGTCTGTATATCGAATGCCAAAAGACCTCCTCCCGATCCTTACCACAGCCAAAACACTCCTTTTTATCAAATCTAAAGTCAATAATCTCCTGTGTTCGCTTACCCATCAAGTAATCTACCAGCATCTTGATACCAAACTTCTCTGACAATACCCGAATTACATTAAGAGCGATTTGCATTTCCTTTTGGACTTCCACTTTCTCCTTTGGGTTTGCACAATTATCACATAGTTTATTGCACTTATCCACAGTGTACTCCTCCCCAAAATAATGGAGTAAAAACTGTCTCCGACAAGCAGAGGTCTCTGTGTATGCGATTACCTCCTCCAGGAGTTGAGCTCCTAGAAGTCGCTCTGATATCGTCTTATCCCTCAAGAATTTTTCCAATTTCAGAATATCTCGATACGAGTAAAAAGCATAGCACTTCGATAGGATCCCATCCCTCCCGGCACGACCGGTCTCCTGGTAGTAATTCTCAATACTCTTGGGAATATCATAGTGGATAACAAATCGCACGTCCGGTTTATCAATTCCCATCCCAAAAGCAATGGTAGCCACAATAACATCGATCTTTTCCATAAGAAATTCATCCTGAACACGAGATCGCGATTTGGCATCCATTCCTGCGTGATAAGCTTCCGCCTTTATTCCATTGACCTGAAGGACCTTCGCTATCGCCTCTGTGGTCTTTCGCGCCTGTACATAGATAATTCCCGACTCCCCGGGAGCTTGCTTTATGATCTGTACGATCTGCTTAAACGTGAGTTCCTTTTTGTATTTCGGTCGAACTTCATAATACAGATTCGTCCTGTTAAAAGAGGTAATGTACTCTTGAACATCCTTGAGTTGCAAGTTCTTAATAATGTCCGAACGAACCTTGGGGGTCGCTGTGGCCGTCAAGGCAATAATCGGGATATTCCCATCTATCATCTGAATCATATCTCTGATTCTTCGATATTCCGGACGGAAATCGTGTCCCCATTCAGAGATACAATGCGCCTCATCTACAGCAACAAAGGACACTTTCACCTTGGAAAAAAATTCGAGATTCTCATCCTTGGTTAATGTCTCTGGTGCGATATACAGTAGCTTGGTCTTCGCATCCATTATATCCGCCTTTACTTGACGCATCTCAGAACGACTCAGCGAAGAGTTTAAAAAATGAGCAATACTATCTTGTTGTCCGTATCCTCGAATAGAATCAACTTGATTTTTCATTAACGCGATCAATGGAGAAATGATAATCGCAGTGCCCTCCATCATAAGAGCAGGAAGCTGATAACACAGTGATTTACCCCCTCCGGTTGGCATAATAACAAAGGTGTCCTGTCCTTGTAGAATACTCTGGATGATTTCCTCCTGCTTTTCTTTAAATTGATCAAACCCAAAATAATGGTATAGTTGATCGTGGAGTTCCTTCGAATCCACCTGAACTTCTCCCGAGATATTGATCATTTCTTTGACATTTTATATTATCGGTAATACTTGTTTATACAAAAAGGATACGAAATTACAATTATTTTTCTATCTATATCCTTATAGAGTGGTGATTTTAGTCACTTTTTATTCAAAATTTCTTGAAATTCGATATTATTTCTATCTACAACATTTCCCACATAATCCAATAAAAAAACTCTCCAATTTACAACTGTAATATCAAGACTTTGTCCTCGATCTGCCAGCACCAAAACAGTAACAATAAGACAAATTTTGCGGCAATATACAATGCAATACAAAAAGATCTAAAATGAAACAAAGTCTCTTTTACATTACTGCTCTCAAACCATAAATCAATACTATTTAAAGATCGTCTGCACAATACTTACCTTGTTGAATCAATTACAAAATTGATTCAATAACATGCTCCATTATACATTTTCAGATATACGAAACAAATTCAAATCAAAAGCTGGTCATTCAAACGAAATTAGTTTCTTTTAATTGCAATCTGCCTTCCGTTTTTCCACAAGTATTATACCCCTTCTTAATCCTAGTACTATCCATCTTGATTTGACAAGGAAGATACAGCATTAACTTTACCCCCCTTCATTAACTTTACCCCCCTTCATTAACTTTAACCCTTTCTCCTCTAATCATGGCAGAATCCAAAACCTGGTGATCCTTTCTAATATACTCACTTGATGAGTTTTTCCCAAGTCCCTTATTCTATAAATGGGCCTTTTATATATTCTTAAATAATATATCTCATCCCACCTCCAAAAAATAGATTTATATTTGAATCTATTTCGTTTTCGATATTCAAAAATACATATTTTTTAGAATAATCATAAAATATTATCATAATAATTTAACAAAATCGAACAAATACATAATTTATGTTATATATTAAACGCTATTTAAACGAATACTTGGCTTAGAATTCGAAGATTGGGTTAAAGGTACTTTAAGGTTTTTATCATTTTCTAGACAAGTTTTGGGTAATAAAAGTAACAACACCCTAACTTGCAGCCTAAAACCACCACTTAGATGCAGAAGAAGCAAATCCTTCATACAGGCAAATTGACCATCCAATCAGAAGCGCAAACACTCTTACGTCTTATTGAAACATTGGACGATGCTTTCGTTCAAGCTGTATTGGCCATACATTCTTCGCAGGGAAGAGTCGTTGTCACTGGCATAGGCAAGAGTGCTGTCGTAGGTCAAAAGATAGTCGCCACCCTCAATTCAACAGGAACTCCGGCCCTTTTCTTGCATGCCGCCGACGCTATACACGGAGATATGGGAATGATCCGAAGAGAAGACATCGTCATTTTTATTTCCAAGAGTGGGAGTACACCGGAAATAACGACCCTTCTACCCTTTATCAGATCTAATGGTAACAAAACCGTTGCCCTCGTCTCCAATCCGAATTCTCTCCTCGCTTCCAAAGCGGATTACCCAATTCTTATTCCCATAGACAAAGAAGCAGAACCCAACAACCTCGCACCTACCTCCAGTACTACTGCTCAAATGGCAGTGGGGGATGCTATTGCAGCTGCTTTAAGTGAATTGACCGGATTTTCGCGAGAAGATTTTGCAAAATTTCATCCTGGAGGCACCTTAGGCAAGTACTATTCCCTCACCGCCGAAGACTTTGCCACAAAACATCCTATCCCCAAGGTAGATAAAGAAGCTGTTTTAAAGGAAATTATCCTGCAAATCACCTCCAAACGACTAGGGGCAACAGCCGTACTGGAAGGAGAGCGACTCCTAGGGATTATTACAGATGGAGATCTAAGGCGTATGCTCGACCGATATGATCAGACTTCCCACTTGCTCGCTAAGGATATTATGTCGCCCACCCCTAAAACCATTTCATACGATACACCGGCCATAGACGTATTAGATGCATTGAGAAACCACAGCATCAATCAACTTATCGTCCTTCGACACGGTAAATATATCGGCATGGTTCATATTCACGATTTAATCAATGAAGGATTAACCTAATGTTGGACAGCTCTAAATGGAAGGACATAGCCCGTTTTCTCAAAAAACTTCGCATTAGAAAAATATACCATTTCGCATGCTTGGTATTTTCTTGGTATTGGAGCAAATGGAGTGGACGTCTCTACCACCTAGGGCTCCCCATCACCCTGTCTATAGAACCCACTACAGCATGCAATCTTCGTTGCCCGGAATGTCCCAGTGGATTGAGGTCTTTTACCCGCCCTACAGGTAATCTAGAATTAAAATTCTTTCAAAATCTCATGGACGAAGTAGCTCCTCATCTTATGTACTTGATCTTCTATTTTCAGGGAGAACCCTTCATTCATCCGGAATTTCTTAAAATGGTACAAATCGCCCATCGCAAAAACATATATACGATCACTTCTACAAACGGACATTTCCTGACCCCTGAAAACGCCATTAAAACAGTCCAATCCGGACTCGATAGAATCATTATTTCTATCGATGGCACCGATCAATCTACTTATGAAAAATATCGAGTTTCCGGCCAACTATCCCAAGTCATATCCGGAATCGAAAATATCATGGAAGCCAAGCGCTCCCTTCGATCCAATTCCCCCTTCGTCCTACTTCAATTCTTAGTCGTCCGCCACAACCAACACCAAATAGAGGAAATCAAAACGCTCGCCAAATCACTTAAAGTAGATCAACTTCGCTTTAAAACGGCTCAAATCTACGATTACGAAAACGGAAACCCCCTTATACCAACTATTGAAAAATACTCCAGATACACACAGTCCCCTTCCGGAAAATACGTACTTAAAAGAAAATACAACAACCCTAAACAATGTTGGAAAATGTGGCACTCTGCGGTAATTACCTGGGATGGAAAAATGCTCCCTTGCTGTTTTGACAAAGATGCAGAACACGAGATGGGTACTATCGATCCTGAACACCCTCTATCCGAGATTTGGAGATCTCCATCCTATCATGCATTTCGCAAACAACTTTCAGATGATCGCTCCAATATCAATATTTGTCAAAATTGCTCCGAAGGAGTATCCGTCTGGAGAAAATAATCATACCCCAAAAACCAAAATTTGAGCTTAAACAAACACTAGGGCCCGACAAATCCAAACGCGATTCATATCATTTAGTGTATAGGGTATGAAATGTTAAGAAGGATTTGTCCGCTAATGATTTTATATGAACATACGACCGCTTTAATCCAACTTTCACTCCATGTGCGATTCTATTTACTATAGAATATCAGATTCCTCTAAAATCTTTTTATTATTTTTTGTTTTTATTCTACACCAAATCAGAGCAATAACTCTCCAGCTTATACGGCACTGGTGTTTTATTACTATTTTGGAATGATTTTTTCTATGAAATGGTTGATGAGTTTTATTCATTTGGGATTCCGAAGTTAAGAGTGCTTACCTTCCGCCCCCTCCATCCATTACAACATTCATTAGTAACATTTGTTATGATGGAAAGGAAATGGGTTTTGTGAATATACTCATCCTTACTATTACATTAAAAAGGGCAAGACGATTCATGTATTATAAATCCATATTTCAAGGCAGATTAGATTACGCTAACCAAAGAGCCTATGATCAGGTAAAAGATCTCTTTACGAATCGCATTGGTAATTACTACCGCAATGAAGCCCATTTCAAACCGGAAGACCTCTTTAATGATGAGATGTTGCAAGTGATTATCCCAAGAACTGTCGTTCAACTCTCTGAAAAGTACTGGAAAAATACAGTTAACTTATTTAAACTCTGTGCGGATTATGCCATAGCTGGCTATGTCGGTGCCTGGATGGTACAAGACGGCAATATCATGCATTATGCCCTAGTCCAACCTACAGGAGATAAAGTTGTCGTCAAAGAGTACAAAAAAGCCGTAGCCCTCATCGGAGAAGATGGCCGAGAACAAGAAGCTATCGACAGTCTTAATAAAGCTATTTCTAAGTTTGACAAACACTCTGCCGCATACGAAAGAAGAGGAGTGGTTAATATGAAATTGCAACATTACGAAGATGCGAGATACGACTTTGATAAAAGTATCCGCCTGGATGAGAACAATGCATTCGCCTATTTTGAAAGAGGAAATCTCAACGCCCTTCAAAAAGACTGGAAAGCTGCTTCACAAGACTACGGCATGGCAATCAAAAAATCACTTGCCCTACAAGTTATTCATTGGAAGGCTAGATTTCGGAAGGGTAAAGCTCATCTGGAACTCAAAGAATACGATAAAGCAGGTTTTGAATTCAAACTCTTTACAATCCGTAAATTCAAAGAAAATAACATAAACTACTTAGATTTTAACCAAGGTTTATTGTACTATGCTGAATCCTTAATCGGTCAGAAAAAATACGACGATGCTTTACTTACCCTGCAAAAAGTACAACCCGATATCCGAAATCGAAACTTTTCCAAGGGAGACTGGTACTTTCTTCAAGGAGTAGCCAAATTTAAGGCCGGGAAAAAGGGCTTTGCCAAACACTGGAAAGATGCTGTCAAAGAAGGTCATGAACTTGCATCAAAATGGCTTTCTGAACACGGTTGACACATCTAGATAAAATACCTTGGCCTGGAATTTGTATGTTAAAAATAAGTTAAGTTCTCTTTTTTTCTTGTAGATATAAAAAATATTCGTACCTTAGCACCTAGAATTTAATCGTAAAACCAAAATAACTGCTTATAAGCGCAAATCTACTTTAATATTTTCAGTATTGTAAACCTACAAATTGTATTGAAATGCAAGTAGATGTGTTAAATGATCAGCAATTGATCGAACGTTATTTAAATGGTGATGACAAAGCCTTCGAGGTCTTACTTTCCCGCCACAAAGAAAAAATTTATACTTCCATCTATCTTTTCGTTAAAGATAGAAGTTTGGCTGATGACATCTTTCAAGATGTTTTTATCAAGATTATTAAGACCCTAAGAAAAGGTACTTATAATCACGAAGGTAAATTCTCACAGTGGGCTATGCGTATTTCATACAATATGTGTGTCGACTATTTCAGAAGAGCCAAACGCAGAAGTATTGTCTCGCCAACGGAAGATTTTGACATCTTCGATGTCTTGGAAGACGGTGATATTAATGCTGAAGGTAAAATTATCCGCTCTCAGGAACACCTCAAAGTTCGAAAACTTATCGATCAGCTTCCGGACGAGCAGAGAGAAGTTGTCATCCTTAGACACTATGCCGATATGAGCTTCAAGGAAATCGCTATGCTTACCCGTGTTAGTATCAACACCGCTCTCGGTCGTATGCGATACGCCTTAATTAATTTGCGTAAACTCATGGAGACACAAGCCGTCCACATAGAAGCATAATTCAAAAATGAATACCGCCGAATCTGCCTAGTGAGCTATTGATCCAAATCAAAAGGCAGCATTTCGTCGGCCAAATTCCTAATTATGTTGTCATTGCATGTTCGTGAAGAATGGAGTCCACTCTCAAAAATAGTGCTACTCACAAAATAAATTGCTAGGGAGGTTGATTTCTTTTCAGAGTGGATCTAACGTTTATTATCCCTTTTTCTTTAAAATAACTATGAACATCTCATATATTAGACCATTGAGTGAAAGTCTAATATAATACTGATGATGTGTTTTAAACTGATGTTTAGAAAAATAAATCTACAACATTTTTACAAAAGCGTATTTTTTTATTTCTCCGCGAATGCTATTTTATTGCCTTTATTTAGCCCACAATTACTATTCAAAGCTCGTTTGAGTTAATAGATTAAACATAAGGTTAAGCTGGCAAAAACATTTCCCCCTGCAAATTTTAATCTCTTCTTGACAGTCAAAAAATTATGATACAATTCAACCCCAATACAATCTGAGCAAGATGAGTATTGGCCGTCCAAAATCGGGTTCATCGTAAACTAACTGTTGTATGAAAAAATCAATATGGGATTCTATTTTCGTTTATCCTTCATAATTTAAGTAACTTTGTGCAGCATTTAAAATTATAACAACGTGAACTTACTGAATTCTATCCTATTTTGGTTGGTACTCATAGGCGGTGTGGGGACTATTTCATACTACCTCATGAAGGCGTATTTTAAACACAAAAAAGATTACTTCGCGTTTACTCAGTTATACAACCAAGATAAAGGAATCCTTCAGGAAAGATTGCAGGCATTTGAACGTCTTATGCTTTTTCTCGATCGAATTAACATCCCCCAACTCCTGTTGCGTATGGCATCTGACGAAACTCACCCCGAAGGACTGACGAACGCATTGATGATCGCCATTCAAAAAGAATACGAGTACAACGCACCTCAACAGCTATATTTCTCAGATGAAATGTGGCAAATCATTACCCTTGCAAAAGATGATGCTCTGGCTTTTATCCAAGAAACAGCTTCTGACCCAAATGTGACTACAGCGGCACAACTACAAGCACTTCTACTCAAAAACTGGGGAGATAGAGCTCAGACTCCGATTGAGATGGCACAAAAAGCCCTACGCAAAGAAGCCGGGCTCTATTTAAATTAACTCAATCAAATCTTGAATGTGTACCGCGATGATGAAGGAGATGTCTAAATATTTGAAAGATAAAAATATGTGAGAAGATCAAGAGTTACATCTGTTTGATAAAATATAATCATCATGACCCAATCATTTTATTTGACACTTATCTTCTTCGGCTTCGTCTTGTTAGATAGCTGTAGTGTGTCCTATAAGCCAGTCCAAACAAATGCCCGGCAATATAGATTTGATGCCAATGACAGTATCCTTCCGGACGCAGGAATATCTAGCTTTGTAAGACCCTATCGCGAAAAACTAAGTGAGCTAACCAAAGAAGTACTCATTCAAAGCAAAGTCGAAATGACCAAGGGAAAGCCCGAAAGTACCTTGGGCAATTTCTTCGCTGATGCCTTTTATCAAGAAGCACAAAAATTGACTGACCATCCCCTTGCTTTTGCTGCACAAAATTACGGCGGTTTGAGACGTCCTTCCCTTCCCAAAGGCAATATTAACGTCGGTCATATTTATGAACTTATGCCATTTGAAAACTATATCGTAATATTGCATGGAGATAGTGCGCTCCTTCAGAATTTCTTTGATCACATTGCCGCACACGGGGGGTGGCCGGTAAGTAGTCAACTCAGTATGAAAATTAATGGAAATAAAGCCGTCGATATTCGCCTCAGCGGACAACCCCTGAGCGGAGGTAAGACCTATTATTTTGCTTTGCCGGATTACATCGCAAATGGAGGCGATAGATTCTTTTTCCTCAAGGAGGTACCTAGAGATGAGACAGGGGTTTTAATTAGAGATGCTATCATCTCACACCTGCGTAAAAAAGGTAAAGAAGGAGTGTTTCTTCTTCCCCGACTAGAGGGTAGAATAACGCTCCTATAACACCATTTCATACAAGACCAATCCACCTTAACAACATGTTAAATACAAGCAGATGAAACGAAGAATATTTCTAAACAAATCAGTGGCCGCTGCGACCATCACCCTATTGGGCAGATTTCCGGCAAGTGCTATGATGCCCACTGAAGAACGCATAAAACTAACTATCCTTCACACCAATGACCAACACAGTAGAATTGATCCCTTTCCTATGGATGGCAGCCGATATCAAGGACTTGGAGGAATAGCCAAACGCGCTTCTCTTATTCGCCAGATAAGAGAAAAAGAAGAGCAGGTTCTTTTACTTGATGCGGGGGACATCTTTCAGGGGACCCCTTATTTTAACTTCTTTCATGGCGAAGTTGAGATTGATGCAATGTCTCGATTGGGATACGATGCCGCCACAATCGGCAACCATGATTTTGACGGTGGTATAGATAATTTAGCCCATCAGATCTCTAAGGCAGACTTCGAAATGCTTATCTGCAACTATGAGCTCAAAGATACTCCGATGGCCAATCATTTCAAGCCCTATAAAATTTTTCAAAAAGGCCCTTTAAAGATCGGTGTACTCGGGGTGGGAATAGAAGTCAAAGGCCTTGTTCCTAAGAAACTCTATGGTGCTACCCGCTATCTCGACCCCATCCAACAAGTCAACCACTACGCTACGCTCCTCAAAAAAGAATTGGGGTGTGACTATGTCATCCTCCTATCTCATCTCGGCTATAAATACCGGTCAGACAATATCATCTCTGATAGAAAATTGGCTCCATTAACTCGCAATGTAGACTTAATCATTGGAGGACATACTCATACGTTTATGGATGGTCCCGAAACCCTGACTAACCTTGATGACCGACCTATTCATATCCATCAAGTCGGATGGGCAGGTATTATACTGGGTCGCTTGGATGTAGAATTCACTCCAAAACGTCATTTTTGCAAGATCGCTCACCGTAACAGCCTCATAGGTTAGTTGCTATAACTCAATTATGCCAGGTACAACATCATCTTCAGACCGGTCGACTCTTATCATTATTTTCTTTACAGCATTTCTGGATATGCTAGGGTTGGGTATTATTATCCCCATCATGCCGGCGATATTCTTTAATGAGGATAGCATTTTTTTTCAATTAGTAACCAGTGTTGAGCAGCGGTCTATATTTTACGGGTTGCTTTTAGGAGCCTATCCCGTCATGCAGTTTTTCGGAGCACCCATTCTCGGCGCCCTATCCGATAGATATGGTAGAAAACCCATATTGCTTTTCTCCGTTATTATTGCGATTTTCGGATACATACTCTTTGCCTTTGCTGTATCTTCCGGGCAACTTTGGTTGCTATTCTTGAGCCGCGCTATACCGGGATTTGCAGGTGGGAATATTGCAGTTTTAATGTCCTCCGTATCTGATATTAGCACCGTCAAGTCCAAAACTCGGAACTTTGGATTGATTAGCATGGCTTTTGGATTAGGCTTTATATTAGGCCCTACACTTGGTGGAATATTGGCGGATCACCATATGGTTTCTTGGTTCAGTTATGCGACACCTTTCTGGGTTACGGCAGCGCTGGCCTCTATCAATGCCTTAATGATTTTTGTCATTTTCCCGGAGACCTTAAAAGCCAAAAGAACTACACCCATTTCTCCATTTACGGGATTGAGTAATCTCATGAAAGCCTTCACCATCACCCCAATTCGGTCGATACTCTCCGTGGTACTATTAATGGCTTTGGGATTTACTTTCTACACCCAATTCTTCGCCGTCTATCTCATTGAAAAATTTGATTATACCACACGGGATATAGGTTTACTCTACGGCTGGATAGGGGTCTGGCTAGTCATTACTCAAGGGGGAATCGTCCGATTACTCTCCTACAAATTTGCCCCTGAAAAACTTATCCGATACGCTCTCTTAGCGGTGAGTGTATTCATCTTTTTCTTACTCTATCCCAACCAATCCTCCTGGTTTTATTTGCTCAACCCCTTGCTCGCTATCGCCTATGGCATCACCTCTCCCAACCTCCTCACTGTCGTCTCCGGTCTTGCCGGAGAAGACCGCCAAGGAGAAATACTGGGCATCAATCAATCCATGCAATCCCTAGGCAGAGCTCTTCCCCCGATTATTGGGGGATTTATACAGGTCATTTCCTTGAGAGCACCCCTTATTGTTGCCGGGATACTCGTATTTATAGGTTGGATTATCTTTATTATCAGCAAAAAGTGAACGGGTTCTATATTCTCCTTCTTCTTATTCACAAAAATACGACTCTCCTCCTTCAACTCAATGATGTGTTAGAATTCGTAGAAAGGGATACTTTGGGAAAATAACAAGGAGGGAATAGCTGGCTTTGACGACGAAGCTTAATGCTAGCTTTTAAAGTCAAAAGGTGAAATAGTATCACCATCGTATCGGATAAAATAGACCAGATTGTCCATATTTTCAAAAAGATGGAGATTTTGTCAGACAGGAACTTAATGGCGCACATTTTTGTTTATTTTGCACATAATGTACAATTTTCTATCCAAACAATAGATAAAGTTATAACTAGTTTACCTACCACCACCCAAAAAGAATTTAAATCCATCTAGGACCATTTTACAGAATTGGGCTTGGAGAAAGGACTACAAAAGGGACTGCAGAAAGGACTACAAAAGGGAAGAGAAGAAGGCACGTATCAAAATAAAATAGCTGTAATTTTGCGAGGATATGACTCCGGACGCTCCATCGAATTGATTGCGAAATAAGCAGAGATGAGTATAATAGAGGTCAAACGAATTATTGATCATCATAGAAAAAAATAATAATTTGTACTTGTTCGAATCTCTTTGCTTCAAAGGGTATCTGGTCATGTACACTATATAACAACCCAAATCATGCATTAGAATTGGTAGCGAGGTGTTTTTTGGTAAAAAACACTCCTTTTTGGCCAAAGAGGAATAGCTGGCTAAGGCCACAAGGTTACATTCTGGATTTTGTTGATAAAATGGGCCGTATAAGGAGATCAGCCCAGCGTTAATTGAAAGCAATAGCTCGGTATAGGTAAAGAAAAAAATGCTCCCCGTCAGAAAGAAAATGTGAGAGGTGTTTTTTATAATATTGGTTTCAACCTGAACCCAAAAGTCAGGATTATTTTACCATTATTTCGAACCCTAAGGCCATTGATGGGTTAATGTGCTAAATTCGTTTTTATGCAGATAGAAGTTTTTCATTTTAATCCATTTATGGAAAACACTTACGTCCTTTATGACTCGACCGGACAAGGTGTAATTATCGACCCGGGGATGAGCAATGTCGCTGAGCAAAATGTAGTGAAGGGTTTTATTAATGAAAAAAGCTTGACCATTACCTCTATACTTCTGACCCATGCACATATTGACCATATTTTTGGGTTGCAGTGGGCACAAGAGTATTACAATCTACCCGCTTGGTGTCATGCCCTGGAACAACTAGTGCTGGATAGTACGCCGATAATCACAAAAGCCTACGGACTTCCGATTCTGGAAGTACCTGAAAACGTGCATTTCTTTGAAGAAAAAACAACGGTGTCATTTGGTGAAACAACCTTAAAGATCCGCTTTACGCCTGGGCATTCTCCGGGCAGTGTATGCTTTCTGGAACCTAAAAATAAGCAATTAATTGTGGGTGATGTTTTATTTAAAGAAAGCATCGGAAGGACAGATCTGCCGGGAGGAAATTATGATACCTTACTCCAAAGCATTCGCTCCCAACTTCTGGTCTTAGAAGATGATTGGAAAGTATACCCCGGACATGGACCCGTGACCACTATTGGATTTGAACGAACGCATAATCCATTTTTAGTAAATCTATAGACTTGTATAAACCTATTCATTTGTATCATATCAAAGAAATATTCTACAGCATCCAAGGAGAAGGATATCACGCAGGCAAACCCGCCGTTTTCTGTCGATTTTCAGGATGCAACTTATGGTCCGGAAGAGAAGAAGATCGCTCAAAGGCTATTTGTGATTTTTGCGATACAGAGTTTGTCGGAATAGACGGTACTCTTGGTGGAAAATACAATGCACAAACGCTCACTTCCGCCATTCTATCCTTGTGGCCAAACCCGACTCATTCCCGCCCTTATGTGGTCTTAACAGGTGGGGAGCCTATGCTTCAGGTAGACCAACCCCTCCTCGATGAACTCCATGCCTCAGGGATCTATGTCTCTATAGAAACCAATGGAACACTCCCTGTGCTCCCTTCTATTGACTGGATAACCCTTAGCCCAAAATCGAAAGCAAAATGGGTACAGAAAGAAGGTGATGAACTCAAACTCGTCTATCCTCAGATGGACATGGAGCCGG
>Ga0256841_1002824_pt1 | contig 13458 bp, 10 predicted proteins | sample 356308metaG_FD_185971 | JGI IMG/M metagenome (GOLD analysis project Ga0256841, IMG submission 185971) | Hydrothermal vent microbial communities from Mid Atlantic Ridge, Atlantic Ocean - 356-308 | ecosystem: Environmental > Aquatic > Marine > Hydrothermal vents | place: Atlantic Ocean: Mid...
ATAAGGTACTGTAATAATAAGTATAAACACTATAGCAACTAAAAAGAATACAGACACAAATATACCTAAAGCTATAATAATAGATAGTAGTAAAAAAAGCCATATCTTAGTTATTAAATTGTTCATGTTAAGTTAAACCCTCAAAAATAATTATCTAGTTTAAATATTAAATGGTTGATAAAATTTTGCAAAGATTAATATTAATAATAATAACTGATACTAAAAAGAAGAAAAATGGATAATAAGTTTTATTTTGATTGGAATATAAAAGAAAAACCTGAGGATTTTATTGTAGAGGAAATAGCAAACCATACGTTTGATGAAAAAGGTCAACACTACTTATATCTTCTTGAAAAAAAATGCTATAACACCCAGGAACTTGCTGACAAATATGGATTTAGCTATGCAGGTTTAAAAGACAAAACAGGTATAACCCGTCAGTATGTATCTTTTGATAAATTCATAGGAGAAAAGATAGAAAATACTCAAAAAGACAAGTATTACAAGCTTATATTCATAGGAAAAGTTAGAAAAAAAGTTAAACTTGGTAGATTAATCGGAAATAGATTTAAAATTAGACTAAAAGAAAAGGATATATACCTACAAAACTGGTTTATAAATTACTATGATACCCAGAGATTAAAAAATAACTATTTAAGAGGAAAGGAAATAATAAAAAAGCTAAAAGATAAGCCAAAAACCAGAAAACAGCTATCCTGGCTTGAAAACTTTCTTATAGATTCTTATTTAAGCTTTTTATGGAATAAATCTTTAGAAATTTATTTAAAAGAATTTTTTTCTGGAAGCTACATAGTAGAACACGACATAGATTTTTTTATTCCACATACAGACTTAAATAGTATAGAAAAAAACATCCCAAAATACTGGACTATACTAGGTTATAAAGTAGAACTTGAGCAAAGTAAAGATTATTACAAGCAAATTCTGAAAAAAGAAGGATTTTTACTGAAAGATTTTATACAGATTTTGAAAAATCTGCGAATTAAAGGAGACTATAGAAAAACATACATAAAAGTAGAACCTGTATGTATAACAAATGGATATATTGTTTTCGAACTTCCAAAAGGAAGCTACGCAACTATGTTTTTAAAACACCTATACAGGAGAAGAAAATGAAAAGAAGAAACTTTTTAGTTGCAGTCATTTTAGCTATCATATATCCACTAATTTCAAAAGCTGCAAGTATTTTAGACTTTTTCAAAGCAGGAAAGAAAAAAAGTCCTCTACCACCAGAAGGAAAATTCACTCCTGTAAAAGAACTTTATATAGTTGACATAAAGGGAGTTCCTAAAGAAGCAAAAAAAATAAAAGAAAATCCATCTAAATACAGGCTAAAAATATACGGAAATGTAGAAAATCCGTTAGAGATTACTTTAGATGAACTAAAATCCATGCCATATGATATAAGAGATGTTATTTTAGAATGTGTAAGTAATCCTCCTGGTGGTACACAGATTGGAAGAATAAGAGTAAAAGGAGTAAAGTTATCTTATCTGTTAGATAAAGCAGGGATTAAAAAAGGAAGTATAGATGTGGTATTCAAAGCTTTAGATGGATATCATACAAGTGTAGAACTAGAATATGTAAAACAGTATGAGCCTTTAGTAGTCTATGCTATAAATCATGATGAAGACGGAAAAATTCTTGATGATTTAACATTAGACCACGGATACCCAGTAAGGATAATATGTCCTGAAAAATGGGGATATAAATCTGCAAAGTGGGTAAATAAAATAAAAGTAGTTAATTACGATTATAAAGGATACTGGGAATCTCAAGGTTGGAGTGATAGAGCAAGATACAAAATAGATTATTTTGATTTATAAATTTTTTTATTTTTGGTGGAGGCGGGGGGAATCGAACCCCCGTCCGAGAACGGCCGTTGCTCAGGCTTTCTACAGGCTTAGCCTGTGTTTGGATTTCTCGCCTGTAGCGACCCCACAGGCAGGGTATCTACAGGCCAGCCCTGTAAGATTTCGGAAGATACCTACAGGGCGGTCAGTATCTTCCTATCCCGTGTGTCTGTCGCCCTTCCTGAGCCCACGGGCAAACTCAGGAGGACGTCGCTGCGTTAATTAAGCAGCGAGAGCGATTTCGCGTTCGGGAATTGTTGTTGGTTGGTTTTTTACGGAGTGTCCTTCTCCGGCCTGCTTACCTGGCGTAACCGTTCCCGTCGAACCCGAATCGCCCCCATATTCAATTGCAGGCATAAATATATACCAGATTTTTTATTATGCAAGTATTTCGTGAATAACTTTTACAACAATTATCCCTCCAAAGAAAAGAAACAAGAATATAATAAATGCTGCATATATAGGTTTCATTCCTACACCCTTAATCTTATTTACATTTGTTTCAAGCCCCATAGCTCCCATTGCTACAGTCAAAAGAAAGCTATCAATTACATTAATCTTAGATACTATGCCAGCAGATAAAATATGTGTTGAATTAAATAAAACCATACCAATAAACCCAAACACGAACCATGGAATTGGTATATCTCTTAACGTAACTCCAGCACCATGGGTAGCATGTTTTTTTGCAAGGTAAAAACTAAGTGCAATTAAAAGAGGAGCTAACATCATAACCCTTGTGAGTTTAGCTATAGTAGCTGTATTACCAGCATCTAAGGAAATTGCAAACCCTGCCGCTACAACCTGTGCAACTTCATGAACTGTAGCTCCTGTCCACAAACCATACAAAATATCATTAAAGTCTAACAGTAAACCAGCTTTATAAACGGTAGGATATAAAAACATTGCAGCAGTACCAAAAATAGTTACAGTTGCTACAGCCATAGCAGCATGATGCATTTCCGCTTTTACTACTGGTGCTGTTGCAAGGACAGCAGAAGCTCCACATATAGAACTTCCAGAAGCTATAAGATAGCTCATCTGACTATCTAAACCAAATAACTTCCTTGAAACCCATACACCAATTAAAAATGTGCCTACAAGCATAATAGTATCAACTATAAGCCCTTCTAAGCCAACAGAAATAACATCTTGAATAGTTAGTCTAAAACCAAGGAAAACAATTGCAATTCTTAGAATTTTTTTCAAAGAAAAGGTTATCCCTGGTTTAAAGCTTTCAGGGAGCTTTATAAGATTACCTAAAATAATTCCCAAAATGATAGCTATAATCAAAGGACTAAAATTTACTGTCTGCTTTATAATTTGAAGACTTGATAAAAATGTAGCAACAATAGCAAGTAAAAAAGTAAAAGCTAATCCTGGAATGAGTTTTACCATTTATTACCTCACATTTAATATTTATTAGAATGAAGATAAAATTATAATAATGTCAGGAAAATAAAAAAATTTGAAAAATTTAATATGTGTATTTATGGTTAGTGCTTTTTCTTGATTTTGTTTGGTCTGATATATAAATTATTATGCTTCAAAGTTTACAAAACCTAAAGAGGTTTAAGGTGAAAGAGGAAAAAGTATCTACTCCAATGCTAGCCCAATACCACAAAATAAAAAACCAATATCAAGATTCTTTATTATTATACAGACTTGGCGATTTTTATGAGCTTTTTTATGAAGATGCAGTAATAGGTGCAAAAGAACTAAATATAGTTCTTACAAAGAAAAAAGTTGGAAAAAACTTATATATTCCTATGTGTGGTATTCCATATCACTCAGCTGATGGATATATATCAAGGTTGGTATCAAAAGGATACAAAGTAGCAATATGTGAACAATTAGAAGATGCTTCAAAAGCAAAAGGTATAGTAAAAAGAGATGTTATAAGAGTCATTACTCCTGGAACATACTTTGATAATGAAAAATTAAAATCTTCTTTACTTAGTATATTTACATCAAAAGATAAATTTAATATTGCATATCTTGATTTAGCCACAGGAGAATTTGATGTTGGTGTTTTAGATACAGATAGTCTTATTTCATTTATTGGCAAATTCCAACCTAAAGAAATTCTCCTTCCAGAAGGTACACAAATTCCAGAAATCATACAAAATTTCAAAAATATATTCTTTACTCACTTACCTGAAGAATTTTTCTCTCAAGAAACTGTAAAGGAGTTATTAAAATTCTTTAACACATCTCATCACTCAGCATTTGGTATTAACGAAAATGAAAAAGATGTTCTTTATTCTGCAGGAGCGGTTTTGAAATACGCAAAAATCACGCAAAAATCATTTCTACCATTTATAAATCCACCAAAACCTTACTTAGACTACAAATACATGAGGTTAGACTACCTTGCTCAAAAACATCTTGAACTAGTACAAGCAAACGAAGGAAATATTCCTCTATTTAAAGTTATAGATAGAACATTAACAGGTATGGGAAAAAGAAAACTAAAATTCTTTCTCCTGCATCCTTTAAAAGACAAGTCATTCATAAACGAAAGACAAGAAGCAGTACAGGAACTTGTTGAAAACAATAAGCTAAGAGAAACGATAAGAGAAAAATTAGACAAAATTTTTGATGTAGAAAGACTTATTTCAAAAATCTCTTCAAATACTTTATCTCCAAGAGATATGGTAGCTTTAAGAGAGTCTCTAAAAAACATAAAATCTTTAAAAACTATTGAAAAAGATGTCAGTTCAAATCTACTAAAAGATATTTTTAAAAATATAGAAGATTATACCTGGTTAATAGAAAAATTAGATAAAACATTAGAAGATAACCCACCGCTACATATGAAAGATGGAGGTCTTATTAAAAAGGGAGTTAACAAAGTTTTAGATGAACTAAAAGAGATAAAAGAAAAAGGAGCAAACTGGATAAGAGAATATCAGGAAAGATTAAGAAAGGAAACAGGTATTCAAAGCTTAAAAATAGGTTTTAATAAAGTAATGGGATATTACATAGAAGTAACAAAACCAAATTTAAAATTTGTCCCAGATTATTTTAGAAGAAGACAGACTTTATCAAATGCAGAAAGATTTACAACAGAAGAACTTCAAAGATTTGAAGAAAAGATACTATCAGCAGATGAGAAGATAAAAGCATTAGAATATGAAATATTTATGAAATTAAGAGAAGAAATAACTCTGTTAGCACCAAGAATAGCAAAGACAGCTCAAAATGTAGGAACCATAGATGCTCTAGCATCTCTTGCACAGATTGCTGTAGAAAAAGGATGGATAAAACCTGAAATAACTGATAGTTATGATATATACATAGAAGAAGGATATCATCCAACAATAAAAGAGTACACAGTAGATTTTGTTCCTAACACATTAAAAATGAATCAGGATAGTTTTTTCCATATTATTACAGGTCCTAATATGGCTGGAAAGAGCACATTTATAAGACAGTCTGCTATTATAATCATTCTTGCTCAAATAGGCTCTTTTATTCCTGCAAACAAAGGAAAAATAGGTATAGTAGATGCAGTATTAACAAGAATAGGTTCAGCAGATGCAATAGCAAAAGGTTTATCAACTTTTATGGTAGAGATGTTAGAAATAGCAAATATAATAAACAATGCTACCAATAGAAGTTTCATTGTTTTAGATGAAGTAGGAAGAGGTACAAGCACGTACGATGGATTAGCAATAGCATGGGCTATTTCCGAATATCTTGCCGATAAACTAAAGGTAAAAACTCTCTTTGCAACTCATTATCATGAATTAACAGAACTTGAAGAACACATAAAAGGGGTAAAAAACTTTCATATGGAAATAAAAGAAGAAGGCGAAAATATCATATTCCTTTATAGGTTAATGGAAGGCTTTTCCAATAAAAGCTATGGAATTCATGTAGCAAAACTTGCAGGTATAAAAGAACAGATAATAAAGCGAGCATATGAAATTTTATATAAATTTGAAGAAAAACACAGCATAGAAAATAAACAAAAGGACATTAAAGAGGAAGATATTCTTCCTTTATTTAAACAGATAGAAGAAATAAACCAGAGTAATAAAGAAAAATATGCAGATGAAATTATAGAAAAACTTAACCAGATAGATATAGGAACAATAACACCAGTAGAAGCACTAGTTATATTAAACGAACTAAAACAGAAAATAAAAGAAAAAAATAAAAGTTAAATTCCACAGTTTTTCACAATAGCTTTATAAGCTTCTTCTGTAGAAGAGTAAACTCCAACAATCTTTTTTTCTTTTAGACATTCAGATATATACACTTTCCTATTTTTGTCTTTTAAAATTAAACCAATATATTCTCTATTCTCTGTTAAAATATCCATAAAAGGGTCGGGAACATGCATAACTGTTTGTTTGTTTAAATTAGTTTCTGAATAACCTACAGTCATATAAAACAAAGAAAAAATTACTGCTAAAACATACTTCCTCATATCTCACCTCCTTTTTTATTTTTTCTTTTTAACAAAATTCTCAAAATGAGTTCTTTCAAGAAAATATTTGTGAAAAATTAATAAGGAAAAGGAGGATTATCTATTTTATTTATTTTGTTAAGATTTAATATGAGTATAATCATCAAGGAGGGGAATTATGACTTCAGGAAAAAACATAACTATTGACCTAAAAAACAACTTAATAGTACCTGATAATCCTATTATCCCGTTTATAAAAGGAGATGGAATAGGAGAAGAAATTTTTGAAGTTATGAGAAATATTGTAGACGAAGCAGTAAAAAAAGCTTATGGAAACAAAAGAAAAATAATATGGAAAGAATATTTTGCAGGAGAAAAAGCGTTAGAAAAATATGGGAATCCACTTCCAGATGAAACAGTAAAAGCATTTAAAGAATACATAGTAGGTATAAAAGGTCCTATAGATACACCAGAAAGTTATCCTAAAAATATAAACATAGCCTTTAGACAAAAACTCAATTTATACACTTCAATAAGACCAATAATATGGTATGGACAGGGCTCTCCAGTTAGAAGCCCAGAGTTAGTTGATTATATAGTTTTTAGAGAAAATACAGATGATATCTATGTAGGAATAGAATTTGAAGAAAACGATAATCAAACAGTAAGAGTAGTAAACTTTTTTAGAAATAAACTAAATATCAGCAAAATAGACCTTCCTGCTGATAGTAGTGTTGCTTTAAAACCCACATCTAAAAGCAAATCAAAAAGACATATAAGAAAAGCATTCCAACAGGCACTAAAGTTAAACAGAAAACACATAACCATAGTCCATAGAGGAAATATACTTAAAAAAACAGAAAATCAGTTTGTAAAATGGGCTTATGAGGTTGCAAAAGAACCACAATTCATAAATTACATAATAACAGAACAAGACCTAATAAAAAATTTTGATGGAAATTTTGAAAAAGCAAAAGAAGAAGGATATAAAATAGTTTTAAAAGACAGGATTATAACCAAAGTATTATCTCACCTTGTATCAAGGGTAGAAGAATACGATGTAATTCTTGCTCAAAATTTAAATGGCGATTATTTTACACACACAGCTTCTGGGTTAATTGGCGGTTCTGCCTTTGTTCCTGTTGCAAATGTTGGAGATACAAAAGCAGTATTTGAAACATTACACGGAACTGCCAGAAATCTTAAGGGCAAAAATATTGCTAATCCTACAGGAATGATTCTGGCAGGTGTAATGATGCTTGAATACATAAACTGGAAAGAAGCCTCAAATCTAATAATAAAAGCTCTAAAACAAACCTTTGCTGACTGGATAGGTACATACGACGTTATAAGAGAATGGGCAACCGCTGCTATACCAGGGAAAAAAGTCTCAACTGATGAATTTGGAATAGAAATTATAAAAAGATTATAAAAAATCAAACAGTGTTTTATTTTTTTGTTTTTTTCTGTATAATAATCTGCCAAATAATCCAAAAAACTTAAAGGAGGAGTATACCTATGGCAAAAGCAACAATTGTATGGACGAAAGTAGATGAGGCACCACAGCTTGCAAGTTATTCTCTTTTACCTATCATGAGAGCATTCACAAAAGATGCAGATGTAAACATTGAAGTAAGGGACATATCCTTAGCAGGAAGGATTCTTGCTCAATTTCCTGACTTACTTCCAGAAGATAAAAGAGTTCCTGATGACCTTGCGTATCTTGGAGAATTAGTATGGAAGCCAGAAGCAAACATAATGAAACTACCAAATATTTCAGCTTCTTTGCCACAGTTAAAAGAAGCTATAAAAGAACTCCAAGAGCAAGGTTATCCTCTTCCTGATTATCCAGACAATCCTCAAACAGAAGAAGAAAAAGATATAAAAGCAAGATACGATAGATGCGTAGGGTCTGTTGTTAACCCAGTTTTAAGACAGGGTAATTCAGACAGAAGACTTGCAGAAGTAGTAAAAGAATATGCAAGAAAACACCCTCACAAACTAAAAGAAGTATCACCTCATTCAAAATCTCATGTGGCACATATGAAAACTGGGGATTTTTATCAGCATGAACAATCTGTAATCATAAACAAAGATACAAAAATAAAATATGTATTTGAAGATGAGCAAGGCAATCAAACAGTTCTAAAAGAAGTAGAAGTTGAAAGAGGAGATGTTGTTGATGCTACGTTTATGAACAGAAAAAAACTAAGAGAGTACTTTGCTGAAGTTATAGATAGAGCTAAAGAAGATGATATTCTTTTCTCCTTACACGTAAAGGCAACTATGATGAGAGTTTCAGACCCTGTGATTTTTGGAGATGCAATCAGAGTTTACTACTCAAAATTATTTGAAAAACATGCAGACATTTTAGAAAAATTAGGATGGAAACCAGAATATGGAATGCAAGAATTAGAAAACAGATTAGAACAGCTTCCAGAAGAAGAAAAAAATGCGGTTAAAAAAACAATAGAAGAAATATATAAAGAAAGACCTAGAATGTATATGGTTGATTCAGACAAAGGAATAACAAATCTTCACATGCCAAATGATGTTATCATTGATGCATCTGTTCCTGCTGTAATAAAAAATGGATTACAGGGCTGGGGACCTGATGGAGAAACAGATGATACAGTTATGTGTATACCAGACAGGTCTTATGCAACAATGTATAAAGAAATAGTAGAGGATATAAAATCAAGAGGACAGTTTGACCCAACAAAAATAGGAACAGTTCAAAACGTAGGTCTTATGGCTATGAAAGCTGAAGAGTATGGTTCTCATGATAAAACATTCTTCCCACCAGCAGATGGAAAAATGAAGGTCATTGATGATGAAGGAAACGTACTTATGGAACACTGTGTAAACGAAGGAGATATATATAGAAGCTGTATAACTAAAGATATTGCTATAAGAGATTGGGTAAAATTAGCTGTAAACAGAGCAAAAGACTCTGGATTTCCAATAGTCTTTTGGTTAGATGAATATAGAGCACACGACAAAAACCTTATAGAAAAGGTAAAAGAAGAACTTCCTAAATATGACTTAGAAGGAATAGACTGGTACATAAAAGCACCAGCAGATGCTATGAAATTTACCTTAGCAAGATTTAGAAATGGAGAGAATACAATAGCAGTTACAGGAAACGTTTTAAGAGACTACTTAACAGACCTATTCCCTATAATTGAAGTTGGAACATCTGCAAGGTCATTATCAATAGTTCCAGAAATTGCAGGAGGAGGATTGTTTGAAACAGGTGCTGGAGGTTCAGCTCCAAAACACGTAGAACAGTTTATAAAAGAGGGACACTTAAGATGGGACTCATTAGGTGAATTCTTAGCCTTTGTAGAAGCTTTAAAACTTGCATATAAACAACTAAAAGCACTTCATGAAAAAGAAAATCCTAGAATACTTATAGTAGCTGATGCTTTATCTAAAGCTATAGGAAAATATCTTGAAAATGATAAAACACCAAAAAGAAAAGTAGGACAACTTGATACAAGAGGTTCCCATTTTTATCTTGCACTTTACTGGGCAGAAGCTTTAGCAAACCAAACAGAAGATAAAGAACTTGCAGAAAAATTCGCAAAAGTTTATCAGGAACTAAAGGAAAATGAACAAAAAATCCTTGGAGAAATTGCTGCTGCAGAAGGAAAACCTACAGATGTAGGTGGATGGTATCATCCTGATGATGAAAAAGCATCAAAAGCGATGAGACCTTCAGAAACTTTAAATAGAATAATTGATTCTATATAATTCTTTAACAAGGCGGGTTATCCCGCCTTTTCTTTTTAAAACACTATTTTGATATAATTTTTTGTTGGCAAAATTTATTTTTATAGGAGGAATTAAATGGCTCAAAGAGGTATAAGAGAATATGATGGAAAAAGAATATTAGCGCAAAATTGGGATGAGTATTTTGATGGAGCTTTTGAGTATGATTTTAAATCAATTTTAATTACTCCAGAAACAGACCTTGATAAAATACCCGAGCAGTATCCATGGGTTAAAGAAACTCCACTTGTAGCAAAACCAGATATGTTATTTGGTAAAAGAGGAAAATTAGGATTAATCTTCTTCAAAAAAGAAAAACCCGGTGATGTTACATGGGAAGATGTAAAAGAGTGGATAAAACAAAAAATGTCTGAAGAGATAGAAATTAATGGTGTCAAAGGAAGATTGACTCACTTCTTAGTAGAACCTTTTGTACCACACAAACCAGAAGAAGAGTACTACGTAGCTATAACTACAGGAGAAGATGAAGATATAATCTATATGTCAGCTTTTGGTGGAATAGAAGTAGAAGAAAACTGGGATAAAGTAGTTGAAGTAAAGATACCAATAACAGCATCTGATGAAGAAATAAAAAAACTTATAGAACAAAATGTCCCAGCAGAAATTAAAGATAAAGAAAAGTTTGCTGACTTTGTATACAGACTATATAAACTCTTTAGAGATTTACATTTTTCTTATCTTGAAATAAATCCTCTTGTTATGGTTGGAAACAAAGTTTATCCTTTAGATTTCGTTGGAAGAGTTGATGACACTGCTCAGTTTGTAGCTGGAAGAAAATGGGGAGAATTAGAATTTCCTGCAGGATTTGGTAGAGATTTAACTCCTGAAGAGAAATATATAAAAGAAATGGATGAAAAATCAGGAGCTTCACTAAAACTTACAATACTAAATCCAGAAGGAAGAATATGGACATTAGTTGCAGGTGGTGGTGCATCTGTAGTTTATGCAGATACTGTAGCAGACCTTGGCTATGTGAAAGAACTGGCAAACTATGGTGAATATTCAGGAAACCCATCAAGAACAGAAACTAGAGAGTATGTAAAAACTGTTTTTGACCTTATGACAAGAAACAAACATCCAAAAGGACACAAAATACTTATAATTGGTGGAGCTATTGCAAACTTTACTGATGTGGCAAAAACCTTTGATGGAATAATTGATGCAATGAAAGAGTACGCAGATAAACTTAGAGAAGTTGGTGTAAAAATCTATGTAAGAAGAGGAGGTCCTAACTATGAAATAGGACTAAAAAGAATAAAAGAAGCAGCACAGCAGTTAGGACTCCCAATAGAAGTTTACGGACCAGAAACTCATATGACAGAAATCGTAAGAAAAGCTCTTCAAGAAGCTGAAGAGAAAGCAGCTTAATCTAAACATAAACAAGGAGGTTAAATAAATGAGCAAACCTGACTATCTATTATTTGACAGAAATACAAAAGCTATTTTCTGGAATTTAAACAGAAATGCAATCCAGAGAATGCTTGATTATGATTATGTTGTTGGAAGAGAACCATCCATAGTAGCTATAGTAGCTCCAACCCAAAGTAGAAAGTTTGATAAATTCTTTTATGGAACAGAAGAGATTATGATTCCTATATACAGGTCAACTCCAGAAGCAGCAAAAGACTTTCCTGAAGCAGACGTTTTACTTAACTTTGCATCATTTAGAACAGCTTACGATGTTACTATGGAAGCTCTTGAAATTCCTCAAATAAGGACAATTGCAATAACAGCAGAAGGTATTCCTGAAAGGTTTGCCAGAATAATGAGAATAAAAGCGAAAGAATTAGGAAAATGGATAATTGGACCTGCTACAGTTGGAGGAATTGCACCTGGCGCATTTAGGATAGCAAACACTGGAGGAACCATAGAAAACATCATAAACTCAAAATTACACAGACCCGGTTCTGTAGGACTTGTAACAAGGTCTGGTGGTCTGTTTAATGAACTATCTAATGTTATAGCAAGAAATGCAAATGGTATTGCTGAAGGTATAGCAATAGGTGGAGATAGATATCCAGGTACGGACTTTTTAGACCATATGCTTAGATTTGAAAAAAACCCACAAGTAAAAATGATGGTTATGCTTGGTGAAGTTGGAGGAGAATTAGAATACAGAGTAGCAGAAGCAATTAAAGATGGAAGAATTACAAAACCAGTAATAGCATGGTGTATAGGAACAATATCTAAACATTTTGGTGGAGAAGTACAGTTCGGACACGCTGGAGCAAAAGCTGGTGCTGAAAGAGAAACCGCTGATGCTAAAAATGCAGCCTTAAAAGAGGCTGGTGCATATGTTCCAAAATCTTTCAACGATTTACCAGAGCTTATAAATGGAGTTTATGAAGAACTTCATTCTAAAGGAGAAATTCCAGATATACAGGAACCAGAAGTTCCACCTGTACCAGAAGATTATGACAAGGCAAGAAAAGCAGGGAAAATAAGAAAACCTACAAACTTTATATGTACTATATCAGACGATAGAGGAGAAGAGGCAACTTACTGTGGAGTACCGATTTCTACAGTAGTAGAAGAGGGCTATTCTATAGCTGATGTTATAGGTCTTTTATGGTTTAAAAAGAAGTTTCCTAAGTGGGCTTCAGATTTTATAGATATGGTTATTAAAATAGTAGCAGATCATGGTCCTGCAGTTTCAGGAGCCCATAATACAAAAGTAACTGCTAGAGCTGGTAAAGATTTAATGTCTTCTATAGTTACTGGAATTCTTACAATAGGACCAAGATTTGGTGGAGCTATTGACGGTGCCGCTAAGTACTTTAAAATGGCAAAAGAAAAAGGTATGGATCCAGTAGAATTTGTTGATTATATGAAAAAAGTAGAAAAAATACCTATTCCGGGAATAGGACACAGAATAAAATCTACTAAAAATCCAGATAAAAGGGTAGAACTTCTAAAAGATTATGCAAAAAAGAACTTTCCTAAAACAGAGCTTCTTGATTATGCCCTTGAAGTAGAAAAAGTAACAACATCTAAAAAAGAAAATCTTATACTTAACGTTGATGGGACAATTGGAGTATTACTTGTTGATATGTTTAGAGAACTAGGATATACAGATAAAGAGATAGATGAACTTATAAACGCTGGGGCGTTCAATGCATTTTTTGTTCTTGGAAGAACTATAGGATTTATTGGACATTATCTTGATGAAAAAAGACTTGATATGCCACTATATAGACACCCATGGGATGATATTCTTTACAATGTTCAATGTGATACATAAATCTCTATCTGGGAACCTGTCAGGTTCCCTTATTTTTTTCTAAATATCTTTTCCCTACACTAAATTTTTAAAATTATCATAAACCATAAAAACTATATAAAGTATTGCTGTGTATATCTATATAAAAACCA
>Ga0256841_1002825_pt1 | contig 13457 bp, 15 predicted proteins | sample 356308metaG_FD_185971 | JGI IMG/M metagenome (GOLD analysis project Ga0256841, IMG submission 185971) | Hydrothermal vent microbial communities from Mid Atlantic Ridge, Atlantic Ocean - 356-308 | ecosystem: Environmental > Aquatic > Marine > Hydrothermal vents | place: Atlantic Ocean: Mid...
TGAGATACACTTCTTTGTAATCTTGATACCCTTCTGTTGCACTTGACCCGTTCTTTGAGGGTATTGCGACATATGCGAATGATTTCCTTATCACTATTTAAAAATTCTTGTTGCACTTGACCCGTTCTTTGAGGGTATTGCGACAACTACCTCTGTTAGTGTTTACAACAATACTTGTAATGTTGCACTTGACCCGTTCTTTGAGGGTATTGCGACTCTATAATTCTGCAGTTTTGTAAGAAATCTAACAGCAGGTTGCACTTTACCCGTTTCTTGAGGGTATTGCGACTCAAGTAAAGTCATAATTTGGTCATAAGAACCGAAACTAATGTTGCACTTTACCCGTTTTTTAAGGGTATTGCGACTTTGTTAAATCTCTGTTTAACTTTTTCTCTATTTTCTGTTGCACTTTACCCGTTTTTTAAGGGTATTGCGACTCAGGAATAGTTTTTGGTGTAAAAATCATATTGTTTGTTGCACTTTACCCGTTTCCTTAGGGTATTGCGACAAATTAGCCCAATATTTCTTCCCCGAACCGGGGTAAGAAAGTTGCACTTTACCCGTCTTTTAAGGGTATTGCAATATAAGTGTAGTTTATTAGTTATCCATAATTGGATTATCTGGAGTTATTTTTTCTTGTGGGCTAATAAATTTTTTTTCAGATAATTTCTTTATTTGTTCTAAAATTTCAGGTGGAGCTATAGATAATCGAGTTTTATCAGGATTTTCTTTACTAACAAACAAGCCTATTAATGATATAAAATTAAGAGATGTAAGGTCTTCTTTCTTTGCAGGTCTTCCATCATCTTCTATAATTTCCACATAATCAAGAGGATTTAAAAAGAATATAAATACTCCTTTTCCTGCAGAGTTCTCCACAACATCTACAGCTGATATAGGTACAGGGTCTTTATAAATACCTAAAGTTTCTTCTAATATTTTTTTCCTATAAACCATAAGTTCACTTCTTATTATTTCTTGATGAAGATAATCTACTTCTACTTCCATTTCTTTGAGAATTTTTAAGACTGTTTGGAAACCATCTATTGTTGGATATTCTTTCTTCATTTTATTTTCCTCCATTTATTTTTTAATTTTAAATGAAGTATTTTAATTCATATGACAATCAGTCTAAACTAAGCTTTTATTCTATTGACAAAAAAATCTATTTGTCTTATTATATTAATCCCTAAGTTGAAGATGGGCGGTTAGCTCAGCTGGCCAGAGCACCTCCCTTACAAGGAGGGGGTCATAGGTTCGAGTCCTATACCGCCCATCCTTACGGAGCCGTAGTTCAGCCTGGCCCAGAACGCCGGCCTGTCACGCCGGAGGTCGCGGGTTCGAATCCCGTCGGCTCCGCCATTATTTATTTTCCTCTTATTTCTTCCAGATAGTAATAAGGAGGAAAAGTTCTAAGTCTTGTGTCTTCTAAATGTCCCCCTGCAGTAAAATGATATACAGTTTGATAACTATTATCCTCAAATCCTAATATCTCATGTACTAAATCATCAAAAAAACATCCTATACCAGTTCCCCTTATATTATGAGCTTCTGCCTCAAGGTACAAAACCTGCCCTATCATACCTGCTTCCCAATGAATATTCCTGTACAGCCACGGTTTTTTCTCAACTAAACCTTTAAATTTTGCTATCATACCTAAAGAGAAAGAACTATCTCCAGCAATATCTTGCTTACAGCTTACTACCTTGGCAGTAAATTCAAAATCTCCTGTATAAAGAAGATATAGTTCTAAATCATCCGATACTTTTTTCCACATAAATTCTTTTCTTGTCTTTTTCATTATTTCTTCTTTATCATCTTCATATCTAAATAAGAAATAAATCCCCTTTGGTAAATCATAAATTCTGTGAACAAATAAAAGAAGATTTATCGTTGGGTTATAAACCTCTGTATCAAAAGGATTTATTTCCTTTCTTGGTATTGTTTTATCAAGTATGTGAAAAAACGTTTCTTTGTCTATATGTGTTTGTCTATCGTAGGCTACTGCACTTCTTCTTTTTCTTATTATCTCAGATGCTTTGTAAGGTGAGTCTTTAAGCCATAAAATAGGTTTTTGTAGAAGTTTGTATTTTTCAGGTTTGGTTCTTGGCTTTTCTACAAATTCTGCAACTTCATATATAATGTCCCATCTCACATGCTCTTTGCTAAGCCTATTAGGTATTCCTTTAAACTTAAGTTTTGAAAATTCTTCTACGATATTTTGTGGAATATCTGGAATTATATCTACATCGTTCTTATAGACCAGTAGTAAAGCTTCTGGAAATTCTTCTTCATCTTTTATCCACTTTGTTTTATCAAATCCAAGTAAAACTTTAATTTCTTCATCTGATACTGCATTAAGATATTTGACTTTCCATCCAAGTAAAGAGGCAGAAAATGATATAGTAGCTATTGCATGACCTGTATCTAATTGGCAGTAGCGATATGCTCTTTCTCCATATTTCCAGGCTTCTCTCCAAAAAATACTGGTTAGTGCAACAAGAAAACAGTCTGTTTTATAAAATTCTTTTAGTGTTTTAATTATTTCTTGATTTAAAATAGCTCTTTCCTCAAGTGCGTGTAAAAAAGGATTGTAATGATATACTCCATTTAAATGGTCATAATCAGGTATTATCAGATAGCTTTCTGTTGGATGTAGATTTCCACTTGATGGGTTCATTCGTAATGACCATTGTGAACCGGGAATTGATTTCCATGCAGAAAGTCCAAGAGCAAGCTCTAAAAATTTTGAAATTGTATCTATATTTATAGGCTGTGAATTGCATAATTTTCTATCATATAAAGCCTTGTATGAACAATCTGGGTCTTGCTTTAAAAGAGGGAGTTCTATTTTCTTTGTTCCTTCATAGAATCTAAAAGGCTCTGGTTGATTTGCCCAGTCTAAATAACCTAATGATTTGGCAAGTTTATCAGGATAATGTTTTGTCCTTTGATGATAATATAAAGCTGTGTTCATTTTTCTGCCTCAATATTTTAATATTTAATATTGCTTAAAAAAAATTATAAGAGTTTTTTATAATGTATAGACTGATTATTATTCTGTTTATTTTTAGTTTTTCTTGCTCTTTAAAATACCAAACTGTAAACGATATAAAACATGTTCCTCAGAATGCTTTTTACTTTGTAAAGCAAAATGGAAGGTTAATTTCATCTGATTTTCAGCAGTTGTTAGATAACTATTTTAATAGGTTTTTCTTTTCTCCATGGAAAAAGACAAAAAGTTCTTATACCAAAAAGACTGCGTTTTGGGGATTTTATGTATATCCCAATAGAGAAGTTTATGGTGAAAATAAAAGAAGGATACCTAAAAGTTGGTTTGCAAAACTAAGAGAAAATGCAGATATAGAAAATTTTCCTTCATTAAATTTATGGGGAATAACTGTATCAAATACAGACCTTAAAGTTTTCCCTACACAAAAGCCTATTTTTTATAGCTTTGATAAAGCTGGTGAAGGATTTCCTTTTGATTATAATCAAAACTCTGCAGTATATATAGGAACTCCTTTATTTATATCTCATATATCTAAGAACAAGCAGTGGTATTATGTAGAAACTCCTTTTGCTTCTGGATGGATTAAAGCTAATGATGTAGCTTTTGTAGATGAAGAAGTTAAACAAATATATCAAACAGGTAAATATGTAGCTTTTATAAAAGAAGATATTTCACTAACTGATGAAAATGGAAACTTTTTATCAAAAGGGCTAATTGGAGTGGTTCTTCCCTTAGTTAAAGAAGAGAAAGATAATTATGAAGTTTTTGTTCCTGTTAAGGACACAGATGGATATGCTGTGTTAAAAACTGTAAAGGTTTCAAAAGATGTAAGCGTGATAAAACCTATGCCTTTTACAGAAAAAAATATAGCAAAAATAATAAATGAAACTTTAAATAAACCATATGGCTGGGGCGGTTTATATTTAAATAGAGACTGTTCTGCTAATATTAGAGATATTTTTGTCCCTTTTGGCATATGGCTGCCGAGAAATTCTACATCACAGGCAAAATCTGGAATTTTTGTTTCTTTAGAAAATCTATCACCAAAGCAAAAAGAAGAATTTATAGCAAAGTCAGGTATACCGTTTTTAACACTTATATGGATGCCAGGTCATATTATGCTTTATATAGGAAATAAAAATGGTAAACCCTATATATTTCATAATTTCTGGGGAATAAAAACAAAAATATTTAATAAAGAAGGTAGAGTTATAGTTGGTATGTCTGCAATTACTTCACTTTCACCAGAGAAAGGAATTATGTTTGTTGATAAACAAAAGGGCATTTTTCTAAAGAGGATAAAAGGTATAACCTACATTATTCCACCAAAGTATATTTTAAAGTAAATCCTGTCTTTTCCTTTTTGTTATAAGAGCACGAATTTTTTTCAAAGCTCTAAGTTCAATTTGTCTGACTCTTTCCCTTGATATACCAAGCATATTGCCAACTTCTCTTAAGGTTTTTGGCTCTTCTCCTTTTAAGCCAAATCTGTGAATAATGATAAATCTTTCTCTTTCTGACAGGTGAGATAAGATACAGTCTATCTCTTTTTCAAGAGCTTCTTTTAACAGGTCTTCTTCTATATCTTTAGTACCGTGTTTTGATACAAGGTCAATAAAAAATGTTCCTTCTTCTTTATCTATTGGAACATCAAGAGATACAGAGTGTCTTTTTATAAGCAAATATTTTTCTATTAAATCTTCATCAACTTCTATTCCCATTTGCTCTAAATATTCTTTTATCTCTTTGTAGGTAGGTTCTCTAAATAATTTTTCTCTTAGCTGAAGATAAGCACAATCTATCTTTGAGGATAACATAAATGTTTTTTGAGGAAGTTTTATAAGGTCTTTTTGTGTCTGTATTGTTTGAAGAATTGACTGTTTAATCCACCATATAGCGTAGGATATAAATCTAACTCCTTTATCTGGGTCAAATCTCTTTGCTGCTTCTATAAGACCTATATTTCCTGCTGATATGAGTTCTTGAAAGGGTATATCGTATCCTGCATAATTTTTAGCTATATTTACTACAAATCTTAAGTTTGCCTGAACTAGTCTGTCTAATGCTTCTTTATCCCCTTCTTTTACTTTTTTTGCTATCTCTTTTTCTTCCTCAGGGGTTAGCATAGGTATATTTGATATTAGTTTTAAATAAAAAGAGACCCCTTCTTCATAGTTAAAATTTCTCATAAGCAGCCCCTATTCATTTATATAACTATTATATTTTTTATGGTTTTTATATTTTATATATTTCTGCTAAAGTTAGCAACACCAAAGTTGTTTAAACTTATACATCAAATGTATCATCAAAGCCAATATCTGGAAAATCATTATCTATAAATTCATCATAATAATCATCTGTATAGGTTACATCTTCTACATCTGTATAGTCTATATCATCTTCGTCTATATACTGATTAGTATTATCTATTTGAGATACTTCGTCAGATATATCATCTATTTTCTCAGAAATTTCATCTAATTTATGCTCTATCTCTTCAAGTTCATCTTTATCTATTCCAGCTTCTTTTGCTACTTCTTCAGCAGAAACTTTATTATCAAAGAATATGTTAAATAGGCTTAAACCTGCTAAGCTTCCAAGTAAAGACCCTAAAAAACCCCCTCCAAAACCAGATGATGTAAATCCTGAAGACTGGGGCTGAATATTCTGCTGTGTTGTCTGCTGTGGAATATCTTTTTTTTCTGATTTAAATTTTTCCGAAAGTATCTCTTGCTCTAACTTAGAAACTCTTTTGTCTAATTCATCAACTTTTTTTACTACTCTATCAAGAACTATAGCCATTTTCTTTAAAGTATTTTCTATATTTTTTTCTTCCATTTCTTCATCTCCAAAAAGGTATTATCTACTATATATAATAAGCCTAAAAGTTATATATTTTCAGCTTTTTGAATAGAAAAACTTTCACCTTCTGTAAGTAATTTTTTACCAAGCTCTTTAATCATTTGCTTATCTTTCTCAGGATTTCTCCCAGCTCTTGTTAGATAGCCACCAGCCATTAGACAGTTTGCTATATTCATAGCTGTATCGTGTAAGTCTTGTAAATTCTGTTCTCTTCCTCCACAAAGTCTTAGTTCTGCATCAGGATTTACAAACCTAAAAAGTGCTACAATCTTTAGGCATTTTTGTGGAGTTAAGTAATTAGCATTCTCAAAAGGTGTGCCAGGTATAGGTATTAAAAAGTTAAGTGGAATAGAGTCAACATCTAAATCTCTATAAGTTAAAGCAAGTTCTACTATATCTTCATTAGACTCTCCCATACCAAAAATACCACCACTACATGTAGATAAACCTACCTTTTGTACCCTTTTTATAGTTTCTAACCTTTCTTTCCATGTGTGAGTTGTGACTATTTTACTGAAGAATTTCTCAGAAGTTTCTAAGTTATGATTTATCCTATTTACACCAGCTTCTTTTAAAAGCTTTAAATCTTCCTCATCAACAGTTCCTATAGAACAACATACTTTTATAGGATATTTTTGTTTTATTTTTCTTACTGCTTCTGCTATCTTTTCTACTTCTTCCTTCTTTGCTCTTTTTCCACTTACGACTATACAGTATCTATTAGCGTTTATTGATACTGCTCTTTCAGCTCCTTCTAACATTTCTTCTTCAGACACGAGGCTATATGCATTTATTGGAGTAGGATATTTAGAAGATTGAGCACAAAAAGAACAGTCTTCTGAACAAGCACCATTTTTTGCATTGATAAGACTGCAAAACTCAACTTCGTTTTTAAAAAAACTGTAAGTTATTCTTGATGCTTGCTCTACAAGGTCTTCTATGTATTCGTCTGGTGTCTCTAAAATCATAAGAGCTTCCTTTTTGTTTATCTTATATCCATCTATAACTTTATTTGCTAAGTCTTCTAAAAAATTTTTGTAATTCATAGCTCACCTCGTTAACCATAATTTTAGATAAAGTTTACCATTTAAATGGAGTAAATGAAAATATATAAAATTGCATGATTATGATATAATAAGTTTTGTATAAGTATAGGAGGCATTTAAATGAGAAAATTTGCCATAGTACCCACCGTTTTTGTTGCTGTGGTATTAGGATGTAGTTCAGAAGAAAAATCTACAGAATATAAAGATAAAGCAGTTTTATATGCTGATGCAAGACTTGATATTAGGGAGGATGCTAATCATTTAGTTTTGCTTATAGATAATATTTTAGAAACACTTCCTCATCTTTCTGAAGAGAAAACAGTTCCAGAAGAAGAAAAACTTAAGTATAATTTAGCTTTAATAAAAACTTTCTTATTAAAAGAACATAAAGATATAAATAAAACTTTTAAATCAGTTCAATATTTAGAATATTATATCAATAAATATCATCCTGATTTCTTAACTATTCATAATCTTAACAAGATTAAATCTGTAATTTTTATGATATCTAGGTGGCCAACTTATTCTTAAAATTATTTATATTGTTATCTCTTTTTTACTAAGTGATTTAATAATATCATCTACAAGTTTAAAAATTAATTTTTTTTGTGAATCTTGTATATTTAGAATCAAGACTATATTCTTGAAAACATCTAGTTGTTTTTTTATTTTTGAAGACCATAATACAAATTTTTGGGGATACGTTATCTTTAATTTTGGATCTTCTACCATTGACTTTAACTTTTTTAATTTTGGTATCACTATCTTTTCTATCTCTTTGTTATTATCCATTTTATTATCTATCAATTTAGTATCCAACAATTCCTTTTTACCCTCATAAGCTACTAACAATGACATATTCAGTAGTTGCCTATATTTCATACGTGTATATAAATCTGTATTACTTCTTAGCTTTTGGATTTTGTTAAATACTTGTAAAGTTTCCTTTTTTATATCGTCTCTCATTAACTCGTATATAAGCTCTAATACAATCTTTGCCCCATCAAAGTATAATTTTTTTTCTAAAGAAGCACTAAAGCAAATTTGAAAAGTAAAAAGTATTAATACTATTACTATCCTTTTCATAAATTATCTGTCCCCCATATAGTAATTGTACTTAGTTTTATCAATCAAATCAATGTTTAAAATTTAGTTTCTCCTACATTTATAAAACCTAATCCATCATAAATTTTTGAAACAGAAAAAAATTTTTTTTATAATAAATCTTTAAGTTTCGGATTTATGACTTATAACTTTAGAGGTATATTAAATTGAATAATTTAAATGAGTTAAGAGAATTACTTAGAGAAACAAGAATTCAAAAGGGTCTATCCTACAAACAATTAAAAGAAAAAACAAAAATTCCAGTAGATATAATCCAGAAAATAGAAGAAGATATTCAATTTCTTGAAAAGAATATATATGCAAGAATGTTTTTAAAACAATTACTTAAAGAACTTGGTATAAATGCTGAAATAAAAACTATTAATACAGAAAATTCTAAAGAAAAAGAAGAAAACAAATCTTCTGTTTCTGAAAATGCTGGAAAACTTGTAAATGCTTCTTTAGGATTAACCGCACTTTCTGGGCTTATATTTATCTCTCTGGCTTTTAAACCAGAAGATAAATCAAACAACATTCAAGCATACAAGATAATACTTCAATCAAAACCTGTAGAAGAAAAAAATATAATCAACATACCACAGCAAAAAGAAGATTCTGTCGTAGAAGAAGCAAAAAGTATAAAACTGATTGCCACTTCAAATGTATGGATAACTGCAAATATTGATGGTGAAATGGAAATTATAAATCTAAAAGCTGGAGATAAAGTGGATGTTTCCTTTTTAAAGAAGGTTGTTTTTGAAACTATTGGAAACGCTAATGCACTTAAAATGGAATTTAATAATAAACAGATTGTTATAAGAAAAGAAATTGTTCATAACATTTTTGTAGATGCTCATGGTGTCTTTTTAAATGGCTACAATTTAGCAAAGGAAAGCTAAAGAAACATTGATACCACCAAAACAACAGATAAAAAAAGCTGTAGAAGAAGTAGGAAGGTTTGTAAACCAAAGAATTAATGAGTTTAAGAATTTAAAAGAAAAAAATTTAACTACATTCGATTTTCGTCCTTTTTTAAAGATTGACCCTTATGAAGCTGATATATTCTCAGAAGCCTGTTTTTGTATACTTACAGCTAATTCGTCTGCTGCTCTTGGAATAAAAATCCAAAAAGAAGTAGGTATTGAGGGATTTCATAACTATAGTCTTGACCAGCTTTATCAGATAATCTCTTCAAAAGGGCACAGATTTGCTATGCAAAGAGCAGAAAGAATAGTAGCTTTAAGAGAAAAAGAACCTTTACTTCTTGAGTTATCAAAATATGATAACGGAAAAAAAGCAAGAGAAATCCTTGTAAAAGAAATCAAAGGATATGGATATAAAGAATCAAGTCATTTTTTAAGGAATATAGGTTTTGAAGATGTAGCTATTATAGACAGACATATATCAAGATGGCTGTTTGAAAATGGTTTTGTTAAACCCAGAAAAACAATAACAAAAAAGGTTTATTTAGAGTGTGAAGAAGCTTTAGAAAAGATAGCATCTGACTTTGGCATGAATTTAGCACAGTTAGACCTTTACATCTTTTATATAAAAACAAAAAAAGTTCTAAAATAATGGAGAAATATTTAGAAACTCTAAAAAAATTATGTGAAAAAAATGGAATTAGTCTAAAAGATGAACATCTTGAAAAATTTGATATTTATCTGAAGGTTCTTTTAAAGTGGAACAGAGTTTATAATCTTACATCGGTAAGAAAAAAAGAAGATATAGTAATAAAACACTTTTTTGATAGTTTAACTCTTATAAAATTATTTGAAACTGCAAAAATAAATATTACAGGAAAACAGATAGCTGATTTTGGTTCTGGAGCAGGGTTTCCGGGAGTTCCTTTAAAGATATATTTTGAAGATACAATCGATTTATTCTTAATAGAAGCTGTTCAAAAAAAATGTATTTTTCTTGAGATGCTTGGAAGAGAGTTAGATATAAAATATAAAGTTTTATGCGAAAGAGCAGAAAAGATAGATTTAAGATTTGACGTTGTAGTATCAAGAGCCACAGGTGAAACATTTGAGGTCTTAAAAATAGGTAAAAATCTCCTAAAAAAAGACGGATATTTAGTTATTATGAAGGCAAAAAAGATAGAAGAGGAGCTAAAACCATTTACAGTAAGTTTAAGATTTATAGGCTATGGAGAAAGAAAGTTTATAGTTATAAGAAAAAATTAGTTTGAGTTATTTTGCTGTATTAGGTTTTGAGTTTAAAATGTCTTTTATATCTAATTTTTTAAATATTTCATCTAAAGTAAGATGATTTATCTTTAAAAAAGAATAATTAGTGGTGGTGTTCTTATATATAAGGATAGCTTTTCCTTTTAACTTTTTGTTTTTCCTTGTATAAAAATATTTTTTAAACCTTTCTATAGGGATAGAAACATTACCTAATGATGGGTCTGCAAGATAAACATACTTGCTATCTATACCTTTAAAAACAGAAAAATGTTCCTGTCCTCTAAAAACCATATATATCACTACTGGATACTTTAAATAATAAAGATGATTTATGTTCAAAGCTACAGCAGTAGCTTTATATCCGTTATGTTTTAGATAATCAATAAGGTCTTTCATAGTAAGATAAAAATCTTCTTTTTTTAAATCTTTTATCTTTTTGTAATAAAGTCTTCTTTTTCCTATAACAAACTTTATTATTTGCTCCTCAGATGTTTTATCATTGAAAAAATAAGTTAAAATGGTAGCTAGTGAAGAAGCACCACAGGAAAAATCATATTTTTGTTTTACAACCTGTTTATCTTTAATCTCTATCCAGCTTTTTGCAAAATCAAAGCTGTAAGAAAAACTTATAAAAAGCAAAATACTTAGTACTGTCTTTACCATTAGAACCTAAAAGTTAATCTTGCATTTAAGATATTATGGCTGTAATCAGATTTATATCTAAACTCACCATCAACAGATATAAATATACCTTCTTTTAATTCATAGTTTAGTCCAATCAAAAACCCTAAAAGGTTTCTTTCTATCATAATAGTTCTATCATCTAATTTATCTTTTCCCTGATAGATATATCTAAGACCTACATTTATACTTAAATAAGGATTGGCAAGGAAGTAAAACTGAGGAGATATAAAAAAAGTATCTCCATAATCAAAGTTCTTTCCATCTATGTTTATAGATTTGTTGTACCTATACATACTGGTTATAAAAAGAACAACAGGGTCTATTGTATAGTAAGTAGATAAATATAAAGAATAGCTATCAAACCATGCTTTTTTTTCTTCTCCTCCAATAATCAATCTATCGTATATATTGCTTACTAAAGATAATGTTAGTCCCGGAAAAGTACCTTCTTTCTTTATTTGTAGCGAAAAACCTCCACCAGCAGGTCCTAAATTGTTAAAACTTCCTTTTTGTAATTTAAGGTCTTCCTGGTCAAAGTTTTTTAGAAAGTTAAAAACATAAGAACCAAACAAAAATATCTCAAATCTATCAGTTAAATCATATCTCAAATTTATAACATAATAGAGTATGTCCTGATAAATAATCTCCTTATCTGCAATGTTGTTAAAGGAAGTGTTATTATAAGAAAAAATAAAATCTATCTGAAACTCTTTTTTTCTTAGTATTATGTCTTCTAACTTTTGAGGTACAGCAAAAGAGTTATAAAAAAAAGCAAGCAAAGTAAAAAAAATAAAGTAATACTTTCTCATCTCTTTAGCTTTAGAAAATATTTTTTATACCTTCTATATCTCTTTCTATTTCGTTCGATATTGTACTTGGTTCAAAAGGTTTTATATAAATTTCTATTTCAAGTAAATCCTGATAATCTATACCAGTAGCAGATTTTACTCTATCATAGAAATTTTTATACTCCTGCGGAGAATAAAGCTGTGCTGTGTCAAACTCTGCAATTATAATAGGTGTGTAAACACCACTTGTCCTAAACCTTAGTTTTGTCCCTCTAATTTCCCATCCTTCTCCAGGTATAGTTCCATATATAGACTCGTATATTGTTATTTCTGCAAATTTTGACCAGGAAAAGTCTTCATCTTCATTATAATAATAATATGCAGCTGCTAAAAAACCTGAAACAAACAAACCTTTTGTTTCTATCTGCTCTTTTTTGGTAAGAATTTCAACATTAACCGGTTTTTCAAAAACTTTACTTACTATATCGATATCTTTTGAAAATGCAGTATAAAAAAATAATATTAGAATAAAAACGCTATATATAATTTTCATCTGTTTACCCAAATTAAGATATTCTTATATCTATATTATGTTAAATTTGTAAATATTTCAAGATGTTGCTTTTTTCATCTGCTGTAATTCTCTGTATTTTTTCTTAAACCACTTATAAGAAGAGTAAACAAGAATAATCAGCGTTATTGTTCCTGCTATAGTTTTTGCAAAGGTAGGGCTTGTATCGTAAATCCTATAAATAGAAAACCATATAAAAGCATAGACAAGATATAAACCATAAAGAAGAAGAGCTACAGAAAACATTTCCCATAGTATCTTTGTAAACATTTAGCTATCTCCTTGTTTATTTTTTATATACTTTTCTTTCACATATTGTAATGCCTGTTTTTTTGTTTTTATTTCATCATCAAGAAATTTTTTAAAAACATCTTCAATTATAACGCTAAATAATGGTGAAGGTTTTAAACCAAGCTCTTTTAAATCTTTTCCTGAAATTATAAAATTTTTCTCCTGCTGTTTCTTTAAAATTTCAATTACTCTCTGGGATATTTCTATTTCTGAAACAGCACACAAAAATATAAGGACATCTTTTTTTATGTTTTTGATTATGTTATAAAGCTGACTATTCTTTTCTGGGATACTTATAAGTAGTTCTTTTTTGTCAAAAAATTCTTTAAAGATTGGTTTTGACCTGTGAAAAAAGTACTCATCTAAAAATCTATATGATATGTCAAGAGGAAGATGATACATGAGAGAAAGCAAGTATAACGAAACTTTATCTACTTGATATTTAAAGAAAAGTTCAAAAGAAATCATTAAATCTCTTAATTTAACTAAAATTTCCTCTCTTTTTTCATCTAAAAAGAACTCAGGAATTAACTGATGTAATACCCTGTATTCATTCATTAAAATGATAATATCTATAACCTTTTCTTCATTAAATGTAAGATTTAGCTCAAGGTTTACTCTCCCTGCTGGTGCAGTTTTTAAAAGGTTTTGTTCTACAGCAAGTTGTAGTAATTTTTCAGTAGTTTTTCCAAGCTTAAATCCTAACCTACCTGCAAATCTCAAAGCTCTAAGTATTCTTATAGGGTCTTCAACAAAAGAAAGCTGATGAAGTATTCTTATTACTTTATCTTTTAAATCCCTGACACCATTAAAATAATCTATCAAAATACCAAAACTACCGTCTGTTATATCAACAGCAAGAGTATTTATAGTAAAATCCCGCCTAAATAAGTCTTCTTTTATGCT
>Ga0256841_1002826_pt1 | contig 13452 bp, 14 predicted proteins | sample 356308metaG_FD_185971 | JGI IMG/M metagenome (GOLD analysis project Ga0256841, IMG submission 185971) | Hydrothermal vent microbial communities from Mid Atlantic Ridge, Atlantic Ocean - 356-308 | ecosystem: Environmental > Aquatic > Marine > Hydrothermal vents | place: Atlantic Ocean: Mid...
GGGGCTGGGCGAAAACAGAGCAGATATCAATATTTTGTTCACGATCCCGCTGATCTTCTCTGCGATCTTGCTCAGTTTTGCGCATGGCGCGAACGATGTTGCCAATGCCGTGGGGCCTCTTGCTGCGGTGTATGATTCTCTCATGCACGCGATGGTGGCGAAGAAAGCGGCGATCCCTTTGTGGGTGATGGTTGTCGGAGGCGTGGGTATCTCCATCGGCCTTGCTCTGTATGGTCCACGGCTCATCAGAACGGTCGGATCGGAAATTACGGAACTCGACCAGATGAGAGCTTTCTCCATTATGATGGCAGCGGCGATCACGGTGGTCATCGCTTCACAGCTCGGCTTGCCGGTCTCTTCCACGCACATTGCGGTCGGTGCAGTGTTCGGTGTGGGTTTCCTCAGGGAATGGCTTGACAGCAAAAATATGGATGAGAAGCAGCATAAACTGCAGACTGAAGTGGAAAAACTTGAAGCGATCAAAAGAGAACTTGAGTTGTTGAAGAGCGAGGAGGATTACAAAAGGCAGGTAGAGCTTTTGAATGCACAAAAGAGCCAAAAGAAAAAGGTCAAAAGCCTCAAACGTGCGCTGAGAGAGAACTATGTCAAGCGGGGAATGGTCAAAAAGATCGTTGCCGCATGGGTCATTACCGTGCCTGCCGCCGCCTTCCTCTCCGCAGTTATTTTCTACATGATCAAGGGATTTGCTTCCTGATATATGGGCTATACCACTTTTTCGGGGCTAAAACCCCCAGCCTCGAGAGTGTAATAAAAATGTTATCAATACATATTATGATGGCAGGATGAAAAAGAAAAATATAGAGATCGTCGTGATTGAAGACGAATCGGATATTCTGGAGCTTATAGAGTATCATCTTTCCAAAGAAGGGTATGATGTTACAGGATTTCTTTCTACAGAGAATGTTGAGCAGTTTCTCGAAGAGGAGAATCCTGACCTGATGATCGTAGACAGGAATCTTCCCGGCGTAGAGGGGAGCCGTTTTGTGGAGGGGATACGTGAGATCGGTTATGATATTCCGGTGATCTTTCTGACTGCAAGGGACAAGGACAGCGACATCGAAGAGGGGTTTCTCGCGGGCGGGGATGACTATATGACCAAACCTTTCAACGCAAAAGAGTTGCTGCTTCGTATTCATGCTATTTTGAAAAGAAACGGGGAGAGCGCTTCACACAAAATAAAATACAGAGATATTCTGCTCAATCTGCAGAATCGGGAGATCTATGTCGATGACCGCCCTGTAGAATTGACGAATCTTGAATTCAAGCTGCTGTATACTTTTGTCAAAACACCCAAACAGCCTCTTGACAGAGATTTTCTCCGTGATGAGGTATGGGGCGATGACAGTGCAGCGTTTCATGACAAGACCATCAATGTGGCGATGAACAGACTGAAAAAGAAAATAGACCCCAAGGGAGAGAAAGAGTATTTCGCTCCGGTATGGGGAGTGGGTTACAAATTAATATAAGCGGTTTTATGGCCCTTATGTTTCTTTGGATGCATTTTCTTTCTTTTTCTTTTTTGCAAAACCTGCACCTTTTTTGGTTTTGGCTTTGAGTTCAAGGGCTCCAATAATCGTACGATAATCCATCCCTGCCCTATGCATGTGGGCAAAGCAGGTTGCGGCTACAGCGATGGGGTTGGGAACTTCGCCCTTCTTTTTATAGGATTGTATATTTTTTTCGCTTACCTGTATCAATCTGCTAAACTGCGGCAGGCTGATCTCTGCATCCAAAAGCATTTTTTTAAACTCAATAAAAGTCATCCTTTGTCCCCTTGTAACCAACATGTAACCAAATCATAGCACAGATTAGGATGTATTTTTCTTTATCTGCTTGACATATATGTATAATTCATGTATAATCTCTATAATTTATTACTATTGGTAATGAATTATAAAAAAATTAAAGGAATGTCTTATGGCAAAAAAAGTTCTCAAGAAAAAAACAGTAAAGAGTGTTGTGAAAAAAGCAACGCAAAAAGCAGCAGCGAAAAAAGTGATCAAGAAGAAAAACACGAAAGCCGTTGCAAAAAAAGTGACCAAAGTTGTCTTGAAAAAAGCACCGACAAAGAAAAAAGCAGCTAAAAAAGCAGCCAAAAAAGCGATTAAAAAAGCTGCATAAACCAGTCTTTTCTTCAAACCGTAAATAAAAAGGGATGATCGTTTCATCCCTTGATACTTTCTCTTTTCTCCTTTTCCTCCCCCTGATACCTTTTTGTTACCAAATTAGTTTATGCTTAGCTTCTCAAGGAGTGTGCATGAATCAGCGAATACTCATTCCCATTATGGAGTTGGATGCGGCTTGGTCTTTACGGGGCTTTAGTCATCAGCATTATGCAAAAGAGTATTGTACTGGTGTATTGAAAATACCGCCGAAACATATAGAAGAGAGTCATATCTCCGCTTCGGGGATCGAAGTGAAACTTCAATATGCAGAAGAGACAACCCAAGAGGAGTGGTACAGGCAATTGATGGCACTGCTAAAAGTAAAAAATAAAGGGTTTGTTTGGTAGGGCTCACAGGAAGCAGTTTGGTAGAAGAGTGCGAAATGCACATCGTCGGGCATAAAATATTTGTGAGAATGAAAGACATCCCGATGTATCTCTCCAAAAAAACAAAAGACAGTATACGCAACCGCTACAGCCATTCGGTCGAAGTGGGTTTGGGTACGGAATATATCGTGAACCATGTCAGCAGAGGGCTTGGGAATGATATCGATCTGAATTTTTTCAAGATCGCCAAGATCACAGGTCTGGTGCATGACATTGGGCACACGGCATTCAGCCATGACGGTGAGGCAATACTGGACAAAGTATTGCAAAAGGCCTCTCTCGGGTTTGATGTGCCTGTGCGGTTCAATGCCAATATGAACAATTTCAGGCGCATTGAAAAGTACGGGTTATTCGATCTTCTGCCTGAAGATATACGACGCTATGCTCTGGCTTCACTGCTCAAGCGCAAAAAAGATCTCAGGGAATATCCCGAATACCTCTCTATGGAAGAGGATCTGCATTATGCTATCGACCTGGAAGAAGAATACCTTGCGTCAAAAGGTATGAAGATCCATAATCGCACAGGCAAAACCATCCTTTGCCAGGCGATGGATCTTGCCGACGAGAACAGGTATCGTGTGACCGATATTATCGATGCGCTCAATATCTATTCGAAGCAGAAGCTCAAAGAGATACTGGTGCGAAGCCTTAAAAGCAAAGTGCGTATTAAAGATATCCGCAAACTGGTCACTCTGAATATGGAAAATCCTGTACAGACAAAGCAGGTGCATAGTGACAAAATGCCGGTCAAAGCGCTTTTGGTCCTGCTGCTTGACAGGGAGAGCCATGCCAAAACGGAATTTCAGAATATCATGAACAGTCTTTCTATGGCCTTCAACAGAAACTTTATGCTGTCAGAAGAGGGCAAACTGGTACCGGCCGATGAAGATATAGAACAGTTAAGAAGAGATTTTCAAACAGTCGCCGCTACTTACATATGGGGTTCCAAAAAAGTTGAAAACATTAAAAAACCTTTTAGACATTACTTCTCGACTGTGGTGAACTATTTTGTCAACGGGACGTTCAATATGGCATTCATAGACAGCAGTACCTACAGGGAAGAGTTCATGGCATTAAAGAAAAAAGCACTTTCCGAGAAAGCGTACAGAAAAGAAGAACTGCTGCTGTTGAGAAACTTCCTGGGCGGGTTGACCAATGTAAAGATCATAGAACTGTACAAAAAGATAAAACTTGAACGCTTTGAAGCAGAGTATGCCTGTCAGGTAGAAAAAAAAGAGAAGCTTCTTTTGCAGACATCGATGCATGAATTTGAAAAAAAACTGGAAAAATACACTCAACGGGTGATCCTGAAAGCAGGATAAAGAGAGTGTTTTGCAAAATCCAGGACGATCCTGCCGCAGCATCGGGGATTACAGATATGTTACCGTTTTGTTCCTAAACGGTAACAGTTTCTTCTTATGATGATAGTCTCAAAGGATACCTCAGGTATTCAAAAAAAGGAGATCACCATGAAAGAAGAGATATTCGTATCGGAAAAGAAGATCGCAAAGCTGTCCAAGCGTTTGGCAAAGAGCCTCTCTCTTTCCCATGAAGAAGCTATGGAGCTTATTTATGAAGAGTGGGATTATGTAGAGTCCTTGTTTCATCAGCACCAGAAAGTCAAAACGGTACATCATTATCTTATAGAAGAGATCAATTATACCTACAGGATCGCATGATGACGTTGAGCGTTGAGCATTATATGACGCATCACTATCCTGCCATAGAATCTTTTCCTGCGTTGGCAAAACGGGTTCTGTTCGGGGTAATGAAAAGTGTTTTTCATGAACAGCAGATCAATCAATTTATACAGGACAATGCCCATAAAGATACGTTCAGTTTCGTAGAATCGGTGATAGACTACTTTGATGTTTCGATCTCGCTTACGCAGAATAAAATGCATAATATCCCGACATACGGACGGGTGGTGATCATTGCCAATCATCCTCTGGGAGCACTGGATGCTCTTGCCCTGCTCCATTTGCTCAAAGAGGTCAGAAAAGATATCAAGATCGTTGCCAACTCTTTCCTGGGTGACTTTGACAAGCTTCAGGACCTGGTCATACCGGTGGACAATGTCAGCGGAAAAATGGGGAAACAGACGCTTGAAGCGATCTATGACGCACTGGACCAGGAGAAAGCGGTGATCATCTTCCCCTCGGGCGAAGTCAGCCGTATCCGGCCCAATGGTGTGAAAGATACAGCATGGAAAACAGGATTTTACAAGATCGCACGCAAGATGCAGGCGCCGATCCTTCCTGTGCATATCCGGGCAAAGAATTCCAAAAGTTTTTATGCTCTTTCACTGCTGAACCGTTCGCTTGCCACTGCATTGATACCCCATGAGATGTTCAAAGCAAGAGGCAAGACCATCGGATTTACCGTAGGCAAAGTGATCCCCTATGAGAGTTACAATATGCCTGCTCTTTCTTCAAGGGAGTCGGTAAAGCTTCTTCGCAAACATTTTTACAGGGTAGCCAAAAAGAAGAAACCTCTTTTCCGTGTCGAGAATGGCATTGCTTCAGCAGAGGCACCTGCGGAGATAAAACAGGCGCTCAAAGAAGGGATGCTGCTGGGAGAGACAAAAGACGGGAAGAAGATCATCCTTTACGAAACAGCAGAGGAAAACTGTGTACTTAAAGAGATCGGAAGGCTTCGTGAGATCTCTTTTCGGCATGTAGGTGAGGGCAGCGGCAGGAAACGCGATATCGATGAGTATGATTTTTATTATGAACACCTTATTATCTGGGATGACGAAGCACTGGAGATCGCAGGGGCTTACCGCATTGGCGACTGTTCAAGGGTCATTGAGGATTTCGATGTGGATGGACTGTATACGAGTACACTGTTCGAATTTGAAGAAGGGTTTTCTTTCTATTTTGAACAGGGCCTGGAGCTTGGAAGGAGTTTTGTCCAGCCAAAATACTGGAACTCCCGAGCTCTCGATTATCTCTGGCAGGGGATCGGTGCGTATGTCAGGATGCATCCTCAGATCCGTTTTCTTTTCGGGCCGGTCAGCCTGAGTGCGGCTTTCACTCCCAAGGCACAAGCATTGATGATCTATTTTTACAGCCATTATTTTAAAGCAGAGCTGCCGCTGGTCACACACAAAGAACCCTATCGTATGCCTGCACAAATGAAAAAATATTGCCGACAGACCTTTTGCGGGGATGACTACAAAAAAGACATGTATACGCTTAAAGAGACATTGAAGCATTTGGGTTTTTCGCTTCCGACACTCTACAAACAGTATGCGGATATGTGTAAAGAGGAAGGCGTACAGTTCTTTGACTTTGGTTACGACAAGTCGTTCAATGACTGTATCGACGGTTTTATCCTTGTGGATCTTGACCTGATGAAAGAGAACAAAAGAAAACGCTATATCGGGGAATAGGCTGTAACCAAATTGTTTCCAACTTGTTCTATACTTCTGCAACCCAAAAAGGGAAACAACATTCTAAAGGAATACGACAATGACATTCAAAAAGATCATTACTGCTGCGGTAGCGGCATCGGTAGCATTGACAGCGGTACATGCAGACGAGCTTAAAGGTAGAGGCGCTTCTTTCCCCGGACCTGTATACAAAGCCTGGACAGCTGCATATTTTTCAGCGACAGGGAAAAAGGTAAACTATACACCGACCGGTTCCGGCGACGGTATCAAATCGATCGAAAAAAGAATGGTGGACTTTGCAGGTTCAGACAAGCCTCTCAAGCCTAAAACATTGAGAAAACATAAACTTTATATGTTCCCGGCAGTCGTAGGTTCCATCGTACTTGCATATAACCTTGACGGTGTAAAAGACGGAGAGTTGAAACTTTCACGTGCAGCGATCGATGCGATCTTCAGCGGAAAAGCTTCTTTCTGGGATGATGCAGTCATCGCCAAAAACAATGCGGGACTTAAATTGCCTCATGAGCCTATCACCACATGTGTACGTGCCGATAAATCCGGTACAACATTTAACTTTACCTACTTCCTGAATAAAATCAATCCGGAAATGAAAGTGAGTAAAAAACCAACATGGAAAGCCACTAAAGTAGTTGCGGGTAAATCCAACTCAGGTGTTTCTGCAAATATTCAGCAGATCAAAGGTGCTATCGGTTATATCGAGTATTCATACAAAACAAAACTCGGTCTTCCTGCTGCACAGGTTGAGAACAAAGAGGGGAAATTTATCAATCCTACCGTTGCTTCTTTCCAGGATGCGGCAAAATATGCTTCATGGACAGCTAAAAACGATTTCTATGCAGTGATCGGTGACCCGTCCGGTGCTACTTCCTACCCTATTGTTGCAGCAACATTCATCCTTCTTCCGGAAGAAAAAACAGCAACGAACAAAGAAGTCACAGCATTCTTTGACTGGGCATTCAAAAATGGCGACAAAGCAGCAGCAGATCTTGGTTATGTGCCACTGCCAGCTTCTACAAAAGAGGCTATCAGAGGATACTGGAAAGCAAAAAAACTCAACTAATCTTCTGTAAACAGAGGCTCTCTTTTCGAGGGCTTCATTCCCAACCATATTCACGATTGTAGCTCCTTGAATACGTCCATAACTTTCGTCAATATGGTTGGTAATGAAAATGTTACCATTCTGTTATAAAATGACAAAATAAAATACCAAAGGCGCCCAATGAGCGGAAAACTTTTTAGAAATTTCTCTTTCTTTTCAGCGACACTCTCTTTTTTTATCCTGGTAGGGATCTTTGCTGTGCTCTTCACCTATGCCCAGGATGCGATGCATACTTTCGGTTTTGATTTTCTTTTCAATACCGAATGGACTCCCGGAGAAGATGACGAAGGCGGTGTGTTTGGAGGCTTTATTCCCATACTCGGTACGCTTTTGAGTACGTTGATCGCCATGATCCTTGCCACACCGCTTGCCATGGGAATAGCCATCTTCCTGACGGAGATCGCTTCGGAGAAGGTGGCAAAACCTGTTTCTATAGCGATTGAACTTCTGGCAGCTATTCCGAGTATTATTTACGGTATGTGGGGGCTGTTCTATTTTGCGCCTATCGTCCAGTCTGTTGTCGGAGGCAATGGCGTGGGATTGCTGACCGCTGGGATCGTATTGGCTATCATGATCATCCCTTTTATGGCTGCGATCACCAGAGACTCGATGAATACCACGCCTTCTGTTCTCAAAGAGTCCGCCTATGCCATGGGCGCGACAAAGTTCGAAGTGATCAAGGATGTGATCATGCCTTACTCCAAAGGGGGGATCATCGGTTCGATTATTTTGGCACTTGGACGTGCACTGGGTGAGACAATGGCTGTAGCTTTCCTGATCGGTTCGGTGATGAACATACCCAAGCATATCACTGATCCGACCACTTCCATTCCGGTATTGCTCGCAAACAATTTCGCCGAAGCACAGGATTTGGAAATGAGCAGTATGTATTATCTGGCACTGATCCTTTTCGTGATCAGTTTCGTGATCATCTCAACAGCGAAATTCTACTTTTTCGGTAGAAAACAAAAGTAAAAAAAGGAGAGGTTTTGAATAGATTATTGTTAAATAAAGTGATACTGCTTCTCTCGACGCTTTCTGCCTTGATCGGTATAGGGTTCCTTTTTTGGATCCTGGCGACATTGAGCTATAAAGGGGTGATGAGTATCCACTGGAGTACCTTCGCAAATGACCTCGTAGAAGGCGGTTTACGCAACCTTTTGGTAGGGCAGTTCACTATGGCGCTGCTCGCAACACTTGTAGCGGTACCCATAGGGATGATGGCCGGTATCTATCTGCGGGAATACGGTCACGGAAGCAAGATCGCCGCTGTGATCCGTAACCTCAGTGATGTGATGATGTCCGCACCCTCTATCGTGATCGGGGTATTTGTCTATGCGTTGCTTGTGGCACCGGTAGGTACATACAACGGCTGGGCAGGGGCGGTAGCTTTGGCGATCATGATGATCCCGATCATCATCTCCACTACGGACAATATGCTTGCGCTTGTACCCCAGGAGTTGAGAGAAGCAGGTATTGCACTGGGAGGGAGTAAGCACAAGATCATTCTCCAAATCGTCGTGCGTGCGGCAAAAGTAGGGATCATGACAGGTATTCTGCTCTCTTTTGCACGGATCATCGGAGAGACGGCACCGCTGCTTTTTACCTCCGCGAACAATCAGTTCTTTACGATGGATTTGGATGGGCAGTTCCCCTCACTGACAGTCAGTATCTATAACCTGGCAACCTATCCGGATGCTCCGAGCCGTGAATTGGCATGGGCGGCATCTTTCATTTTGACGATGATCGTCCTCTGTATCAATCTGCTCGGTCGCTTTGTGATCAGAAATAAAAAGTAAGGAAAAAAAATGGCAAAAGACACTCTTGTAATGGAGATCAGGGATTTTAGCTTTACCTATCCGGGGGCAGGCAAACCTTCCCTCAATAAAATCAATCTTCCCGTAGAAGAGCATAACATCACTGCGTTGATCGGGCCGAGCGGCTGTGGCAAATCCACACTTCTGCGTGCGATGAACCGGATCCATGATCTTTATACCGGGAATACGTATGAGGGAGAGATCAATCTTTATAAACAAGACGGCAGTATGGAGAATATTCTCGACCTCAAGAAAGAGAATGAGTTCATCAGCCTGCGTCAGCAGGTAGGGATGATCTTTCAAAAACCGACACCTTTCCCTATGAGCATTTTTGACAATGTGGCCTACGGATTGAGGCTTTCGGGCATTAAGAACATGAGTGAACTTGAGGGAAGAGTGGAAACAGCGCTTAAAGGTGCTGCGATCTGGAACGAGACAAAAGACAGGCTTAGCGAGAGTGCTCTGGGAATGTCCGGAGGGCAGCAGCAGCGACTGTGCATTGCCCGGGCTGTCGCACTCAAGCCGCGCGTACTGCTCTTCGATGAACCGACGTCTGCTCTTGATCCTATTTCTACGGGTGCAATAGAGGAACTGATTAGTGAATTGAAAAAAGAGCTTTCTGTGGTGATTGTGACACACAATATGCAGCAGGCAAGCCGCTTGAGTGACTATACGGCATTTATGTATTTGGGTGATTTAATTGAGTTTGACGCTACCGAGACAATATTTCTCAATCCGTCGAACAAACTGACAGAAGACTACATTACAGGTAGATTTGGATGATAAAGGATATAGTATGTTGACAAAAAATGAAGAGAAACTTAATGAAGTAAGAGAAAGAACGGCAGAGATCCTGGAAGATCTTGCTATATCACAGAAGATTGCACTGCAAGCACTTGAAGAATGTGATAGAAAAAGTTTCACCCAGGTAAAAGTTCCGCTTAAGAAGATTGGTGCGCGTATTGAAGAAATAGATCAGCTTATTTTGACAATCTTTGCACGTTATTCCCCGGAAGCAGGTGATCTTCGTGAAATGGTTGCATTTCTAAAGATCACTTCGTCGTTGCAGCGTATTGCGACGAATGAAAAGAACTATATGAAAAACATGGAGATATGTAATCCTGAGGCACCAGAAGAAGTGAGAAAGATTATCGAGATTTCACTGGGGATAAATCGATGTACCATTAGCGCTTTGGGCTACACTATCGAGATGGTCAAAGAGATTGAAGATATGGATCATTTACTGGAGTTGGCTGCCAAAATCAATGTAGAGTACAGCAAAACGGATGATATTTACTCAATGATAGAGAAAGATGTTCTGCAACTAATGCACAAAGAACATATTATCAGTGATAGTCACACGGATCTACTTAAATATATCCGAAAGAACCTCAAAATTGTTGATAGGCTTGAAGATATATCCTCCCGATTGATCTTTGCCCGTATTGGGGAGCATGTTACTTCCTAATAGTTTAAGCAGATTTTTTAACTTAAAAATCGAAATAAAAATCCATCCTCTATAGGATCACAATGAACAAAGGTTTTTCAGGGATTACTTTGTTTTCTATTTCGGATCTTGGGTTAATAGGATCGATTGATACATGATTTCTGTGCTATAATAATTTATGTATAAGAAAAGTATAGAGATCGTGGTGATCGAGGATGAAGAAGACATCCTTGAACTCATAGAATACCATTTGGAGAAAGAGGGATATGCCGTGACAGGTTTTCTCTCAACGGAGAGTGTCGAGCAATTCCTTGAAGAAGAAAACCCTGCACTGATGCTGGTGGACCGCAACCTTCCGGGAATGGAAGGGAGTGTATTTGTGGCCCATCTGCGCAAAACAGGGTATGATATCCCGGTCATTTTTCTGACAGCCAAGGATCAGGAGTCCGAACTGGAAGAAGGATTCTACGCCGGCGGAGATGACTATATCTGCAAACCTTTTCATCCCAAAGAATTGACGTTGCGCATCAAGGCACTGCTCAAGCGTGCCGGTATTCTTCAAAAACAGGAACGTCTCAAATACAAACACTTGATACTGGACCTTTCCGGGAAGAAACTCTCTGTGAATGGTGTACCGGTAGCACTGACCAATCTTGAATTCAATCTTCTTCATCTCTTTATGAGCCATATAGACAGGCCGCTTACGCGGGATCAGCTGCGCCAGGAAGCCTGGGGACAGGATGGAGAAGGGGTGAATGACAATGCTGTCAATGTCGCTGTCAACCGTTTAAAACATAAGATAGATCCCCAAAATGAACAGCATTATTTTCATCCGGTATGGGGTGTAGGATATAAATTTCATTGAAAAGATGTCAATATGACATCTTTTGGTGTTTTTGCATACAGAATACGTTACACTGCCATCATGAATAAACTGCAAACACTCGAAGACTATTTTGGACACAAGACCTTCAGGCCGCTTCAGGAGGAAGTGGTCGATGCTATTCTCAATCGTGAGGATGTTTTGATGATCCTTCCCACAGGGGGAGGAAAGTCGCTTTGCTACCAACTGCCTACGCTTCTGATGGAAGGTGTAACGATCGTAGTTTCCCCTCTTTTGGCACTGATGCACGATCAGGTCGTAGCACTCCGGGCCAACGGTATCTCGGCAGCCATGCTTTCAAGCATGCAGGATATGGAGGAGAGCCGCAAGATCGAATCGGCATTGCACAAAGGGGAGATAAAACTGCTTTATGTCGCTCCCGAACGCCTGACGAATGCCTATTTTCTCAATATGCTCCACCAACTCAATATCAATTTCTTCGTCATCGACGAAGCGCACTGTGTAAGTGAATGGGGACATGAGTTCAGAGAGAATTATCGGCGGCTTTCTCTGCTGAAAGAACAGTTTGCTACCACACCGATCGCGGCCTTTACGGCAACGGCTACCAAAGCGGTAGAGGAAGATATCGCTTCCAACCTCGGGCTGGTGGACCCAAAGCGTGTCAGGGGCTCCCTGTTCCGTGAAAATCTGATGATCGGGGCACATCACCGCATCAAAGACGGACGGCAGCAGCTTTTGGAATTCCTTAAAAGCCACAAAGGCGAATCGGGCATTATCTATACGCTTTCACGCAAATCAACCGAAGCCGTTGCCCATTTCCTGCAAGGCAAGGGGATCGAAGCAAAAGCATACCATGCGGGACTGCCGACAGAAGAGAAGAACGCTACCTATGCGGATTTTGTGGCTGACCGGGTGCAGATCGTTGTGGCGACCATTGCTTTTGGGATGGGTATTGACAAAAGCAATATCCGTTTCGTCGTACACATGACACTGCCCAAAACACTGGAAAATTTCTATCAGGAGATAGGAAGGGCAGGCAGGGACGGATTGGAGGCAGAGACACTGCTTCTTTTTTCGGCACAGGATATTGTGCAGCAAAAATCCTTTATTGAAGATTTGCCCGAAACTCCCTATAAACAGCACGCGTTCAACAAACTTGACAGTATGGTCCGTTTTGCCAACTCTGAAAACTGCCGGCATCAGAGTATCGCTGCCTATTTCGATGATCGGATCGCCGTATGTCATGACAAATGTGACAACTGCAGCGCCCCTGAAAGTGAGAAAGTAGATATCACTACGGCTTCAAGAATGATGCTCTCGGCTATTTTACGCACCGGGCAGAAATTCGGGCTGCACTATATCGTCGATGTCCTCAAAGGAAGCAGGGAACAGCGTCTTTTACAAAACGGACATGACACATTGTCAGTCTACGGTATAGGAGATGAGTACACCAAAGCCCAGTGGCTTACCATAGGGGACAAACTTCTGGAGCTTGGCGCAGTTTCCATAGGTGAGTTCAAAGTGTACACGTTGACAGAGTTTGGCGTAGAGGTCATGAAGGGAGTACATGCCATTGACCTGAAAAAAGAACGTCTCACTGTAAAAACTGCTCCTGTGAAAAAGAAAGTGACATACTTCGATGACTATGATGTAGAAATGTATGATAAGCTGCGTACCTTGCGTACAGAAATAGCTTCAGAAAAAGGCATACCTCCCTACATCGTTTTTTCAGATAAAACACTCAAAGATCTGTCTGTCAAAGTACCGCAAAGCAAAGAAGAGATGCTGGAAGTACATGGGATCGGCGAAGTAAAGTTCGAGCGGTATGGGGAAGCGTTTTTAAGGGTGTTGCAACATGATGTATAAGGTGCATCTGCAAGTACTGCATGAATAGGGAGAAAGAAGAATGAGCAGCAAACCTTTGTGCGGCATCGACGAGGCGGGACGCGGATGTGTCGCGGGATCGCTTGTCATTGCCGGTGTGGTATTGACAGGGAAAGTGGATGGCCTGATGGATTCCAAGAAACTGACTGAAAAGAAGAGGGAAGCTTTATTCTGCTTGATCGTTGAAAATTCCGACCATCATATTGTCCGTTTTTCTGCCGGGGAAGTAGATGACCTTGGTATCTCTCAATGTTTACAGAAAGGTTTACAAAGCATACAGGAACATCTGCCGAATGCAGACTATCTATTTGACGGCAACAGCACATTCGGGACGGAGAATATCATGACCATGGTCAAAGCGGATGACAAGGTGG
>Ga0256841_1002827_pt1 | contig 13451 bp, 12 predicted proteins | sample 356308metaG_FD_185971 | JGI IMG/M metagenome (GOLD analysis project Ga0256841, IMG submission 185971) | Hydrothermal vent microbial communities from Mid Atlantic Ridge, Atlantic Ocean - 356-308 | ecosystem: Environmental > Aquatic > Marine > Hydrothermal vents | place: Atlantic Ocean: Mid...
CTTGTGCCTGCTGGCGCATCTGGCCGGTCATTTCCGCCATCTGTCTTTGCAATTCGCGCGCCTGGCGCAGGGCCGCCTCATGCTCGCCCGCCCGCCCGCGCGCCGCCCGCCAGCTCATGATCAGGGTCAACAGCAGCAGGAAAAGGGCCGCGCCTGCGCCAGCCAGGGCAAGTTCGCCCCAGGAGATGGCCCTTTGGCCGATGATGAGTGCCGTCGCGGAGAAGTCCATATGGGCAGTTTAACCGCGATTCGCGGCGAATGAAAGAATGAAGAGCGAACATGCCACGCGCCGGGCTGCGAAAACCAGGCTGCAACGGACGGATTTGGCTTGCGCGGGCGGGGCGGAGCTCCTATTCCTGCCGGGGCAGGTCATGCAATCCAAAGGGAGGCATCATGATGCGCAAGTTTCTCGCAACCGGCCTGGTTCTGGGCATGTCCGCCGTGGCCGCCTTCGCCGGGGAGGTCAGGATCGGTTTCGTCACCACCCTGACCACGCCCGCGGCGGTCATCGGCCGCGACATGGTGGACGCCGCCAAACTGGCGGTGAAGAACATGGGCGGCAAGATGGCCGGTCTGGATGTCCGGCTGATCATCGAGGATGATGGCTTTCGCCCCGACACCGGGCGGCTGAAGACGGTCAAGCTGATCAAGCAGGACAAGGTGGATTTCCTCACCGGCTACATCTGGAGTCACGTGCTGCTCGCCTCGCGCAAGCCGGCGCTGGATGCCGGCAAGTTCCTGATCTCGGCCAATGCCGGGCCCTCGCCACTGGCCGGCAAGCTGTGCAACAGGAATTTCTTCTCCGCCTCCTGGCAGAACGATCAGATCCCCATGGCCATGGGCGAGGTGCTCAACCAGCTTGGCATCAAGAGCCTTTATCTGATCAATCCCAACTATGCGGCGGGCAAGAACATGGTGTCGGGCGTGTCGCGCACCTTCAAGGGCAAGATCCTGGGCAAGGACTTCACCCGCTGGGGCAAGGGCGCGCAACTGGACTTCTCCGCCGAGCTGGCCAAGGCCAAGGCCTCCGGCGCGCAGGCCATCTTCTCCTTCTATCCGGGCAAGGCCGGGGCGGCCTTCATCAAGCAGTTCCAGCAGGCGGGGCTGGACAAGAGCATGAAGCTGTTCACCGTCTATACCATCGACGCGCTGTCGCTGCCGAAGTTCCAGAAGGCCGGGCTGAAGGTGGTGCTGGGGTCGCAGTCCACCCATTTCTGGAGCCCGGACATGGACAATCCCGCCAACCGCAAGTTCGTTTCCAGCTTCAGGGCGGCCTATGGGCGCTATCCCTCCTTCTACGCCGCCCAGGCCTATGACGCCATCAATCTCATCCGCTCCGGCGTCGAGGGAGCCAGGGGCGATCTGAGCAACACCGATGCCATCCGCGCCGCCATGGAGCGGGCCGACTTCGGCTCGGTGCGCGGCAAGTTCACCTATGGCAACAACCACTTCCCGATCCAGAACTTCTATCTGCGCGAGGTGGTGGCCGATGCCGATGGCAACTGGACCTTCAAGACCGTCAAGACGGTGCTGAAGAACCACCAGGACCCCTATGCAAAGGACTGTCCGCTGAAGTAAGCAGCGGGCCCGCACCGGGGCAAGGGCCGCCGGCGGCTCTTGACAGGGGCGGACAGATGGCGAATCTGGGGCAAGGGGGTCTCCTTGCCCCGTTTTTCACGCGCATCTTTTGCGGCAACCGGATCGGCAGGTCATGAACACCGCCTTGTTCGTCACGCAACTGGTCAATGGCCTGCAGCTGGGCGTCTTGCTGTTCCTGGTGGCCTCCGGGCTGACGCTGGTCTTCGGCATTCTCGATTTCGTCAATCTGGCGCATGGCGTCTTCTACATGCTGGGGGCCTTCATCAGCGCCTCGCTGGCGGCGCTGAGCGGCTCGTGGCCGCTGGGGGTGATGCTGGCGCTGCCGCTGGTGGCGCTGGCCGGGGCGGCAACCGAGCGGCTCGTTGCGCGGCCATTGTATGGCAAGAGCCATCTGGCGCAGGTGCTGGCCACCTTCGGGCTGATCCTGCTGGCCGATGCCCTGGCCATGCTGATCTGGGGCGTGGAGGGGCGCACCGTGGCTCTGCCGGCCTGGCTGCAAGGACGGATGGCGGCGGGCGTGGTGGAGCTGCCAGTCTACCGGCTGGTGATCATCTTCAGCGGCCTTGCGGTGGCCGCGGCGCTTCATGTCTGGGTGCACCATACGCGCTTTGGCATGCTGGTGCGCGCGGCGGCGGCCAATCGCGCCATGGCCGAGGCGCTGGGGGTGGACACGGCGCGGCTGCATGCGGTGGTCTTCGTCCTCGGCGCGGTGCTGGCGGGGCTGGCAGGCGCCTTGATCACGCCGATCACCGAGGCATCCTTGTCCATGGGCTCGGACATCATCATCGTCGCCTTCGTGGTCATCATCATCGGCGGCACCGGCTCGCTGAAAGGGGCCTTTGCCGCCGCCATGCTGGTGGGGCTGGTGGATGCCCTGGGGCGGGCGTGGCTGGACGATCTGTTCAAGCTGGCCTTTCCGGCCGAGATCGCCGAGACGGCAGCCCCGGCCATTTCGGCCATGAGCATCTACATCCTCATGGCGGCCATTCTGGTGCTGCGCCCCGGCGGGCTGTTCCCGCCGCGCGCAAGGGGGCGGTGAGATGGAGGCGTCAGGGCGGCTGAAGCAACTGATGCGGTGGCTGGAGGGGGCGATGATGGCGGCCCTTGCCCTTTTGCCGCTCATCGCGCAGCTGGCGCACCAGCCTTTCTGGCTCGACCTGGCAACGCGGCTGGTGATCCTGGCCATGGCGGCGGCCTCGCTCAACATCATCCTGGGGCTGGGCGGGCTGGTCTCCTTCGGCCATGCCGCCTTCCTCGGCATCGGGGCCTATGCCGTGGGCATCCCCGTCCATCATTCCATCTATGGCGGCGCATCCTGGCTGGCCTCGGACAACGGCCTGTTTCATTTCGCCCTGGCTGTCGGGGCCGGGGCGCTCTTTGCCCTGGTCACAGGGGCCTTGAGCCTGCGCACCAAAGGGGTGCATTTCATCATGATCACCATGGCCTTCGGCCAGATGATCTATTACCTGCTGGAATCGCTGGAGACCTACGGCGGCAACGACGGGCTGACGCTCGATGTGCGCTCGGCGCTGCCCGGCATCGATCTGGACAATCCCGCGCAGCTTTACTGGCTGGCCTTCGTCATCCTGGCCGGGGTGCTGGTCATGACCTGGCGGCTGCGCGATGCACGCTTTGGCCTGGCGCTGGCCGGGGCGCGGGAGAACGCCCGGCGCATGGCCGCCCTGGGGCATGACGTGACGCGCATCCGGCTTGCGGCCTATGTGCTGGCCGGGGCCATCTGCGCCCTGGCCGGGGCGCTGATGGCCAATTCCACCGCCTTCATCACCCCGGCGATGACGAGCTGGCCGCGCTCGGGCGAGCTCATGTTCATGGTCATCCTGGGCGGCGCGGGGCGCATCCTGGGGCCGGTGCTGGGAGCGGGGCTCTTCGTGCTGCTGGAGGAGGCGCTGTCCTCTTTCACCACCTACTGGCATCTGCCCTTCGGCCTGTTGCTCATTCTCGCCGCCCTGTGGCAGGCGGAGGTCTTCACCACCCGGAGCGGGGGAGCGCGGACATGAACGATCCCCTGCTGCGCCTCGATGACCTGCACAAGTCCTTCGGCGGGCTGAAGGTCTCCGCCGGGGTCAATCTGGCGGTGCGCGCCGGGGAAACCCATGCGCTGATCGGCCCCAATGGCGCGGGCAAGACCACCCTGATCGCGCAAATCGCCGGAGAGCTGCGCCCCGATGCCGGGAAGATATTTCTCTGCGGGCGCGACATCACCCGCCTGGCGGCCCACAAGCGGGCCCGGCTGGGCCTGGGGCGGGCCTTTCAGGTAACCTCCCCGATGGCCGGAATGACAGTGCTCGACAATGCCGTGCTGGCGGTCATGGCGCAGATGGGCAGCCCCTTGCGCATGTGGCGTCCGGTGCGCGGCGAGGCGGCCATGGTGGAAGAGGCGCGCGCGGCGCTGGCGCGGGTGGGGCTTGCGGAGGTTGAAGAGGAAAAGGCGCGCGATCTGTCCCATGGCCAGCGGCGGCAACTGGAGCTGGCCATGGCGCTGGCCGGGCGGCCACGGCTTTTGCTTCTCGATGAGCCCATGGCCGGGCTGGGGCCGCGCGAGAGCCGGGACATGGTCGATCTGCTGTGCGGCCTGAAGGACCATTACGCCATCTTGCTGGTGGAGCATGACATGGACGCCGTCTTTGCCCTGGCGGACCGCATCTCGGTGCTGGTGGCCGGAGCCATCATCGCCACGGGGACGCCGCGGCAGATCCGCGCCGATGCGGCGGTGCGCCGCGCCTATCTGGGCGAGGAGGATACGCCATGCTGAAGGTGCGCAACCTCAGCGGCGGCCATGGCGCGGCCCAGGTGCTGTTCGGGGCCGGTCTCGACATTGCGCCGGGGGCCGCCGTCTCGCTGCTGGGGCGCAACGGCATGGGCAAGACCACCCTGGTGAAGACCATCATGGGGCTTTTGCCCGCCTGGGAGGGGCAAATCCTCTTTTGCGGCCGTGACATCACCCATCTTGCGGCCCATGTGCGGGCGCGCGCCGGGCTGGGCCTGGCGCCGGAGGGGCGGCAGATCTTTGCCAATCTGAGCGTGCGCGAGAACCTGGTGGCCACGGCGCGCCCGGCGGCGAAGGCAGAAGAGGGCTGGACGCTGGCGCGGGTGCATGAGCTGTTCCCGGAGCTGGCGGCGCGCGCGGCAGCTTCCGGCGCCGTGCTCTCCGGCGGCGAGCAGCAGATGCTGGCCATAGGCCGGGCCTTGATGACCAATCCGCGCCTGCTCATTCTCGACGAGGCCACCGAGGGGCTGGCGCCGCAGGCCAGGGCGCGCATCTGGCAGGCCCTGAAACAGGTGCGCGCGGCGGGCCTGTCCCTGCTGATCATCGACAAGAACATCCGCGACCTGATGGAACTCGCCCAGCGCCATTACATCCTGGAGAAGGGCCGCATCGTCTGGCAGGGGGATTCGGCGGCCCTGCGGGCAGCCAGGGCGGTGCGCGAAAAGCATCTGGGGGTTTGAGCCGGCGCTTTTCGCCAGCCGTGGCATCATTACGGCAATTTCATGATCGGCGTGATGGCAAACGGGGATTTCCGGGCCGTGGTCTGTTATAAATGGCGGCCATGGACAGACGGCTTTTCATGACCGGCGTCATCGTCTCCTGCGCGGCCAATCCGGCGCGGGCGGGCGGGCCCTTTGCCCTTTTTTCCCGCGAGGGGATGGTGAAGCTGGCTCCCGATGGCGGCCTTTATGGACGCTATGCGCGCCGTCTGCTGGCCACCTTGCCGCGCGAGGTGCGCATCCGGGCCGACCTGGAAAAGATCCTCAACCGGCTGGCATCGCAGGCGCGGGTGCGGGCCGGGCGCGCGGCGCTGAAGGCCTCGAACCTGCCCTTGCTGGCGGCGCGCGCCCAGGCGGCGGACATGCTGTTGGGCAATTATGTGGGCCATCATTCTCCCTCCGGGTTCTCCTTTGCGCGCCGCTTCGAGGCCACCGCGGGCCCCTATCACGGCAACCACGCGGAGAATGCCGCACGCGACACCCAGCGCGCGCCGGTGGACGAGTTCAAGGCGGCGCGGCTGTTCCGTCAATGGCTGGACAGCCCCGGCCACAGGCACAATCTCATGCGCCGCGAGTGGCGTTTCGTCTGTACCGGCGCGGTGGCGCGCGGCCAGGCCCTTTACGCGGTGCAGATTTACTGGGAAAAATGATCCCGCAACGATGTGACGGGCAAAGGAGCGGGGCATGCCGCAAACCACGGCACAGGTGCGCGCAGGCATGGCCTTCATCGCCTTGTCGATGGCGATTTTCGCCGTTCAGGATGCCATGACACGGGTTCTGGTGGCGCATATCGCGCCACCCCAGATCATGATGGTGCGGCTGTGGGTTTTTGCCGCCGGGGCCTTGGGTGTGGCTGCTCTTCGGGGCCGCCTCGGTCAGGTCCTGCGGCCGCGGCGTCCGGGATTGCAGTTTCTGCGCGCCGCCTTTTCGGCTCTGGAAATCGTTCTCATCGCCTGGGCCTTGCAATATCTCGGCCTGGCGGAGGCTCACGCCCTGTTTGCCTCCTTCCCGCTGATGGCGGCGCTCATGGCCGCCGTGGCGCTGGGAGAGCGAATCGGCGGCGCGCGGGCAGCAGCCATTGCGGCGGGATTTCTTGGCGCCATGCTGATCGTCAAACCGGGCATGGGCGTCTTCCGGCCACAGGCCTTCATCGCCTTGAGCGCGGCGGCCTGTTTCGCCGCCTATCAGGTGGCCGGGCGGCTGGCGGCGCGCCATGACGATTTTCTCACCTCCATCGTGCAAATCCCGCTCATCGGCGCGGTGCTGCTCACACCGGCGGGCCTGTGGGTCTGGCGCACGCCGCAACAGGCTGAGTGGGGCCTGATCGTGGCCATCAGCGCGGCGGGCATCATGGGGCATCTGTTGCTGGTGCGCGCCCTGGAGCATGCTCCGGCCGCCACCTTGCAGCCCTTCAACTATCTGCTTTTGGCCTTCGCCACCGCGATCGGCGCAGGCTGGTTCGGAGAGCGTCCGGACTGGCTGTCCATTCTGGGGGCGCTGATCATCGCCGCATCCGGGCTTTATTCCGTTTTGCATGGTGATGCGCAGCCTTGATGCGGGCAATTCATCAATAAGGTCTTGATAATATTTTTTGCCAGCCGCACTATGCAGTGCGAGAGAGGGCATGAGCAACCCAACGGGGGCTTGTGAATATGCCTAAGACCACCACCGTGTTGTTGCACGTGGCTTTCGACCGGGCCGCCCGGCTGTTGCGGGCGGCGGATTATGGCCGGGGCCTCAACCCCGCGCAATGGCAGACCCTGCGCTATCTGGCGCGGTGCAACCGCTTTTCCAATTCGCAAAAGGCCCTGGGGGACTATCTGGCAGCCACCAAGGGCACCGTATCACAGACTCTCGCCTCGCTGGTGGCCAAGGGACTGGTCCTCAAGGAGCCGCGCCAGGGCGGCGGGCAAAGCCTGTTTCTGACCGAAAAGGGCCGGCAGGCGCTGGCTGCGGACCCGGCCCTGGACTTCCTGGACAAGCTGGATGCCTTCCCCACCGGAGATCTGAAGAACCTGCTCTATGACCTGGAGAACATGGTTCTGCCCTCACTGGCTCCAGATGCCGCGGCAGAAGCCTTCGGGCCATGCCGGAACTGTGCGCATCTTGAGATGCGCGCAGGCCGCAAGCCGAAATTCCACTGCGGCCATTTCAATGTCCCCTTGAAGAAAAAGGAGACGAAAAACCTGTGCGCCCATGTCAGCCCGCGGCAGCAATGGCTGGACTGACCCGGATTGTGATCCCTCCCCGCGTCCGCCCGGCATCGTCTGGCGGGGGCCTTGGAGTGATTCCCATTGATTTGACTGCAATTTTTGGCAAATCTTCGAACCTGGGAACATGGACGGCGGGGCGGGAGTTGCACCGCCTTGAGAAAAGGGAGCCAGTGCGCCTGGATGCTCAATTCCTGGATGGTCATATATCTGGCCCTGGCCTATGCCGGGGCGCTGTTCGCCATCGCCTGGCTGGGCGACAGGTTTCTGCGCGGGCGCGACGAGAGCCGTCCGCGGCCGATGATCTATGCCCTTTCCCTGGGCGTCTATTGCACCTCCTGGACATTTTTTGGCTCGGTGGGGCTGGCGGCGCGCTCCGGCCTTGATTTCCTGCCGGTCTACATCGGCCCGGCGCTGCTGCTGATGGCGGGATGGCCGCTGCTGCGCAAGCTGGTGCGCATCTCGAAGCGGCAGAACATCACCTCCATCGCCGATTTCATCTCGGCGCGCTATGGCAAGAACCAGATGCTGGGCGCGCTGGTGGCGCTGGTGGCCATCGCCGGGGTGGTGCCCTATGTCGCCTTGCAGCTGAAAGCCATTTCCATGTCGTTGCAAATGCTCATGCCCGACATGGGCGAGGGGCGCGGATGGTTGTTCTTTGCCCACGCCCGGGACGGAATGGCCTTTCTGGTCACCCTGGCTCTGGCCGGGTTCGCCATGCTTTTCGGCACCCGTCATATCGATGCCACCGAGCATCAGCATGGCATGATCCTGGCCATCGCGGTGGAATCGGTGGTCAAGCTTCTGGCCTTTCTGGCGGTGGGGATTTTCGTCGTTTTCTGGCTCATGGGAGGCCCGGAGGAATTCATCAGGCGCATGTCCGGATCTTCAGCTCCGGTCCAGGTCTTCACCCATGGCGCCAATCTGGCCAAATGGTTGACCATAACCTTGTTGTCCATGCTCGCCTTCATTCTGCTGCCTCGCCAGTTCCACGTGGCGGTGGTGGAGAACACCAATCCCGGCGACGTGCGCCAGGCGGCGTGGCGCTTCCCGCTCTATCTGGTGGCGATCAATCTGTTCGTGGTGCCCATAGCCATGGCCGGGCTGCTGATCCTAGGGCCAAAGGTGGATGGCGACACTTATGTCCTGGCGCTGCCCCTGACAACGGGGCATGCGGGCGTGGCGCTGCTGGCCTTCATAGGCGGGCTGTCGGCGGCCACCGCCATGGTCATCATCGAGACCGTGGCCTTGTCCATCATGGCGTGCAACAACCTCGTCATGCCCTACATGCTCTCGCGCGGGCCGGCGGGCGGGGTGCCCTATGAGAACATGGGCCAGGTCCTGCTCATCATCCGCAGGGCCGCCATCGCCGCCATGCTGGCGCTGGCCTATGGCTATTACCGCATGGCCGGGACATCGGAAGCCCTGGCCCAGACGGGACTGATCTCCTTTGCCGCCGTGGCGCAGTTCGCGCCCGCGATGCTGGGCGGGCTGGTCTGGCGCAGGGCCACGGCGAAGGCGGCCATGGCGGCCATAGCAGTGGGTTTTCTGGTCTGGTTCTACACCCTTTTGCTGCCCGCCTTCGCCGGCACCGGCTGGATACCCGCCACCTTCATAAGTCACGGGCCGGGCGGGCTGGCCTTCTTGCGGCCGCAGAATCTTTTCGGATCGGATCTCGATTCCCTCACCCATGGCGTCATCTGGTCCCTGGGGTTGAACATGGCGGCCTGGCTTGGGGTTTCCATGCTGACACGCACGAGCGCACCGGAGCGTCTGCAAGCGGCTGTTTTCGCAGCTCCAGGGCAGGATGATGAAACGTCCGGCCTGGGGTTGTGGCGCGCCCCGGTGTCCATCGGGCAACTGCAATCCACGGTGGCGCGTTACCTGGGGAAGGAGAGAACGCAGCGCTCCTTTGCCCAGTTCGCCGCCCAGGCGCAAATCGACCTCAACCCGCGGGCGGAGGCCGACATCCGCCTGTTGCGCTTCGCCGAGCGCCAACTGGCAGCGGCGGTGGGAGCGGCCTCCTCGCGGCTGGTCATGGCCATGCTTTTAGAGCGCGTCACCGAGAACCGTGAAGGGGCGCTTTTGCTGCTCGATGACGCCTCGGCGGCCATTCAATACAATCGCGACCTGCTGCAATCGGCCATAGATCACGTGCGCCAGGGCATTGGCGTCTTCGACCGCACCTACAAGCTGATCTGCTGGAACCGGCAGTTCCGCCATCTGCTGCGCCTGCCGCCGGACATGGGGCGGGTCGGCGTGCCGCTGGACGAGATCCTGCGCCGGGTGGTGGCCAGCGCCAGCACCGGCGAAGAGCCGCAAGAGGCCCTGGCGCGGCGTTTTGCCTGCGTCACGGAAACCTTCGAGCCGTATCAGGAGCGTCTTGAGCCCGATGGCGCGGTGCTGGAGGTGCGCGCCTCACGCATGCCCGATGGTGGCGTGGTCATCACTTTCGCCGACATCACCAAACGGGTGCTGTCGGCCGAGGCATTGCAAATGGCCAATGAACTGCTGGAAAGGCGGGTGGCCGAGCGCACCAGGGAGCTGACCCGTCTCAACGAGGAGCTGGCGCGCGCCAAGGCCCAGGCGGAGAGCGCCAACCTGGACAAGACCCGCTTCATCGCCGCCGCCAGCCATGACATCCTGCAACCGCTCAACGCGGCGCGGCTGTTCACCTCTTCGCTGGTGGAAGAGGCCAGGGAGGGAAAAGCGGCCATGCTGGCGCGCAACATCGACGCCTCCCTGGAATCGGTGGAGGAGATTCTCACTGTTCTTCTGGACATATCGCGTCTCGATGCAGGGGCGATCTTGCCGGAGTGGTCGATATTCCCCATTCAGGACATTCTGCTGCCCCTGGAGCGCGAAATGTCGGCCCAGGCGCGCGCCAGGGGGCTGGATTTTCGCGTGGTCCCATGCAGCGCCTGGGTGCGTTCCGACCGGCGCATGTTGCGCAGGCTGGTGCAGAATCTGTTGTCCAACGCCATCAAGTATACACCCTCCGGCCGTGTTCTCATGGGGTGTACCCGCCATGGGGAGAATTTGCGCATCCATGTGATCGATACCGGCCCCGGGATCCCTTCGGCCAAGCAGAAAATCATCTTTCGGGAGTTCGAGCGGCTGAGTGAAAATAGTTGCGGCGAATCCGGCCTCGGGCTGGGACTGGCCATAGCCGAGCGCCTGTCACGCATGCTGCGATGTGATCTGGCCCTGCACTCGCGGCCGCAGAAGGGGACATCCTTCACCCTGACCCTGCCGCTGGCGCAACCTGGCGCAGATGCCGGGAAAACAAGGCGCGCCCGGCCGGCGCGCTTGCAGGCCGCACAGGTGCAACACGGCGCGGTGGTGCTGGTCATCGACAATGAACCGGCCATTCTGGAGGGCATGAAAAAACTGCTGGGCGGATGGGGCTGCACGGTGCTGTGCGCGGCATCGGGAACCCAGGCAGCGGCCACCCTGCGCGCCAGCGAAGCGCCGCTGGACATGATCCTGGCAGATTATCACCTGGACAACGAGGATGGGCTGGAAGTCATCGAAATGCTGCGCGCCATGGCCGGACGGCCCATAGCGGCGGCCCTGATCACCGCCGACCGCGCAAACGAAACGCGGGCGCAGGCGCGCCGCCATGACGTGACGTGCCTGCACAAGCCGCTCAAACCGGCCGCCCTGCGCGCCGTGCTGAATCAGGCCTGCGCCCAGCGTCCGGCCAGCCCGGCCGATGCCTGATCACGACGAGCAATCATCGCACACAAGCTGGGTGGACTGGCGCGGGCGCAGCATGACCTCTTCTTGCAAGATGGCGGTGTCCGTGCCGATCACGTAACCGATGATGGGCTTGAAGGCATAGCAGCCGCGCGCGACGATCAGGTCATTGCCATCGGTCATGAGGGTCTTCATCTTTGCCGTCACGACCGGAGCGGCGCCACAATTCACCGAACCCTTCTTGTATTCCCAGACCTTTCTGACTCTGGATCCGTTCCTGCGAAAAGTATAAAGCGCCAGGCCGATTTTCGAATTGGGGAAGGGATCGAGGATGGGCTTGGTGGCCTTGAAATAGCCATCCAGGTCGGACTTGGTAACCTTGCCGTTGGCCTGGGTGGCCAGATCGGCGATGGTGTTTGTCGCCAAGGTGACCTTGCGGCTGGCGGAAATCATGTCGGTGAGGTCGATCAGGCCGGTGAAGAGCATGGCCATGACCGGAAAGACCAGCGCGGCCTCAATGGCGGCGGCGCCACCGGAATCCTTCAGATACCTTTTCAACAAGGGTTTGCGCGCCTTGCTTTTCGCATGTGTGTTGAAAAATCTCATTTGCGGCACCTTTCCGGTATTGCATCTCATGTTCAGCTGTCGCCATAGGGTTCGTTGCGGAAGGCCGCGCCGGTGGCCAGCAGCCGCTTGTCGTTGCTCATGTTGGAAAGAAACTTTCCGATGAATGGCGTGACGAAGCTCCATTCGTAGTAGGCGCGCACCACGACCACATCCATGGGTTTGCCAATCTGGTAGGCCGGCTTGGTCACGCTGCCCGACAGATTGCCATCGGAATCCAGGGCGGGGGGGATATTGACGCTGGCGAAGTCCTTGAACTTGCGCACATCGACGTGCAGTTTGCTGGCGCAATCGGAAACCACATACATCTTGTTGCAGGCCAGCTGCTTGAACTGGGCGGCGGTGATGCCCTTCTTGTCCACCTGGCCGGTGCGGATCATGCGCGCGGCATCGGCGATGCCGTCATCCATGGAATAATTGACCAGAAGCATGGCGCCGGTCTCGAAGGTTCCCATGAGCAGCATGAAAAACGGCACGGCCAGCAGAGCGAACTCGATGGCGGCAGCGCCCTTGTCGCAGCTGCGCAGTTTCTTTCCCCGGATGCGCAATCTCATCGTATTTCTCCCTGTGGCGGCGCGATCCCGGTTCGGGATTGCTGGCCGCTGGCTCTGTGTTTCATGACCGCCAGAAGCTTGCGCGGATTGCACATCTTGCGCATTGCTGGCAGTCTTGAGCAGGTTTTCTATCAGGGATGGTTTGAGATCCGGCTAAAATATTGTGTCAAATTCGAATCGAATTTTGATCATGCGCAAATGGGGGTCTTGAAAAACTAGCGTCCTTCCCTACCCCCTGCCAACCGCCCCAATCATGGGACACTACCGGTGGTTGGCAGGGGGCAAGGATGGCCCTCAGGCAGGTAACAGAGATGCCCAGATGCGCAAGAACCGCCCGGAAATCTATTCCGGGCGGTCCATTCTCGCCACTCATGATTTTACAACCTTCCACGCGCAATCCTCAGGTTCGCACCCAAAAGATCATGGATGGCAAAAAGCTTCAGTTGCCCATTTCCATGCTGGATTTCACCGCGCCATTGACCTGCCCCAGCTGCGAGGCAAGGGCCGAGGTGGCCTTGTCGGAATCCCCGATGGCCAGGGTGGGTTCACAATTGGGCGTGCAGACATAGGTGTATCTGGCACCGCCCCTGTAGAGACGCAGGTTGCGTGGTGAATCGTTGCCGATGACCACATCGAGGCTGGCCAGCTGCTGGCCATCGCTGTTCAGAATGGTGACCCTGGTGGCGCCCGGCGCGCGCGCCTGGATGACAACCTTCTTGCCGAGCACCGTGGCGTCGGCAAAAACCGGATTGGAAACGATCACCGTGGAAGGCTCTCCCGCCAGCGACAGCATCTTGCTCTCGTTGGCTTTGAGACGCAATTCCAGAGCCTGCGCAAGGGGCGCGGCAAGCATGAAGCCGGCCATGGCCGTCATCGCCAGAGTCTTGCGCAAGGTGGAGAGGGCCTTGGTCTGTCTGTTTTCAATCGTCATGTCTTTCGTGTCCCTGTGGAATGCCCGTGTCAGGCATGAAATCCGCAACATCATCCTTGCAAGGCACTATGAAGGCATATGGTAAAATCTTCCTTACCCGCCAGGGCCTAGACAAGCGGGCATCTCACTTGACTGTCTGAAGACCATCCTCACCTCCTGCCAACCACCGGCAGTGTCCCATGACCTTGGTGGTTGGCCGAGGGTGAGGATGGACGCGCAAGCGTTTTTGGAGACTCCCAAGCGCTGGCGCTTGCCAGGCACGATCATGATTGGATTTCGGGGCGGGATGATACATGGCGGCGATGGTCATGTTCTGGAATGATCATA
>Ga0256841_1002828_pt1 | contig 13449 bp, 16 predicted proteins | sample 356308metaG_FD_185971 | JGI IMG/M metagenome (GOLD analysis project Ga0256841, IMG submission 185971) | Hydrothermal vent microbial communities from Mid Atlantic Ridge, Atlantic Ocean - 356-308 | ecosystem: Environmental > Aquatic > Marine > Hydrothermal vents | place: Atlantic Ocean: Mid...
CGACTGGACTGAGCCGACTGGCACGGGGACGCGGGCAAGGCGGGCAGGGGCAGATCGCGCTGGCGGCAGGCGTGCCGGGCGGGGTGGCCGGCCTCACCCGCGCGATTGCGACGCGCTCTCTTGCCGGCGATCCGGGGCCGCCGGGCAGGCCCCGCTGCCCGGATCGGTGGCCGATCCCGCCGCGCATCTCCTTGTGGAAACCGCGTCCTGCCCGGGGGCGGTCACGGTTTTCAGCCCGGCCTTTCCGGCTGCGCTCCGGGTCTGTGCAACCGACCAGTCCCCGACCGGGGCGGTGCGCGCGCGCAGCCGGGTGAGGCGCCAGGCGAAGATATCTTCGTATCCGTTGCGTGCCGTTGCATGCGCGGCCAGCATGCGCCAGCGGCTTTCCACGCCCGGCGCCCCGCCGTCGCCCGGCGTCAGCAGCACCCCCAGCGGCGCGGTTTCCGTCTTTGCCTCGGCTGCCTCTGCCGCCAGTTGCAGCCGGCGCACCGGGGTCAGTGCCGGAGGGGAGGGAAGGTCGGCAAAGACCAGCGGCACCGCGCCCGAGCGCAGCACCTCTTCCATGCACCAGAGCAGGTCCTCGGCGCGCCCCGGCGCAACGAAGACAAACCGTGCAGGATCCACGAAATGCACCATCGCATCCGGGTTCGGCCCGGCACTGCTCCAGCCCGGCGCGATCCAGAACACCGGCCCGCTCATGCGGGCGGCAAGCTGCATCGCCAGCCGGTGGCGGGCGTTGCCGCAGAACTCGTGCACCCGTGCGCGGGCCAGCGCCAGCGCGCCGATCAGCGGCTGGCCGGGCCGGCTGCGCAAGGGCCGGCGCCCGGGAAGGGAAGCGGGCGCGGATGTCGTCGGGGGCGTCGCGATGGGGGCGGGTGTCCTGGCGTCGGGTGTCATGAGGGCACCTTATAATGTTCGTGTTATGTTCTCAAGCGGCGTTCACAATCTCATGCGGTGTTCACGGGGTGCGGTGCGTGCGCGACGCGTGTGTGCGCGACGCGTGCGTGTGCGGCGCGTGCGTGTGCGGCGTGTGCCTGTCCGGCGCGTGCGTGTGCGCGCCACCAGATCGCCCTTGCCTTTTGCGCGCCGCCTGCCCAGTCTGGGGGCCTGGCACGCACGCCTCGCACAGGCCCCCCGGGGCGGCTGGAAGGAGCATTCGGAGATGCGCTACAACACACTTGGCCAGAGCGATCTGCGGGTATCGGCGCTGTGCCTGGGCTCGATGACCTGGGGCCAGAAGACCCCGCCTGACGCGGCGCACCGGCAGATCGACCGGGCGCTTGATGCCGGCATCAACTTCATCGACACCGCCGAACTGTATCCAACCTATCCGATCGAGGCGGCCAGCATCGGGCGCACCGAAGAGATCATCGGCGCATGGCTTGCCCGCACCGGGCGGCGCGGTGACGTCGTGCTGGCCACAAAGGTGTGCGGCGCGGGGCAGAAGCTGGTGCGCGGCGGCGCGCCGGTGACCTCGTCGGTGATCCGCGAGGCGGTCGAGGGTTCGCTCAGGCGCCTGCGCACCGACGTGATCGACCTGTATCAGCTGCACTGGCCGAACCGCGGCTCGTTCCATTTTCGCCAGTACTGGAACTTCGATCCCACCCACCAGGTCAAGGCCGAGGTCGAGGACCACATGCTGGATGTGCTGCAGGAAATGCAGCGCCAGGTGGCGGCCGGGCGGGTGCGCCATTTCGGCCTGTCGAACGAAAGCGCCTGGGGCACGGCAAGATGGCTGGAGATTGCGCAGGGTCACGGTCTGCCGCGGGTGCAGACGATCCAGAACGAATATTCGCTGCTGTGCCGCATCTTTGATACCGACCTGGCCGAACTGGCCCATAACGAACGGGTCAGCCTTCTGGCCTACACGCCCCTGGCGGCGGGGCTGCTCAGCGGCAAATACGGTCCCGATGCGACGCCGGCGGGCTCAAGGCGGGCGGTTTCGGGCGATCTGAACGGGCGGATCACCGACCGGGTCTGGCCGGCGATCGACGCCTATCTTGCCATTGCGCGCCGGCACGGGCTGGACCCGGTGCACATGGCGCTGGCCTGGGCGATGTCGCGGCCGTTCATGGGGTCGGTGATCTTCGGCGCCAGCACGTTCGAACAGCTTGAACGCGCCCTGGGGGCGGCCGAGCTGGAGCTGGGGGCCGAGGTTCTCGAGGACATCGCCGCCGCGCACAAGGCGCATCCGATGCCGTTCTAGGCGGGCTTTGGCGCATCGGCGCGCTGCCCGGTTCACAGGCCGCGCCCGGCGCGCTAGAAAGCGCCGGCAAGGAGTCCACCGATGTTCGCATTCAGGATCACTCCGGGCGCCGTGCTGGCGCTCGTCGTTCTGTCGGCCTGCAAGCCCGAAACCGGACCGCCGGACTATGGCCTTTCCGGCTATGATCCGACCCGGTTCGAAACCCAGCGGGCGCTGTGCGAATCCAAGGGCGGACGGTTTGCACCGGACGGGGTGTCGGGGGCCTATGCCTGTTTTGAAAACACCCATGACGCCAACAAGGTCTGCACCGCCTCCAGCCAGTGCGAGGGGCTCTGCCTGGCGCGTTCGGGGACCTGCGCGCCGGTGAAACCGCTGTTCGGCTGTCAGGATGTGCTGAACGACACGGGATTTCGCGAAACGCTGTGCATCGAGTAGCGCGTGCCGCTGGTTCCCCGCCCGAAAGCGTGGCACAAGCCGCCAATGGCCGCCTGGATTCCGATAACGCTGATGGCAGCGCTGGCGCAGACGCTGCGTTTCATGCTGCAAAAGCACCTGACATCGACCCGGCTCGGCACCCGGGGGGCGACGCTTGCCCGCTTTCTCTACTCGGCCCCGGTGGTGGTGGCCATCATGGCCGTCCATATCGCCTCTCATGGCCAGGCCCGGCCTGTTCCAAGCGCGCGGTTCCTGGGCTTCGCCCTTGCCGGCGGGCTGTTCCAGATCTTTGGAACCCTGCTGGTCGTTGCCCTGTTCGGGAAGCGGAATTTCGCCGTCGGGGTGACCTTCATGAAGACCGAGGTGCTGCTGGCCGCGGGGTTCGGGTTCCTGGTGCTTGGCGATGCGGTCGGGGCTGCGACGCTGGGGGCGCTGGTGCTGGGGCTTGCGGCCGTCGTGCTGTTGTCGCCGCCACCGCGCGCGACCGCCGGCAGCCCCGGCGCGCGTTACCTGAACGCGGCCACCGGCATGGGGCTGGCTTCGGGGGCCTGCTTCGCGGTGTCGGCGGTGTTCTACCGCGCCGCCGCCCTGGCGCTGGTGCTGGTGCCGCAACCGGGTGGGGATGCGGGCGAGGTCTTTCTGCGCGCCGGCACCACGCTGGCGGTCGTGACCACAAGCCAGAGCCTGCTTCTGGGGGCGTGGCTGGCCTGGCGCGCCCCGGCCGAACTGCGCGCGGTTCTGGTCGGCTGGCGGCTGGCCGGCCTGGTGGGGCTGACCTCGCTGATCGGCAGCTTCTGCTGGTTTCTGGCCTTCGCGCTGCAAAGCGTGGTCTATGTCAAGGCGCTCGGGCAGATCGAGGTGGTGCTCGGCATCCTTGCATCGGTGCTGTTCTTCGGTGAGCGCATCTGCGCGCGCGAGCTTGCGGGCATCGTGCTCATGGTGCTGTCGATCCTGCTGCTGCTGGCGCTGTCGCTCAACTGAGAGGGGCGCGCCCGGCGAGGCGCTCGAACAGGCTCTGTTCGTCGGCGTTGTTGAAGAACGGCACGCTGGCGGGGGGCGAGAGGTCCGGCAGACGCGCCGCGACCTCGGCCAGAACGACTTCGGTGATGAACGGCAGGTCGAAGCCGCGCGCCTTGTCAAGCGGGACCCACTGCAGATGCGAAAGCTCATCGCTGGCGGCGCTGAAGTCGTCCGCGCGACTGGCCAGGGCGTCGGCATCCACCGCAAAGAAGCGCGCGTCGAACCGGCGCGGGCGGCCCGGCGGGGTGATCGCCCGGAAGACAAAGCGCAGCGGCGCGGCATCGGGGAGGTGTCCGGTGTCGGCGAAGCCCTGCCACGCCTCCGGGATGTCGCCGGGCCAGCGGGCGCGCCGCCCGAGGATCAGACCGGCCTCTTCCCAGAGCTCGCGGATGGCCGCCGCGACCAGCGCATCGGCCAGCCCGTCCGCCCCCCCGGCGGACAGCCGCTCGACGCAGATCGGGTCCGGGCGCGTGGTGAGAGGCACGCGGAAATCGTCCGGGTCCACGGCCCCGCCGGGAAAGACGAACTTGTTGGGCATGAATGCCGCGCCGGCGCCACGCTGGCCCATCAGCACGCGCGCCTGCCCGGGCGCATCGCCCGGCGCCCGGCGCACCAGGATCACGGTGGCGGCGTTTCTTACCGGAACGTTCGATGCAAGCCTGTCCATGTCGTGATTGCCGCCTGTGCCCGGGGCCCGCCTGCCGGGGGGCTGTTGCCGCCGCTGTGCTGCCGCCGCTGCGTTGGCGCTCCGTTGCTGCTGCCGCCGTGCCGCCGCTTCGTTGCTGCCGCTCGGTTGCCGCCGCCCTGTTGCCGGCCCTGTGCTGCCGCCCCGTTGCCGGCCCTGTGCTGCGCGGTTCCTCCCTGGTCCGGTTCCTCTGGTGCCCGCTTCCCTTGTTTCAGCTTCTGTTCCAGCTTCCCTTGTGCCGGGGATCGCCGGGGCTGTCCAGATGCCGGCGCGCCTCAATCCGACCCGTCGCCGAAGCCGTGCATGCGCCGGGCCCACTGGATGCCGATGATCATGCCCTTGAGCCGCGGCAGGAGGTAAAGGGCCAGCGTCACGCTTCCAACCGCGAAAATCGTTGCCAGCACAAGAGGGTCCGGGCGAAACCTGATGAACGCCCACAGGATCAGCGGGGCCATGATATGGCCGATGATCAGGATCGAAAGATAGGCCGGCCCGTCGTCGGCCCGCTGGTGAGACAGGTCTTCGCCGCATACCGGGCACTGGTCGCGCACGCTCAGGTAGCCCTTGAGCATCGGTCCCGAGCCGCAGTTCGGGCACCGCCGGCGCCAGCCGCGCAGCATTGCCGTGCGCAGATCTCGTTGTTCGGATTGTGAGGCGTGTTGTTCGGCCTGGACCATGAAACTACCGTGCAAGATTGTGCGCTCAATGTAACGCTGGTCCCGGGGCGCGAAAGGGCATGAATTGTCCTTGCGTCGCGATGTCGCAAAGCCGGCGGGAAAATCGACACGTCCGGGCGACGGAATCCGGCCTGTGCTTCGTATCATCCCGGAACGCGCACGCCCCGGCCCCCGCGCGCGGGGTCGGCCGGGGCGCGGCGAATGTGCGCGCGGCGAAAACGCCCGCCCGGGATGACCCGCGCGGCGAAAGCGAAAAGGAGAGCGAATGAGCGATGGGGCGCGCAGGTGCGGCGGTTTCGAATCCGCCGGCAGGGGCCCGGGCCTCCTCCGGCAGCGAGGGGCGGCCCCGGGCGGCACAGCGGGCGGCACAGCGGGCGGCACCGCGCGGCGGGGCAGGCGGCGGGGCGCATCAGTCGGTTGCCGGGCGCGGCTGCGGGCGGCACGCCCGATTGCCGTGCGCGCCGAACCGCGGTAGCCATGGCGCTGATGCCGATGCCCCTTGATGCGATGAGCGAACTGTCCGACGAGGCGCTTTTGCGCGCCTGCGCCGGGGGCGATCGCCAGGCGGTGCGTGTCCTGACCGAGCGGCTGACGCCGCGGGTGCTGGGGTTCGCGGCGCGCATGCTGGGCGACCGGAGCGAGGCCGAAGACGTGGCGCAGGAGGCGATGCTGCGTCTGTGGCAGATCGCGCCGAAATGGCGCCAGGGCGAGGCCCGGGTGACGACCTGGCTTTACCGGGTGGTGTCGAACCTGTGCACCGACCGGCTGCGCGCGCGCGGGCGCGGCGTCCCCCTGGAACATGCGGGCGAACCGGCGGACGGGGCGCCATCGGTGCTGGCCTGCCTGGCGGAAAGGGAACGTGTTGCCGCGCTTGAGGCGGCGCTGGCAAACCTGCCTGCGCGCCAGCGCCAGGCGGTGGTGCTGCGCCATATGGAGGGGTGCTCGAACCCGGAAATCGCCCGGGTGATGGAGATCAGCGTGGAGGCGGTCGAAAGCCTGACCGCAAGGGGCAAGCGCAGCCTCGCGGCGACGCTGGCCGCCCGGCGCGCGGAACTGGGGTATGACGATGACGACTGACAAGGACGACCCGCAACGCGGCGGCCCGGGGCCGTCAAGGCACGAGGAGCGCGCCGTGAACGAAGACGCGAAGAACGAAGACGTGAACCAGGACGTGACGGCCTCCGGGCTGGCAGAGGTCGAAAGGCTGCTGCGGCTGGCAGCGCGGGAACGACCGTTGCCAGACCCGGTGCTGGTGCAGCGCATCCTTGCCGATGCCGACGCGGTGCTGTGCGCAGCGGCCGGGCCGGCGCCGCCGGTCGCGCCGGTCGCGCCGGCACACCCGTGGCGGCCGCGCCGCCTGCGCCTGCGCCGCGCGCGCGCGCGCGTGGCGCAGCCCGGGCAGTCCGCGCGGTCCGGGCGCCGGGCCGGGGGGCTGTCGCTGATCGGCGGCTGGCCAGCCCTGGCCGGCCTGGCGAGCGCGGCGCTGGTGGGGGTGTGGATCGGTTATGCCATGCCTGCGCCGGCGGCCCGCCCGGCGGGGGCGCCGGGAACCGGGCAGGACAGCGGGCTGTCCGCCTTCATGCCGACATATGATGACATCCTGGCCGGAGGATAGGCAATGAATGAACGCAACGCCACGACACCCACGCCGGACGCGCCGGCACGCGGGCCGGGCGCACGCTGGATCGCGATCGCGCTGGTGATTTCGCTGGCGATCAACCTGCTGATTGCCGGGATGGTGGCCGGGGCCTACCTGCGCGGCGGCGCGTTCGGAGTGGTCGCGGCGAAACCGGGGACGCGCGGACAGCATGCCTCGCCGCTCGGGGACCTCGGTTTCGGCCCGTTCGGTCGTGCCCTGAGCCCGGCGCAGAAACGCGAACTGACGGGCGCGATTCGCCGCCGCGAACGCGACATCGAGGTGAATCGCCAGGAATTCAGGCACCAGATGATCACCCTGCTCAAGGCCCTGCAGGCCCGGCCCTACGATGCCGGGGCGGTGCGCCGGATCATCGAGGCGCAGAGCCGGCAGCTGAGCGAACGGCTGAACATCGGCAAAGAGCTGTTCCTGGAGCGCATCGAGCGGATGAGCGATCCCGAGCGCGCCGCCTATGCCCGACGCCTCCGGCAGATACTGACGCGCGCGTCGCGGGCCCGAAACTAGCCGGGCGGGCTGCGGCGAACCGGCCGTGCCCCGTGCACCCGCCGCGTCCCGTGCATCCAACGCGTCCCGTGTGCGCCGCGTCCCGTGTAATCGGTGCGCCTTGTGCATTGCGTGCAGTCGCCCGGCCGCCGCATCTGCCACATCTGGCGTATCTGCCACATCTGCGCGCCTGCCCGGCCCGGCGAAGCGGCAACCGGAACCGGCGCGGGCTCAGGCGGCGTTTTCGAAGATGACCTGATTGCGCCCGGTCGATTTCGCGCCAAGCAGGGCCGTGTCGGCGCGCGCCATCATGTCTTCCACCGCTTCGCCGGGTCCGGCCTGGCCCATGGAGACGCCGATGCTTGCGGTGACCGATACCGGATCGCTGCCGGGACCGATTGCGATCGGGGTCTGCCGGATGACGTCGCGCAGCCGTTCGGCGGCGACGCGCGCCGCCGTCAGGTCGGTGTCGGGCATGACCACCAGGAATTCCTCGCCGCCGACACGCGCAATCAGATCGACGTTGCGGATATTGGCCTTCATGCGCGCCGCGACCTCCTGCAGCACCCGGTCGCCGGCGGCATGCCCGTAGGAATCGTTGATCCGCTTGAACCGGTCCAGGTCCAGCACCATCACCGCGTAAGGGCGGCCGGTTTCGGCGGCCTCGCGGGCCACGCGGGCGAGATGGGGCAGGGCATAGCGCCGGTTGAACAGCCCGGTCAACGGGTCGGTCACCGCCATGCGCAGCCCGTCTTCGAGCGTGTTGCGCAGGCGATCCGCGTTGCGCTTGCGTTCGAACTGGCGTTTCAGGCGGTAGCCCAGTTCGGCCGGGGCGATCGACGTGTCCACGGCGTCGTTTGCGCCGGTATCGAGCGCACTGACCGCGGCCCGGGCATCGCCGGCCGGACAGACCGCGATGATCGCGGCATCGCGCGACTGTGCCCGGCTGCGCAGCTCGGCCAGAAGGAAAAGGCTGCCCGGTTGCGCGTCGGCATCGGTGGGCAGAATGATGACATCGGGCCGCGAGGGCAGCCCGGCCAGCACCTCCAGCGCTTCCTCGGCGGCGACATGGGCCAGCTTGGTATCGGTGCCCGCCTGACACGCGGCCTGCAGCGCGTCGCGGCGCGAGATCGCCTCACCGACCACCATGACCTGGGCCGGGCGCTCGAACGGCGTCGCGGCTTCCTGAAAGCCCAGTTCGCAGGCGGTGCGGGTTCTCAGGGCCAGTTCCTGTTCCACCGAGCGGGTCCGCAGGATGTTGCGCACGCGGGCCAGAAACTCGGCATTGTCCACCGGTTTTTCCAGCACGTCGCACACGCCGGCATGCAGGGCGGCCAGCCGGTCGGACGGGCTGTAGTCGGCGGCCAGGATCAGAACCGGGATGGCGTGGCTTTCGGGCCGTTCGAGCAGGTCCTGGCAGATGTCGATCGCGCGGTCGCCGTCGAAGGCGCTGTCGATGATCACGAGGTCCGGCGGCGCTTGGCGCACCGCCCGCCGCAACTCGTCGGCACTTGTCGCCTGGCACACTTCGTAGGAGGCGGCCGCCAGCTTCACACGCAACACGATCCTGTTGGTCGCCAGATCGTCGGCAATCAGAATGCGCCCGGCCATTGGTCCTCTCGATTTGAATCGTTTTGCACTGTTGCCGGTGATTTTTCGGTGATACAGGTTAATAAACGGTTTCATTGCCCTGAAAGGACCGGCATGTCTCAGCGGGAAACCGCCGAAACCCTGGCGATGCAGGCGCTTGCGTGGATTGCGGGCAATGACGAGCTTCTTCCGGTTTTCATGGGATCGACCGGGGCGGATGCCGCCGACATGAAACAGCGCGCGGGCGAGCCCGAGTTCCTGGGATCGGTGCTGGATTTCCTGCTGATGGACGATGACTGGGTGGTTGCGTTCTGCGATCAGGCACAGCTGGGCTACGACGCCCCCATGCGCGCGCGCCAGGCGCTTCCGGGCGGCGCCGACATGCACTGGACCTAGGCCGTGGATGCGCTGCCATGAGCGCGCGCAGCGGCGCGCGGGCGGCGGGCGGTGCCGCGCCGGGCCCCCGGCTTGAGGGGGTGCTTTTCGACAAGGACGGCACGCTATTCGATTTCCACGGGACATGGGCAGGCTGGGCGGCGCGGATGATCGACGAACTTTCGCTGGGCGATGCGCGCCTTGGCGGGGCGCTGGCACGGGCCTGGGGCTTCGACCGGGCGCGGTCGCGTTTCTGCCCCGACAGCGTTGTCGTCGCCGGCGATCTTGGCGAGGTCGCGGCGGCGGTGGCGCCGCTGCTGCCGGGGTATTCGCAGGGCCGGCTGCGCCGGCGCCTTGACGAGGCCGGAGCCCGGGTCGAGGGGGTCGCGGTCGTTCCGCTGGGGCCGTGTCTGGGCGGCCTGGCCCGGCGCGGGCTTCGTCTGGGGCTGGCCACCAACGACAGCGAAGCCGCCGCGCGCGCGCAACTGGGCCGGCACGGGGTGCTGGCCCAGTTCGATTTCATCGCCGGTTTCGACAGCGGCCATGGCGCCAAGCCCGAAGCGGGGATGTGCCGGGCCTTCGCGGCGGCCTGCGCCCTGGCGCCGGAAAGGGTGGTGATGGTGGGCGACAGCCGCCACGACATGGCCGCCGGGCGCGCCGCCGGCATGCGGACGGTTGCGGTTCTCAGCGGCCCCGCCGGCCGGGACGAACTGGCCCCCCTGGCCGATGCGGTGCTGCCGCACATCGGCCACCTGCCCGGCTGGCTTGATGCGGCGGGCTGAGGTCGGTCCGGTTTTAAGGGTTTTCTTGGCGGATTCTTAAACCGCTGCCCCTAGTGTGGCTGCGGACGCATTCAGGGGACAGCCATGTTGGGGCTTATCAACCGATCCATTCAGTGTTTCGTGCGCGACACCTATGGCGAAGCGGCCTGGAACCGCATCGCCGGGGCCGCGGGGCTGGGCTTCACCAGTTTCGAGGCGCTGATGACCTATCCCGATGAAATGACCCAGCGTGTGGTCGAAACTGCCTGCGAGGTGCTGTCAAAGCCGCGCGATACGCTGCTGGAGGACATGGGCACCTATCTGGTCTCGACACCGGAACGCGAAGGCGTGCGCAGGCTGTTGCGCTTCGGTGGCGAAACCTTTGTCGATTTCCTGTTTTCGCTGGAAGACCTGCAGGCGCGGGCCCGGCTCGCGGTGCCGGGGCTCGTGCTCCCGGAAATCTCCACGACCGAACATGCGAACGGCAATCTGACGATCCGATGCCGGTCGTGCCGGGCGGGGTTCGGCTACGTCATGATGGGCGTGCTGCGGGCCATGGCCGACGACTACGGCGCGCTGGTGTTCCTGGAATATGCCGGTGTCGAGAATGGCGAAGAGGTCGTGTCGGTGCAACTGCTGGACGCCGCCTTTGCCGAAGCGCGCAGTTTCACGCTGGCGCCGGGGGGGGCATGATGGACAAGCACGCCCGATGCCTGGAGCCCGGGGCTCTGGACCGGCTGATGCCGATGCACCTGCAGCTGGACGATGACGGCCGCATTGCCCATGCCGGGCCGACAGTGTCCAGGCTTTGTGCGCATTGCGATCTGCGGGGCAAGAATTTCCTCAAGGTCTTCGAAATCCGCCGCCCGGTGCACAACCCGGCTACGCTGCAGGAACTGGCCGCCGCCTGCGCGCGCCCGCTGCACCTGGTGTTCCGCACCAACGCCGACCTTGCGCTCAAGGGCATTCTGGTGCCCACGCCCGACAGCGGCGGGGCGGTGGTCAACCTTTCCTTCGGCCTTTCGGTGATCGAGGCGGTCAGCCGGTTCGAGTTGACCAATGGCGATTTCGCCGCCACCGATCTGGCGGTGGAAATGCTCTACCTTGTCGAGGCCAAGAATGCGGTGATGGAGGAGTCGCGGCGGCTGAACGAACGGCTGCAGGCGGCCCGGGTCGCGGCCGAAACCCTGGCCGTGACCGACACGCTGACCGGCCTGCGCAACCGCCGGGCGCTTGATCAGGTGTTCACGCGCCTGCTGTCGCGCGCCATGCCCTTCGGTCTGCTGAATGTGGACCTCGACTTCTTCAAGTCGGTGAACGACACCCACGGTCACGCCGCGGGCGATCATGTGCTGCAGGTCGCGGCTTCGATCCTGAAAGAGGCAACGCGCGAAGGCGACACGGTCGCGCGTGTCGGGGGTGACGAATTCGTGCTGATCTTCGAAAACCTGGTCAATGCCGACAGGCTGCTGTCGATCGCCAACCGGATCATCGAACGCCTGGAAGAGCCGATCGCCTTCGAAGACATCACCTGCCGGATTTCCGGAAGCGTCGGGGTCAGCACATCGACCCTTTACGATCCGCCCGACCTGGACCGGATGCTCAGTGACGTGGATGCGGCGCTCTACGAATCCAAGCGCAACGGGCGCGGCAAGGCAACCCTGGTCACGGCCGATATTCTGGCGCGCGCCAGGGCCGGGACGCTTTCCGGCGTCGATGCCCGGGCAGGCTGAGCGCGCGCGGGCAACCGGTGGCGCCGCCTGCCGCCCCGGCACGGCGCGACATGCGGGCGGAGACCGCAGACAGGCTGCCCATGGAGCATATGGCTGCGCCGCAAGGCGGGCCCGGGCAGCCGCGGTTTTGGCGATGCCGCTGTGGTGTTCCGACCCGCGCGATGCCCGGTTCCGACGCTCCTGCCGGCGCATGCGCCGCGCCGCCCGCCTGCGCCCGTAGCCCTTGGGTGCCGTCTGCACGAAAACGGGGGTATGCCGCCTGGTCTCGCCGGGCCGGCTTGTCGGGCGGCTCTTGTCGGACTGGTCTCGCCGGGCCGGTCTTGCCGGGCGGGCCTTGCCGGGCGCGGGCATCGCCGGGCGGGCCTTGTCGGTCACGGGCATCGCCGGGCTGGTCTTGCCGGGCACGGGCATCGCCGGCCCCTGCGCCGCGCGCCCGCATGCGTCCATCCCCGGCCGGCGGCGCTGACCGGCCTCGCCGAACTTCCACGCGGCCCGCCCGCGCCGCCGGCCCGGCCCTGAGCGCCGACCCCGGATCTCCCATGCCGCTGCCCGCCTTTGCGGCGCGCGGGCGGGCGTCGCGCGCCCTTTCACGGGCAATGTCACGGGCCCTGATTTCACCGCGCGATGCGCGTTTCCGGCGGTCTTCGGGCCGCCGGCGCGACCCCCGCAGGGCGGGGCCTCGCGCGCCCTATCTGGGGGCGGTGCGCGGAGCAGGCGCGTGCACAATGCGCATCGCATCCGGCACGCTGGGATGGATCGATTCCGACGGATCGGCGCCGATGGTGCGCCTTGCGCGCATCACGAACAGCACGCCCCAGCCCGAAAACGACCCCACCGAGGGGGCGTTCACATCCTGCCGGAACCGGTCCCGCCAGCCTTCGGGCAACGGCAGGCCGCAGCCTTCAAGCTTGTCCATCATCCAGACAAAGGGAATGTTGGACAGCGGACGCGCGGCCGAATAGCCTTCGATCTGCCCGCCGATATCGGCATGGACGCCGCGAAACCACACCTGTTCCAGCACGCCGTTCCACCCGGGCCGGCTGGTCCACAGCACCGGCGCGTATGCCAGCCGGGTTTCGTTCAGCGCCAGGGCGTGAAACCCGTGGCGGATATGGTCGCCCAGGCGCGTGTCGTGAAAGGCGTGTCTGTCCGGCGTGCCGCGCCACAGGATCGGCAGGCGGATGCCAAGCGCCTTGACCGTGTCCCAGACCCCGACCATTTCGATCTCGACCTTTCCCTCGTGGCAGTTGCGCGCGGAGAAGCGCCGCGCGCTCGGGCTGTCGGGGTCGCGCTGATAGTGGCGATAGAGCTGCCGGATGTTGCGTTCGGTGGCGCATTCGGGACGCAGCAGCCCGAGGCGGCCGATGGCGCCGGCCAGCGAACGCACCGCATAGGCCCCGCGCGAATAGCCGAGCAGGAATATCCGGTCGCCCGGGCGGTAGCGCGAGGCGATGAACCCGTAGGCGCGCCGGATCTGTTCGTTGATCCCGCGCCCTTCGGCAACGGCAATCAGGTCGCGCCAGCTGCGCCACTGCACGCCCTGTTCGTAGCGCAAGGATACCGGCCGGCTGCGCGCGACCTCGCACAACAGCCGATAGGCCAGCCCGGCGTTGGTCTCCTGGCCGGGTCTGAGCGATGACAACGTTCCGTCGAGGATCACCACGTGATCCACGCGCCCCCGCTTGGCGTGCGCGGCGCGCGTCTGCACCCGGGCCGGAAACCGAAGCCAGCGGCGAAACCGGTCTCTCAGACGCATGCGCCCCTCCCCGAAGGGCGGGCGCCCCCGCGCGTCCGCAGCGTGCGGCTTTCGCCCGAGGCCGCGGTCCG
>Ga0256841_1002829_pt1 | contig 13445 bp, 13 predicted proteins | sample 356308metaG_FD_185971 | JGI IMG/M metagenome (GOLD analysis project Ga0256841, IMG submission 185971) | Hydrothermal vent microbial communities from Mid Atlantic Ridge, Atlantic Ocean - 356-308 | ecosystem: Environmental > Aquatic > Marine > Hydrothermal vents | place: Atlantic Ocean: Mid...
GTTCCGTCTGCTGCCCGCGCTGCTGCTGATTTTCCTCACCGCCTGCGCCAGTACGCCCAACCCGCAAGTCTGGCAGGCCGAGTACACGCAGGCCATGCAAGCCGTCAAGGCCGGCCACTTCGAGGCCGCCATTGCCTCGCTCGAATCCCTGCGGGATTCGGCGGCCGACGAGAACCTCCGCTATCAGGCCGAAACCGCCCTGGCCTATGCGCTCTACAAAAAGGGTGACTATCCGGCCGCGCTGCAACAGGCCGAAGAGATCATCCACCGTTATCCTCCAACGCCACAACAGGCTTATATCTATTACCTGCGTGGCCTCATCACCCTCAAGCAGGGCGAAGAAGAACAGCGGAAACTGCTCGCGGATCAGACGACCGCGGCGGCCTATCCGATGAGCCTGCGCAAGGCCTACGAACATTTCACCGAACTCATTCACCACTTTCCCCGCAGCACCTATACGGAACAGGCCTACCGGCATCTGGACACCATCCGTGAACTTCTGGCCGAATACGAGGTACACCAGATCCAGCGACTGATGATGCAAAAACGCTATCAGCAGGCCATCGATCGCGCCCGTTACGTGGGCGAGAATTTCGACGACACCAAGGCCAACCTCCAGGCCCAGCGCCTCATGGCCAAGGCCTACGAAGCCCTCGGCAAACCCGAAGAAGCCGAACTCATCCATCGCCGGCTCGAGGAACGGGAAGCGCGCTGATTGCGTTTTCCTGCTTCCTGCAACGGTCTGGTCGCGGCGAGGGCGCCGCTCCTACAGGGGGATGACCGTTTCCAGCAGGCGCGGCGCCCTCGCCGCGATGAACGCTGCCCGGCAATGCCGATCATTGACGAGTGGCTGACGATCAGGGAAATCAACCGCCTTACCTGTCACCCGCTACCACAGTCGCCCCGTTCGCTGGAAGCGGTAGCGGCCGGTGCTGTCGGGGCGGCCGAGGAAGCGGAGGATCTGTTGCAGATCCTTGCGGTTGGCGTCGCGGTTCTGGAGGGTGAGGTCGAGCAGCCAGGTGCCGGCGGGGTCGAGGTCGAGGTGACCGTCGAGGGCCAGATCGCCGTCCTGGTTGCGGATCCGGATGCGGCTGCCATCGCCCCGTTCAGCGGCTTCCAGGTGGACGCGTCCGAGAGAGAGATCCTGCACGCCGCCGATCAGCGCCGGGCGCCATTCGGCCTGGCCATCGAGTCGGATGCGGGTGCCGGGTTCGAATCGGGCCGCGAGTGAGGTGAAGTGGAGGGTGCCGTCCAGCACCAGAGGTCGCGTGAGGCTGTCGAAGGCGGAAAGATTCAGCCGGCCACGGAGATCCCCGACTTCCAGCGCACCTCCCAGCCCGTAACCCAGCCAGCCGCGCAGTCGGCCGCTGCGGCCTTCGAGGTGCACCGCGGCGCCCAGACTGCCCGTGAACAGTGTCCACGGGGTGAACGACCAGTGGAGTTGGCCGAGCGCGAGCTGGCGAAATCGTACGTCGTGCAGGGTGCCGGACCACAGGCTGCCGCTGGCATGGCCGATATGCAGCACGGCCGGCAATGGCAGCCGCTGCAGAACCATGCCGGCAGGCAGGCGCAGCGCGAGAAACAAGAGATAGAGGCCGAACGCCAGCAGTGTCCAGCGTGCGGCGGTACGGTTGAGGCGCAAGCGCGATCTCATGGGGCCTCCAGAATCAGACGGCTGTTGACCCGACCGGGTTCGTCGCGCCGCTCCACGCTGATCTCGCTCACCCGAATCCCGTACTGTCGATCCAGCAGACCCAGCCAGTCCATCAGCGTGTCGAAGGGCGCGTTCTCCACCCAGAGGATCACGCTACGCCCCTCCTGGCCGGAGGGCTGGACCTTCTTCAGGGTGTCGCCGAGCCCCTTGCGTGCGGCACTGGCCTGGATGGTGCCCAGCAGCGAGCCCTGCAGGCGTGCGGGACCATTGGCCTTGCCACTGCCGCGCAGGCGCCGCACCTCGGCGGCCATGGCCTGCAGTTCGGCCAGTTGTTTCTCCTGGGCCGAGACCTTGCGCCGGGTCTCGTCGATGCCGGTCCGCAGCGGCGTCCAGATCAGCAGGTAGAAGAGCACGGTGGTCAGCACCACGGCGGTCAACACCAGCATGCGCCGTTCGCGCGGTTGCAGGGCCTGCCATTTGCGTTGCAGTTCGTTCATGGGGTGATCACGATCCGGCCGTCCACCCGCCCGCCGCTGGCGTTGGCCGACTTGAGTTCGATGGTCCACGGCGTGTGCTTTGCCAGGCTCTCGCGCAGGGCGTCCAGGGTCTTGAGATCGGGCGTGACGAGACGGATCTCGAGACGACCGTCGGCGTAGCGCAGATGGGTCACTTCCACCTTCGGGTGCTGGCGGATGAGGGGCGCGAGGCGGGCCAGCATGGCGGTGAAGCCGGGGCCGCCGCTGCCGCCGCCGTTGCGCAGCGCCGCCAGACGGTGGCGCATCTGGGTACGGGGATTGACGATCCGTTTCACCTCCGGAAAGGTTTCCCGGAAGACCTGTTTCATGCGCGCATCGAGCCGTTGGCTGTAGTCGCGCAGCTCACGGTATTCGCCGATCTGGCTGGTCAGGCCCAGAATCAGCAGCAGCCCGAGCAGGGCGGCGGCCGGCAGCCAGGGCCGCAGCAGGGCAGCGAGCTGGCTGCGGGGCGAATAGTCGCCCTGCAGCAGGTTGAGTTCCGCCGGTTCGGCCTCCAGCAGCAGGGGATCGAGGGCACCGGCCTCGCCGCCGGGGGGCGCCACGGTTTCGATCCGGCTGCCATTGCAGTGTTGCTCGATTCCGGGAAGAGTCTCGCAGCCGTGCAGGACGAAACGATCGGGGCAGCCTGTCTCGGTCACCGCCCGCGCGAGCAAAGCCGGCAGCAAGGGTGCCTGGCAAACGAACCCCCGGTTGCCAGACTGGCGGATGACGATCCGTTCGCCGTCGCAGACGAGGCGCCAGCCATCGACCGGGGCCGGCGGCAGCAGGCTGTCGGGCAGCAGCGCCGCCGGCGTGATGCCGGCGGCCCCCAGCACCGCCAGCCAGGTCTCCACGCAGGCCCGATCCACCACCGCGGCCTGCCAGCGGCCATCGCCTTCGGGCACCCCGAGGGCACAGTGCAGGCGCTCCACGTCGTCGATGAGCTGCTCCTCGAGGGCATAGGGCAGGGCAGCCAGCAACTGGGCGCGCCGCCCGCGGGGCAGGTTCACCGAGGTGAGCAGCACCGTCTCGCCCGGCACGTACACCACGGGCGGCCCCCCCTGCAGGGAACGGCTCGCCTCGACCAGGGTGCCGCAATGCAGGTGGCGTGGCGTCTCGTCGGCCCGCACCCAGCAGGCGCGCCACAGGACCGGATCCCGGGATTCGCTGTCCGTTGGCGGGATCAGGCGCAACAGGGTGTGGGCGGCCATCAGAAATCTCCCTCGCTGCGCGCATAGATGGTGTTGCGGCCGTCGTCCTCGCGTATCACGATGCTGCGCAGCCGGCGCGCGCTCTGCCCCAGCATCACTTCGGCTTCGATGCGGAAGAAATCACTGCCCACGCTCAGGCCTTCTTCGGGAATGGCCTTGCCGGCGAACACCGGTTCGGCCAGGAAGTCCTGTACCGAGTTCCAGGGGCTGTCCTCGCGCTTTTCCAACAAAGCTTCGATCTCCGCCAGAGGCAAATCGTCGGCCAGGCTCGCCAGCACGGTGGCGCTGGCGGTATTGACGTTGATCGGGGTAGGCCGCGGCAGGGCGGTAACGTAAGGCAGCAAGGTTTCGTAGTCCTTCTCAGTCAAATCCCGGATCAGCCGCAACTCGCTGACGTGGGCCATGGGCCGGTTGGCGGCGCGATAGGGTGGCGTCTGGCCCAGATAGGTGTCGTCTTCCGCGCCGTCGGGAAAGCGGGCCTCGATGTCGCTATCTTGCCAATCCTCGATCCGGTTGGCCAGTGCCGCGGGCAGTTCCAGGATCCGCAGCAGGCGCGCGAAGCGGGCCCGGGCCACCTTGCCGGCCTCGCCTTCGGCGACCAGGTTGTGCAGGTTGAAGCGGGCTTGCAGATCGTCGATCCGACCGCTCAGGGTGCCACCCTCGATGGGCAGGGGCGGCAGGCGCAGCGCCCAGTCCTCGCCCAGGTGATCGATCTTGTTCTTGCGCCGGTCGTCGGCGAGGAACTGGCGCGCCCAGCTCTCCACGCCCAGCAGATACATGAGGGCCTGGCCGTCGTAGAGGGTGTTTTCGGTACGGCGGATATCGATCTGCTGGCGGCTGGCCATGTGCACGGCCGCGGTGGTGGCCAGGGCCACCACCAGCATCACGGTGATCAGGGCCACGCCCCGCTGCCGGCCGCCCATCACAGGCGCACCGCGCCCAGCGGCACCAGACGCCGCAGTTCGCCCCAGTCGGCCAGTTCCAGGGTCACTTCCACCGCCAGCGGCGCCTGGAGGCCCTTGGCTTGCTGGCCCTCGGGCGGCCATTGCCGGTGCCATTTCTTCTTGTCGTCGAGAAAGCGCAGGCGAAAGCCCTTTACCGCCGTGCACAGGGGCAGCGATCGGGGCCGGGTATCCTGAGCCCGATCGAGCACCGGCCAGGTCTCACGGTAGAGCACGTCGTCCTCGAGCCGCCAGTCGATGCGCTGCAGTTCGCTGCGCGCCACGCCGAGCGGATTGGCATAGCCGCTGCGGGTCAGGACCAGGAGGGGCTCGCCGTTGCTCTGCAGCGGATCGCGGCCCACCAGGAAGCGCTGGGTGTCGCCGTATTCGTCGCGGATGTCGCGCGGGATGATCTGCAGCAGATCCCGTTCCATGAAGGTGAAGGTGCGCTGCACTTCGCCCAGGCGGTCGAGCTGTTCGTCGAGGATGTCTTCGGTCCTGAGCACCTTGCTCAGGCCACCGTAGGCCATCACGGCCAGCAGGGCGAAGATGGCCAGCGCCACCAGCAGCTCCAGCAGGGTGAAACCGCGCTGTGAGAGAGGCCGGATCATGGCGCGGGCTTGCCGACGAAGGCCACCAGGGTGGCGACGGGATCGGCCTCTGGATCGCGATCGGCCGGGGCGACGCGGATGTCGAGCCGCCGCAGGCGGCTGTCGTCGGTGGCGGAGATCTTCACCTGCCAGCGCCACTCGTGATCGCCGAACGCCATCCGGCCCTCGTCCCGGCCCGGGCGGGGAAACTTTTCCAGCACCTGGTATTCCACCGCCTTGTTTTCGGCGATCCACTGGGCGAAGGTCTTCTGCTTCAGGTAGGCGGCATTGCCGGCGTACAGCCCACTGGCGCGGATGATGGCGCCCAGGGTCAGGGCCACGATGGCCAGCGCCACCATCACTTCGAGCAGGGTGAAGCCGCGCTGCCGGTTCATGCGGCGCCGTCGTCGATGGCTTCCAAACGCAACTCGCCGCTGGCCTCGCCCAGAAGCCGCCAGCGGGGCGCTTCGAAGGCCCAGCCCAGTTCCAGGACGAAGGGAAGGGTCTCGCCGCTGGACGTAAACAGGATGCGTGCCGGTTTTTCCGCGTCGCCGAGGGGCACGGGCAGATCGTCCTGGCGCAGGCGGATGGTCAGATCGCCGGGCAGCCGCCGCGGGCGCAACGCGGCGATGCCCTGCACCGGCAGCCAGTGTTCGTCTTCCCGCACCTGGAATTCGTAGCCGTCCGGCAGGATGCGGGCCGCCAGTTCCCGGCGCCCGAGGATGGCCTCTTCCTGGGCGAGGCGGAACAGGGCCAGCATGCGCCGGGCCTCGGTCTCGGCCATTGCCTCCCGATCGCCGCCGGTGCCGAGCACGGCCACCGAGAGGATGATGCCGATGAGCATCACCACCACGAGGATCTCCAGCAGGGTGAATCCGGACTGTCGGCATGGGAGGCGCAAAGCGGCGGATCAGTCCTCGAGGTTCCAGTTGCCGATGTCGTCGTCGCTGGGCGTGCCGTCCGGCCCCAGGGAGTAGACATCGATGGCACCGTGTTCGCCGGGGTTCAGATACTGGTAGTCGTTGCCCCAGGGATCCCGCGGCACCTTCTTCAGATAGCCTTCCTTGCGGTACTTCTTCGGCACCGGCGGCACACTGGGCTTGCTGACCAGCGCCGCCAGGCCCTGATCGGTGGTGGGATAGGCGAAGTTGTCCAGCTTGTAGAGATCCAGCGCCGTCTCCAGGGCCCGCACGTCCTGCTTGGCCTTGGCGATGCGCGCCTCTTCGGGGCGGCTCATGATGTTGGGCACCACCACCGCGGCGAGGATGCCGAGGATCATGACCACCACCAGGATCTCGATGAGGGTGAAACCGCCTTGTTTGTGGATCTTGTGCACGTTGCTACGCTCCTTGGGGTCGGAATGCCGTTACTTGACGAGAGAGTTGAGATCGAAGATGGGCAGCAGGATGGCCAGCACGATGACCATCACCACCAGACCCATGACCACGATCAGAATCGGTTCCAGCAGGCCGAAGAGGGTGGCGATCAGGGTCTGCAGTTCCCGTTCCTGGGCGCTGGCGGCATGATCGAGCATCTTCTCCATTTCGCCGCTGGCCTCGCCACCGCTGACCAGCTGGATGAACAGGGGCGGAAAATGACCTTCCTTCTCGAGCGAGGTGGCAAGGCTGGCGCCTTCGCGCACCCGTTCGGCGGCCCGTTCCACCGCCTGGCGCATGGGCAGGTTGCCCAGCACCTCGGCGGCGATGCGCATGGCGTCGAGCAGGGGCACGTTGCTGGCGGAGAGGATGCTCAGGGTCCGTGCCAGACGCGCGGTGTTCATGCCGCGCACCAGGCGCCCGGCCACCGGCAGGCGCAGGACCAGCGCGTCCATGCGCCGCTTGAAGTCAGGCCGCTTCAGCAGGCGGGCGAAGATCAGCAGGGCCAGGGCGAGGCCCGAGGCCAGCCAGGGAAAGGCGCTGCGCAGGAAGTCGGAGGTAGCGATCAGGGCCCGGGTCAGCCAGGGCAGGGTCTGGCCGGTGTTCTCGAACACCTTGACCACTTCCGGCACCACGAAGGCCAGCAGGGCGCTGACCACGGCCACGGCCATGAGCGTGAGGATCACCGGGTAGAGCAGGGCGAGCTGTACCTTCTGTCGCATCATCTGTCGCGATTCGGTGTATTCGGCCAGCCGTTCGAGCACCAGGTCCAGGTGGCCGGACTGTTCGCCGGCGCGCACCGTGGCCACGTAGAGATCGTCGAACACGTTGGGAAAGCGGGCCAGGGCGTCGGCCAGGGAGTGGCCCTCGAGCACCTGGGCGCGCACCGCCAGCACCAGGCTCTTGAGGCGCGGCTTGTCGGTCTGGCGGGCCACGGTGGCCAGGGCGTCGGCCAGGGGCGTGGCCGAGCGGGTGAGGGTGGCCAGCTGGCGGGTCATGATGGCCAGGGCGGTGACGCTCACCCCGCCCTGGCGGCTGCGGCCCTCGCGGCGTTCCCGGCCCCGTTCCTTGCGCGTCACCTCCACCACCTGCAGGGGCACGAGCTGCTGCTCGCGCAACTGGGCGCGGATCTGACGTGCGCTGTCGCCCTCGAGAAGGCCCTTCTTCTCGGCGCCGCGCGGGTCGAGTGCGGTGTATTCGTAGGCGCCCACGGCTTCAGTCCCGGTGTCTCACGTCAGCGTTCCTGGGTGACCCGCAGCACTTCCTCGACGCTGGTTTCGCCGGCCAGGATGCGCCGTACCCCGTCCTGGAACAGATCCGGGCGGCGCTGGCGCACGTGGGCTTCCATGGCCTGCTCGCCGGCACCGTCGTGGATCATCTCGCGCAGGGGGTTGTCCACGTCCACCAGTTCGTAGATCCCGGTGCGCCCCCGGTAGCCCTGCTGGTTGCAGGCGGGGCAGCCCGTGGCCCGGTACAGGGTCGGCACCTCGCGATCGGCCAGCCCGAGCTTGGCCAGTTCCGCCGGGCCAGGGGTGTAGGGCTCGCGGCATTCGCGGCACAGGGTGCGCACCAGCCGCTGGGCGAGGATGCCCTCGAGGCTGGAGGAGAGCAGGAAGGGTTCCACGCCCATGTCGCGCAGGCGGGTGATGGCGCCGATGGCGGTGTTGGTGTGCAGGGTGGAGAACACCATGTGGCCGGTGAGGCTGGCCTGCACGGCGATGGTCACCGTTTCCAGATCGCGGATCTCGCCCACCATCACCACGTCCGGATCCTGGCGCAGGATGGCCCGCAGGCCGCGGGCGAAGGTGAGATCCACCTTGGGATTGACCTGGGTCTGGCCGATGCCGTCCAGGTAGTATTCGATGGGCTCCTCCACCGTCATGATGTTGCGATCGCGCGTGTTGAGGCGGCTGAGGATGGCGTACAGGGTGGTGGTCTTGCCCGAGCCGGTGGGGCCGGTGACCAGCACGATGCCGTGGGGCCGGTGGATGATCCGGTCGAGCAGTTCACGGGTCTGCGGATCCATGCCCAGGTGTTCCAGATCCAGGCGCCCGGCCTGCTTGTCGAGGATCCGCATCACCACCCGCTCGCCCTGGCCGGAGGGCAGGGTGGAGACCCGCACGTCCACCGCCCGTCCGGCGATGCGCAGGGAGATACGCCCGTCCTGGGGCACGCGCTTCTCGGCAATGTCGAGCCGCGCCATGACCTTGATGCGCGAGACGATGAGCGGCGCCAGGGCGCGGTTGGGCTGCAGCACTTCGCGCAACACGCCGTCCACCCGGAAGCGCACCACCAGGCGTGACTCGAACGGCTCGATGTGGATGTCGGAAGCGTTCTCGCGGATGGCCTGGGTGAGCAGGGCGTTGATCAGGCGGATGATCGGGGCATCGTCCTCGTTCTCGATCAGATCCTCCGGTTCGGCCAGGGCCTCGGCCACGCTGTCGAGATCGAGATCGTCGCCGATCCCTTCCACCGATTCGATGGTCTGGGAGCTGCGATCCTCGTAGGCCTTCTGCAACAGGGCGTTGAATTCCTCCTCATCCACTTCGCGCACCTCGAGCGGTGCACGGAAATGGCGCTGGGCCTCCAGCAGGGCCTCGCTGCGAATATCGGGCCGGCACACGGCCTGCAGGCGATCCGCGGCCTCGTCGAGCACCAGGATGCCCTGGCGCTTGGCGAAGGAAAAGGGCAGGCGGACGTCGGGCTGACGGCGGGCTTCCATGGGCATCGTTCAGTTCGCTTCACCGGGGGGCGGAATGTCGGAGTGGTGCTGATCCGGCTGGTAGATGGGCGGCAATGGCGGAATGGCGGCGTATTCGTGCATCACCGGAATCTCGCGGTTGCGGAACAGGGTCATGCCTTCCTTGCGTTCCACCATCTGCATCTCGCGCAGGTAGTTGTACTTGCGGGCCGTGTACTGGTTCTGCAGGGTGCGATTCTTGAGGATGGTGGGTCGAATGAACGCCATCAGGTTGGTCTTGGTCTTGCGCACGCTCTTGTACTTGAACAGCCAGCCCACCAGGGGAATGTCTCCCAGACCGGGCACCTTCTGCTCGCCTTCGGTCAGGTTGTCTTCGATGAGCCCCCCGAGCACCAGGATCTGGCCATCCTCGACCATGACGTTGGTGGTGATCTGGCGCTTGTTGGTGATGAGATCGGCCCCGGCGGTACTCGAGGTGAGACTGGAAATTTCCTGATTCACCTCCAGTTTCACCGCATCGCCTTCGTTGATTTGGGGCTTGATGCGCAGGGTCAGGCCCACGTCCTGCCGCTCGATGGTCTGGAACGGATTGACCGGCGTCGTTCCGCCACCGGTGTTGGCGTACTGGCCGGTGACGAAGGGCACGTTCTGGCCCACCACGATCTTGGCTTCCTCGTTGTCGAGGGTGACCAGTGACGGCGTGGACAGGATGTTGGTGTTGGCATCACCGGCCAGGGCACGGATCAGCATGGCCAGTTGCGGATCGCCATTGCTGTTGAAGCTGCCGAGCCCCAGGCTCAGCCCCGACATGGCGGCCGCGGCAGCCGGCGGCGATTCCAGCAGGGAAAGGAGGCCGGAACCGAAGCTGGGAAAGTTGAGCAGGCCGATGGGACCGTTCTTGTTGCCACCGTCGGTGCCGTCGACGGCCCACTGCACACCCAGCTCCGATGACTTGGAATAGGAGACCTCGGCAATGATGGCCTCGATCAGGACCTGGGCGCGGCGGATGTCGAGCTGGCGGACCACGGCGCGGATGGAGCGCAGGATGTTGGGCGGGGCGTTGATCACCAGGGCATTGGAACTCTCGTCGGCCTGGATGTTGATGTCGGTGCGTGCGGCACTCTTCCCTTTGCCGCTCTTGCCCAGGGTCTTGGTCACGCCAGTGAGGACCGGCACCAGATCCTTGGCCTTGGCATAGCGCAGGTAGATGACGGTGGTGTTGCCGCTGATCTCCAGCGGCACGTCCATGTGGCTGATCAGGGCCCGCAGCTGCAACCGCTTGCTCTGATCGCCGCCGAGCAGCACGCTGTTGGTGCGATCGTCGGCCACCAGGGTCACGCCGGTCTTGTCCTTGGCGGTGGAGGGTTGCAGTTGCTTGATGACCTGTACGATCTCGGAGGCCACGGCGTTCTTGAGGGGGATGACCTCGATCTCCTGGTTCACGGCCTGATCGATGCGGGCAATGATCTCCGCCAGGCGGGCCACGTTGGCGGCGCTGTCGGAAACAATCAGGACATTGGACTGGGGATAGGCAGCCAGATGTCCCCGTTGCGGCACCAGCGGGCGCAGGATGGGCACGAGCTGGGCGGCGGTCACGTGCTTGATGGGGATCACCTCCGTAACCATCTCGTCACCCTCGTCGAAGCGGGCCCGGCGCACGGTGCGGATGGTGTCCTGCTTGGCGTTGACCTCGGGGACGATCTTGATGGCGTGGGTGCCAGGAACGGCGGCGAAACCGTGCACCTTGAGCAGCGACAGGAATACCTGGTAGACCTCGTCCGGCGTCAGGGCCTTGTGGGTAATCACCGTGACCTTGCCCTTGACACGCGGGTCGATGATGAAGTTGCGGCCGGTGAGCTTGGCCACCGCGTCGATGACAGCAGTGATGTCGGTATCGCGGAAGTCCAGGGTCAGCCGGCCTTCGACTGCCGGCAAAGGCCGGAAAAAGGTCAGCATCAGCAGCAGGACGAGCAGGGGGCGGCTTGTTCGTTTCATTGTTGTCATGGGCCCTCAGTTCAGTTTGAGCGTGAGCTGCTGGGGAATCCCCCGGCGCTGGATCACCAGTTGCAGTTCCTGGAGATCGTCGAGGTTTTGCAGCAGGGAGAACATGGCAGACGTATCCTGCACCGACACCCCGTTGATTTCGGTGATGATGTCCTGGGGCAGCAGGCCGGCGGCGCGCATCAGGGCACGGTCGTTGTGGTTGAAGCGATAGCCGACGAGCTGACCGTCCTTCATCACCGGCGTGATCCGGATCTGCTTCAGCAATTGCTGGGGGTTGTCGCGGTACAGCCGCTTGATCGACTGCAACTGGGGCACGCGGCGAACCGTCTGGCGGCCTGTGGCCACCCTGCCCATTGGCGGGCTGACCGCCTTGTCCAGCCTTGCCGTTGCGTGCTTGCGCTTGAGCTTGAGGGTTTCGAGCTTGCCGTGGCGGGAGAGGATGACCCGGTCCGGATAGATTTCATGCAGGGTGGCGCCGCCAGGCAGGGCATCACCGCGGCGGTAGGCCCGATCCCGGCCCCCTTTCCCGGCGATGATGGCCATGGCCAGCTTCGGATCGTCGGAGGCGAAGACGCCGTGCAGCGACAGGCGCAGACGGGTTTCAGGCGCCACGATGGGGCCTTTCACCGGCACGGGGGCCACCCTGGCCTGCCCGAACAGGTGTGCCGAGAGCAGTTCCCGGAGCGATACCGGCGTCTTGCCGTGCGAGCCCGTGACCGGTGTGACCGTCACGGGCTGGGGCAGGGGTGGCGGGGGGGTGAGCCACTGCCAGGTCAGACCGGCGGCGGTCCAGGCCACCAGTGCCAGCAATGCCAGCGCCATGTATCGGGCGAGACGCCGATTGACGACCGGATCGAGAAAGCCCTGGCGCAGGCGCAGAAGAAACTTCTGGCCTCGATCCGAGAGAGCGAGGGCCGCGCTCATGACCACTCCTTTTCAGGCCGGATCGGGCCGAGGCTGTCGTTTCCTTTCATGCGTGCCGCCGTTACTGGAACCCATTTCTGGGAGTTTACCTGAAAAAATCAATGAAAGTGTTTGATTCTAGCGCGTTTTCATCGAGATTGACAAAGAAGTCATCACGCTTTGTTCTGCCATTTGCGCAAGGCTACCATACCATTATTAGGTCAATAGCCTGTTTTTGACCTGGCCGGCAGCGGATGGTTCCTGGCATCTCCGACAGGCACCGGTTTGGCCGCCCCGAGCAGGGATGCGCTACAATCGCCGACCGTTTCGTTCATGCCCATTCCTGGAGCGCCAGCATGCATCAGATCACCGTCATCGGGGCCGGTTTCGCCGCCCTCACCGCCGCCCGCCGCCTGCGGCAGCATGATCGCCAGGCCCGAATCACTCTCGTGGCACCGGCGCCGGAACTCGTCTACCTGCCGAGCCTCATCTGGATTCCCTCGCGGATGCGCAGTGGGGAGAATCTGCGCATCGATCTCCGACGCTTTTTGCAACGACACGACATCGATTTTCGGCGCGCACGGGTCATGGGCCTTGGCGAAGGGGGCCGGGAAGTGCGTCTCGATGACGGCGAGGTTCTGCATAACGACGGCCTGATCATCGCCGCGGGCGGCCGTTTCATCAAGAAACTGCCCGGCATCGAACACGCCATCACCATCTGTGAGGGCATCGAGGCCGCCGAACGGATCCGGGATCGGGTGGAGGCCATGGAGGGCGGCACCATCGCCATGGGCTTCGGCGGCAACCCCAAGGAGCCGGCGGCCATGCGCGGCGGGCCCATGTTCGAAGTGCTGTTCGGCCTCGATACCCTCCTGCGTCGCCAGGGCCGGCGGGATCGCTTCAAGCTGATCTTCTTTGCCGCCGCACCTCGCCCGGGGAAGCGACTGGGCGAGAAGGCGGTGGACGGCCTGATGAAGGAAATGCAGCGCCGCGGCATCGAAACCCATCTGGGGCACAAGCCGCAGGCATTCACCGACAAGTCGGTGCGCACCGAAGGCGGGGAATTCGCGGCCGATCTGATCATCTTCATGCCGGGTCTGACCGGCCCGGCCTTCGCCGCCGACAGCGGCCTGCCATTATCGGATGGCGGCTTCTTCCGTGCCGATTCCCATTGCAAGGTACCCGACAGCGAACGGGTTTACGTGGCCGGCGACAGCGGCAGCTTCAGCGGACCCGAATGGATGCCCAAGCAGGCCCACATGGCCGATCTGCAGGCCGAGGCGGCCGCCGACAACCTCATCGCCGAACTCCAGGGCAAACCGGCCACCGCCACCTTCAAGACCGAACTCATCTGCATCATCGATTCCCTGGACAAGGGTATCCTGGTCTACCGCAATCCCCGGCGCAGCCTGGTGATCCCCGGCGGGGTGTTCATGCACTGGGCCAAGCGGTTTTTCGAATGGTGGTATCTGCGGCGTTATCGGTAGCTGGTAGCTGGTAGCTGGTAGCTGGTAGCTGGTAGCTGGTGGCTAGTGGCTGGTGGCTGGGGG
>Ga0256841_1002830_pt1 | contig 13444 bp, 12 predicted proteins | sample 356308metaG_FD_185971 | JGI IMG/M metagenome (GOLD analysis project Ga0256841, IMG submission 185971) | Hydrothermal vent microbial communities from Mid Atlantic Ridge, Atlantic Ocean - 356-308 | ecosystem: Environmental > Aquatic > Marine > Hydrothermal vents | place: Atlantic Ocean: Mid...
CCAAACGGATTATCAAGATTATCATCAAAATAATCGTCTTGTGAAGGGTTATCAAAATTTATTTCCGGAGGATCTTCGGGTCTTATACCTTGTGCAAATACTACTTGTGGATACTCAATACCGGGTTCTTTTTCTTCTTTTTGATCCATCAGATGAATCAGAAAACGCCACATATTCAAAAAATCATATACATATAAAAGATTGGGATTTTCTTTGCTCAAAACATCTTTGATTAAAGTATTTCCCATAACATTATTGACAGGTTTGGTTTCATCAAAACTAAACAATGGGATTTCCATCCCTTGATTGAGTTCTTCGTCGGTTAGGTAAAAAGCCGCAGGTTCAATCCCGTCAAAATCAAAACTTTGAACAATGACATTGTGTAAATCTTCCAAAGTTGCATTTTCTTCTATTTCGATATCTCTGTAAACATCATCTTTGTCGGTTTCCAATATCACTCTTAATTGATTAATCATAATAGTAAAAATTTTATTGATTGCTTTCTATTATTTCCTGTCCCACTTTTTTCATATAATCCAAAGCTTCTTGTTTTTCATTTGGTATTTTTCCTTCCAAAATCGCTTCTTTTATGGCTTCTTTTATCATTCCTACGGGTTTTGATGGCTTTAAATTAAAATATTCCATAATTTCTTTTCCCGAAACCGGTGGTTGAAAGTTACGAATTTTATCTCTTTCTTCCACTTCTATCAGTTTTTTTCTGACGTTTTTAAGATTGGATTTATATTTTTTTTCTTTTTGCTTGTTTTTGGTCGTGATATCGGCTTCACAAAGCATCATCAAATCATCTATATCGTCTCCTGCTTCAAACAACAATCGTCTGATGGCTGAGTCCGTAACTTCTTCTTCTATCAATGACAATGGGCGAGAGCTTAATCTAACCAGTTTAGCTACATAATCTTTGTGTTGATTTAGAGGTAATTTTAAACGTTTAAAAATCTTAGGAACCATTTTTGCTCCTAAAAATTCGTGTCCGTGAAATGACCATCCGTTTTTATCGTGATATTTTTTTGTGTCGGGTTTACCTATATCGTGTAAAAGCGCTGCCCAACGCAACCATAAATTATCTGTGTGTTTTGAAATATTATCAACAACTTCCAATGTATGATAAAAATTGTCTTTATGCGTTTTGCCTTCGTTTTCCTCAACTCCTTGCAATTTTCCGAGTTCCGGAAAAAATTCATCTAAAATCCCTGTTTCATAAAGCAATTGCAAACCGATGGAAGGTTTATCATGCATCATAATTTTATTGAATTCATCCATTATCCTTTCTTTGGAAAGAATTTTTATACGTTTTTTATTTCGTTTAATGGCTTCAAATGTTTCGGGATGTATCATAAAATCCAATTGGGAAGCAAAACGGATAGCTCTTATCATACGCAAAGGGTCATCGGAAAAAGTGATATCCGGATCCAAAGGCGTGCGAATGATTTTATTTTTTAAATCATCCAGTCCATTAAACGGATCGATTAATTGTCCCCAATTGTCTTCATTCAAACTCAAAGCCAGTGCATTAATGGTGAAATCGCGCCTTTTTTGATCATCTTCCATAGTTCCGTTTTCTACGGCAGGTTTTCTGCTGTCAGGATGATAAGATTCTTTTCTGGCACCTACAAATTCTATTTCCAAATCCTTATTTTTCAGTAGAGCCGTGCCAAAATTTTTATAATAAGCCGATTGGGTTTTACCGGGCAAAAGTTTTTTTACTTGTTCAGCCAATTTAATGCCGCTACCCAAGGTAACGATATCGATATCTTTGGCTTTTTGTTTTTTTAATAAAAAGTCTCTGACATAACCACCAATTACAAAGGTTTGATAATCAAGTTCTTCGGCGGCTTTTTTTATAAAATTAAAAACAGGAAGGTTGAGTGCTTCCTTATATATTTGTTTAGTCATTTAGTCTCTAATAATTTCAATTCCGTTTTCTTTACTCCATTTAATTATTCTGGACGGTTGCTCGGAAATGGTTTTGCGATGCAAATTTACAACATAGTCGGCGTTTTGCAAAATATCGGCATCAATATCATCAAAGCTTTTGGGAGAAGGCATTCCGCTAACATTTGCAGATGTGGAAATCAAAGGAACTCCTATATTTTTTATCAAATCTTTTGCAAATCCTTTTTTTATGATTCTAATGGCAATTGAGCCGTCTTTTGCTAATAATTCCTCGGGTAAGTTTTTTGGATTGGGATAAATAACGGTGGTCGGTTTAATGGATTTTTCTAAAAATTCCCAAATTTCCATAGGAATTTTTTCAACATATTCTTGAAGCATTTTATAGCCATCGACTAAAATGATAAATGATTTTTCTTTATTTCGCCCTTTGATTTTATATATTTTTTCAATCACTTGCGGATTGGTAGCATCGCCGCCTATTCCCCAAATCGTATCGGTTGGATAGATAACAACTCCTCCATTTTTTATAATTTCCAAAATATTCATAATATATATTTTCATTTGCGAAAATAATATTTTTGTATTGAACCCCAACATTTTTTACTGAAAGATTTGTAGAGTTTAATAAGTTGAATAATAAAGCTTTGTTTAGATTTTAGAACATTTTTATAAAGAATACCTTAAAAAACTTGACAAATGAAACAAAATTGTTGTATATTTGCAACGCAAACATCGCGGGATAGAGCAGTAGGTAGCTCGTCGGGCTCATAACCCGAAGGTCGCAGGTTCGAGTCCTGCTCCCGCTACTAATAAAAAAGCATCATAAATATTTATGATGCTTTTTGTTGTTTAGTATGTATCCGTGTGTCTAACTTTGAACTAAAATTTCACCATCTTTCGCTAATAAAGTTCCTTTTGTAATCTCTTCATCCAAATCAAAATTAAAATGTTCTTTATCAGACATGAAAGTTATGAAATTATATAGATTTTTCGCATATAATTCACTGGCGTTGGTAGCTAAAGTTGAAGGCAGGTTAGTTTTTCCAATGATTTTTATTCCATATTTTTCAATGGTTTTATCCGGTTCGCTTAACTCAACATTTCCACCTTTTTCAACTGCCATATCAACAATCACAGCACCTCGTTTCATTTGTTTAATTTGCTCTTCTTTAATCAATACCGGTGCTTTGGCTCCTTGAACCAATGCAGTAGTAACCACTAAGTCGGCATCAAAGAGAGATTTATTAACTGCTTGTTTTTGTTTTTCCAAAAATTCTTTTGAAACTTCTTTGGCATATCCGCCCTCCGAAACATTTTCCAATTCCTTATCTTCAACGGTAATAAATTTGGCACCGAGAGATTCTGCTTGTTCTTTGGTTTCCGGTCTTACATCGGTAGCTTCCACAATAGCTCCCAAACGTTTGGCAGTGGCTATAGCTTGCAGACCGGCAACACCCACTCCATAAATCAAAACTTTTGCAGGTGTTATAGTTCCTGCAGCCGTCATCATTAGAGGAAAGATTTTGGTCATCTCATCAGCACCTATAATAACAGCTTTGTATCCCGCTAAATTACTTTGAGAGGATAATACATCCATGTTTTGAGCCCTAGAAATTCTCGGTATGGCATCCATAGAAAATAGAGTAGCACCTTTATCGGCAATTTTTTTGACCGTTTCTGGATGCAAACGATGATAAACCATGGAGATTACAACTTGTCCTTTTTTTAATTGGGCAATTTCTTCATCATCCAAAGGATTGATCTTAACGATAACATCAGCATCATTAAAAATAGTATTTTTATCTACAATTTTTCCTCCGTTATTTTTGTAATCTTCATCTGAAAAAGAAGAAGCCAATCCGGCATTTCTTTCTATAAAAATTTCATATCCTTTGTTGATATAGTCTTTGGTTATTTTGGGAGTTATAGCAACTCTTTTTTCGTTGGGACGGGTTTCTTTGAGTACACCTATTTTCATTTTTTATTTATTTTAGTCAAACAAATATAATGAAATTAGGTTTGATAAAAAATAATTTTACTCAAAGTTTTTGATATCCTTCGGGAATTTTAAATGGATATGTTTGTTTTTGATTAATTCGCTGATTTTTTAATTTGATTTTTACAGAAAGATCATCTGCCATTCCTTTGGAATGTATATAAATATCATTCGGGAGTATTTGTCTGCCTATTTTTATAAAACCCGGATATATAACGCTTAATTTCTGTCCGGGTAAAGGATTTATTTCCAATTTTCTGATTTTATAATTAGGAATAATTTGTATTACCGGTATTAGATGATGCGCTGTTTTTGAATTTAAGGAATAACTTGAGGAATTGATTTTTAATTGATAATCTTCAATATTAATGGGATTAATAGGATTAGCAAATAAGAGATTTTGTATATTTCTAAAGGATAAATTGGTTCCGGTTAAATTGTAAACTATTTGATAATCACCATCATAGTAGGTTTGATCTACTTTATTATAATATTGTATTCGATGTGGAGTTAATAAAAATTTTGCGGCGGGAATTCCCATAAAATTAATGCTGCCCCAGATCATACTGTCTTTAAGAATTTTGATTTTTCCACGACCTGTAAAATCCTGATTTTGATTATTGAATTTTACCTCAAATCTACTGCTGTAATTGTGTGCCGAAAAATTATGTTTTTCTATTTTTTTGATTAATTTTTCAAGGTTGATATTTACTGTTCTTCCGTATTTTATAGGTTTTACGGTTTTACAGGATAAAAATAAAACACTTGACAAAATGAATATTAAATATAGTTTTTTCAAATTTTTCTGAGTTTTAATTGATATTTTTTAACTTTTTCAGGTTTTTTTAAAGTTTGATAAACTTTGATATATTCCTGATAAAATTGCTTTAATGTTTTTTTATTTGTTCTTGCAAAATCTATACCCAAATCCAGATATTCCAAAGTTTTTTTGGCATTACCTGTTTTCAAACTTGCTTGTGCAGCCCATAAATATAATTGTGGATTTGTAGGAGCATCTACCAGAGATTTTTCTATGATTGTGATAACTTTTGAATATTGTTGTTTTTGAAATAAATCCAAAATAAGCTTATTGGCATTGTATTTTTTTGATAATTTTTTAGATGTTTTTTTCTGATTTCTGAATAATTTGAGATATAGTGAATTGATCAGAAATTTATTTTTTGCCAGAGGTCGAAAATCCTCTATCATTCTTCTGACTTTGGCGGTATCTCTTTTTTGGGCAATAGCAATTTCAATAGCCAGATATTGATACCATTTATTTTTTTGATTTAATTGTATGGCTTGGTCTATAAATTCTTGTGATTGCACATAATTTTTTAAATCATAATAGTTTTGGGCTATTTTGAATAAAATGGCATCATTTTTTGGTGATAAATTCAAAGCTTCAAACAATAATTCATTAGATTTATCATAATTTTCTTTAACTCGATAGGTTTCAGCGTCAAAAAATTTTTCATCCAGAGAAATTTTATCATTTTTTGTAATGCTTTCTTGTGAAAAAACTTTCACAGTTAATAAAAAAAATGTAATTAAGAAAAATTTTTTCATGATTTTGATGGATGAATATTTATGATGCGTTAGAATACAAAAAATATTCCAAAGCGATTTTATTAAAAATTTGCATTACCCGGAAAACGAGGATAGGGAATTACATCTCTGATATTGCTCATGCCGGTTACAAATTGCACCATTCTTTCAAATCCCAATCCAAAACCACTGTGTACTGCTGTGCCAAATCTACGAGTATCCACATACCAATAAAGTTCTTTAGTATCTACACCTAAATCATACATTTTTTTTAGAAGTACATCCAATCGTTCTTCTCTTTGAGAACCACCGACAATCTCACCAATTCCGGGAAATAATACATCCATGGCTCTAACGGTTTTTTCATCATCATTTAAACGCATATAAAATGCTTTGATTTTTGCAGGATAATCATAGATTATAACTGGAGTTTTAAAATGTTTCTCAACTAAATAGCGTTCGTGTTCGCTTTGTAAATCAACGCCCCATTCGACGGGAAATTTGAATTTTTTCTTTTTATAGGGCTTGGAATTTTTCAATATTTCTATCGCTTCTGTATAACTCAATCTTTTAAAATTATTTTCCAATACAAATTCCAATTTTTCAATCAAAGCCATTTCACTTCTTTGATTTTGAGGTTTTTGCTTTTCTTCATTTTTTAACCGCATTTCCAAAAATTCCAAATCCTCACGATTTTTATGTAAAACTTCTTTGATAATATATTTCGAAAAGTCTTCGGCTAAATCCATATCACCATGTAAATCCATAAAAGCTACTTCGGGTTCAATCATCCAAAATTCTGCTAAATGTCGGGTAGTGTTAGAATTTTCTGCTCTAAAAGTCGGTCCGAAAGTATAAACTTTTCCCAATGCCATGGCATACGTCTCTGCTTCCAATTGTCCGGATACGGTTAAATTTGTTTTGGTATTGAAAAAATCTTTTTTATAATCAATTTTTCCTGTTTCATCTTTAGGTGGATTCTGCAGGTCTAAAGTAGTTACCTGAAACATTTCTCCTGCACCTTCTGCATCAGCGCTAGTAATAATAGGCGTATTTACATATAAAAAATTATTTTTCTGAAAATATTGATGTACGGCAAATGCCAATGTATTTCTGATACGCATGATAGCGCCAAAGAGAGTTGTGCGTGGACGTAAATGTGCTTTTTCCCGTAGAAATTCTAAACTGTGTCTTTTGGGTTGAATGGGAAATTTTTCAGGATCCGATTCTCCCAATATTTCCAATTCATCCACCCAAACTTCCACTTTTTGACCTTTCCCCAGACTTTCTTTAAGTTCGCCTTTGGCATATAGTGCAGCACCGGTATTTATCTTTTTTCGAATATTTTCATCAAATTTTTCGGGATCAATTACCAACTGTAAATTTTGTATTGTTGAACCATCATTCACTGCAATAAAACGATCATTTCTAAAAGTCTTAACCCAAGCTTTTACTTCAATAGGAATATTTAGTTTTTCTGAATTAATTATTTGCTTGATATTTTTCATAAACTATTTGATTAGTGTAATTGAAAGGCAAATATAAAAAATAATTATGAATGTGTCTGCATATGATTTTATAGTGATTTCTTACAAGTTTTATTTCAAAAAATTGAAGATGTAATCAAATCAAGCATCATAATATATTCATTCTTTTTCCTTTGCCCATAGAACATTTAATATGACATCTCTATACAAATTTTTGTCCGCATGCTCAAAAAGTTACTCGAAATTGAGCTTTATAAATGCCAAAATAAGATTTTATTGAAGGAGAAATATTATTTTACAAATAGGATTTAACCAAGGATATTTATTTAATGAATATTTTTTTAAATAAAACAGTTTATATAATAAAAATTTTCTATTTTCGTTTTTAATAAATCTAAAGAAAAAAATGATGAACTTATGAGTTTACTAAATCTTTTACAAGCACAACAAGTGCAAGATACTTTACAGAATGCAGGGCAAAATATGAATGCAGATGTGCCGCAAGAAAAAACTTTACGAATTATTGATTTAATTTTAAATTCCGGTACCGGCGGAATGATAATTATCGGATTATTGATGCTGATGCTTTTTATAGCTTTGGTTATTTATTTTGAGAGATTATCGGCTATTAAAGCAGCTTCTAAAGTGAGTCCTTCCTTTATGAATCAAATCAGAACTTATATTAAAAACGGAAATGTTGAAGGTGCCCAGATGTTATGTCGACAATATAATACACCGGTCGCAAACTTGATTTCCAAAGGCATATCCAGAATCGGTAAACCATTGGAAGATATTGATAAAGCAATTGAGAATGCCGGAAAATTGGAAGTATATAAATTAGAAAAGAATGTCAGTACTTTGGCAACTATTGCCGGAGCTGCTCCAATGATTGGATTTTTGGGAACGGTTATCGGAATGATTTTGGCATTTCATAATATGGCAAGCGGTGGTGGAAAAATTGAAGTGGCATCATTGGCACAAGGTATTTATACGGCTATGACCACCACAGTTGCAGGTTTGATTGTTGGAATTGCTGCCTATATGGCGTACAATCATTTGGTAGCAAAAACTGATAAAGTGGTTCATCAAATGGAAGCCAATGCTGTGGATTTCTTGGATATGTTAAATGAACCGGTTTAAAAAATATTATCTGTATGGATTTAAGAGGAAGAAATAAAATAAGTCCCGAGTTCAGTATGGCTTCAATGACGGATATCGTATTTTTGTTGTTGATATTCTTTATGCTTACTTCGACTTTGGTTACTACGGATGCTTTGGATTTGATATTGCCCAAAGCCAAAGGAAAAACCGAACACAGTCAGAATATTTCGGTAAGTATCAAAAAGAATTTGGAATATTATATCAACAAAAAACATATCAAGAAAGAAAATCTGGAAACTCGCTTAAAAGCAAAATTGGAAAAAGAAAAAAAACCGGTGATTATTCTACGGGTTGAAGAAGGTGTTCCTATTGAAAATGCAGTATATGTGATGGATATTGCCAATAGAAACAATTATAAAGTAATTCTTGCCGTCCGTCCAAAATAATTTTGGCATAAGAATTGAAACATTTTTTCAAAAAAATATATTTGTGGAATACTTACAAGATAAACATAAAAGAAAGGGATTGATTGAAGCAACCATTGTTATGATATTGCTTATAATACTTATGTTTATCAGTGGAATGAAATATTTGGATCCGCCACCTGAAACCGGTATTGCCGTAAATTTCGGAACATCGGATAGGGGAAGTGGATTGGTTCAACCGCAACATAATCAACCGCTAAAACCCGTAAAAGTAAAACCTGAACCTGTCAAAACTCAGCCGCAAGTAAAAGATAATGTTCTTACGGATGAGAAGGCAGATGCTCCGGTTATTAAAAACACCAAGCATACAAAACCAAAAAAAGAGGTTAAGCCGGTTAAAAATACCAAACCCAAACAACCGCCCAAGCCACAACCCGATAAAAATATAACGGATATACTCAATTCCGTAAAAAATGCGCCGGGCGAACAAACCAATAATTCCACAGGAGAAGGAAATGATAATCAAGCAGGAGACAAAGGAAGCGCTTCCGGCGATCCGAATGCTTCGGGATATTATGGAAACGGTGGAAATGGCAGTGGTGGTGGCGGAAGTTATTTTTTGGGAAACCGAAAAGCTTTACATAAACCCAGACCTAAATTTTCTTGTAATGAACAGGGGAAAGTTGTGGTTAAAATATATGTAAATAAACAAGGAAAGGTAGTAAAAGTAGAAGGAGGAGTAAAAGGCACAACCAATCCTGCTCCTTGTTTGAAAAAAGCAGCTGAGCAAGCGGCAATGAAAACCACTTGGTCACCTGACGCAAATGCTCCAAACCTGCAAATCGGGAAAATTATATATAATTTCAAAATACGTGAATAGCAAGTGAAATACGAAGAGGTTCTGGAATGGATGTATTCACAACTTCCTATGTATCAACGGAAAGGGAAGTTCGCCTACAAAAAAGATTTAATCAACATAAAGAAACTTGCAAAACACTTGGGCAATCCCGAAAAGAAATTTCGATCCATACATATTGCCGGAACAAACGGTAAGGGTTCCGTCAGTCATATGTTGGCTTCCGTTTTGCAAGAAGCAGGTTATAAAACCGGATTATATACTTCACCGCATTTGGTGGATTTTAGAGAGCGTATCCGTATCAACGGACAAATGATACGCAAGAATTGTGTAATAAATTTTATCAAACGAAACAAAGATTTTTTTATTAAAAACCGATTGTCTTTTTTTGAGATGACGGTTGGCTTGGCTTTTGAACAATTTGCCAAAAAAAAGGTGGATATTGCCGTAGTTGAAGTGGGTTTGGGCGGACGATTGGATAGCACAAATATTATAAATCCCGAAGTATCCGTGATTACTAATATTAGTAAAGACCATACGGCAATGTTGGGAAATGATTTGAAACAGATAGCTTTTGAAAAAGCAGGAATTATCAAACCGAATGTTCCGGTGGTGATAGGCGAATTGCAAAAGGAAACCATTGATGTTTTTAAAAAAATCGCCGGTGAAAAATCTGCTCCGTTGTATATCGCACAAAATAATAAAGCATTAAAATACACAAGTGATTTAAAAGGCAATTATCAAGAGAAAAACATAAAAACCGTGTTGAAAACTTTGGATATTTTACAATCGAAAGATTTCGTAATTTCGGAAGCAGCGATAAAAAAAGGATTACTGAAAGTAAGAGAAAATACAGGATTACGCGGTCGTTGGGATATTATTCAAGAAAATCCACTGATAATATTGGATACTGCACATAATGAAGCGGGGATTAAAGAGGTCGTTAAGCAATTGTTAGGATTAAATTATAATCGATTGCATATTGTATTAAGTATGGTAAATGATAAAGATTTTGTATCCATTCTCAAACTTTTTCCCAAAGATGCTTTGTATTACATAACCAAAGCCGATATTCCACGTGCTTTGGATGAAAAAATATTATATAATACAGCAATTAAAGAAGGACTTAAAGCAAAATCTTATCAAAATATCCAACTGGCTTTTGATGCGGCTTTATCATCAGCAAACAAAGAAGATATAGTATTTGTAGGAGGAAGCACTTTTACTGTTGCCGGAATTTTATAATTTAACGTGAATTCGATTAAACTTAAATCAAATTTCTTTTTGTTTTTCCTTCAAGGTATTTTACTTCCGAAGTCTGTGATTTTGTAATTTTCTTATTATTAGCAAGTTAATCTATTGAAAAGTAGAGTTATGACTATTTTAGCGTCGGTGTCGCTTGGAGCGACGCGACGCTTTATTACAGAGATAATATTGTTCATTTGTTCTTATTTTGCAAGCCTTGAAGGTCTTCAAAAACCTTCAAGGAGTATTTTGATCCATCAAAAAAATACGGAAAATATGAAACTTTGGTTTTGAGTTAGATTTTTTGTCAAATTCACGCTAATTTATTTTTTTAATATTGATAATTTTTTATATATTTGAGATATAAATTCAAAAAATATTAACTATGTCAGTATTAAAAGTTGTGGAATTGATGTCCAGTTCCAAAAAAAGTTGGGAAGATGCAACAGCCAAAGCTGTAAAAAAAGCCAGTAAATCTATTCAAGAGATAAAATCTGCTTATGTAAAAGATCAAAGTGTTGTGGTAAATAAAGGAGAAGTTGTTGAATACAGAGTAACCTTAAAAGTTACTTTCGTTGTAAAATAATTTAGATTTGCTCACACATTTTTTAAGTCGGATTTTTTCCGACTTTTTTATTTTATAGGAATTTTAATTGTTACTTGCGTTCCGGTCGCTTGATTTTGTTTATTGGTTAAATCAGTAATCAAAATCTCCGATTTGAATTTTCTGTTTTGTGTGTAAGCTTTCAATCGTTCTTCGGTGATTTTTATACCCAAGGATTCTTTATTTAATATAGCGGATTTGCTCAATTTTATTTCTTGCGCTTTGGTTCTACCGATACCATTGTCTGTAATGGTAACAAAAATATAATTTTTATTTTTTTTGACGGCTATGTTTATTTTTTTATCATTATTTTTCATAGCCAAGCCGTGCCAAATCGAATTTTCAATAAAAGCTTGCAAAATCATTGGGGGCACTTTAATGGAACTCAAATCAACGGTTTCATCAATAGAAAAGGAGTAGGATAGCTCTTGGTTAAAACGATAATTTTCAATTTCAAGATAAAGTTTCATCATATCCAATTCTTCTTGGAGACTTACTTCCCCAACATAAGAATAATCCAAAACTTTGCGTATGAATTTGGCAAATTTGGTCAAATAAGCTATTGCATCTTTTTGATTGTTATGAATAATGAAATGTTTTATGGAATTTAACGAATTAAACAAAAAATGCGGATTCATCTGTGATTGTAGTGCTTGCATACGCAATTTTAAAATTTGTTTGGAATATTCCAGAGCCATTTTTTTTCTTTTTTCCGCTTCGTTTTCTTTTAATAATTCAACAATAATTTCAGTTTTCTTTTCCACTTCTTTATCCAATTCTTGAGCCAAAAGATCTTTCATTTTGAGATTTTCTTCATGTTGGTCAATAATTAAAGCTTGCCATTTGTTTTTCTCTTCTAAAATAAGCTTTTGTTTTTTCCCGAGTCCCAATGCAAATAAAAATATTTCGAAAGTAATAGCAAAATAAAAAATAATTCGAAAAGGATGTCCATTATAAGTAAGAAAATGAGAGAAACCTGCCAATATCAGATAAGTTCCCGCACCGATTATCAAATATTTTTTTACAGGCGATTGAGTTGTCCAAAAAATATATAATAGATAAATCGATAGAATAAAAATGCTTGGCAAGAAAACAAAATTATATAAAATTTCAGTAATTTTGTAATTATCGGTTATTATAGATATAAAGCTGGAACTAATTAATAAAAGAAGTGTTGCATTTGCATATTTTTTAATTATTTTATGCCATCTTTTATTGTATTTATTCAATTCGATAAAGGAAATGGCAAAGTATAGATAAATAATTGAATATAACCATTTTATGGGATCGTAAAGCAATTTTATAAAAGGTATTAAAGAAGATGAATATTTAGTTAAGATAAAATTTGGATCCCGATGATAAGTATAGACAAAAACCAAAAAAGTATAAAGTGAATAATATAGATAACTTTTGTCCTTATGTTGGAAAAATAAAAAAAAATGATATACACTCAAAATAAATAAAAAACCTGAAACAAATACTACAATCCCATTGTTTGTGGGATGTGCCAAATCATTTGATATTTCATTTAAGTCAAACAAATCAAACAATATTTAATGCAGCCAAAACCTCACTTTTATGTGTTCTGGAAACAGGTACAACCATACCATTGGAAAGTATCAATTCACCTCCACCTTGTCTAACATATTCTATAACTTCTTTAATATTAACAATATAAGATTTGTGAACTCTTTTGAATAAATTTCCGGGACATGCCTGTTCGATTTGCTTAATACTTTTAGAAACCAAAATCTTTTCTTTATTTTTTAAATAAACTTGTGTATAACTGCCATCCGATTTGCAATAAATAATATTCTCAGGTTCAATTAACATAATTTTGTTACTCAATGAAAATGGAATTTTTTTATATTTTTCTTTTTTCTCAACCAAATTGTCCAAAATACTTTGAATATTAAATAATTCTTCACCGGTTCCCTTTCTATCTTTAACTTTTTGAATGGCTTCAATCAATTCGTCAGGGTCAATGGGTTTTAATAAATAATCAATTGCATTGGCTTTGAAAGCTTGAATGGCATATTGATTATAAGCCGTTGTGATTATCAAATCAAAATTTCTATATTCCAATTTTTCCAACAATTGAAAACCATCCAATTCGGGCATTTCAATATCCAAAAAGACCAATTCGGGTTTAAGCAGATTTATCCCTTCAATAGCTTCAACAGGATTTGAATAGGTGGCAATAACTTCTATATCTTTACAAAAATTTTCTATTTCCCATTTCAGACTTTCAATGGCTAATTTTTCATC
>Ga0256841_1002832_pt1 | contig 13441 bp, 14 predicted proteins | sample 356308metaG_FD_185971 | JGI IMG/M metagenome (GOLD analysis project Ga0256841, IMG submission 185971) | Hydrothermal vent microbial communities from Mid Atlantic Ridge, Atlantic Ocean - 356-308 | ecosystem: Environmental > Aquatic > Marine > Hydrothermal vents | place: Atlantic Ocean: Mid...
AACGCTTGGGGGAATGGCGCAAACGGTATATACCGTTCTGCGGATGCCGGGTCAACTTGGGAACATTTAACTAATGGACTTCCTCCGACTTCACAGATAGGATTTACATCTTTGGCCATCAGCAAAAACAACCCCGATTATATTTATGCGGGCTTTGCAACCATCATCAGCAGTGGGGCGGGACTCTTGGGGATATATCGTTCGACTGATGGGGGCGATACTTGGGAATTGCGAGCGGATAGCCCGAATTTTTATGGCGGACAGGGGTGGTACGACAATGTTATAGCCGTCGATCCAAACAATCCTGACATTGTTTATGCTGGTGGTATCGATTTGTATAGATCTTTTGATGGAGGACAGAGCTGGCAGCAGATAAGCTGGTGGTATTATTCAATCGGCGATCCTTCATATGTACACGCCGATCAGCATGCTTTTGCCATAGATCCCAATGATAACGGTCATATTTGGGCGGCCGGTGATGGCGGGATATTTACTTCATTTGATGCGGGAACCAATTGGGAAATGCGCAATACGAATTTTTGTACCCTACAGTATTACGCTATCGGCAATGCCCCGCAGAACGATTATATCGTTTATGGCGGTTCACAGGATCAGGGTACAACCAAATGGAGCGGTACCGGTGATTGGGATTATGTGTATGGAGGGGATGGAGGGTATTGCGTTATCGATTATAAAAATTATGATGTTGTTTATGCCGAATGGCAAAATGGTAACCATGTTAAAACAAATAATGGCGGTGGCTCTTGGTTTGATATTATGAACGGCATTGAGGAAGATGGGGCTTGGGTTACCCCGGTTATAATGGATCCTTTGGATAACGGTATTTTGTTTACCGCTACCGACAGAGTATACAAAACCGATGATGGCGCATCATATTGGGAACCGGTTTCCCCTCATTTGTCGGCGTCGATTGTTTCGTTGAGCCAATCGCCGACGGATCCCGACATTGTTTGGGTTGGATTGTCCAACGGTTTGGTTTGGAAAGGCGATCCATCGTCTCAGGAGTGGGAGGAGCTATCCAGCGGTCTTCCGAATAGGTATTGCACTCGTGTTGTAGCCGATCCGATAAACCCATTGGTAGCTTATGCGACTTATTCCGGCTATGGCAATTCGGTGGTGTTTCGCACTTCCGATGGAGGTTTAAGCTGGGATGACATAACGGGTGATTTGCCCCTATTGCCGGTCAATGACTTAGCAATTGACCCGAGCAATACATCTAACCTGTTCATAGCCAACGACATAACGATTATGCATTCAACCGATTTAGGTAGCCATTGGGAGCCTTATGGAAACGGTTTACCGAATGTTTTTATTGATGATATATTAATCGATTCCTTCGGAAATTTAAGAGCGGGGACACATGGGAGAGGTATGTGGTCAACCTCTGTGCTTAGTTCTGTTTCGGAAAGCCAGTTGGACAATCTTCCTTACGATTTCCGTATAGATGCTCCGAAACCTAATCCATTTAATCCGGGCGCAAGAATTGGATTTGCTCTAAAGAAAAACGGGCAGGTAAAAATAGATGTTATTAATATCCTTGGGCAAAAGGTTAGAACTTTAATAGATGGGCGATATACTTCGGGGTTTCATACTGTTATTTGGGATGGGAAAGATAACTCGGGCGAACCGCTTTCCACCGGAGTTTATTTATTCCGAATGGAGTTTGGCGGAAAGATCAGAGTAACCAAAGGGACAATGGTCAAATAATAAATTATTTCCGTAATATCCTGTGTAAGGGGCGCTATAATGAGCGCCTCTTTTTTATTCGTTATAAACTATCGTAAATTCGCCTAAATTTGTTGACGGGCTTGTTTATTTATCATAAATTCGCCATAGGTCAGAATTGGAGGATAAATGTAATATGGAAGCAGTAATAATGGCAGGCGGTTTTGGGACTCGTCTAAGGCCTCTCTCCCTGAATATTCCCAAGCCTATGGTATTTACAGCCGGTAAACCGATGATGGAACATATCATTAAACTATTGGCGAAACACGGCTTTACAGATATTGTAGCGTTGCTTTATTTTCAGGCTGAAGATATTAAGGATTATTTCAAAGACGGGAGTAAATTCGGGGTTAATATTAAATATGTGATGGCGGCGGCTGATTATGGAACAGCCGGTTCCGTTAAAAATGCGGAGGAATTATTGGGGGAGCGATTTTTAATTATCTCCGGTGATGTGCTGACTGATTTCGATCTGAAAGCCTGTATAGATTTCCATATAGGTAAAAAAGCCTCCGCTACAATGGTTCTGACCAGAGTGGAAAATCCTCTCCAATATGGTGTTGTAATAACCGATGAGAACGGCTTGATAACCCGCTTTTTGGAAAAACCGACTTGGGGACAGGTTTTCAGCGATACGGTAAATACAGGTATTTATATCCTCGAACCCGAAGTAATGGAATTAATCCCCAGAAAAACCGAATTCGATTTTTCCAAAAATCTATTCCCAACGATGTTGGAGCGGGAAGAGTCCCTTTATGGTTATATTGCTTCGGGTTATTGGCGGGATGTGGGAAATTTGGTTGAATATGCGAAAGCCCATCAGGATATTCTTGAGGGTAAAGTAAAAGTCGATATCAATGGCAATCTATTGCAAAAGGACGGTGTCAAAATATGGGCGGACCGTAATGTCCACATCGGCAGGAAGGTGAAATTTAGCGGGAGCGCAATTATAGGCGCTGAGACGAATATTGAAGGTGATTGCAAAATATTCAATTCGGTGATTGGATCGAATTGTAAGATAGGCAAGGGGGCGTCAATAACAAGATCGGTTTTGTGGGATGGAGTAAAAATTGGGGATGGAGCTTTTGTTAATGAGGCTATTATTTGTAATAGCGCCGATATCGGCTTGGGGGCTCAGATAAATGAAAATGTTGTAATCAGCGATAACTGCGTTATTGGGAAGGGTGCAATTGTCAAAGCCAATGTAAAGGTTTGGCCCGATAAAAAAGTGGAAGATGGAGCGATCTTATCTTCCTCGCTAGTGTGGGGGGATAGCTGGAATAGGGAGCTTTTCTATGATGCCAAGATATCGGGAATAGGCAATACGGAGCTGACCCCCGAATTCGCTGCCAAATTAGGGGCGGCTTACGGAGCCTTTTTAGGGAAATACAGCAATGTCCTTTGTTGTCGGGATGCCGCCTTGTCTTCGAGAATGATAAGCAGGGCATTAAACTGCGGATTGCTTTCGGCGGGCGTCAATGTCTTTGATCTTCAAATGCTCCCGATTCCGGTGCTTCGCTATGAACTCCGCTATGGTAAATCAGCGGGCGGTTATCATACCCGCCGTTCTCCGGTTGATGATAAGGTTATAGATATTGTGTTCTTCGATGCCGACGGGATGGATATTCCCGAATATAAATCCAAAAGCATCGAAAGGTTGTTCTTCAGGGAGGATTTTCGGCGGGCTCAAGTCGATGAGACCGGCAGGATTGATTATCCCAGACGAGCGATAGACAATTATCGGCAGGCATTTTTGGATGCTTTGGACATTGAGGCGATTAAATCGATGAAGTATAAAATAGTCATCGATTATTCCTATGGCGGAGCCTCGGAAATATTCCCTTCCATATTGGGATCATTGGGTATCGATACCGTTTCGCTCAATGCTTATCAGGATCCGGAAAGGCAGTATCAGAGCGCCGAGCAGGTGGAGGAAAGGATTTATCAATTATCATCCATAGTAAAAACGCTGCGAGCTCAACTCGGATTTATGATTAATCCTGCTGCGGAGAAATTGGATGTGATAGATGAGCGCGGCAGATACATCGCTCCGGATAAAATGCTTCTTTTGGTGACTTCATTATTTTTGGAATTAAATAAAATAAGGAATATGGCTGTGCCTGTGGCGGCTTCGATGGGAGTGGATGTAATTGCCAAGGAATATGGCGTCAAAGTTATCCGCACCCGTAATGATCATCTGTCGATGATGGAAGCGTTCCATAAAAATGGAGTGAATTTTGTGGGCGGGACGCGGGGGGGATTTATATTCCCCGGTTTTCAGGTAGGGGCGGATGCGATGTTCGCCTTAGTAAAGATACTTGAGATGATTGCCAAAATAAAAACCCCTTTGGGGCGTATCCGTGGGGAGTGGGAAAAACTTTCAATGGTTAAGGACATAGTCCCCTGCGGTTGGGGCAAAAAGGGGCAGGTGATGCGAAATCTAATAGACTATACCGAAAAAATGAACCGTCAGCTTATCGATGGCGTAAGAATTATATATGATGATGCTTGGCTTTTAATACGGCCGGACCGCAAGCAGGCTTATTTCCATCTTACCGCTGAATCATACAATAAAGCCAAAGCTGAGAGATTGATAAAGGAGTTCAAGGAAAAGATAAGGGGATGGCAATCATAAACAAAGCGGTGTTTTTTTGATAAGGCTTTGGTTTAATTGGGGGTTTATCTTATTACTTTTAGTTGTAGCCAGAATCAGTATGTTCGATGGAGGTGATAAATTGAAAACCGGTGATAACGGAGATGATGTTGCTGATTATACCTTTAAGCGGATAAAGATGGTTGAAAGACAGATTATCTCTCGTGGTGTGTCCGATAGTTTAGTGATAAAAGCTATGCGCACCGTACCCCGTCATTTATTTATTCCAGAGGTTTATCAAAATGAAGCATATGACGATGGTCCACTGCCTATCGGCTATGGGCAAACCATCTCCCAACCTTATATCGTAGCTTTGATGACGGAGCTGATGCATTTGAAGGGTGGGGAAAAAGTTTTGGAAATCGGGACGGGCTCTGGATATCAAGCAGCCATCCTATCTGAAATAGCAGGCGAAGTTCATACTATAGAGATAGTGTCGGAGTTGTGCCATAAAGCTGACTCTACGCTCAGATCACTCGGTTATAAGAATGTTTATGTTCATTGTGGTGATGGTTATCGGGGTTTGCGGGATGAGGCACCTTTCGATGCGGTTATGCTTACCGCCGCTCCAAATCATATTCCGCCGGAATTAATAAAGCAGTTAAAGAATGGAGGCGTTTTGGTTATGCCTTTGGGAACATATCGGCAGGAGCTTATGACTATCACAAAAAGTGATACTGGGGTAGTGGAGCAAAAGGTTATTCCGGTGCGGTTTGTTCCGATGACCGGTGAAGCTGAGGAGCATTGATTGGAGAATGTATGGGTTATCATAAACATTTAATGCGTCTATTGATTGGTCTATCATTATTTTTTGTGCTGATATCGGAAACGAGATGTATCTCATGGAATGTCCGCACAAAACTGAAATCGGAAATTTTTCCCTATGGACGATTAAATAGAAGCGGGGAAATAGAACTTGCGGCTATGGGGACCGATTCATTGGGCAATAAATATAAAACTTCAATTGATACCGTAAAGGCAAAAGGCTTTTTGGAGAGTGAATATGTTTTGCCGTCGGATATCGTTTCGGAACATTTTGAAACTCAACTTGATTCGATATACTCCCTTCATTGGATTATTGCCCGAAAGAATCCGTCCGCTTGGTTTTGGGATTATAGGAAATTATCCGAAGATTCCAACTCTTTCTCCGGTAACCGAATTAATTGTATTTGCGATAAGCGGTTTTTCAAAACCGATTATGAGTACAAAGAGATATTCTTTGATTCCATAGATGCGGATTCGATAATGTCCAACCTTTCGGAATTTATTACGGATGGGGAAAATTCGTTTTGGGAATATATTGGAAATTCCCCGAAGGCGGGAAGGTATTCAAAAATAATCGCGGACAGAAAACAAAATATAAAGGATGATTTAAATGACTATTGGAGCTCATTGGTGAAAATGTTGCTTTATGACACTGCGGTATTGAATAATAACGGGGATTTCTTCGATTCGCTTCATACCGTGGTCGTCGATAAAATAATATCCTATTTCCCCATTTCTTTCCGTACACCAAATCTTATGAGGACAATAGAAAAAGCTGTTGAAAACGGTGACTCCGTAATAGAAAATACGATAAAGGATTACGGTTTCAATATTTGGGGTGCTTATGATATATCGGATAATGGATATTACTTTAACCTTTCTTTATCTCTTCCCGGGAGGATAGAAGCCACCAATGCGGATTCGGTTGATGGAAGTAATCTTAAATGGAATTTTACGAATTATGATTTCCGCGGCAAGGAGTTAATCCTTTATGCTCGAAGTAGCGAATATCATTGGTTTAACCTCATCATTGTAGTATTGGTGGTTATGGGATTGATCACCTTGATAATGTTAATTGTCACGAGTTTGATCAAAAAAGAAAAAAGCGCTTTGTATTAGAATATCGTTTTTTTGTTTCAAAGGAAAGTTAAATAAATACTTGCGATATGGATTATTTTTAGTATATTAAGAGTTTAGCGATTATTTGAAAGGAGATTCGAATTGGCACATAAAAAAGGCGTAGGTTCTTCGAGAAACGGTAGGGATTCCCAAGGCCAGCGGATGGGAGTTAAAAGGTTCTCGGGGCAATTTGTAACTGCCGGCTCCATAATCGTTCGGCAGAGAGGGACGAAGATTCATCCCGGGGTTAACGCCGGTATCGGGAAGGATAATACTATTTTCTCCAAAATCGATGGCGTTATTAAATTTGAGCGCTGGGGGCGTGATAGGAAAAAGGTTTCGGTTTATTCCGAATAACCATCGATTTCCTTTGATCTTTATTATAATTTTAATACCCGCTTGTATGATAGGCTATGAAAACCAGCAAACCTAAAAAAGTTGGGATTTTATTACCTGATACGAAGGGGGATATCCAAGCCGATATTTGGGAAGTGGTATTGTTATATTATTTTTTGGAGAGGTCGAAACTCTACGCTGTTAATATTCTCCCCGCTGTTATTCCCTTACCCGAAGAAGAGGCAATTAGTCCTCCTTTTAATACTACCTATCTTATGGGCGACATAGTCGATTTAGATAGGGAGATCGGCAAAGGGATCGAAGGGTTGGTTATTCCCGGCATAGTCTATGATACGAAATCGGAGCTGGACGGCAGCTCTCCGAACCCCGTACTTGTAAATAATGAAGTTCGAAGGTTTTTACGGGAGATGTACAGGCGTAAAAAACCGATAGCCGCCAGTGGATTGGCGGTGGAACTTTTAGCCGCTGCCATTAGCGATATTACTGAGGTACCTCTTACGGTTACTGTCGGAAACAATCCCAAAACGGAGAGAAGCATCGAAAGTTATAACTGTATAACTGTCAATACCCGCAAGGGGGAAGTAATAATAGATGAAACCAATCGTCTTATTACCACCGCCGGGCATTTCGGGGAGAGAAAAATAGGGGCCGTTTATACCTGTATGGAAAACCTTATAGCCGGTTTGAAGACATCAATAAATAATTAGGAGTTGATAAATGAGAAATGTAGAAGCAGACCTAATAACGGAGACTGTGCGGAAGCTTTGTATGGATGCGAATTATCATTTGGTTGATGATGTGCTGAAAGCCTTGAAAGAATACGAGGTATCCGAAGAATCCCCGTTAGCGAAAAATATCCTTAAACAAATACTCCAAAATGCGGAGATCGCTGATACCGAAGAAGTAGCGATGTGTCAGGATACCGGTTTTACGGTAGTATTTGTGGAGTTGGGGCAGGAGGTTTGTATCGTCGGGGGGAATATAAATGATGCTATCAATGAAGGTATTCGTCGTGGATATAAGGAGGGGTATCTGCGGAAATCCATTGTGGAAGATCCGTTACGCCGTAAAAACACGGGAGATAATACCCCCGGGGTGATACATCTCGAAATAGTTCCGGGTGATCAGATTAAAATCATAGTAGCCCCGAAGGGTGGAGGCTCTGAAAATATGTCGGAAGTTAAAATGATGAAACCTGCCGATGGTGTTGAGGGGTTAAAAGATTTTGTAATTGATAGGGTGCGGCGAAGCGGGTGAAATCCTTGTCCGCCTATTATTGTTGGGGTGGGTGTTGGAGGAACTTTTGAGAAATGCGCTTATTTGGCGAAGAAGGCTTTGTTGAGGGAGGTCGGTAGTGTTCATCCCGATCCGTATTATGCGGATTTGGAAAAAGAGTTGTTGGAAAAAATAAATAACTTGGGCATAGGGCCGCAGGGATTGGGAGGAAGAACAACCTCATTGGCAGTCCATATCGAGGCACATCCCTGCCATATCGCATCTTTCCCGGTAGCTGTCAATTTAAATTGTCACGCTGCAAGGCATAAAGAAGCTGTAATTTGACTTATAATAAATTCAATATGAAATAAATGCGAGGTTCAAGATATGAGCGAAGAATTGAAAAAAATCACTACTCCATTGACAGATGAAGTAGTTGAATCGTTAAAGGTTGGGGATAGGGTTTCAATCACCGGAACAATTTACACCGCCCGCGATGCTGCGCATAAGCGATTGGTTGATCTTATCGACAAGGGGGAAACATTACCATTTGACCCGAAGGGACAGATTATTTATTTTGTGGGTCCCGCACCGGCAAAACCCGGGAAGCCGATAGGCTCCGCAGGACCTACCACCTCATACAGGATGAACCCCTACTCGCCAACTATGATAGCTGCGGGTTTGAAAGGTATGATCGGCAAGGGAGAAATGGGCCCCGAGGTTGTGGAGATGATGAAGAAATTTAAGGCGGTTTATATGGTTGCTATCGGCGGAGCGGCGGCTTTGATTGCCCGTTCGATAAAAAAAGCCGAAGTGATAGCCTATGAGGATTTGGGAGCGGAAGCTATCAGGAAGCTTTATGTGGAGGATTTTCCGGCAATTGTAGCTCAGGATTGTTATGGCGAAAATTTGTACATCATTGGTGTAGAAAAGTATAAAAGATAAAAGCGAAGATTAATAGGACTACTAAACCGCGAATCGAGAATTGATTTCGGTTTGGTAGTCTTTTTTGTGGTTTATCTAATTTTTCTCGTCGTCTTTGAAATGGGCATTGATATCCGCCATAACAGAATTGATGTCCATTCCCTTATTTGTTATTAGCTGTTCCAAACTTCCCCAAAAAGGTTCTCCGCATTTGACACAAACAATTCCCTTTTCCAATAGGAATTGGTTTATGCCCGGATATTTTTCCAACAGCTCCTCAACTTTATCTGTAGGCTTAATCATAATTATCTGCCCTTTATGAAAATATATTCCAACGATTTCAATTTCCAAATTGAAATTGAAGGGGTTGTTTAACGAACACATTTAATTTTTCAAAACCCGTATAAATTGTCATTTGTTCCGCAGGTTTATAAAAAATTGCATTGGAATATCACCAATGCCGTTTTGTTGGTAATATATAAAGGAGTGTAAAATATATAATATAGAGCGACAAAAGGGGTGCCCTTCGATAAGAAAGAAACTTAAATAAAAGGAGACACCTAATATCGTTAAGAGAATTGGAATTCGAAAGGCGTAATTTAACTTGAGCTTTCAAGGAAGGTAATGGGCAGATAAATTGCGAAACCTGTCCAAATCATCGGGGGGTAATGTTGGGAATAAAATGCTTGCCGACTATATCGCAATTTTATATATTCGTAATTGAGGTAAGTAGTAGGATATTCTAAAAATTTTTCTAAATTGTTCTTATAAATACCTTTACAATATTCAATATTTTTGTATATTGTTATAAAAGCCCTTAATTATTAACCCTCAATCAAAGGAGAACGCCTATGAAAAGAGTCGCTGTCTTGTTGATAGCGATGACGCTTATCGTATGGGGACAAGCGTATGGCTATCAGAGTCTTCAAGAAGTCTTCGACAATGCCGGTCCCGGAAACGGTTACGACAAATATGTCGTCCTCGATCCGGCCATCGAATACGAAGGAGATTTGACAATTGACAATGCCGGTTATGTTGGAATCGTGGGCAACGGTGCGAATATCTATGTTATCGATGCCACCAGCGGAATCTATATACAGGATTCGCAGGTAGATATTTCCGAATGTTGCATCACCGTAGCCAACGAACAAGGCCTTAGAGTTTGCATTTTCTACGGGGTAGGCTCTTGCGGAATAGTGCACAACAATACTATTGTTAATGGCACTTATACCGGTATTCGATGCAAAAAGGACCATCAAACTGACCCGGGTATTACAATTTACGATAATATCATCACCGATTGCCTATATGGTATTTTGGCGGACGAGTATTATCTTCCTGTCTATGTTGGCTATAATATCGTGTTTAATTCCACTAAATACGATTACGCCGAGAAATGCGATTCGTGAGGTGGCACTGTAATAGATCCATTTGATCCCTCTCCCGGTACGGGGGAGCTTCACGAAGATCCGCAATTTGTTCTATTCGAAGATTACGATTATCGTTTAAGGGAGGAATCACCGGCTATCGGAAGCGGTAGATACAACGGCGATAGGGGAGCTGAACCCTATGGTTCTCTTATGGCCATCTATATGGTTCCGAATGATGTGCCTGTAGAGGTTCCGCCGGGAGGTTCTTTCAGTTTTGATGGGATACTGATGAACAATACTCCCACCCCATATTCCACGGATGTTTGGATTATGATTTCGGTCCCAGGTTATGGTTTGTTCGGTCCTGTTCAGCAATACAATAATATTCCTATGGGCGAATATCAGATTCTGCATACTGATGATGCTGTTCAGGATGTCCCGGCTTATGCTCCTGCCGGAGATTATACTTATATAGCGTATTGTGGGGATTATCCGAACCTCAAAACCGATTCATCCTATTTCGGATTTACCGTAACGCCAACAAATTATATCGGCAATGCTTCCGATTGGAATCTTTCCGGCGGATTCGCGTCCCTATCGAATCCGGATGTTCCAACGGAATATGTTTCGGTAAGCAATTATCCCAACCCATTCAATGCCGCTACTACGATTAATTTCACAAATCCTTCCGACGGCGTTGTTAAGTTGGATATTTACAATCTATTGGGAAGGAAAATTTCCACCTTGATAAACCGAACTCTTTCCGCAGGTGAACATTCGATTACTTGGAATGGTGCTGATTACTCCAGTGGAATTTATTACTATAAATTAACTGTTGGGAATAATGTTTACACTAAAAGGATGACATTGCTCAAATAAAGTTGATCCGAGGAATTACTAAGCGGGTGCATAGTTTGACACCCGCTTTTTTTGTAATATTTGGGAAGTTTAAATATATTGACATATCTATGTTAGATGTGAATAATTTGTATTCTTAAGTAATTTTTTAATTAATCGAGGTTAATGGCAGAGATTAGGAGAGATGTTTGAGTAAAAGGATAAAAGTCCGTTGGGCGGGGAGGATGTCATTTATTGCTACGGATGATGATAATCATTCAGTTTTAATGGACACTTCGAAAAATATAGGGGGCGATAATGCCGCCTTTAAGGCGTCCGATTTGTTGATGGTTTCCTTAGGGGGATGCACGGCAGTTGATGTAATCAGCATTCTCAAGAAACAAAAGCAAGATATTCGGGAGTTTCGGATTGAGGTCGAAGGGACCAATGCTAAAGATTATCCGAAATATTATACGGAAATAAAACTTAATTTTATTCTCCGTGGTAGAAATATAAATCCGGAGTTCGTTGAACGGGCTATAGATTTGTCCCACCATAAATATTGTTCCGTGGGACAATCGTTGGAGCCTAAAGTGAAGATAATAACCAACTTTACAATCGAAGAAGTGAACGACTAACTTTTGGAGAGAAAATGAAAGATTTCATTTATGCTGTGGAAACTCATAAAACGGTTGCGGATGCCGTTTCTGCCATAGAGGATGAAGCGGTAAAAAATGGCTTTAAGATTCTGCATATTCATAATTTCGATGACATATTGGCAAGTAAGGGTTTTAAAATGGAAGCATATAAATCTGTGGAAATTTGTAATGCCAAAGCGGCATACGGCATTCTTACGGAAAATGCTGATATAGGTTTGTTATTACCCTGCAAAATAAATGTATATATAAGGGATGGCAAAACTTACATAGCAGGCTTAAGGCCAACTATTATCGGTCAATTTGTAGATAGTGCCGAGGTAAACCGAATTGCCGATGAAGTGGAAAAGGCGATTATCAATATTATCGATTCGGCAAGATAATTTGTAAAATAAAAGGAAATAAAATGGGCGAACCGCTTGAAGATAGATATAAATATGTTTCTCATCCCGTAGAAGGTATAATCCCCAGCTCTATGATGGGTCTCCGTGATTTAATGAAAGCTTATCGGAAAATGTCTTTTCAAGCGAGAAATCTGGGAAGGGCGGCATCGCTTTTGGCGGAAATGGTTAGGGATAAAGACAATCTTGTGGTGATGACTTTAGCCGGGGCGTTGGTTCCTGGAGGGCTTCGTAATACAATTCGGGATGCTATCGAAAATGGTTTGGTCGATGTAATCGTTTCCACAGGTGCTAATATCTCTCATGACTTGGTGGAAGCGATGGGGTACCATCATTACCGCCACAGTGAACTGAAATCCGATGCTCAGCTCAAAGCCAAATTTATCGACAGAGTGTATGACACTTTCGTTAGCGACAAGGATTTTGTGGACACCGCATATGAAATCGAAAAACATTTCCCTTATCTCGAAGGAAACACCTCGGATGCCATTACCCGCTTTTTGGGGTCGATTGTAAAAGGTCCATCGATTTTAAAGTCAGCTTATAAACAAAATGTGCCGATATTTGTTCCCGCCCTCAATGATTCGGAGTTGGGGTTGGTCATAAATCATTATAATTCGCACAGAAGCGAAAGTGAGCGGATAGTTTGGGATGGTTTACAGGATAATATGAGATTTGCGGAAATAATAAGGAAAGCTCATTCCTGCGGAACCCTTATATGCGGTGGGGGAGTTCCGAGAAATTGGGCTCAGCAGGTTACTCCCTTATTGGAGTATTTAGATTTCGTGCCGGGAGAATGGACTCATAAATTCAGCGGCTATAAGTATGGGATATTGATAACGACGGATACACCTGTTTATGGAGGGCTAAGCGGTTGCACTTTTTCCGAATCGATTTCGTGGGGGAAATACACCGAAAATGTCAATAATGTCACCGTGAATTGCGATGTAACCATAGCTCTTCCTCTGGTAATCGGAGCGGCCATTGAGGAGTTGAGGGAGGATAATTAAGTAAAGTTTGGTTTTTGGAAGTCCGAAATTTGTTGCGCTTTTATTGTTTGTGATAAAATTATGATGAAGTTAAAAAAAGCGAGGTTGGAAAGTGGGGTTAATTCCTCGAGAGGTATTTCTTACCAAAGGCGTAGGGAGACATCCCGAAAAGCTTTCAAGTTTTGAGATGGCGTTGAGGAACGCCGGAATTGCAAAATACAATATCGTTACGGTTTCATCCATATTCCCTCCTTATTGTCAATTGATTCCGAAAGAGGTTGGACTATCCAGATTATCCGATGGACAGATTATTTATATGGTAATGAGCAAGAATTCGACCAATGAACCGAGCAGGTTGATATCCGCATCCATAGGTCTGGCGATTCCCACCGACAGAAAGCATTATGGT
>Ga0256841_1002833_pt1 | contig 13436 bp, 10 predicted proteins | sample 356308metaG_FD_185971 | JGI IMG/M metagenome (GOLD analysis project Ga0256841, IMG submission 185971) | Hydrothermal vent microbial communities from Mid Atlantic Ridge, Atlantic Ocean - 356-308 | ecosystem: Environmental > Aquatic > Marine > Hydrothermal vents | place: Atlantic Ocean: Mid...
TTGGGCGGGATGGCTGGTTGTAATATCCCGCGTTACAACACTTATCGGCATGGCGGATCCGGGCCTTGAATCAGAGGGCCGGATCAATAATCGAGAGGGATGGTGACAGGCTGCCGTGAAACTCCGTTTTTCGGCAGCCTGTTGGCGGCACAGAGATGGGTTGCCGGATTCGATGGCTTCTATCCCTTGAAATCAAGGGGGGAATTCGTATTTTTCCGGTTCGGTAGTTGGAAAAAGGCTAAGGGTGGCCTTTTTTTCACACCCTGATGAGGCGCCAGGGTCAATACCAGCGGGCGATGTCCTCCATCCGATGGCGCGTCTTTTCGCGGCCCGGCTTGAGGCGATATCCAAACGTCACCATGCAGGAGATACCGAATTTCGCGATATCGATACCGAAATCGTTCTCGAGCACCGACTCGATGCCGTCGCGCTCGAAACCTTCGATCGGGCAGGAATCGACACCCAGCATGGCTGCGCAGGTCATCATATTCGCCAGAGCGATGTAGGTCTGTTTGCAGGCCCAGTCGAACAGCGTGCGCTCGCTCTCCAGCAGGTTGAAATCATGCTGCTGGAATTTTCTGTATACAGCACGCTTTTTCTCGATGACGGCATCGGGGAGTTTCTGGACATTGCGCATCATTCTGGTGATGTAGGGGCTGTCGTACCTCATGAAGTGGGCTTTGCGCGCCAGTATGACCAATACGTGGCTCGCTGTGGGGATCTGCTTCTGTCCGCCCCAGGTGACCTCCCGCAGTTTTTCCCGGAGCTCCTGGTTTTGCACAATCAGGAAAAACCATGGCTCGAAACCGAACGAGCTGGGTGAGAGCCTGCCGCTTTCGAGAATGGTTTCAAACGTCTCTGCATCGATTTTCTTTTCGGTGTCGAACTCTTTGCAGGCATGACGGAACTGCAGTGCGGCAAGAATTTCACTTTGTGAAATGGTCATTATGCATCTCCTCATATCGTTGTCGTCTGTTCCGGTTACCAAAGTATAGCCGGATTCTAATCTCATGGCGGTATCAGCTTCCCTGGTCGTTATATCGACCTCATCTGCAACCCAGGTTACAGATCTCACCGTCGACCTGCGGTAGCGTTGTCCATATCCCGATGCCGTTGCTGTCAGATTCTGAGGAGTCAGTCATGAGCGTATACCGTGTTACCGTTTTTCTGCTATTGAACAGTGTTCTGTTCGCTGCGATATCCGTTGCGGATACTCCCGAAGACGGGGATATTTTGCACGGCGTTGAATCGGCATTGCGTAACGACGAGCGTGTCGATCTCTCTACGATTGAGGTAGCTGTCAATAAAGGTGCCGTCACTTTGTCCGGTGAGGTGACCAGCTTGGCGGAGGAGGCATATGCGGTCAGGGATGCCCGGAAAATAAGAGGCGTCACCGGTGTGGTCGACCAGCTTCAGATAGTACCGATCCGCGAATATCCGGATAGCGATATCTGCCACATGGTGAAACGGCGTATCCTGAACAGCGCGCTCATCCAGTCGGACGATATAAAGGTGGCGTGCAAGGGTGGCAGTGTAACGCTGTCGGGCCAGGTTGCCTCCTGGTCGGAGAGGGATGCTGCGACGCTTCTTGCCTACGAGATTGGCGGAATAAAGGGGGTCGAGAACCTCATTGAGGTTACCGGGCAGCCGAAACTTTCTGATGAAGAGATAAAGAACCGCATGGTCACGTTGTTTGGTATGGATCTGTATCTGAGCGGATTGCCGATCACCGTGTCCGTCGATGACGGCGTCGTTACCCTCTCTGGAACGGTGGGGAACGAGTACGAGAAGGCACGGGCAACCAGAAACGCGTATCGTCTCCAGGTGAGGAAAGTCGTCAACGACCTGCAGATCGATCCGGGGCTGCGGGTAGACGCAGGCGAAAAGACCCATCTCTCTGGCGAAAAGCTGAAGGATGCGGTTGCCATGGCTATGAAACTGGATGGGCGACTCCATGCAGACCAGATCAGGGTGAGTGTAAACTATGGGCATGTCACGCTGGATGGAACCGTTCCCAACGCCTATGAAAAACGGTTGGCCGGGCAGGATGCGAAAGATGTCAGAGGCGTAGCTTGGGTAACGAACAATCTGGTTCTGCATATAGCCAAACGGGATGACAGACTCGTCCGGGACGATATCAATTTCAACTTGAGCACCGACTATTTGCTGGAGGGGGCGGCTATCGCTATCCGCATCGATCGTGGCGTGGTCGTTCTTTCCGGGCAGGTCCACACATGGCAGCAGAAAACCCGAGCCGAAGAGGTTGCCGAGAGGGTGAAAGGGGTGAAAGAGGTCATCAATCATCTGCGGGTTTACCGGGAGGTTGTGAAATCCGATCAAGAGCTCGCTCAGGAGATCAAAAGGCGTCTGAGGTGGAACTGGAACACATGGTGGATCCGGGACAAGATCGGTGTGGAGGTAAAGAATGGTGTTGCCATTCTGACAGGAGATGTCGATAGTTGGGCCGCTAGGAGAGAGGCCGCCAGAATTGCGTTTAAGACCAAGGGGGTCTGGGAAGTCGAGAACCGTATCGCGGTAAACGGTTACTCATATAAATGGGATAAATGGTACAAGAATGTTCCCGACAGATACGATCCCTATTATGACCCTGACAGGAGGGCATACCGTGGCCTGTACAACGAACGGTGGTGGTAGCGATATTCCGGTGCATCCTCTGACCGGATGATGGGCGGTGTGGTAGGGAACGGTTCTGGCGTCCATCCTCTCCACAGGGATGGAAAAGGCGTACAGCCGACCATGCCGGTTGAGAGGGAAGGGAGCGCTTCTATCACAAGATCAACCCGGCGACATATATCGTTGCCGGGTTGATATGATAAAAGTGTAACTCAGGTAGCAGCGATTGCAGTGAGAAAATGTTTCACTGAAGTTCAGGTCCAGGGAAGGAAACTTCCCGTGGCAGGGGTGGTGATGAAGCCGTCCGGCAACGAAACAGAGAGTTGCCTCTATTCCGACATCTGACATGAGGAGATAGAGATGGAACATCGCTGGGGAATGAGAAAGCCGTTGGGTGAAGAGGTCAGGATCTATGACAACACAGGGGTACTGGGCCGTGCCCTCGCGGTGGACATCAACCTGAACGGCCTTGGGCTGGAGTGCAGCCTGGATCTGCATGAGGGCCAGGTCGTCGAGATCGAGCTTCCGGAGGGTGACTTCCATATGCGATGCCTTGTGGTTCATTCCGGAGGAAACAGGTGTGGCCTGATGTTTCTCTCAATATCCGAGGATTGATATCACGCTGCCCATTCAAGGGACAGGAGTTACGGTTATGCCATCAAAAACTGAACGGGTTTCAATCCGTGTTGCAGAACTTCCAGAACAGTACGGACGGGGAGTGTTGATTGCAAGAATGGAACATCAGACCGGTATCGAGCTGGCGCTCTTCGGCTTCGATGACCCCCATCGCCTGATGGTCCAGTATCGTCCGGATCACTTCAGCCACAATACCTTGCTTGACTATCTTGGCCTGCATGGTATCCATGGCCGGATCGAACACTGACTATCGAAGGAGCCAGGCATGAATACGCACCTCGTCAATGACAATCCCCTGCGCAACTTTGGTCCCTACAGTCTGGTTACCGGGGTATTGCTGATTCTGCTCGGGACGCTGGGTGTTCTTTCCCCAGGTATTGCTTCGCTGGGCACCGTTGTATTTTTCTCCTGGTTGCTGATTTTCGGGGGTATTCTCTGGGCCATCCACACCTACCGCTACGACTCGAGGAGTGTGATGAACTGGCTCAAGCCGGTCTTGCTGCTCAGTGTCGGTGGTCTGATGCTGGTCTATCCGGTAACCGGTGTGGCAACGCTCGGGTTGCTGCTGGCCATCTATCTGTTGATGGATGCGGTCAGCAGTTTCGTTCTTGCGCAGTCGATTCACCCTGCCCCGGGATGGGGGTGGATGGCATTCAATGGGGTCATTTCGGCCCTGTTGGCGGCGCTGTTTCTGATCGGCTGGCCAGCCACCTCTGTCTGGCTGGTGGGCCTGTATGTGAGTATCAGTCTGATATTCGATGGCTGGGCGCTGGTGAGTATCGGCTGGGTGCTGCGCAAGGGAATGCAGGGGTGAACAACCGGTTTGCCATCCGTTCGATCATGGCGCGGGAGATTCTCGATTCCCGGGGAAATCCCACTGTGGAGGTGGAGTGTGAACTTGTCAGTGGCTGCTGCACTCGTGCCGCAGTACCATCTGGTGCATCCACCGGAAGCCGGGAGGCGTCGGAGCTGCGTGACGGTAATGAAAAACGTTATCGTGGCAGGGGTGTTTTGCAGGCGGTGGCCAATGTAAATAGCGTTATTGCGCCGGAGCTTGCTGGTCTTGATGTGCGACAGCAGGCGGAGATCGATCACATCCTGATCGAACTGGACGGGACACCGAACAAGTCCTGCCTGGGCGCCAATGCCATCCTCGGTGTTTCACTGGCGGTGGCTCGTGCGGCTGCGATGGGCAGCGGCTTGCGCCTGTTTCAATATCTGGGCGGTCCCGGCGCTACCCGACTGCCGGTACCGCATATGAATATCCTCAACGGTGGCGTTCATGCGCACTGGCAGGGAGCCGATTTCCAGGAGTTCATGATTGCCCCCTATGGGGCGGATAGTTTCCGGCAGGCGCTCGAGTGGGGGAGTGAGATCTATCATGCTCTGCAGTCGCTACTGGAACGGAAAGGGCTGTCTGTGGGGGTTGGAGACGAGGGTGGTTTTGCCCCTCGGGTGCGCTCCAACCGGGAGCCTTTCGATCTGATAGTAGAGGCCATTGACGATGCAGGAGTGACTCCCGGAACAGATGTGGGGATTGCCTGTGATCCTGCCTCCAGCGGGTTCTTCAGCAAGGGTCTCTACCATCTGCGCAGTGAAAATCGGCAGCTGGATTCAGCCGCAATGGTGGATTACTACGCCCGGCTGGCGGAGAGCTATCCACTGGTGCTGCTGGAGGATGGAATGGCACAGGATGACTGGCCAGGCTGGCAGCTTCTCAACCAGACTCTGGGAGAAAAGATCGAGCTGGTTGGGGATGATGTTTTCTGCACCAACCCGGAGATTATTGCACGCGGAATTGAACAAAATATCGCCAATGCCGTGCTGATCAAATTGAACCAGATCGGCACCCTCACCGAGACCATTGCCGCAACCCGGCTGGCCCGCAACCACGGTTGGGGAGCTTTCGTATCCCACCGTTCCGGAGAGACCGTCGACAGTTTTATCGCGGATCTGACTGTGGCACTGGACACCGGCCACCTGAAGAGTGGGGCACCGGCGCGGGGAGAAAGGGTTGAGAAATACAATCAACTGCTGCGTATCGAACAGCGGCTGGGGAGCGCAGCCAGCTATGCTGGTCCGGATGCTTACGTCCGCCGGCTGCAAGGAGCGACTCCATGAGCCGCCTCTATCTGGTCAGGCACGGCCAGTCCATCTGGAACCTGCAGAACCGTTTTACCGGCTGGGTGGATATCTCCCTCAGCCGCCGGGGAGTGGTTGAAGCGCAGCAGGCGGCTGCGTTGCTGGCGGATGAGCATTTCGATGTGGCATTCACCTCTGCGCTGCTGCGGGCGCAGGATACCCTCTACGAGATCCTCAAACAGAACCGCTATTGCGAGCAGTATGTGCGGGTGCATGAAAAAAGCAGTGAGTGGTATGAGCATTTTACTCCCGCGGAAGGGGATGCAAACGAGCTGCGGATCTATGTCTCGGAGAAACTCAACGAGCGTTACTATGGTGACCTGCAGGGGCTGAACAAGGAGTGGGCCCGCAAGCAGTTTGGCGAGCAGCGGGTGCATCTCTGGCGCCGCAGCTATGACGTTCCGCCACCCAACGGTGAGAGTCTGGAGATGACAGCGCAGAGAACCATTCCCTACTATCGGGAAAAGATTGTTCCCCATCTGCGCAAGGGTGAGCGGGTGCTGGTCTCCGCACATGGAAACTCCCTGCGCTCCATCGTGATGCATATCGAGCAGATGACACCACAGCAGATCATAGCCTATGAACTGGAGACCGGCAGTCCGCATCTGTATGAGTTCGACAACGAGCTGCGGTTGATTGCAAAGCGGGTTTTCTCCGTATCGGGAAACGATCCTGAATGCGTGGAGAATCGGCAATGACCAAACCTGTGACGGTGACGGAATCATCTATCCACGGTCTCAGTTCCGAAGAGGCGGCGAAACGTCTGCAGCAGTATGGGCCCAATGCACTGGAAGAGAAAAAGCACTCGGCAATTTTGCGCCTGCTGAGTTATTTCTGGGGGCCCATTCCCTGGATGATTGAGATAGCGGCCATCCTCTCCGCCCTGGTTCAGCACTGGGACGATTTCTGGATCATCGTCGCACTGTTGGTGTTCAATGCCGGCGTCGGATTCTGGCAGGAGTTTACCGCCGGCAACGCGGTGGAAGCGCTGAAGAAACAGCTGGCAATCAGGGCGCGGGTGTTGCGTGATGGCAACTGGCAGGAGATTGATGCCAGGCTGTTGGTCCCCGGCGATGTGTTGCGCATCCGGTTGGGGGATGTGATTCCGGCAGATGTTCATCTGGTTGCCGGAGGGTATCTGAGCGTGGATCAGTCGGCCCTTACCGGAGAGTCCCTGCCGGTAATCCGGAAGATCGGTGACAGAGCGTTTTCCGGCACGGTGGTGAAGCAGGGCGAGGTGGTCGCCGAGGTGACAGCCACCGGCATCCACACCCGCTTTGGCAAAACTGCCGGTCTGGTGCAGCAGGCAAAGACCGTTTCCCACTTCCAGAAAGCGGTGTTGATGATTGGTGACTATCTGATCTACGTCAGCCTGGCGCTGGTGGTGTTTCTGGTGCTGTTTCAGCTGCACCGCAATTCGCCGTGGCTGGAGCTGGTGCAGTTTGCCTTGATCCTGACCGTTGCCTCCATCCCGGTAGCCATGCCGGCGGTTCTCTCCATGACGATGGCTGTGGGTGCTGCAGCACTGTCCCGGCGTAAGGCCATTGTCACCCGGCTGGAGTCCATCGAGGAGATGGCCAGCATGGATGTGCTCTGTTCCGACAAGACCGGCACACTGACTCAGAACAGATTGACACTTGGCCGAATCGAGGTGTTCAACAACAGTCATGAACAGGGGGTGCTGCTGGCGGCTGCACTTGCCTCACGAGAAGAGGATCGGGATGCTATCGATGAAGCGATACTGGAGGGGATAGCGGACAAAAAGCAGCTTCACGCGTTCAGGCAGATTCATTTCGTTCCCTTTGACCCGGTGCACAAACGCACCGAGGCTACTGTAAATGACCATCATGGTCACACCTTTCAGGTGACCAAAGGGGCACCCCAGGTCATCATGCGGATGTCCGCGCTGACCGAGGAGCAGCGGCATCGCGCCCAGCGGGAGGTGGATGCCCTGGCCGCTGAGGGATATCGTGCTCTGGGGGTGGCGCGCCGGGAGCAGGGTGCGAAACAGTGGCAGTTTCTTGGCATCATTTCGCTGTTCGATCCGCCGCGGGAGGATTCCGCCGAGACCATCGCGCGCGCCAAGGCTTACGGCGTGAATATGAAAATGGTTACCGGTGACAACCGCGCCATCGCCAAACAGATCGCCGCCAAGCTCGGGCTTGGCACCAACATTCTTCCCGCCAGCGCACTCTCTTTTGACAAGGATGGCCGCAGCGCCGGTGCGGACGGCGAACGGGTGGAACAGGCGGACGGTTTTGCCGAGGTATTTCCGGAACACAAGTTTGGCATCGTCAAATTGCTGCAGGCGCGCAACCATATTACCGGCATGACCGGCGACGGGGTCAATGATGCGCCAGCGCTGAAACAGGCCGATGTGGGGATTGCCGTCAGTGGTGCAACCGATGCGGCTCGGGCGGCGGCAGATCTGGTGCTGACCGCCCCCGGGCTGTCGGTAATTATCAGTGCTATCGAAGAGGCGCGGCGTATTTTCGAGCGCATGAACGCCTATGCCATCTACCGGATCAGCGAGACCATTCGAATCATGTTTTTTGTCGTATTGACCATGGTGTTTTTCGATTTCTATCCCATCACCGCGGTCATGATTATCCTGCTGGCATTCTTCAACGATCTCCCCATCATGACCATCGCCTATGATCGAACCGGGCTGGAGAAAAACCCGGTGCGCTGGGATATGCGTCAGGTGATCACCGTGGCAACCACCATGGGGGTGGTGGGGGTGATTGGCAGCTTCGGGATGCTGCTGCTCGCCATGGACTGGCTCAAGCTCGATGTGGTGCAGATCCAGACCTATATTTTCCTGAAAATGGCCGTGGCCGGTCATCTGGTGTTGTTTGTGGCGCGTACCAAAGGATACTTCTGGCGACGGCCCTGGCCTGCTCCCATCATGATCTGGTCGGCACTGATCACCAAACTGGCAGCGACCGTTCTGGCTGCTTACGGCTTTGGCCTTATTACCCCGATCAGCTGGCCCGAGATCGCCCTGATCTGGGGATACTCTATCGTGTCGGCACTGGTTACCGACATCGTCAAGGTACAGGTCTACCGGCACTTCCAGCTACGCGCGCCACGGCATCAAAAGTTCATCTCCCGGGTACAGCAACCTTTGCACGGATTTGGATCTCAATAATCCAGATAGCGGCAGCTACCGTAGGCACGCCGCGGTCTGCCGATGATCATCATGGGGGCAGGGGCTTGAGGTTGGCATCGGCCCTTCATTCCAGGGCGCTGGACAGAATCTACGAGTGTCGCGAGTGCAGGGATGCACTGAGTGACCTCAATGAGGGAGCGACCCTTGCCCGCGCATTACGCCTCGTTCCGGTGCCTGTCTGAAGCCCTGAATGCAACATATATTGTCGCTGGGTCAATAACCGTTCGATTGGTTGATATCGAAGTGGGGAAACCCCATCTGTAGGTTGACAGTGGGTGTTGAGGAGATGGTTACCGCGGCGGGCGGTTTTGTCCCGGGTGCTGGGAGGCCGGGTACGAATGAGCAGAGCAGGTTGCCCGGGATTTGCCTGCCGGGGAATGGATGCAGTGGGGAGCATTCGATCGATCGCCACTGTTTCGGGTGCCATTCAGCCATTCAATAGAGGGGAGTAGCAATCATGCCGGAGATCGATCCTTCACTGCTTCGCACCGATCCGGATGCCGGATTGAGTATGGAGGAGGCGGCGAGACGCCAACAGCAGTTCGGTTTCAACCGGATAGAGACCAGGGAGGCGGGCTGGCTCACCAGGCTGGCCAGAAGGTTCTGGGGGCCGATTCCATGGATGATTGAGACGGCCGCGGTCCTCTCGGCATCGGTGCAGCGGTGGGAGGATTTTGTCATCATCATGATCATGCTCCTGGTCAACGCTCTGGTTGATTTCTACCAGGAGTCCAAGGCGCTCAATGCAATTGCAGTTCTGAAGCAGAAACTTGCCCTGAAGTCACTGGTGAGACGAAACGGAAAATGGATGGAACTGCCCGCTGCGGAGCTTGTTCCTGGCGATATCATCAAGATCAAGATAGGGGATGTCATTCCCGCCGATATAAAACTTCTGGAGGGGGGAGATTTCGTTCAGGTGGATCAATCGGCCCTGACGGGTGAGTCTTTGCCAGTAGATAAAAAGGTTGGTGACGAGGCATACGCCAACAGTGTGGTCAAACAGGGTGAGATGGTTGCCATTGTCACCGCTACGGGGCTGCACACCTACTTTGGTAAAACGGTGGGTCTGGTTGCCCGCGCAGAGATGGAGGGGCGCAGCCATTTCAAGCGCATGATCATCAAGGTGGGTAATTTTCTGATACTGGTTACCCTCGTCATGATCGCCATCATCGTATATCTGGGAATACAGCGTGGTGAGCCGTTGAGCGAGTTGCTGGTCTTCTCTCTGGTGCTGACCATATCAGCCATCCCGGTGGCCATGCCCGCGGTGTTGACGGTGACCATGGCTATCGGTGCCGTTGCCATGGCAAAAAAACAGGCTATTGTAAGCCGCCTCGATGCCATCGAGGAGTTGGCGGGAATGGACGTACTCTGTTCGGACAAGACAGGAACGTTGACACAGAACCGTATGTCTATTGCAGCTCCATATGTGGCAGGTGAGTTTGGCGAGGATGATCTGTTTCTCTATGCTGCGCTGGCGAGCCGGGAGGAGAACCGTGATCCTATCGAGCAGCCAATTTTCGAAGCGGTCAACCAGCGGGGACTCCAGTCAAGGATCGGCGACTACCGATTGAAAAAGTTCGTCCCGTTCGATCCGATCAGTAAACGCAGTGAAGCCCTACTGACATCCCCTGACGGGGGGGAGTTGAGGGCCACCAAGGGGGCGCCACAGGTTATCATCGAGCTGTGTCACAATCATGCCTTCGACAGGCGGGAGGCATACGACCAAGTGGAGCGTTTCGCCGAGCGCGGGTTTCGTACCCTTGGTGTGGCGTATAGAAAGGGGGGGGAGGAGGAGTACACATTCATCGGTCTGATTCCGCTGTTCGACCCGCCGCGAGAGGACTCCAGGAGCACCATAGCCGAGGCTCGGGCGAAAGGGGTGGAGACGAAGATGGTGACCGGAGACAATCTCGCCGTTGCCCGCTATATCGCCAGACTTCTGGACATTGGAGACAACATCGAGGATGTCCGTGAGCTCCAGGGAGAGAGTACGGAGGAGTATCTGCTGCTGGCGAAGGTCATCTCCAGCGCGTTGATGGGAACGCTCAAGGGGGAGATACCGGAAGAACAGCGGGAACGCATGGTCCGAAGCATCGTCGAGCAGGTTCGCAAGGAGTTGAACAGCGCCCTTCTTACCAAGGGCACCATCAAGAAGCATGAATCGGAGATCATCGCCCAGATCGAGGCTGCCAACGGATTCGCCCAGGTCTATCCCGAGGACAAGTATTTCATCGTGGACAAGTTGCAGAAGGCGGGACATATCGTCGGGATGACCGGAGATGGTGTCAATGATGCACCTGCATTGAAAAAGGCCGATGCGGGTATTGCTGTTGCGGGTGCGACCGATGCGGCGCGCGCGGCGGCTGATATCGTATTGGTGGAGCCGGGCCTCGATACCATCGTAGATGAGTTGAAGAGGGCGGGTCACGAGGTCAAACTGGTGAAGGAGGAGGATGGTGCAGGTAGTGCAGGGATCGGTATCTCGGTCAACGGTACCACTTACTCCCGCTGCAGGGCAGCGGATATCGTCCTTCTGACATCGGGGCTGAGGGTTATCGTCGATGCCATCAAGCTCGCGCGTGTCACTTTCGAACGCATGCAGAGTTACACCATCTATCGTATCGCCGAGACCATCCGGATCATCATCTTCATGACACTCGCCATCGCCGTCTTTCAGTTCTATCCGGTGACGGCCCTGATGATTATCGTACTGGCCCTGCTGAATGACATTCCCATACTTGCCATTGCCTACGATAACACCAAGGTACGGGAACAGCCGGTACGCTGGGACATGCACAAGGTGCTGGTGATCTCTTCCTGGCTGGGGCTGGCCGGGGTACTCTCGTCATTCCTGCTGTTCTGGGGGGTGATGATCTATTTTCAGCTGCCGCTGGATTTCGTTCAATCGCTATTCTTCACCAAACTGGCTATCGCGGGACACGGAACCATATTCAATACCCGGGCAGACGATTGGTTTTTCAAGCCACCCTATCCTTCCCGGGTGCTGTTTGCCGCCTCATTCATCAGCGGAGCGATAGGTACGATCATTGCCGTCTATGGTTTCGGCCTGATGACCCCCATTGGCTGGAAATGGGCGCTGGGGATCTTTCTCTATGCGCTGTTGTGGTTCCTGTTCAATGATGCGGTCAAGATGCTCGTGCTGCGCTACTACCATAACATCAAGGGTGGCGCCCTGGCGGATCACTGGCGGTAATCAGGAGCCTGCCGGGTCGCATGGCAACTCGAGGCAGTTGGAAGCCACGTGCTCGATCTCAACCTGGATCACCCGGGCCGCATTGCGGTATGCTGCATGCTTGGTGAAACGTTTGAGCTCGCCCGGCTGCTCCAGAATGGTGACTTTGCCGTTTACCTTGACGCTGATCCGGGTGTTGAAATCGACGAACAGGAGTCCGACATAGGGGTTCTCGATAAAGTTGCCGATAATCGGGGGGCGGCCGTTCTTGCGATAGTCGGGGAAGTAGAGATACTTGTCTCCCTCCACCAGTACGAAACCCGGGACCCCACTCTGAAAGTTGCACTGACACTGTCCGTCCCAGTTGGCCGAGGCCAGGAAGAAGAGGCTCTGGTTGGCGATGAACTCTGCGCATCCCGGCCAGAGCTGGGCCGTTTTTGCATCGTGTGAGATCACCGAGTGGTGTTCGGCTTCGGTACCTCCGTCGGTGCGGGCGGGGGTTTCGGGTGTTCGAAACTGGATCCAGTGAAAGAATTTGGAACGATCGGGCATGTTACTACACTTGTTACCTGTCTGCGGTGGCAGTCGCTCTCTGGCCGGCTGGCCCCGTCTTGGTGCAGGTGTTTTGGTAACTGAAATCGGGTGGTGGTAGCGAACATGGTGGGAGAGCGCTTCAGGCTACCCCCTCTCTGGAATGGGTTGTCCCTCGTGGCCGAACGGGTGCATCCTGGCACCTATGGCTGAACCATCCTTTCGGCCTCTCGGCTTCCTGTGCCTCCCATCCCAGATCGGGAACGCCCGCTTCTGCTCTCCCACCATGTTCGCCACCATCACCCAGGTTCTCACGGATCTGCCCCGAACAAGAGTTTAGTCTGAACCGGGGTGGATTCCCGCGCCGGTACAAAGCACACCCACGGAGTGCCGGCTACCTGTTGTGGTTTCGCCCTTTGGCAAGCCACGTGTCAGGAACGGGGCGATATGATGCTAGCTTAGCAAAAGTGGCGTTGGGGGCACCCTGTCCCAACGGACAGGTAGGCAAGTTCGCCCTGTTATGCATGGTTGGGGAGGAGGTCACCAGAACAGATCGTTTGCGAGGTGGCGAATGGGGTAACATATTGATTGATTGGGATGCCTTTACGGCCCTGGGGGGATTGACAGAGGTGGGATGGAACATAACCCGTTGAATTGGCGTTGGTCTGCAGCATAAAAATAATGTATATATACATTAATATGCTTAAATGAATATGCTTAAATGAGCTTGTTTGTTGGGGTGCATCGGGTGACATATGTCTGTGGTACCGCACATCCCGCCCTGCACAGAGAATGCAAACACAAGGGGAGTCAGATGATTCTATCCAAAAGAGATCTTGTTGTTGCACTCGATATCATTCACCAATGCCTGAATGTCTCCACCCGGGAGGATATTGAGGCGATTTTTGAACTGCTCAAGGAGCATACCGGTATAGCGGGTCTTTTGGTTGGGCGGGGTGTGAGCGGCTCCAACGGTCCTATCGGCAACCCGGAAGTTCTGTTCCTTGGCATACCTGGAGAGTGGCGGGACCTCTATCTGGAGCGCCGTTACATGCATGTGGATCCGGTGGTGAAGCTTGCCTTCGAGCGCAGCTCCACTGTGCGTTGGTCCGACTCATTCTCCTG
>Ga0256841_1002834_pt1 | contig 13431 bp, 9 predicted proteins | sample 356308metaG_FD_185971 | JGI IMG/M metagenome (GOLD analysis project Ga0256841, IMG submission 185971) | Hydrothermal vent microbial communities from Mid Atlantic Ridge, Atlantic Ocean - 356-308 | ecosystem: Environmental > Aquatic > Marine > Hydrothermal vents | place: Atlantic Ocean: Mid...
GGCGGGCATGAGTGGTATGTCCGGTATGCAGGGCATGGGCGGCATGTCCGGAATGAACGGCATGAGTGGTATGTCCGGTATGCAGGGCATGGGCGGCATGTCTGGAATGAACGGCATGGGCGGTATGTCCGGCATGCAGGGCATGGGCGGCATGTCCGGAATGAACGGCATGAGTGGTATGTCCGGTATGCAGGGCATGGGCGGTATGTCCGGAATGAACGGCATGGGCGGTATGTCCGGCATGCAGGGCATGGGTGGCATGTCCGGAATGAACGGCATGAGTGGTATGTCCGGTATGCAGGGCATGGGCGGTATGTCCGGAATGAACGGCATGAGTGGTATGTCCGGTATGCAGGGCATGGGCGGTATGTCTGGAATGAACGGCATGGGCGGTATGTCCGGCATGCAGGGCATGGGCGGCCAAAAACGCGCCTGGTACCAGTTCTGGAAGAAGTAACCGGTTGCCCTACACGGCATCTGATTGCTAAACGAAGGACTGGAAAGCCGCTACCATTGATTTGGTAGCGGCTTTTATGGGTAAAAACGACTCAGAGAGTGACTTTCATTACGCATTTCGCAGCCGCTGGCATCGAATGATCCACCCGAACAATAGCAGCGGTGGCAACAGAAACCACGCCTTGGCGGGTTGTTCGAGACGCTGTTCGAAACCGACGATACGGCGGGTGAAGCCCGGCTCGAAGCCTGCAGCCTCGGCCGGGCTGAGAAAAGCAATGTCCTCGACCTGTAGAAAATCGCCATCGGGACGGGTGACAAAGCCGAGGGCTGCCAGGGGATCGTCTCCCGCCGGACGCGGTAAGGCCACGGTACGCAACTGCAACGTGCCGTCGTCGCGTTCCACCTCCACCCGCAGACGCAGCGGCGTCCCTGGTGGTATCGCCCCGGCCGCTTCGGTCAATGCGCTGGCGGGACGCAGCGCATGGCTGGGAAAGAACTGGTCCCGCCAGAAATCCGGACGGAACAGTGAGAAAGCGATCAACAGCAGGGCCACGCTCTCCCACGCACGGTTGCGAGTCAGCAGCCATCCCTGCGTGGCGGCGGCGAAGAGCAGCATGGCGGCAAGCGAAATAAGGAACACCCAGACGAAGTGCCAGGGCGTCGCCACGCCGATCAAAAGCAAATCGGTGTTGAAGACGAACATGAAAGGCAGGATGGCAGTGCGGATATCGTAGTAGAACGACTGAAGCCCGGTACGGATAGGATCGGCGCCAGAAATGCCGGAGGCGGCGAAAGCGGCCAGCCCCACGGGGGGGGTGTCGTCGGCCAGGATACCGAAGTAGAAGACGAACAGATGCACCGCCACCAACGGCAACTCCAGCCCGTGGGCCGCGGCGAGCCGCACAATCACGGGCGCCATGAGGGTGGAGACCACGATGTAGTTGGCGGTGGTGGGCAGACCCATGCCCAGGACCATGCAGATGGCGGCGGTGAGCAATAGCATCAGGAACACCGAGCCGAAGGAGAAGGTCTCGATCAATGCCCCCATCACCTGCCCCACCCCGGTGAGCGACACCGTGCCCACCACGATACCGGCGGCGGCGGTGGCGACGCCGATGCCCATCATGTTGCGGGCCCCGTTCTCCAGGCTGGTGACCAGATCGTAAAACCCCTTTTGCGCCGCCTCCCGCACCGGCTGGCGGTTGAAGAAGGCGCGCAGAGGGAGCTGGGTGACGAGGATTGTCATCATCAAGAGGATGGCATAGAACACCGCTGTCGCCGGCGACAGGCGCAACACCATCAGACACCACACCAGCACCAGCAACGGCAGCAGAAAATGCAGCCCGCCACGCGCCGCCTCGCCCAGGGTTGGCAGATGTTCCGGGTCGATCGCCTCGCCCAGGGGCCGCTGCGCCTCCCAGATCACGATGGCCGCATAGAAGATAAACAGCAACGCCGCCGTCACGTAAGGTGCGGCAGCGCCGAACAACCACACGATGCCCTGCAACAGCCAATAGACGCCGTACAGAAAGAGCGCCATTCCCGAGAGGGTCAGCCCCCAACCGAGCAGACGCCGCGGCAGGGGCGGGAGCGGCGGCCGCGGCAGCCCCTTCATGCCCGCTTTCACCGCCTCCAAATGCACCACATACATCAGTGCGATGTAGCTGAGCAGTGCGGGCAGCACGGCGTGCTTCATCACCTCCACATAGGAGATATTGAGGTACTCCACCATCAGGAACGCCGCCGCCCCCATCACCGGCGGCATGATCTGGCCATTGGTGGAGGCCGCGACCTCGATGGCCCCTGCCTTGTAGCCGGGAAACCCCACCCGCTTCATAAGCGGGATGGTGAAGGTACCGGTGGTCACTACATTGGCGATGGAGGAGCCGGAGACCATCCCCGTCAGTCCCGAGGCGAGCACCCCCGCCTTGGCCGGCCCGCCGCGCATGTGTCCCACAAGGGCGAAGGCGATCCGGATGAAGTACTGCCCGCCCCCCGCCTGCTCCAGCATGGCGCCGAACAGAACGAACAGGAAGACGAAACCGGCCGATACCCCCACCGGAACCCCAAACACGCCCTCGGTGGAAAGCCACTGGTGCGAGGCCACCCGGGCGAGTGACATCCCCTTGTGGGCGATCATTTCGGGCAGCCATGGACCGGCGAAGCTGTAGAAGAGGAACAGGGCGGCGATGATCGTCAGCGGCCAGCCCAGCGCCCGTCGGGTCGCCTCCAGCAGCAGCAGGACACCTGCCACCGCCACGCCGATATCGAGGCCGGTGGGATTGCCCGCCCGGTCCGCCAGCGCCGAGTAGAAAAGATAGAGATAGGCCGCGGCGAGCGCTGCCATAACGGCCATCAGCCAGTCAATAAGCGGGATGCGGTCCGTGATCACTCCGCGCCGCCAGGGAAAGGAAAGGTAGACCAAAAAGAGGGCGAAGGCGAGATGGAGGGAACGAATCTCGGTGTCGTTGAAGAGACCGACCCCTAGCACATAGGGCAAAGGCGAAGCCACCCAGAGCTGAAACAGCGACCACAGGATAGCGGCGCCCAGCACCACCGTTCGCGCCCACCCGGTAAGCCGGCGGCCGCCATGCTCCACCGACTCTATCCGATCCAGGCCGGTCGGTTGCCCCTTCCCCACAACCGGTAACCCCCGTTATTTCAGCAGCCCCGCCTCGCGGTAGTAGCGCAACGCGCCGGGGTGGAACGGCGCCGAGTTGCCCAACAGCATATCGGCCTTGTCCAGATGAGCGAAGGCGGGATGCAACTGGCGGAAGACGTCGAAGTGGTCGAACACCGCCTTGACCAATACGTACACCACCTCATCCTCCACCCGGGCGGAGGTGACCAAGGTCGCCTTGACACCAAAGGTGGGGATATCCGCATCGGTCCCGCGGTACATGCCGCCGGGGATCACCGCCGGGGCATAGTAGGGGTTCGCCGCGATCAGCGCATCCACGAACGCCCCTTCCACCGGCACGAGTACCGCATCACAGGATGTAGTGGCCTCCTTGATCGCTGCGTTGGGGTGACCGACGGTGTAGATCATGGCATCGATCTTGTTGTCGCACAGTGCCCGCGACTGCTCCGCCGCCTTCAATTCCGCCACCAGCCGGAAGTCCGAAGGGGTCCAGCCGAGCCGCTCCATCAACACCTCCATGGTGCCCCGCTGGCCCGAACCGGGGTTGCCGATGTTGACCCGTTTACCCTTCAGGTCGGTAAAGGTGCGGATGCCGCTGTCCCGGCGCGCCACCACAGTGAAGGGCTCGGAGTGGATTGAAAACACCGCCCGCAGCGCCTTGTCCGGCCCCCGGGTCTTGAACTTGGAGGTGCCGTGATAGGCATGGTATTGCCAGTCGGACTGGGCAATGCCGAAATCGAGCTCCCCGTTGCGGAGGGCGTTGAGGTTGAAGATCGAGCCACCGGTGGACTCCACCGAACACTTGATGCCGTGTTCTTTGCGCCCCTTATTGACCAAGCGGCAAATCGCCCCGCCGGTGGGATAGTAGACCCCGGTCAGGCCGCCAGTGCCGATACTGATGAAGCGGGTCTCCGCCGCCTGCCCGCCGACGGCGGTCAGCCACAGCGCGGCCACTGCCATGAGTGATCGTTTCATCTCTGTGTGCCTCTCATTTTTCGTCGAGACCCCACCTTACCACAGTGGAGACGGCACACTCATGGCGCGGCGGCCCGCGTTCAGGAAAGAAACGATTTGGCGATGGCCACGAAGGCATCGGGCCGCTCGTTATAAAGCCAGTGCCCCGCGCCGCTGACGGGCCGCAGCCGCGCCAGTGGGAAGAGACGCCGGATGAGGGGCACCCTGTCAGGGGTGACGTAGGAGGATTCGGTACCATAGACGAACCAGGCAGCGCCGGGGTATTCCCGGCCTTCGGCATCGGGGAAACCGAGGATGGCATCCAGGCCCGTTTCGATCGCCTGGAGATTTACCCGCCAGCGCCAACCCCGAGCCTCTTTCACCAAGTTCTGCAACAGGTACTGGCGCAGCGCGGGGTCCGGAAAGGTACGGGCCATATGGGCATCGGCCTGCCGGCGCGACTGGAGGTGGGTGAGGTCCAGCGACCGCATGGCGTCGAGGAGAGGGCCAAAATCATGATCGTAGGCCACCGGCGCCATGTCCACGGACATCAGCCGGTCCACCCGCCCGGGTTCATGGAGGGCCAGCCACATCGCCGCCTTGGCACCCATGCTATGGCCCACCAGGGCGGCGGACTCCAGCGCCAGATCGTCCATCAGTTCGAGAAGGTCGGCGGCCATCGCCGGATAGTCCATGCGAGCGTCGTGGGGCGAACGGCCGTGGTTGCGCAGGTCGGGCAGGATGAGGCGGTAATGTTCCGCCAGCTTCGGTGCGACGCCCATCCAGTTGGTGGAGGCGCCAAACAGGCCGTGGATCATGATCACGACCGGCTGCGAGGCCGCCCCCAGTTCCCTGTGGTAGAGCCGCATCGGAACGCGGCCTCCCGCTATTTCTTGCGCTTGCGCGGCGGCAACAGATCGGTGATGGTACCTTCGGCCATCTCCGCGGCAAAGCCGATGGTCTCGTTGAGGGTGGGATGGGGATGAATGGTGAGGCCGATGTCCTCCGCATCCGCCCCCATCTCCAGCGCCAGCACCGTCTCGCCGATCAGTTCGCCCGCATTGGGGCCGACGATACCGGCACCCAGTATGCGATGGGTCTCAGGATCGAACAGCAGCTTGGTCATGCCCTCGTCGCGACCGATGCCGAGTGCCCGGCCGCTCGCGGCCCAGGGAAAGACGCCCTTTTCGTAGTCGACGCCGCGCGCCTTGGCGTCGGTCTCGGTGAGGCCCATCCAGGCCACCTCGGGATCGGTATAGGCCACCGAGGGAATGGTGAGCGGGTCGAACAAGGCGGGCTCACCGGCGATCACCTCCGCCGCCACCTTGCCTTCGTGGGTCGCCTTGTGCGCCAGCATGGGATTGCCCACCACGTCGCCGATGGCGTAGATATTGGGCACATTGGTGCGCATGTGCTGATCCACGCGAATGAAGCCACGCTGATCCACCTGTACGCCCGCCTTCTCGGCGCCGATCTGGTGGCCATTGGGCGAGCGCCCCACCGCCACCAGCACTTTGTCGTAGAGCCCGGACTCGGGCGCATCCTTGCCCTCGAAGCTCACCTTGAGTCCGTTTTTCTGCGCCTTGACGCCGGTGACCTTGGTGCCCAGCAGGATGCGGTTGTATTTCTTGCCGATACGCCGTTGCAGAGGCCGCACCAGATCGGGATCGCAGCCTGGAATCAGCCCCTCCTGCAACTCCACCACATCGATTCTTGCCCCCAGGGCATGGTAGACGGTCGCCATCTCCAGGCCGATGATGCCACCACCGATCACCAGCATGCGCTTGGGCACATCCGCCAGCGCCAACGCGCCGGTGGAGTCGATCAGCCGGGGATCGTCGTAGGGGAAACCGGGGATCTTCACCGCGCTGGACCCGCAGGCGATGATGGCGTCGTCGAAGGCGATGGACGTGTGACCACCGCCGGGCCGCTCGACGGCGATGCGGTTGGGGCTTTCAAATTTCCCGACCCCCTGCACCACCTCCACCTTGCGCTGTTTCGCCAGCCCCGCGAGGCCGGTGGTGAGCTTGGTCACCACCCCATCCTTGAACCCGCGCAGGGTGTCGAGATCCACCTTCGGTTTGTCGAAGCGAATCCCCATGTGATCGCTCTCTGCCGCCTCCTCGATCACCGCCGCCGCGTGCAACAACGCCTTGGAAGGGATGCAACCCACATTGAGGCAGACCCCCCCGAGGTTCGCATAGCGCTCGATAAGCACCACCTTCTTGCCCAGATCGGCGGCGCGGAAGGCGGCGGTATAACCCCCTGGTCCGCCGCCCAGCACCACCACCTCGGCGTTCATGTCCGCGGTCCCCTTCACCGCCTCGGAAACCGGCGCCACGCTCGATTCCTTCGGCGCATCGGGCGACTCACCGGCCGCCAGCTCCAGGCTGAGGATGCGCCCACCCTGGGAGATCTTGTCACCCTCCTTGACGTAGACCTCTTTCACGATGCCGCTGTGGGGCGACGGGATCTCCATCGTCGCCTTATCACTCTCCAGGGTGATGATGGAGTCCTCCGCCTCCACCTGGTCACCGGGCTTCACCAGCACCTCGATGATGTCCACCTGGTCGAAGTCGCCAATGTCGGGCAGGGTCACCTCTACGATCTGTGCCATGGCTCAGGATCCTTGGTTGGGTTGTTCGGTCAATTCTACAGCAGCAGTCGGCGGATGTCGGACAACAGCCCCGCCAGGAAGGTGGTGAAGCGCACGCCATCGGCCCCATCGATCACCCGATGATCGTACGAGAGCGACAGCGGCAACATCAAGCGCGGCTGGAACGCCTCACCGTCCCATACCGGCTTCATGCTTGCGCGCGAGACGCCGAGGATGGCCACCTCGGGTGCATTGATAATGGGCGTGAACGCAGTGCCGCCGATGCCGCCCAGGCTGGAGATGGAGAAACATCCCCCCTGAAGGTCGGCGGGCGTCAACTTGCCGTCCCGCGCACGGGCGCTCATCTCGCCCAGTTCACGGGCCAGCTCGAATACCCCCTTTTTGTCCACGTCACGGATCACCGGCACCACCAGTCCATTGGGGGTATCCACCGCAACGCCGATATTGCAGTACTTTCGGTAAACGAGGTGTTCGCCATCGGCATCAAGGCTGGCATTGAAGATGGGCATCTCCGCCATCGCCGCCGCGCACGCCTTGAGCATGAAAGGGAACAGGGTGAGACGCACGCCCTGTTTGGCCGCGTCCTCCTTCTGCTCCTGCCGGAAGGCCTCCAGCTTGGTGATATCCGCCTCGTCGAACTGGGTGACATGGGGCACCGTGATCCAGCTGCGGTGCAGGTGGGCGCCGCTGATCTTCTTGATCCGCCCCAGAGGCTTGCGTTCCACCTCGCCGAACTTCGCGTAGTCCACGCGGGGCGGCTCCGGCAACATGCCCGCCCCCGCCGCCGGACGCTCCCCGGCCAGCGACTGCTTGACGAAGTTCTGCACATCGAATTTGGTGATGCGCCCTTTCGGCCCACTGCCTTTCACCCGGAGCAGATCGACGCCCAACTCCCGCGCGAAACGCCGCACCGCAGGGCTGGCGTGGGCCTTGCGTGGCGTTGCATCCTCCGGAAGGGTCGCCACCGGGGGCGGCGCCTCTGCCTTCTCGCCAGGGGGCCGTTCCGCCACAACGGAAGCCGGTGGTGCAGGAGGTGGCTCGGCCGCAGCAGGGGCCGGGGCCTGCACGCTCTCAACCTCTTCCGCCGCCGGCGCAGACATGGCGCTCCCCGTTTCAGAGGACTCGCTGGTCTCCGCCGGCGGCGTATCGTCCCCCTCTTCCGCATCCATCACCAGCAAAAGATCGCCTTCGCTGATCGTGTCCCCAATGGCAACTTTGAGTTCCTTGACCTCGCCCGCCCAAGGCGCAGGAATCTCCATGGTGGCCTTGTCACTCTCCAGAGTGAGGATGGATTGGTCCACCTCCACCCGGTCGCCGGGAGAGACCAGCACCTCGATGACCTCGACGCCTTCGAAATCGCCGATATCCGGCAGTCTGACTTCTTTCTCTGTTCCCACGCTCTATCCTCCAGCGGGCCTCAAACCGTCACCGGGTTCGGTTTGTCAGGATCGATCTTGTACGCGCGGATCGCCTTGCTCACCTCGGCAGACTCGATGACACCCTCGTCGGCCAGCGCCTTGAGCGCCGCGACCACCACGTAGTAGCGGTTCACCTCGAAGAACTTGCGCAACTGGCTGCGCATGTCGCTACGACCAAAGCCGTCAGTGCCTAAAGTGACATAGCGCTGAGCGATATAGGGACGGATCTGGTCAGCGTAGAGTCGCATATAGTCGGTGGCCGCGACCACGGGGCCGCTCTGTTTGGCGAGCATCTTCTCCACATGGCTCACGCGCGGCTTCTTGTCCGGGTGGAATTGGTTCCAGCGCGCGTTGTCCAGCGCCTCACGGCGCAGTTCGTTGAAACTGGTGACGCTCCAGACGTCCGCAGCAATACCGTAGTCCTTCTCCAACATCTCGCCGGCAGCGATCACCTCGCGCAGGATAGTGCCGGCGCCCAGCAACTGCACACGGTGTTTCTTGCGCCCCCCTTTCTTGTAGAGGTACATCCCCTTGCGGATGCCCTCCTCCACACCCTCGGGCATGGCGGGTTGGACGTAGTTCTCGTTCATCACCGTGATGTAGTAATAGATATTCTCCTGCGCTTCATACATGCGCCGCATGCCGTCCTGGACGATCACCGCCAACTCGTAGGCAAAGGCCGGGTCGTAGGCGACACAGTTGGGGATGGTGGAGGCAAGGATGTGGCTGTGGCCATCCTGGTGCTGCAAGCCCTCGCCCGCCAGCGTGGTGCGGCCAGCCGTGCCGCCGATGAGGAAACCGCGCGCCTGCATGTCACCCGCCGCCCAGGCAAGGTCACCCACACGCTGGAAGCCGAACATGGAGTAGTAGATATAGAAGGGGATCATACTCACCCCATGGTTGCTGTACGCGGTAGCCGCCGCAATCCACGAGGACATGGCGCCCGCCTCGTTGATGCCCTCCTGCAGGATCTGTCCCTTCTTGTCCTCGCGGTAGTACATCACCTGGTCAGCGTCCACCGGCTCGTAGAGCTGCCCCACGGAGGAGTAGATGCCAAGCTGCCGGAACATCCCTTCCATGCCGAAGGTGCGCGCCTCGTCGGGTACGATGGGCACCACGTACTTGCCGATATTTTTGTCGCGGATCAGCATGGTGAGCAACCGGACGAAGGCCATGGTGGTGGACATTTCACGCTCACCGCTGCCCTCCAGCAGGGCCTTGAATATCTCCAGTGCGGGCACCTTCATCGGCACCGTGCGCGTCCGGCGCACCGGCAGGTAGCCGCCCAATGCTTCACGCCGCTCACGCATGTACTTCATCTCGGGACTGTCTTCTGCGGGCTTGTAAAAAGGCGCATCGCCGATCTGGTCGTCCGGCACTGGAATATTGAAGCGGTCGCGAAAGGCGCGGAGCGCCTCTTCGCCCATTTTCTTTTGCGAATGGGTGATATTCTGCCCCTCGCCGGCCACGCCCATGCCATAGCCCTTCACCGTCTTGGCCAGGATCACCGTAGGCTGGCCCTGGTGTTTCACCGCCGCGGCGTAAGCCGCATAGACCTTGTGCGGATCGTGGCCACCGCGGTTGAGACGCCAGATGTCCTCGTCGGTCATGTTGGCCACCATCTCCTTCAGCTCGGGGTACTTGCCAAAAAAGTGCTCCCGGGTGTAGGCGCCACCCTTGGCCTTGTAGGCCTGATAGTCACCGTCCACCGCCTCTTCCATGCGCTTGACCAGCAACCCAGTTTTGTCGCGCGCCAACAGCGGGTCCCAGTAGCCACCCCAGATCACCTTGATGACGTTCCAGCCCGCCCCGCGGAACACCGCCTCCAGTTCCTGGATGATCTTGCCGTTACCGCGCACCGGTCCGTCGAGCCGCTGCAAATTGCAGTTAACCACGAAGATGAGATTGTCGAGGCGCTCCCGCCCGGCCAGTGACAGCGCACCCAGTGCCTCCGGCTCGTCCATCTCACCGTCACCACAGAAGGCCCACACCTTGCGATCAGAGGTATCGGCGATACCGCGGTCGTGCAGGTAGCGCATGAAGCGCGCCTGATAGATCGCCATGATCGGCCCCAGGCCCATGGATACAGTGGGAAACTGCCAGAAGTCCGGCATCAGCCAGGGGTGCGGATACGATGACAGCCCCTTGCCATCCACTTCCTGACGGAAGTTATAGAGCTGCTCTTCGGTGAGCCGGCCCTCGAGAAAGGCGCGTGCATAGACGCCAGGGGCAGAGTGTCCCTGAAAGAACACCAGATCACCGTCATGCTCATCGCTGGGCGCATGAAAGAAGTGATTGAACCCCACATCGAACAGGGTGGCCACCGATGCGAAACTGGAGATATGCCCACCCAGTTCGGTGGAAATGCGGTTGGCCTGCACCACCATCGCCATCGCATTCCAGCGGATGAAGGAGCGAATGCGCCGTTCCATGGCGCGATCACCAGGAAAACGCTCCTGCTGGGTGACCGGAATGGTGTTCACATAGGCCGTGTTGGCGCTATAGGGAAGATAAGCGCCGGACCGGCGCGCCTTGTCAATCAGTTTTTCCAGAAGGTAGTGCGCCCTCTCGACCCCTTCGTTCTCAAACACGGCCTGTAAGGCGTCCAGCCATTCCTGTGTCTCTTGCGGATCGATATCAGGTGTAGCCGTCATAGGAAATCTCTGCTTTTAATGTCAATTGGCGTACGGAAAGGGGGCCTCCGTTTGACCCTCGGCCAAGCCTCTGGACGACCCCCGCCGAGTCAACCGACAGACTGAATAAAACGCGGCAATATACAGGAAACCCGCGTTAAAATACATACTTGCCGGCTATCGGTACAACCACATTCCCATCTTTTTCGTTGCCCAGGAAACAAATCTGCCTCATCTGCGAGGGCGCAGATGCAAAAAGGCGCGAGCGGCAAGCGCCGCACGCGCCTTCGACCACAAGGATCTGATTTTCCTTAGATCTCTTTCTTCGCTGCAGGGCTACAGTCGCCTGCCGGCCGGTGCGCCGCCGGACGGGGACCGAAGGCAGCATGCCGTGGCTGCTGAATACGCTTGCGCATCTCCTCCCGCTGCGCCTTCATCTCTTCCAGCATCTTGGCGCGCTGCTCTTTAACGCGTTTCATCATCTCGTCCCGACGCGCCTTGAACTCCTTCATACGATCCTGAATACGGGGATCGGCCGCCATCCCCATCATGGGATCATTCATGAACGGATCCATGCCCATCATGGGGTCGTTGGCCAAAGGATCGGCCGCCAGGGGATCGGCAAATACCGGGGGCTGGAATGCCGCCGGCTGATAGGCAGGCGCCGGCACGGCCTGTTGCGCCAACTTGGCCTGCTCGGCCGCCACCTGCTCCGCATACTTGCGCTGTGCCTCGGCCGCCTGCTGATACGCCTTCATCTGCTGTTCCGCCAATGCCTTCTGTTGCTCGGCAATCGCTTTTTGCTGCTCGGCCGCCGCCTTTTGTTGTTCCTGGGTCAACGGGGCCACCGGGTAGCCACCATAGGGATAGCCATAACCGTAAGGCGCCGCCCAGTAAGGCGCATCATAGCCATAACCCCGGCCCCAGCCATTGCCGCTACCATGGGCACTCATGCTGAAATCGAAGCCGCCATCGCCAAACATGTCGCCAAACCCGTCGTTACCCCACGGGCCATCCCACCACGCACTTGCGGTCATGGACGCTGTAGCAAGCGCCACCGCAGCCGCCATCATCGAAATCTTTTTCATCTCTCACACCCTGATCAAATCTGTTTTTGCGTTGTTATGCTTCGCACTTCCCTGTGCTGATGTTCAAGTCCCTTCCAGCACTAGCGCTTTACTTGCTCTCTGCAGCCGGAGCCTGGGGCGCTGCCGGGGCCGCAGGCGCAGGCACGCCATAAGGATAGGCATACGGATAGCCACCCCAACCACCATACGGATAGCCATAAGGACCCCAGTAGTAGGGACGATAATAGTCATAGCCGCGGCCCCAACCGGAACCGGAACCGTGAGCCCCCATGCTCATGCTAAAATCGCCGGAACCCCAGCCGTCACCCAGCCAGTCGTTCCCCGAGTTCCAGGGCCCCCCACCCCAAGGACCTCCCCACCACGCACTGGCGGAAGCGGAAGCACCAATCAAAGCAGCTGCAGCAGCTATTTTTGCTATTTTCTTCATTGTTCAATCTCCTGTATGTAGAATGTTCTAAGCAGCAATTGAAAACTGTACAGCTCGTTTTCACTATTAATAATATAAGCAGTTACTTAATTATACAATTTGTATTTCAAAATTGTTAAATCCAACCTCATAGGATTTCCCTATAAAACCCCAAGCGTTGTTATGGTTATTACCCTCCCTCGTCCCGATGACTGGCACCTCCACCTCCGGGATGGCGACGCCCTCGCCTCCATAGTGCCCCATGTTGTCGAGCGTTTCGCACGAGCGATCGTGATGCCCAACCTCAATCCCCCGGTCACCGAGACCCGCCAGGCGATGGCCTACCGCCAGCGCATTCTGGAGGCGATGCCGACTGGCGCCGGCTTCGATCCGTTGATGACCCTTTACCTGACGGACAACACCCCGCCCGAAGAGATACGGCGTGCGCGAAAAAGTCGCATTGTGCAGGCGGTAAAGCTCTATCCTGCGGGAGCCACCACCCATTCCGATTCGGGGGTCACGGACCTGGAAAAAGTCTTTCCAGTGTTGGAAACCCTGCAAGATGAGGGCATGCCTTTGCTGGTGCACGCCGAGGTCACGGATAAGACGGTGGATATATTCGACCGGGAAGCGGCATTCATCGAACGTCATCTGCAGCGCATCGTTGCACGCTTCCCGAATCTCAAGGTGATATTCGAACACATCACGACGCATGAGGCGGTGGAGTTCGTGCTGGCCGAACGCAATGTGGCAGCCACCATCACTGCACATCACCTTCTCTATAACCGGAATGCCCTGCTCGCCGGGGGTATCCGCCCTCACTACTACTGTCTGCCCGTTTTGAAACGGGAGCGACACCGCGAGGCCCTGATCGAGGCCGCCATCAGCGGCAATCCAAAGTTTTTCCTGGGTACAGACAGCGCCCCTCATCCCGTCGAAGCAAAGGAGAGCGCCTGCGGTTGCGCGGGCTGCTATACCGCCCACGCCGCCATTGAACTCTACGCTGAAGTATTCGAGGAAGCCGGCGCCCTCGACCGGCTGGAGGCCTTCGCCAGCCATTTTGGCGCTGATTTCTACGGTCTACCACGCAATACAGGGAAAATCCGCCTACGCAGGGAACCATGGACGGTACCCGATTCGTACGCCTTTTCGGGTTCGCGGGTCGTGCCGCTTCGCGCAGGTGAAACCGTGCGTTGGCGGCTTCAGTGACCTAGCCCG
>Ga0256841_1002835_pt1 | contig 13425 bp, 11 predicted proteins | sample 356308metaG_FD_185971 | JGI IMG/M metagenome (GOLD analysis project Ga0256841, IMG submission 185971) | Hydrothermal vent microbial communities from Mid Atlantic Ridge, Atlantic Ocean - 356-308 | ecosystem: Environmental > Aquatic > Marine > Hydrothermal vents | place: Atlantic Ocean: Mid...
CGCGTTGCCTTTCCTGTCCTGCCCGGCGTCTTTCGTTGCGGCCGGGCGTGGCCCGGCGGCGACAGGACCTGGCCGCACCTGGCCGCGCGGGCGCGGCTGCGCGTGCGCGTGCGACTGCGGGGGGGGGATGGTTGGAGGGATGGTGGAGCCAGGGGGGCTCGAACCCCCGACCTCTTGCATGCCATGCAAGCGCTCTCCCAGCTGAGCTATGGCCCCGTTCTTGCGGCGACAGCCGCCGCGCCCGGTGTATCTATGGAAGGAGCCGGGGCAGATCAAGCGAAAAAACGCATCTCCCTTCCCGGCGCGCGCAGCTCAACTGTCGTCGTCGGGCGCGGCGACGTCGGCGATCTCTTCGAGCGGCACCGCGTCGTCTTCATCGTCATCCGGCAGGACGGTATCATCGATATCGTCCTCGATCACCTCGGCGTCTTCCAGCAGGGCGTCCGCATCGGCAACGACGTCATCGGCGGGCAGGTCTTCGGGTTTCTCGGCAATGGCAACGCGGGTGCGCGTGTTGGCGTCCAGTTCGACCGTCTCGCCGGTGTAGGGGCTGACGATCGGCTGTCTGTTCAGGTCGTAGAACCGCTTGCCGGTTGTCGGGCAGATACGTTTCGTGCCCCATTCTTCCTTGGGCATTTCATACCCCTTTCGTCGTGCGTCATTTCCAGAGATTGCCCGCCCTCTGCCACAACCGATTGCCCCTGTCAAAGCCTTTTGCCCGGGGCGGGGCGGATTTGGAGGATTGCGTGCATGACGGTTCAAATTGCCCGGATGCGGCGTTAGGAACGGGGCATGGGGCATTATGTTCTGGCGGGGGAGCCGCCGATTGAAATCAGGTTGAAACGCCATGCGCGGGCGCGTCGGCTCAGCCTGCGCGTGGCGCGCAGCGGCGGGGCGGTGACGCTGACCATGCCGCAACGGGCGCGCCGCGCCGCGGCCCTAGATTTCGTGCACCGAAAAGAGGGCTGGATCCGCGCGCAGCTTGCCGCCTGCCAGCCGGAGCGCCCGGTGGCCATCGGCGAGATGCTGCCGTTTCGCGGCACGCCCGTGCCGCTGGTCGCCGGCGCCGGGCGGGCGGTGCGTTTCGAGGACGGCTGCCTGCATGTGCCCGGGCCGCCCGACAGGATTGCGCCCCGCCTTGGCGGGTTCCTGAAAGCGGCGGCACGCGCGGAACTGGCGCCGGCATGTGACCGCCACGCGCTGGCGCTGGGGGTCGGCTTTGCCCGGCTCAGCCTGCGAGACACGCGCTCGCGCTGGGGCTCGTGCACCCAGGAGGGCCGGCTGATGTTTTCCTGGCGCCTGATCATGGCCCCGCCCGAGGTGCTGGATTACGTCGCCGCGCACGAGGTGGCGCATCTGCGCGAGATGAACCATTCGCGCGCGTTCTGGCGCCTGGTGGAAACCCTGTGCCCGGACTATCGCCGGCTACGGTCGTGGCTGAGGGAAAACGGTGCCGCCCTGCAAAGCTATCGTTTTCGCGATTGACCGGCATCTGCCTTTGTGATCACAATACCCCATGAACAGCCAGGTCAGGTCAGCCGACAGCCACCTTGCGGCGCATGAGCGGATATACCGAACGCTTCGCCAGCGCATCATGCATGGCGAACTGCCGCCGGGCCAGGCGCTGACCATTCGCGGGGTCGCGCAGCATTACGGCGTCTCCATGACCCCGGCGCGCGAGGCGGTGCGCCGGCTTGCCGCCGAAGGGGCGCTGTCTATGACCGCCTCGGGCCGGGTCAACACGCCGGAACTGGGCAATGAACGGATCGAGGAACTGGCGGCGCTGCGGGCCCTGCTGGAGCCGGAACTGGCGGCGCGTGCCCTGCCGCGGGCGCATATGGCGCTCAACGACCGGCTGCATGCGATCAACAGCGCCATGGCCGAGGTGATCGCAAAGGGGGATGCGGTGGGCTACATTCGCACCAACCTCGAATTTCACCGCACCCTCTATCTGCGGGCGCAGGCGCCGGCGATGCTGGCCATGGCCGAAACCGTCTGGCTGCAACTGGGCCCGACCATGCGCAACCTTTATGGCCGGCTGCAGCGCACCGGCGTGCCGCGGCATCACCGCGCGATCGTGGCGGCGCTGCGCGCGGGCGACGAACCGGGGCTGCGCCTTTCGGTGCGCGCGGATGTGACCCAGGGGCTCAGGATGCTGCTGGTCTAGCAACTGTGTCTTTCACGAGGCCTGTGGCACACCCGTGATCTGCGCGTTTTGCACAGGGCGTTCACGATGGTGACGAGCTTTCGTGCGACGGCGATGATAACGACCTTGTGGGGTTTTCCAGCGGTGCGGAGGCGACCCGCGAAGCGTTTGAGAACAGGCTTGTGGGGGCTGCAATGCGTGCGGCCTGAAACGTCACATGCCGCACCAGGCGTCTTGTGCCGCCGATGGCGCGTTTGCCGCGCACGGCACCGCTGTCATGCGCAATGGGCGCGAGCCCGGTGAGTGCTGCGGCTCAGGAACCATCGGTCCGATGACGCCCGAAGGGGGGCGGATCTGCCCCGCGAATGCCCTCCAGCCCCTTGAAATGGCGCTGCTGCTTGTTCGGGTCTGCGCCTGTTCGGCGAACAGAACCGTCAAACTGCGCGTGCCCGATCGCGCGTCCGATCAACGGGTCCTGACCCTGGCACCTGTCGCGCCGGATCGCGCCTGCCGTGCCGGGCGCGCGCCAGCGCCCGTCCATGTGCCCGCCCGTCCATGTGCCCGCCCGTCCATGTGCCCGCCCGGCCGTGCACCCGCCCGGCCATGCACCCGCCCCCGGTTGGGGCGAAGCGCCGACTCCGACCATCAGCGACAGGCGAAAGGTTTCAGCCCCGCCGCCATGGCGGCCGGATCAGGCGTGGATCGCGCCGTCGCCGCAGGCAAGCGCCGCTTCGCGCACCGCTTCCGACCAGGTCGGATGGGCATGGCAGGTCAGCGCCAGGTCCTCGGCCGAGGCGCCGAACTCCATCGCCACGCAGACCTCGTGGATCAGTTCGCCCGCCGCCGGGCCGATGATATGGGCGCCCAGGATGCGGTCGGTCCGGGCATCGGCAATGATCTTCACGAAGCCCTCGGCCTGGAACACCGCCTTGGCGCGGGCGTTGCCCATGTAGGGGAACTTGCCCACCTTGCAGGCGCGGCCCGCCTCCTTGAGCGCCGTTTCGGTTTCGCCGACGCTGGCGACCTCGGGCGTGGTGTAGATCACGCCGGGGATCACCGCGTAGTTCACATGGCCCTGCCGGCCGGCCAGCACCTCGGCCACGGCCATGCCTTCGTCCTCGGCCTTGTGGGCCAGCATCGGGCCGGCGATGGCGTCGCCGATGGCGTAGATGCCGGGGATGCTGGTGGCCCAGTGCGCGTCGGTGGCGATCTGGCCGCGCTCGGTCATGGTGACGCCAAGCGCATCGAGCCCGAGCCCGTCGGTAAACGGCCTGCGCCCGGTGGCGACCAGCACGACATCCGCATCCAGCACCGTTTGCGAACCGTCCTTTTTCAGCTGGCAGGTGACCCTGGCCCTGGTCCTGGTGCTGGTCACGCCTTGCACCGCGGCGCCGAGGATGAACTGAAGCCCCTGTTTCTTCAGGATTCTCTGCAGGGTCTTCTGCACGTCCCCGTCCATTCCCGGGGCGATGGTGTCGAGGTATTCGACCACCGTCACCTCGGCCCCGAGCCGCGCATAGACCGAGCCCATCTCCAGCCCGATCACGCCGGCGCCGATCACCACCATCTTGCGCGGCGGTTTCGCCAGCGACAGCGCGCCGGTGGAGGAGACCACCCGTTTTTCGTCGATTTCAACGCCGGGGATCGACGTGCTTTCAGACCCGGTGGCGATGACGATGTTCTTCGCTTCGTGCACCTCGTCGCCCACCTTGACCCGGCCCGGCGCCGGGATCGCGCCCCAGCCCTTCAGCCAGTCGATCTTGTTCTTCTTGAACAGGAACTCGATGCCCTTGGTGTTCTGGCCGACGACATCGTCCTTGTAGGCCTGCATCTGCGGCCAGTCGACCGAGGGGGACTTGCCCTTCAGCCCCATCCTGGCAAAGTCGTGTTCGGCCTCGTGCAGGGCGTGGGTGGCGTGCAGCAGCGCCTTGGAGGGGATGCAGCCGACGTTCAGGCAGGTGCCGCCAAGGGTTTCGCGCCCCTCGACCACGGCGGTTTTCAGGCCCAGCTGGGCGCAGCGGATGGCGCAGACATAGCCGCCCGGGCCGGCGCCGATGATGATCACGTCGTAACTTGCCATATCTGAGGAGCCTTTCTTGCGTGGAATACTCCGGTTCACAGACCGAGAAAATACAGCGTAATCGTGGCCGCGAACCCGGCCAGCCAGGCGAGTGTGCGCAGGCCGGTGATGCCGAAGGCATAGGCCGGCAGGTAGATGACACGCGCAAGCAGAAACACCTGCGCCGCATGCAGGGTCGCGGGGCTGAAACCGTCCCGGGCGGCGAGGATCAGGATTGCCGGGGCAAACAGCGCCATGGCAATGGCCGAGTTGTTGACCGCGCGTCCGATGCGTCCGGTGATGCCGGTTGTCGGGCGCTGTTCGTCGCGCGACGACAACAGGTAGTCCATGCCCAGCTGGCCAAGCGCGCCCGTGGTCTGCAACAGGATGGAAAGCGCGACGAGAAGCCCGTAGAGCGCCAGAATGGAAAGTTCGTTGTCAAGCATCGCGACTGTCGCCTTTCGTGGAGGTTTCGGGGGTGATCATCACAGGTCCATGAGCAGTCGGCGCGGATCTTCGATCGCTTCCTTGACGCGCACAAGGAAGGTTACCGCGCCCTTGCCATCGACAATGCGGTGATCGTAGCTGAGCGCAAGATACATCATCGGGCGGATCACCACCTCGCCGTTGATCGCGACCGGGCGCTCCTGGATCTTGTGCATCCCCAGAATGCCCGACTGCGGCGGGTTCAGGATGGGCGAGGACATGAGCGAACCGTAGACGCCGCCGTTGGAGATGGTGAAGGTGCCGCCCTGAAGCTCGGCCATCGAAAGCTTGCCGTCGCGCGCGCGCGCGCCCATTTCGGCGACCGCCTTTTCGATCCCGGCAAAGGACATGGCATCGGCATTGCGGATCACCGGCACCACCAGCCCCGTCGGCGTGCCCACGGCGATGCCCAGATGCACGAAGTTCTTGTAGACCACGTCGGTCCCGTCGATCTCGGCATTGACATCGGGCACTTCGCGCAGCGCGTGGATGCAGGCCTTGGCGAAAAACGACATGAAGCCCAGCTTGACCCCGTGCTTCTTCTGGAACAGGTCCTTGTATTCGCGGCGCAGATCCATCACCGCGGACATGTCCACCTCGTTATAGGTGGTGAGCATGGCGGCGGTGTTCTGCGCTTCTTTCAGGCGGCGCGCGATGGTCTGGCGCAGGCGCGTCATCCTGACCCGTTCCTCGCGCGAGGCATCCTCGGCGCTGACCGGGGCACGGGGCGCCCCGGCGCCCGGCGCTGGCGCGGCGGGCGGCGTCGGGGCAGCGGACACCGTTTCAAGCGCGCGCGCCACGTCCTCTTTCATCACCCGGCCGTCGCGTCCGGTGCCGGTCACCTGGTCCGGGCTCAGGCCGGCCTCGGCCATCGCCTTTTTCGCCGAGGGGGCGTCCTCGACATCCTTGCCCGGGGCGGTGGCAGCGGCGGTAGCAGCGACGGGGGCGGCATCGGTGGCGGCGGCCGAAGAGGGGGGGGCGGTGTCGGCCGCCACCGGTTCCGGCGTCTGCGGCGCGGCGGTTGCGGTGGCGCCTTCCTCGATCGTGGCCAGCAGGGCATCGACACCGACGGTTTCGCCTTCGGCGACAACGATCTGCCCCAGGACGCCCGCGACCGGGGCCGGCACTTCGACCGTCACCTTGTCGGTTTCCAGTTCGCACAGCATTTCATCGACAGCGACCGGTTCGCCCGGTTTCTTGAACCATGTGGCGACGGTGGCCTCGGTTACGCTTTCACCCAGAGTGGGAACGCGGACTTCTGTGGACATGTTGCTTATCCTTCGATGGTAAGAGCGGTATCGACCAGCGTTTCCTGCTGCGCCTTGTGTGTCTTGCCAAGGCCGGTGGCCGGCGATGCAGAGGCCGGGCGGCCGACATAGCGCGGCCGCGTGTGCCGGGCGTCAATGCGCCCGAGGACCCATTCGATGTTGGGTTCGATGAAGCTCCAGGCGCCCTGGTTCTTGGGTTCTTCCTGGCACCAGACCATTTCGGCCTGCTTGAAGCGCGACAGTTCCTTGACCATCGACAGCGCCGGAAACGGGTAGAACTGTTCGATGCGCAGCAGGTAGATATCCTCGATGCCCCGCGCATCGCGTTCGGCCAGCAGATCGTAGTAGACCTTGCCCGAACACATCACCACGCGGCGGATCCTTTCGTCGCTCAGCAGGGCGGTTTCGCTGTGGCCCTTCTGGGCGTCGTCCCACAGTACGCGGTGAAAGCTGGAGCCGATGACGAAGTCCTCCGCCGCAGAGACGGCCAGCTTGTGGCGCAGCAGCGATTTCGGGGCCATCAGGATCAGCGGCTTTCGATACGAGCGGTGAATCTGCCGGCGCAGGATGTGGAAATAGTTGGCCGGCGTGGTGCAATTGGCGACGATCCAGTTGTCTTCGGCGCTCATCTGCAGGAAGCGTTCCAGCCGGGCCGAACTGTGTTCCGGGCCCTGCCCCTCGAAGCCGTGGGGCAGCAGGCAGACAAGGCCCGACATGCGCAGCCACTTGCGTTCGCCCGACGAAATGAACTGATCGAACATGATCTGCGCGCCATTGGCGAAATCGCCGAACTGCGCTTCCCAGAGCACCAGCGCGTTGGGTTCGGCCAGGCTGTAGCCGTATTCGAAGCCCAGAACCGCGTATTCCGACAGCATCGAATCGATGACCTCGTAATGGGCCTGCCCCGCGCGGATGTGGTTCAGCGGATAATAGCGTTCTTCGGTTTCCTGGTTCACGATCCCGGAATGGCGGTGGCTGAAGGTGCCGCGCGTGCTGTCCTGCCCGGCCAGGCGCACGCCATAGCCTTCGGCAAGAAGCGAGCCGAAGGCCAGCGCCTCGGCCGTGGCCCAGTCGAAGCCCTGACCGGAGTCGAACATCTCCGCCTTGGTCTTCAGCAGCCGGGCGACGGTCCGGTGCACCGGATAGCCTTCGGGCAGCGTGGTCAGCGCCTGGCCGATTTCGGCCATGGTATCGGGCCGGATGGCGGTTTCGCCGCGCTGGTATTCCTCGCCGTGTTTGTCGAGATGCGACCAGCGCCCGTCCAGCCAGTCGGCCTTGTTGGGCTTGTAGTCCTTGCCGATCTCGAACTCGTCGTTCAGATGCGCCTGGAAGGCGGCCTTCATGTCCTCGATCTCGCCCTCGGGGATCAGCCCGTCCTTGACCAGGCGCTCGGTGTAGAGCTGCAGCGTGGTTTTCTGCTTCTTGATCCGCTTGTACATCAGCGGGTTGGTGAACATCGGTTCGTCGCCTTCGTTATGGCCGAAGCGGCGGTAGCAGAAGATGTCGATCACCACGTCCTTGTGGAATTTCTGGCGGAACTCGGTGGCCACCTTGGCGGCGTGCACCACCGCTTCCGGGTCGTCGCCGTTCACATGGAAGATCGGCGCCTCGACCATCAGCGCGATGTCGGTGGGATAGGGCGACGAGCGGCTGAAATGCGGCGCCGTGGTAAAGCCGATCTGGTTGTTCACCACGATGTGCACGGTGCCGCCGGTGCGGTGGCCGGTCAGCCCGGACAGGCCGAAACATTCGGCAACGATGCCCTGCCCGGCGAAGGCGGCATCGCCGTGCAGCAGCACCGGCAGAACGGCGCTGCGCTCGGCGTCGTTCAACTGCCCCTGCTTGGCGCGCGCCTTGCCCAGAACCACCGGGTTGACGGCCTCGAGGTGGCTGGGGTTGGCGGTGAGGCTGAGGTGCACCCTGTTGCCGTCGAATTCGCGGTCGGAACTGGCGCCCAGGTGGTATTTCACATCGCCCGATCCGTCCACGTCGTCGGGCTTGAAGCTGCCGCCCTGAAACTCGTTGAAAATGGCGCGGTAGGGCTTGCCCATGACGTTGGCCAGAACCGAAAGGCGGCCGCGGTGCGGCATGCCGATGACGATTTCCTTGACCCCCAGCGCGCCGCCGCGCTTGATGATCTGTTCCATCGCCGGGATCAGGCTTTCGCCGCCGTCAAGCCCGAAGCGCTTGGTGCCCATGTACTTGACGTGCAGGAATTTTTCGAAGCCCTCGGCCTCGACCAGCTTGTTCAGGATCGCCTTGCGGCCCTCGCGGGTGAACTGGATTTCCTTGCCGTAGCCTTCGATCCGCTCCTTGAGCCAGGCCGATTGTTCCGGGTCGGAAATATGCATGTACTGCAGCGCGAAGGTGCCGCAGTAGGTGCGACGCACGATGTCGATGATCTGGCGCATCGTCGCGATTTCAAGGCCCAGCACGTTGTCGATGAAGATCGGCCGGTCCATGTCGGCCTCGCTGAACCCGTAGGAGGCCGGGTCCAGTTCGGGGTGATGGGCCACGTCGCGCATGCGCAGCGGGTCCAGATCGGCCGCCAGGTGGCCGCGAATCCGGTAGGCGCGAATGATCATCAGCGCGCGGATGCTGTCCAGAACCGCCTGGCGCACCATCTCGTCGGTCAGCTTGCCGCCCTTTTCCTCGGCCCTGGCGCGGATCTTTTCCGCCGCTTTTGCGGGCTCCTGCGGCCATTGCCCGTCAAGCGCGGCGGTCAGTTCGTCGTCGGGTGCCGGCGGCCAGTCGGTGCGGGCCCAGCTGGGGCCGCTGGCCTCGGCGCGGGCGTCGGCGGGGCTGTCGCCGAGCTGCCGGAAGAACTCCTGCCACATCTCGTCCACCGCCGAAGGATCGTTGGCGTAACGCGCATAAAGCTGTTCGATGTAGGCGGCATTGTGCCCCTGCAGAAAGGACGAGGCGCGGAACTGATCGTTGGGACTCTGTTCGGTCATCGTGTCACCTCCGAGGTGTTGGGCGTGCGGGTTGGCCGGGGGCGCGGGGCTGTGGGCAGTCGGGGGTCATGGTGGCATCGTCTCTTTCAGAACATGAAGACCGGTCGACCGGTGCGTTCCACCAGCTGGCGCCACAAACGGCGCCCCCACAGCGAGCGCCCGCGCAGGCGGCGGCGTTCGTTGCCGGCCGGGCGGCGGCCGGTGGGCATGTAGAGGGCGAAGGCGCGTCCGGCGGCATCGGGCGCATAGCCGAAACGTTCGAAATCCGCGGCGTAGTGCTCGGCGATGGCGCCAAGTGCATCCTGCGGCAGCGGTTCGGTCCGGTAACCGGCGCCCCGGGCCGGGCGCGAGGCATTGACATGGCTGATGTCCAGGCCCGGCGCGGTCGAGCCCGTGACCTGATCCAGCCATTCAACCAGCGTGTCAAGCCCGTCCTCAAGCCGGAAAACGCGCGCCCCTTCGGGCACGAAATCGACCTGCGGGCGCAGGTGGTTGTCGTAGTAATAAGGGTATATCCGCGACAGCGCGCGGTATTCGTCGAACCATTCGGCAAAGCTCATGCCCACCGGGATCTGCCGCCAGACCGTGGACTGGAAATTGAAGGCGGACACCAGGCGCGCGATCGGGTGGCGCACCACTGCGAATATCGAGGCGAACCAGTCGATGGAAAACAGAACCTCGAGATCCTTCACCGCAACGTGCTGGGGGGTGGTGCGCAGCCAGGTGCTGCGGCGGTCGCGGTCGTGGTGGCCGTCATCGATCATCGAAAGCACCCCGAAACGTCGGCGCAGGTAGTCTTCGACAGACCGGCCCCCGGCCTTGGGCACATGCGCGAAATAGTGCAACGCGCCGTCATGTTGATAGATGGGCACCCTGCACCCCCCCTATCCGATCGCCTTCAGCACCGCCTCGCCCAGCCCGGCGGGGCTGTCGGCCACGACGATGCCGGCGGCCTTCATGGCCTCGATCTTGTCCTCGGCGCCGCCCTTTCCGCCCGAGACGATCGCCCCCGCATGCCCCATGCGCCGGCCCGGGGGCGCGGTGCGCCCGGCGATGAAACCGGCGACCGGCTTCTTGCGGCCCTTCCTGGCCTCGTCGATCAGGAACTGCGCCGCGTCTTCCTCGGCCGAGCCGCCGATTTCGCCGATCATGATGATGCTGGCGGTTTCCTCGTCGGCCAGGAACATTTCCAGGATGTCGATATGTTCGCATCCCTTGATCGGATCGCCGCCAATGCCCACGGCCGAGGACTGCCCGAGCCCGGCGTCGGTGGTCTGTTTTACCGCCTCGTAGGTCAGCGTGCCCGAGCGCGACAGCACCCCGCAGCTTCCGCGCCTGAAGATGTTGCCGGGCATGATCCCGATCTTGCAGGCGTCGGGCGTGATCACGCCGGGGCAGTTCGGCCCGATCAGCGTGCTGGCCGAGCCTTCGAGCGCGCGTTTCACCCGCATCATGTCGAGCACCGGGATGCCTTCGGTGATGGCCACGATCAGCGGCACTTCGGCGTCGATGGCCTCAAGGATCGAATCGGCGGCAAAGGGGGGCGGCACGTAGATCACCGTCGCATCGGCGCCGGTCCTGTCCACCGCCTCGTGCACCGAGTTGAACACCGGCAGGCCCAGGTGCTCCTGCCCGCCCTTGCCCGGGGTCACGCCGCCGACCATCCTGGTGCCGTAGGCGATCGCCTGTTCCGAGTGAAAGGTGCCCTGGCTGCCGGTGAAACCCTGGCAGATGACGCGGGTGTTTTCGTCTACGAGAATGGCCATTTTCCTACCCTTTCACCGCTTTCACGATCTTCTCGGCGGCGTCCGCCAGATCGTCGGCCGCGATCACGTTCAGCCCGGAATCGTTGATGATCTGCTTGCCCTTTTCGACATTCGTGCCTTCGAGGCGCACCACCAGCGGCACCTTCAGCCCGACCTCCTTCACGGCTTCCACCACCCCTTCGGCGATCACGTCGCAGCGCATGATGCCGCCGAAGATGTTGACCAGGATGCCTTTGACATGCGGGTCCGAGGTGATGATCTTGAACGCCTCGGTCACCTTTTCGCGCGTCGCGCCGCCGCCCACGTCAAGGAAGTTCGCCGGAGACGAGCCGTAAAGCTTGATGATGTCCATGGTCGCCATTGCCAGCCCGGCACCGTTGACCATGCAGCCGATCTCGCCGTCGAGAGCGATGTAGTTCAGGTCGAATTTCGAGGCTTCCAGTTCCTTGGGGTCTTCCTCGGTCTCGTCGCGCAGCGCGGCGATGTCGGGGTGGCGCCAGATGGCGTTGCCGTCGAAGCCCATCTTGGCGTCGAGGCAGCGCAGTTCGCCCTCTTCGGTCAGGATCAGCGGGTTGATTTCCAGCATCTCGCAATCCTTGTCGTTGAACAGGCGGTAAAGCGTGCCCATCAGGGCAACGCACTGCTTGACCTGCCGCCCCTCCAGCCCCAGGGAAAAGGCGATGCGCCGGCCGTGAAAGCCCTGGTATCCGGTGGCCGGATCGACGCTGAACGACAGGATCTTCTCCGGCGCCGTGGCGGCGACTTCCTCGATGTCCATGCCGCCCTCGGTCGAACAGACGAAGGAAATGCGGCTGGTCTGCCGGTCCACAAGAAGCGCGAGGTAGAATTCCCGGGCGATGTTCGCCCCGTCCTCGATATAGACCCGGTTGACCTGCTTGCCGGAAGGGCCGGTCTGTTTGGTGACAAGGGTGCGCCCCAGCATGCGGGCCGCTTCCTCGGCCGCTTCCTCGACCGAGCGGGTGACGCGCACGCCGCCCTTTTCGCCGGCGTCGGCCTCCTTGAAATGCCCCTTGCCGCGGCCGCCGGCGTGGATCTGGGCCTTGACCACCCAGACCGGACCATCCAGTTGCCCGGCCGCGGTCTTGGCCTCTTCCGCGCGCAGGACGACGCGGCCATCAGACACCGGTGCGCCGTAGTCGCGCAGCAGCGCCTTCGCCTGATACTCGTGGATGTTCATGGAGTCGCTTTCGTGCTTGTGGCGTTCGCTGATCTACTTGCACACAGCAAAACCATGAAGAAACGGTTTTTGGCTCTGAAATGGTAAAGAAATCATGATCGGCGCCTTTTGTGATCACACGCTTCATTGCCGTGATCACAAAAGGCGGAAGGCCGGCGGGAAAGGCTGCGGCCGCCGGCGCGGCCGCGGTTTCGGGTCTGGCGCGGCTCAGCCCAGATTCGGGTCGATTCCCCTGCAGGCTTCGACCAGCCCCTTGACCGCCTCCACGGACTTGTCGAACATGGCCTGTTCTTCCCGGTCAAGGCGGATGTCCACCACCTTTTCAATGCCCCCGGCGCCGATGATCGTGGGCACCCCGACATAGATGCCCTCAAGCCCGAGCGCGCCCTCCACCCAGGCGGCGCAGGGCAGGACGCGCTTCTGGTCCTTCAGGTAGGCTTCCGCCATTTCGATGGCCGATGTGGCCGGGGCGTAGAAGGCCGAGCCGGTCTTGAGCAGCCCCACGATCTCGGCACCGCCGTCGCGGGTGCGCTGGATGATCGCATCCAGCCTGTCCTGCGTGGTCCAGCCCATCTCCACCAGGTCGGGCAGCGGGATGCCGCCGACCGCCGAGTAGCGCGGCAGCGGCACCATCGTGTCGCCATGCCCGCCCAGCACGAAGGCAGTGACATCGCGCATCGACACGCCGAATTCCAGGCTCAGGAAATGCCGGAACCGCCCCGAGTCCAGCACCCCGGCCATGCCACAGACCTTTTCATGCGGCAGGCCGGAATATTCGCGCAGCGCCCAGACCATCGCATCCAGCGGATTGGTGATGCAGATCACGAAGGCGTCGGGCGCATGCGCCTTGATGCCTTCGCCCACCGCCTTCATGACCTTCAGGTTGATGCCCAGCAGGTCGTCGCGGCTCATCCCCGGCTTGCGCGGCACGCCGGCGGTGACGATGCACACATCGGCCCCGGCGATGTCGGCGTAGTCGTTGGTGCCCTTGAGTGCCGCATCGAACCCGCCGGCCGGCCCGGCCTCGGCAAGGTCAAGCGCCTTGCCCTGCGGGATGCCCTCGGCGATGTCGAACAGGACGACATCGCCCAGTTCCCGGGTCACCGCAAGATGGGCAAGCGTGCCGCCGATCTGGCCGGCACCGATAAGAGCTATTCTGGGTCTGGACATGGTTTCGGTCTCCGTCCTCATGGGTTGTCGCGCGCGCGGTCCTGGTCGTGGTCCTGCGGGTTGCCTAGCCATTTGGCGCCGATTGCGCAAGGGTGCCGCGATGCAGAAAGCCCGGGCCGCGCGGCCCCGCGCCTTGCCCGAGAGCGGGCCGGGCGGATTGCCCGCGCGGGTTGGCGTGCGTGCCGGCCAGCGGCGCAAAGTCACCCCGAAACCGCAGGCGAGGGGAGGTGGGACGGGAGGGGCGCGGCAGGGGCGGGGTGCGAAACCGGGGGCGGGGTGCGAAACCCCGCGCCTCAGGCGTCCGGGTCCTTGGTGCCGGGCGCGGGCAGGGCCGTCTGGAAGGCCGTGCCGGCGGCGATGATGCAGCTGATGCCG
>Ga0256841_1002836_pt1 | contig 13422 bp, 17 predicted proteins | sample 356308metaG_FD_185971 | JGI IMG/M metagenome (GOLD analysis project Ga0256841, IMG submission 185971) | Hydrothermal vent microbial communities from Mid Atlantic Ridge, Atlantic Ocean - 356-308 | ecosystem: Environmental > Aquatic > Marine > Hydrothermal vents | place: Atlantic Ocean: Mid...
TAAGGATCCGTGCTGAGGAGAGGTCTCCGCCATAGGCAAGCAGCCCTTCATCCGATGCAAAACGCGGATTGGGAAAAGTGAAAGCATAGGGACTCAACGGAGGAATGAGGTAATGATCCTCTTCGAACATCGATCCCATCTACGCTCCAAAATCAAATGTCAGTTTTTCATTTTTGAGCCCGACCTTGACGGTGCCGCCTTTTTTCAGTGTGCCAAACAGGATCTCATCGGTTAAAGCTTCCTTGACCTTCTCGTCGATCACACGTGCAATATGCCGTGCGCCGTAACGCTCGTCATATCCTTCGTTGGCAAGATATTCTTTGGCTTTTTTGCCTACCTTCACTTTCACCTTTTTGGGTTTCAGCAAAAGGTTGAGTTTCTCGAGTTCCACATCTACGATCGAGACCAGTGTATCCAGATCAAGGGTATTGAACTCTACTACGGCACTGAGACGGTTCATGAATTCAGGTGCAAAGAACGCTTTGAGCGCTTTGTCCGTTTTCATCGAATTGTCTTTGTTGAATCCCATGACATTGGCCTCTTTGGTCCCGATGTTGGAAGTCATGATCAGTATGACATTCTTGAAGTCGCTCACCACCCCGTTGTTGTCCGTCAGTTTCGCCCCGTCCATCACTTGCAGCAGAATATTCATGATATCCGGATGCGCTTTTTCTATCTCATCCAGCAGCAGTACGGTATGGGGATGCTTTTTGATCATTTCCGTCAGCAGACCGCCCTGTTCATATCCGACATACCCCGGAGGTGCACCGACCAGGCGGCTGATAGTATGGGCTTCCATATATTCACTCATGTCTATCCGCTCGAAATGGACATGCAGCGTCTGTGCCAACTGTGTCGCCAGAGCGGTCTTTCCCACCCCTGTCGGGCCGACGAACAGGAACGAACCGATCGGCCTGTCAGGCGCATTCAGACCGGCATACGAACGTTTGATCGCCGTAGCCAGTTCCCCGATGGCTTCATCCTGCCCGATGATATGCGCAGCCAGGTCTTTTTCAAGTGTCTTGAGTTTCTTCGTATCGTCCGTACCGATGACCGTAGAGGGCAGTTTCATCATCTTCGCCACACTCTCTTCGATATCTTTGGGTTTGACCCGTACACCCTCTTCGCCTCTGAGCATGAAATGCGCACCCACCTCATCGATGATATCCATCGCTTTGTCCGGCAGGAACCTGTCATGCAGATATTTCACAGAGAGGTCTATAGCCGACTGGAGTGCCGCATCACTGAATTCGATATTGTGGTATGCCTCATATTTGTGCTGTATCCCTTTCAAAATAGTGAACGTGTCTTCTACACTCGGTTCTTCGACGTCTATTTTGGCAAAACGGCGGCTGAGTGCTTTGTCCTTGTCAAAGAAGTTCCGGTACTCCTGATAGGTCGTCGCACCGATACACTTCAGGTCACCCCTTGCCAAAGCCGGCTTGAGCAGGTTGGAAGCATCCATACTCCCTCCGCTTGTGGCACCGGCACCGACCATCGTATGGATCTCATCAATGAAAAGAATGGCATCATCCATCCGGCTCAATTCCTGGATGATCCCCTTGAGACGTTTCTCAAAATCCCCGCGGTATTTGGTCCCGGCGATAAGCGCACCCATATCCAGGGCATACACTTTTGCATTTTTGAGAATGTCGGGCACTTCGCCTTCGGAGATCTTCAGTGCCAACCCTTCGGCGATCGCCGTTTTTCCTACTCCCGGTTCGCCTACCAGCAGGGGATTGTTCTTTTTACGGCGGCACAGCGTCTGCATCACCCGTTCTATCTCATCGACACGGCCGACCACCGGATCGATCTTGCCTGTTTTTGCCAGGGCTACCAGTTCCATCGTGAACTGTTCGAGTACCGTCTCTTCTTTGGCAGGTCCTTCGGTTTCGGTCTGGGGACCGCCCTCTCTGCTGTGCGAGATCACTTCAAGAATATCCACACGCGCTATCCCCTCTTTTCGCATCAGGTAAACGGCATACGAGTGCTCCTGCATGAAGATCGCCGCCAGCATATCGCCTATGCTCGCTTCTGTTCTTCCTGCCGCATGGATATGGGTCATCATATCGTTGATCGCCCGGGAAAGTGCGACCGTCTCAAAGGGTTCCACCGCTTCTTTGAGCGCAGGGATGGTCTTGTGTATATGCTCGACGATCCCCTCTTCGAGTATTTCCAGATTGGCACCAAGCGTCGTAAAGATCTCTATTCCCTCTTCACTTCTGACAACAGAGAGGAAAACATGTTCTACGGTCAGATACTCATGTCTGTTCTCTTTGGCATATTTCACTGCATTCTTAAATACATCATTCAGCGCTATACTTATCATAATTCTTATGTTCCTTATGCATCTTCTTCTATCGTGGCCAGCAGCGGGAATTCATTTTTCTTCGCAAGCTGCTTGACCTGTTCGGCTTTGGTCTGTGCGATCTCGAAAGTGTAGACACCGCAGACCGCCTTTCCTTTTTCATGGATCTGCAGCATGATCTGCACCGCCTGCTCCTGCGTCTTATGGAAGATGGAAGTCAAAATCTCCACTACGAAATCCATACTTGTATAATCATCATTGTGCAGCAGTACCTTGTACATCTGCGGTTCCCACAGTTCCAGTGCTACGTCCGGTTCAACTTCAAACTTTGGCATATTGTGTTACTATTCCTTATAAACTGTATTTAGAGGTGCCCTATATTGTACCATGTAATATTATACATAAAAACAGGAGAATTGCAAGTGCAGCCACTTTTTATCACAGCGACCGGCACCCATGTGGGGAAAACCCATACCACACTCAAACTCATAGAAGCACTTTCGGCACGGGGGTACAAAGTCGGTGTCTATAAACCTGTAGAAACAGGGGTCACAGACAAAGCTCCCGATGCAACCCTGCTGCTTGAAGCCTGCCAACAGGTCAATGATGATTTCACATCGTTCACTGCAGCAGATATCACAGCCTACACTTTCCCTCTGCCCGCTGCACCCTTTTGTGCGGATAAGGATCACGTCATTGACCCAAAACTGCTCATAGAAAAAGCGGAGGTCCTCTCAAAATTCTGTGATATTCTGCTGATCGAAGGTGCCGGCGGGCTGATGGTCCCCCTCACCAAAGAGTACATGATGGTCAACCTCATCAAAGACCTCAAGGCAAAAACCCTTTTGGTCACCCCAAGCCGACTGGGCTGCATCAACGACACCCTCCTTTCCATCATGGCGCTCAAAACCTTTGACATTGACTTTGACTGGTGTGTGAACCTCCATGAAGACAAGGACGATTTTGGAAAAGTGACAAAACCCTATTATGATGCCGTATTTCCTGAGTGGTGGAGTATCGATAAAGGCTTGGAACCGTTCGCTGCTTCACTCTCATTTTTTACCAATCATCCGATATAATCCATGAAACCCAAATTATACAGTAGAATCACCCAACAAGGATCCTCATGCAACATCTCGTCGATACCGCTGACCTTTCCGATGCACAGATAGCACAACTGCTTCATGACACCCGTACCTTCAAAGCACAGCGTCCTTCACAGCTGCTCAGGGACAGACTGCTTATCACGCTGTTCTTTGAAGCCTCCACACGGACACGCAGCTCCTTTGAAGTGGCAGCCAAACGTCTCGGTGCCGCCGTAGTCCATCTCGACCCTTCCCGTTCCTCTGCCAAAAAAGGGGAATCCCTCGAAGACACCTTCGCCAATCTGTGCGCCATGGATCCCGATGGCGTCATTATCCGCCATGAAGAGAACGATGCACCGCGGCAGCTTGCCGATATGCAGATGACATCGGTCATCAATGCCGGTGCGGGGAATTATGCACATCCGACGCAGGCCCTGCTCGACCTTTTTACGATGATGGAACATTTTGAAGGTGATGTTGAAGGAAAGACCATTGCCATCGTCGGCGATATCGTCTCTTCCCGTGTCGCTTCTTCGGGTATCCGTCTTTTGCAGCGCATGGGCATGAACGTCCTGCTTGTCGCCCCTGCCCCTTTTATGCCCCAAAGTGACCTGCCACAGTATGCACACCTTGACGACATTCTTGACAAAGCCGATGTCATTATGAGCCTGCGCGCACAGCTTGAACGCCATGCTTCTCCTATTTTTGACGATTATGCCGAGTATGCCAGGCATTACTGTATCACCAAAGAGCTGTTGGGAGACCGCGACATCCTCATCCTCCACCCCGGCCCGGTCATGCGAAACATAGACATAAGCGATGAAATGCTCGAAGACCCGCGCTGCAAGGTCCTCACCCAGGTGAAGAACGGGGTCTACATGCGTATGGCCATCCTGAAGCTGCTCCTGCTGGATTCATAATGGTGCCGGTAACGTGTAGGGTGGGTTTACCCACCATTGGTCCCAATATAAAATTTTTTTTGATGGTGGGTAAACCCACCCTACGCAAGCTGTTTTCTTAAATGTGGTTCGATCAAAAAAGCGGTTTTGCGCGTATCAATACCCTGGGCAGCTCCCGTACCCCCTTCCTCTTCATCATTTCCTATGACAAAAGCAGGATCTTTGCCCAGCCCCTTGGATCTTTGGATGATGACATTTTTTACAAACTGGGGGATTGGCGCAACTATCCTGTCACAAAAAGGGAAAAACCTTTCGCTTTTTCAAAATCTCCCATAGACTTCAGCCTCTACAAAAAGGCTATGGACCAAATACTCGAAGAGATCCGCTCAGGCAATACCTATCTCTTGAACCTCAGCTTTCAAACCCCCATACAAAGCGATCTCTCCCTCAAAGAGATCTTTACCTATGCCCGGGCGAAATTCAAGCTCTATTTCAAAGATGCATTCATCTGTTTCTCCCCGGAAATGTTCGTTGAAACAGAAGGCGACACCATAGCCACCTATCCGATGAAAGGGACCATCGATGCGGATCTTCCCCATGCCAAAGAGCGCATCCTCAACGATGAAAAAGAGATGGCCGAACATGTGATGATCGTCGATCTGATGCGAAACGACCTGGGTATCGTCGGAAACGATGTGAAAGTGGAGACTTTCCGTTATGTCGACAGGATCAAAGCCGGGAACAAGGAGCTGCTTCAAGTCAGCTCCAAAATCACTGCCAGGCTCCCTTCCGATTGGAGGGATCAGATAGGATCGCTCATGAAACAGATCCTCCCCGCCGGTTCCATTACCGGGACCCCGAAAAGATCCACCGTCGCGATCATCGATCGTGTGGAAGACTATGCACGTGGATTCTATACCGGTGTCTTCGGTGTCTTCGACGGGAACGCTTTGCGGTCAGGCGTGATGATACGCTATATCGAACAGGGAAAAAAAGGAGAACTCGTTTACAAAAGCGGCGGAGGCATTACGCTTGACTCCGATGCCCAAAGCGAATATGAGGAGCTTATCGACAAAGTGTATCTGCCTCTATAGGGAGACGGTCTTTCCTTTCTTTCCATGCATATTGACGGTCTTCTGTCACTTTGGCAAAATAGAGTCTGCCAGGATCTCTCCATGCGTCTATCACGATACCCGAACCGAAAGGGTGCCCTTTGGCTGTAATGACCAGGACATTGTGTTCACTCCAGTATCTGCCTATATTCGCACCTGCTGCATGAAAATCAAAACCGTTATAATGTTTCTGCGTCATTGCCAGGTAGAGTGCGTCGCTCCATTGGTAGCAGAGTCCTTTCTTCTTGATCCCTGTATTGATAAGAAAATTGTTCAGGTGCGGTTCCCAGACGGGGTCGAATGCTTTTCTCAAATGTGCTGTTTCCAGAAAAAGGTCTCTGGAGAGCCGCATGGCTGCATCAGGCGGGATCTTTTCATCGAGTCCTTCCAGCATCAGGGCCAGCCTTTTGACTTCATGACTCTGCGGTACCGGCCTGGCCGAACACCCTGCCAAAAGGAACAGAAGAAAGAGGGCGCTAATAATAGGCTTGGACATACGTTTGGGGCAGATAGTAGATCGCCGCAATGATCGCCAGTACCATCAGACCGCTGTATATTCCAATGAATTTGGGGTCACGAGAGAGTATGAAACCGCCTATGAAACCGACAACGAGGCCGGCGGCATGGGCACTCATGTCAACCGACGGTATGGAAAGTCCTATGAAGAGGTTGATCCCTATGATCACAGCGAACTCTTTCATGAACATACGCGTATGCTCTCCCAGGTGTTTCCTATGCGCGATAAAAAATCCCGCCAGCGCGCCAAATACACCGAAGATGGCGCCCGATGCCCCTATGCCTACACTTTGGGGATGCATAGAGAGCGAAGCGATCCCGCCCAGAAGTCCGGAAAAAAGGTAGATAGCCAGGTAGGCTTTTTTGTCAAAATAGATCTCCATACCGCGGCCTATGATATAGAGCGAGACCATGTTCATTAAAATATGCGTCATCCCTCCATGCAGGAACATCGCGGTAAAAAGCCTCCACCATTCGCCTTTGAGTACGGTCAGCGGACCATACAGCGCGCCCATGTTGACCAGTACCTGCATATCCATATCGGCAATACTGCCGCTCAGAAAAGCGGAAACAAGATACACCGCACTGTTCACAGCAATGATACTGTAAGTGACCGGATAGAGGGAAAAATCTCGCATTAAAGGTATTTAGCGGATCGCTTCAACGAACAGTACGCCGTCTATGCCCGAACGCGCGATCTTCACGATCTCTTTTTCATCATGGATAAGCACCAGTACTTTGCTGTCAAAAAGGTATTCCTGCGCAATGGGCTGTATCAGCAGCGCTTCTTCTTCCTTGCAAATGATATATGCCGCCCCCAGGGCATTGGCGAAAAGTGCTTCTTTCAGGCTGTTGACCGTGATCGCATACACGATGCCGTTGCTCTGGCAGTGCCTGGCCAGGGTCACCGAATCGACCAGCGGTTCAAGCAGTACGACATCATCGGCATGGCTTTGAACGATATCTTCGCTCGTAAATACTCTGTGAAAACGCCTGCTTTCCACCCATGGATGTCCAATAATGATCATACACTCCTCCTTATTTGATTTCAGCGCATTCGTCGCAATAGTATTTGCCATGGATCATGATGCACTCTTTGAGCGTTACGTAGGTACCGCATTTTTCACATTCGACCAGGGTATCGTCATCGAGTTTTTTCTGCGCTTTGCTTTTTGCTTTGGGGATACCCGGTACTTTCCCGCCCAGAAATTTGTAGATCATCACGCCGATCACTGCAAAAATAAGTAATTTCAATATCATGTTGCATGCTTCTTTATGTAGAGATAGTTTCTCTTGTTTTTTTGTATTATATCATAACCCAGATCACCTTCCACCTGCGCCATTTCATCAAATACACGGCTTCCCTTGTAGAAAAGATACGCACTCTTCTCATCTGACAGATGCGAGGTAAGCGCAAGCAGAAATCGGGTATTGGTCACTGCCCGTGAACTTATCAGTGCAAAAGGTTCATGTATGACATCCTCTACCCGTTTGGCTTCTACTGTGACATTTCCCAACCCGAGGTCTATGGCGGCATACTTCAAAAAGGAGACGCGTTTCTTCAAAGGTTCGGCCAGCACCACTTCCGTTTCCGGCAGCGCTATGGCAAGCACCAGCCCCGGAAACCCCGCACCCGTCCCCACATCCAGCAGTGTTTCCGGGGTTTTGATGAAGGTCAACGGATAGAGCGAATCGATGATATTGTCGTCAATAGCCCCGATCGTTCTCGCACCGGTCAGGTTGTGTATCTGGTTCCATTCATGCAGAAGGACAGCGAAGCGTTCCAGTTTTTCAACTGTTTTTTCCGGGAGGGCTATCTCTTCCTCGTCTAATCTTTTTTTCAAATCCATCATCCCTCTTTTGACAGAGAAATCAGCCCATTCTCTTTCAGTTTTCCTGCAAAATCCAGAAGGTCTTTTTTCAGCACTGCTTCTTCCGCATCATACTGTTCCAGCAGTGCCTCCAGGACTTCCTGCAAGGTCCTTTTCTCCTGCATCGCCTGCCAGATCGCCGTACCTACCTCATCCAGACCGAAATAGTTCTCGCTGTTCATGTCAAGCAGGACCATCTCTCCGTCCACTTCCTGCGCGAAAACCGTTTCTGAAACTATTATTTTTCTATCAAGATCCATTCATGTCCTTGTTCCATTGTAGTATTTGATGTTATTTTATCAGAATCACACAAAATTCTACTTACCGCCATTCCCCCATCCAAACACCGAAAGCACCGTAAACGCCTCATGCCCTTTTCCTCCGGTAATGACAATGTCTCCGCACTGCGTCCAGGCATGCGCTTTCATTTTCGCTTCATTCGCTTCATCTTTGGCGGCACCCAGATAGAACACACCGGGGATCCCCCGTTTTTGAAGCATTTTCTGTGCTGTCAGAGCCTGCGCGAGGCAGGCACTCTCCCAGGGAGTATAGGCTGCCGCTCTTGTGATGGCTTGTCCTATTTGGATGGCTTTGCCCATCTCCTCTGCATTCAGCGGTGCAAGTTCCTTTTTGTTCGGGAAATGATCCAGCGTTTGGGTGATGCGCTTGAAAGATACCGTCAATATGGCCGCACGCATTGTTCCCAACATGACATAGGCTTCCACAAAAAGCTTTTTCTCTTCTGCTGACAGTCGGGTGAATTTTTTAAATTTTCGTATCATCTGTTCTAACTGTAGTGAAATCTGCAAGAGACGATATAGATACTTTCATCATCCACTTCATAGACAACCCTGTGTTCATCCGTGATCCGTCGAGACCAGCAGCCTGCCAATGCATACCGGAGAGGTTCAGGTTTTCCCAGGCCGTCAAAGGGTTCTCTTTTTATATCTTTTATCAGACTGTTGATCTTTTTGACCATTTTTTTGTCATGGCTTTGCCAATACAGATAATCCTCCCATGACTTTTCACTCCAGACCAGTTTCATTCGATCAAATTTCTTTCTGTACCGCCGTTGTTTCGCAATTCATTCAGTGAATCCAGTAATCTTTCCCTGTTTGCCTGTGAACTCAATAAATACTGTGTCTCTTTCATAGCATTGTATTCCTCAAAAGGGATCACAACGACATTTTCTTTACCCTTGCGGTGAATCACGACCTCATCATGATCGTTATAGACGGCATCGAACACACTTTTAAGGTTATTTCGGGCTTCCGTTAAACTAAGTACCTGCATAGACATCCTTTCTATTTTTTATGTACTTATTATAGTACATTATAACGTACAAGTCAATAGCTATGAATGGTCAAAATCCTCTCTTATCAACCCTCTCTCCTGTAAAGTATCATAACTCCCCTCTGCCCTCACTTCCCCCGCTTCTATCAGGTAAATATAATCTGCCTGTCTGATGGTCGTTGTCCTGTGGGCGATAATGATGGTCGTCCTCCCTTCAAGAAAAGGTGCCAGTGTTTCATAGAGACGGAACTCCGTAGCATTGTCGAGCGCGGAGGTGGCTTCATCGAAGATGACGACCTTCGGGTCGGAGAGGATGAGCCGTGCAATGGCAAGCCTTTGGCGCTGTCCGCCCGAGAGTCGGATACCATTCTTGCCGATGCGTGCGTCAAGCCCTTCATCGAGCGTTCTGACGAACGCCTCCATCTGTGCTGCGCGCAAAGCTTCGTATATCTTCTCTTCAGGTATCTCTTTGGAGAGGGTGAGATTCATGCGGATGGTGTCGTTGAAAAAAAGCGAATGCTGGAGCATCAGCGCGACATGCTCACGCACCACGGGCAGACCTATCTGCTCAATGGGCACACCCCCGTAGCATATCTTCCCGCTGTGCGAGGGGTAAAAGCCGACCATGATCTGCGCGATGGTCGTCTTGCCGCTGCCGCTTGGACCGATCAGGGCGATCTTCTGTCCGGCTTTGGCATTAAGGGAAATATCATGCAGTACCGCTTTGCCGTTCCCGTAGGCAAAGCTGATATGCTCCAATGATACCGATACCGTATTCACCTCTTCAAAAGGATTCCGCTCATGCGGATAGTGCGGTTCCTGTGCCAGAGAAAGGAGGCTGTTGATGCGTTCGAGTGCCGGTGCAGTATTGCGATAGGCGATGACCAGCCCCATCAGCTGCTGTATGGGAGAGACCAGCGTCGAAAGGTAGAAGAGAAAGGCGATCATCATCCCGATGCTCAGGTCCGAATACGCCACCGCCGCGATCCCCAGTGCACGGAAAATATCGACGACCGTACTGGTCAGAAGCGCCGAAGCGTTGTGCGCCACGGCAGCTTTGTACCCGTAGTCCAGGGAAGTCTCTTCGATCTTCTTCGCTTTTTGCTGCAAAAGCCCGAAGAAGTTCCGCTCCTGATTGCTCGCCCGCACCTGTACGAAGAGATCCAGTGTCTCGTTGAGCAGCTCATGGTAGACCTGGTAGGCTTCGTGCTGCCGGCGCAGCAGCTCCCCCGTCTTGCGTCCCAAAAGCCTGGAGAAAGCCAAAAAGAGCGGATTGAGCAGAAACACAAGCAGGGCCAGTACCCAGTTCATCCAAAGCATGACAGCAGCGACCCCCACAAGCATCAGACCTGCGCTGAGTGCCGTACTCACTACCTGCCCGGCAAACCCGCTGACACTCTCGACATCCTGTACCGTCTTCGATGCAATGCCCCCGGACTTGAGCGTTTCATACTCCGAAAGAGAGACCCGCTCCAGATGATGCAAAATACGGTGGCGCAGCAGATAGCTGATCTTCTGGGTGATCTTTGTGGCAAAATATGTTTTTCTGTTATTGAAAAAGAACGCCCCAAAACGCAAAAAGAGCACTGTGACAAGTATAGCGGCAATATTGACCCATGTTTCACTGCTGCCGAATACTCCGGAAATGATCTCCGTAGCCTTCCCCGGATGCCCCAGCAGTATCTCGTCGATGAGCAGCGGAATGAGCATGGGAACAGGCAGCAGCAGCAGGGTTGCTGCGATCCCATACAGATTGGTACGCCAAAAATCGGCTTGTTGGGTTTTGATCTGCCGGTAAAGGATTTTAAACGAATATTTGCCTGTCATACATCACCTGTTTCTGCATATTATACCGTAGGTTTGGCCGCGCCAAACGCTTTGGGAAAATCCAAACCATGATTACGATCCGGAACTGCCAATCATCCCAAACCGGGATCTGACGTTTGGTGTGACCAAACCTACGCATGAATGCATTTTTATATGTATATTATTCCAAATCCAATGTACTGTCAAAATTGCACCAATCCTCTTCATATATCCCCTGCTTGACAAATGTGCCAAACGATGAATATTCCCATGCTTTTGCCATTGTTGCATAACCATGCTTTACCGCATTGAAATGTATATAATCCAACCTTGTTTGATACTCTTTTTCATCTCTGATCGTATGCTCATAAAAACGTTTCTGCCAGACAGGTTTGTATCCTTGTCTGTTTCTGCTTTCTGACTGTACGATATGTGCATAATATTTCTCATCACACTGTTTTGAAAAATAACGTTTTATCACACTGACTATTTTCGAATACTCCTCTGCCTCATCAAGATGCAGGATCATATGAAAATGATCGGGAAGAATCACAATGGCAACAATGGTGAAATCAAATTTTGTTTTGGCATACCTGAAACTTTCGCGAAGCAATGCAACATTATCTACCAGGATCGGATTTCGTTCATAGGTCACAACCGTTATAAAATAATCATACCCATTAACATAAACACGTTTATATCGCATCCGACCCATCCAGTTTTTACATATATTGTACCGTAACATTCATCAACACAAGCACGCACCCGTAGGTTTGGCCGAGCCAAACATTTTGGGCAATCCAAACCATGATCACGATCCGGAACCGCCAATCATCCCAAACAGGGATCTGACGTTTGGTGTGACCAAACCTACCAGATCAACGATTTGTAACCGCCAATCAACCCAAACCGGGATCTGGCGTTTTGTGTGACCAAACCTACCGGGGCAACACATTGCTGTAGGTTTGGCGCGGCCAAACCTACAGTGACTCCGTTTTCCGTACGATCGCATCATAGACCTCGGGTAGTCTCGCCTTGTCCCACGGGACCTCGACGCGGTATACCGGAACGCACTGCGCCATCTTCGTAAAGTAGTCGAACCGTTCTTTTTTCATAAAAGGGAATTTGATGAAGCCGCTATAAAAAAATGCTTTGAACTTTTCTATGCCTTTTGGTTCGACTATTCGTACGGGCGCGTCAGGCTCCACACCGTGCAAATCGAAAAGCGCCTTGATAGGGGCCGGTTGTCGGGCAAAATTCTCTACCCGGTACCCAAGCGTTTCGGGTTCTCGGTACGGACGATGATAGGGGAAGGAAGGGTAGGCGATATACTCTCCGTTCTCTATCTTCACAGGAAGGGTATCATCCGCATAAAGCGTATGCCCCTGCCGGATGAAGTAGTCCGTCATCGTCGATTTTCCGCCGAACGAAGGCGCCGAGAAAAATACCGGTCCGCCGTTCACCTCCACAGAACCGACATGGAGCATCTTGTACTCTCTGCGCAGTTCCAGAACAATAGGGAAGAAGGTATGATAGACCCAGAACCGCAACCGTTCCGCCGTGAACTCTTCGCCCCGGCCGTAGAGTATGCGCCTGCTCCCGGCATCCCATACCAGGCTGAGCACATTTTTGACCTCCAGGCCCCAGTCGTCATCTTTGGTCAATTTTTCAAAAGGTACGGTGTAGAGGTAATGTGCTTCTCTGCCCGAGAGCAGTGTCAGGGCTTTTCGCTGTTCAAACCCCGCATATCCGGCGCTCTCTTCAACACGCACAGTCCTACCCGGGATATTCTCTTCTCCGGAGGCATATTCTTCCTGAAGCTCCGGCAGATCGACAAAATGAAAATGGTGCCCGTGTATCATCATAATGGACCCCTCCGCACTTCCGACTCGTCGAATGTGTTGTACCCGTACCAGTACTCCACATTGACAAGTGTCCAGAGGTAGGAGATATACCGCAGATTACCGCTGCGGTACTTCTCAAGACACTGCGCTATATCCGATCGGCTCACGATGCCAAGCCTCACGAGATGCGCATCTTCAAAAAGCGCATCGAGGTCTATGGCATCTATCTGCTGGGTGAGGATCTCGGAGAACTCTGCCTTGTCCCGTCTTGTCCGTATCTTCTCGGGCAGTATGCCTTGCATCGCCTTTCGCAGGATGCGTTTGATGGTACGGTTCTTGTACTTCATCTCCGGAGGCAGAGAGAGCGCGAACTCTACCAGTTCTTTGTCAAAAAAGGGGTGCCGGTATTCTATGCCGAAATGCCGCTCGGCACAGTGGAAGATGTTTCCGTCCATCACTGTACTTTGGTAGGCGGAAGTCAGGGCATCGAGTTCATTTTTGAGTGCGGGATTTTTGATGCCTTCCCTGTCTGTAAGATCCCGGATATCACAGGCATTTTCAAAACACCCTTCAAAAGCATTTTTGCCAAGCATCTTTTTCACTTTTCCCACAAGCTTTTCACCGAGAAGGGGTTTGAGTACATAGGCTTTAAGCGCATTCCAGGGACGGCGATGGCTTCGCAGCTCTT
>Ga0256841_1002837_pt1 | contig 13418 bp, 13 predicted proteins | sample 356308metaG_FD_185971 | JGI IMG/M metagenome (GOLD analysis project Ga0256841, IMG submission 185971) | Hydrothermal vent microbial communities from Mid Atlantic Ridge, Atlantic Ocean - 356-308 | ecosystem: Environmental > Aquatic > Marine > Hydrothermal vents | place: Atlantic Ocean: Mid...
CCCGGGAGATCGAGGGGTACCCCCGCCAGCCCCGGCTCGGGGTGCTCGACCTCGCGGTGGCCCGGAACGCCTACGGCCGCCAGGTCGAGTCGTTCGAGACCGACCTTCCCATCGAGGGCTTCGACCGGCCCTTCCACGCGATCTTCATCCGGGCCCCGGTGATCACCCGGGTGGGGGAGGGGTTGCGCGTCCTCGCCCGATACCGCCAGGACCCGGTCTTCGTGGTCGGCGAGCGGGCGATGGTGACCACCTTTCACCCCGAGCTCACCGAGGACCCCCGGATCCACCGCTTCTTCGCCCGGATGGCCGGGGTGCGGGGCGTGGCCCAAGCGGGGTGAGGGCGGCGACCCGGATCCGCCCATGCCGGCGGCAGCCGTCAGAGGGTTCCCGGCGGCCGGTTTGCTCGCTCCACCGTCCGCCAAGCCACGGCGAGCGGCCCTTTGGTCCCTTAAGGGAAAAGATTCACGAGCTTAGGCAACTTCCCAAAATCACAAACCGGCCCCAAAACCGCCCCCTAGGGCCGAAGCCGGGTGTAGGTCCGGGGGAAGGGCACCGCCTCCCGCACGTGGGCCAGGCCGGCGATCCAGGCCACCGTGCGCTCCAGGCCCAGGCCGAAGCCGGCGTGGGGCACGCTGCCGAACCTGCGGAGGTCGAGATACCAGTCGTAGACCTCCTCGGGGAGCCCGCGTTCCCGGATGCGCCTTCGCAAAAGCTCGGTCTCCCAGATCCGCTCGGAGCCCCCGATGATCTCGCCGTAGCCCTCGGGCGCCAGGAGGTCGTCGTTCAAGACGAGTTCGGGGTCCTCGGGATCGGGCTGCATGTAGAAGGCCTTGATGGCGGCGGGGTACCTTTCGATGAAGACCGGACGGTCGAACCGCCGGCTGATCGCCGCCTCGTGGGGGGCGCCGAAGTCCTCGCCGTAGGGGAGGGGTTCGATCCCCTCCTCGGGGGCGATCTTTCGGAGGAGCTCGATGGCCTCCCGGTAGGTGAGCCGGGGGTAGTTCCCCTCGGCCGCCGGCTCCAGCTTTTCGGGGTCGCGTCCCAAGAGCTCGAGCTCCCGCGCCCGGTTTTCCAGCACCCGCGCGACCAGATAGCGCACGTACTCCTCCTGGAGCTGGACGTTCTCGTCGTGGGTCATGAAGGCGGCCTCGGGCTCGACCATCCAGAACTCCAGGAGGTGCCGCCGGGTCTTGGAACGCTCGGCCCGGAAGGTGGGGCCGAAGGTGTAGACCCGGCCGTAGGCCAGCGCCCCCGCCTCGGCGTAGAGCTGGCCCGACTGGGAGAGGTAGGCCTTCTCCTGGTCGAAGAGGGCCACCTCGAAGAGTTCGGTGGTGCCCTCGACCGCGCTGGGGGTGAGGATGGGGGCGTCGAAGCGGAGGAAGCGCCGCTCGGCGAAGAAGTCGTGGGTGGCCCGCTCGAGCTCGTCCCGGATCCGCATCGCCGCCCAGGGCCGCCGGTGGCGCAGCCAGAGGTGGCGACGGTCGAGCAGGAAGTCGATTCCGTGGGCCTTCTTGGTGATCGGGTAGGCCTCCGAGGGGGTGGAGATCACCTTGAGCTCGGTGACCTCGAGCTCGTAGCCCCCCGGCGCCCGGGGGTCGGCCTTGACCCGGCCGATGACCTCGAGGGCGCTCTCCTGGGGCAGGTGGTCGGCCTGCTGGAAGGTCGCCTCGTCCACGTTGCCCTTAAAGACCGTGGCCTGGAGGAAACCGGTGCCGTCCCGGACGATCAGGAAGTGGATCTTGCCCTTGGAGCGGCGGTTAAAAAGCCAGCCTAAAAGCCGAACCTCCTCCCCCTCGAAATCCGCGATCTGCTCGATGAACGCCCGTCGCATAGCGCCAGTTTAGCGAACCCTAGCCGCCGAGGGCGCGCGCGACGTGGACCTCGAGGACCAGCACGTAGCACGCCAGGCCGCCGAAGGCGGCCTCGAGGCCCGAGCCGCCGACCAGGGCGAGGGGGAGCAGGGCAAAGAGCGCCACCCCGCCGGCGAGGGCGGCCCCCCGGGCAAGCAGCGTCTGCACGTACTCGTCCAGCAGCAGGGCCCCGCTCCCGGGGAACGCGACCACCGCCAGCGAGAGCGCCGGCAACCAGAGCAAGGGCGCCCCCCGGCTCAGGGCGAGGGCGGCGAAGGCGAGGGCGGTGGCGAGCCCCCAAACCGCCAGCCACCCGGCGCCCACGCGCCCGCTTTGGCCGAGCTGCACCGTGACCCTCGCCCCCGGCCGCAGGGTGGCGAGGACCCCGACGGTGAGGGCGACCAGCGCCATGAGCGCGGCCCAAACCCATGCCAGGAACCAGGCGGCGGCCAGGGGCCCGCGAAGGTAGGCCACCAAGGCGGCGGCGAGGAGCACCACCAGGCTAAGGTCCAGGCCCCTAGGCTTTGGCGCCATCGTTCTCCTCCGGCAGGAAGATCGCCTCGATCGGCTCCCCGAAGACCCGGGCGATTTTGAAGGCGAGCGGCAGGCTGGGGTCGTAGCGCCCCTTCTCGATGGCGATCACGGTCTGCCGGCTGACCCCGAGCCGGTGGGCCAGCTCGGCCTGGCTCCAGCCGTAGCGGGCCCGAAGCTCCCGGACGCGGTTCTTCATCGCCGTCCACCCCCGTTGCGGCGTCGACCCACCGGCCGCGAGGCCGGCGGCCTCCCGCAGCTTTTGGCGGTGGAGGTACTCCAAGCGCGCGGTGTCCCAGACATACATGTCAAACCCCTTTACACCGGCCAGTGTAAAGGGGATTTGACCATAAGTCAACGGTGCTTTACCCGAACCGCGCCCGGATCCGTTCCACCGCCGCCAGGAGCCCGCCCTCGCCGGCCGGGGGGAGGGTGGCGTCGGCCGCCGAGCGGGCCTCGGGCACCGCGTTCCCCACCGCCAGCCCGAGTCCGGCGGCGGCCAGGGCGGCGACGTCGTTCTTCCCGTCGCCGACCATGACGGTGCGGGCGAGGGGGAGCCGGTAGCGTCGGGCGAGGGCGGCCAGGGCGCTGGCCTTGTTCCGCCCCCGGGGCCGGAGGCCGACGAAGAGCCGCCCCTCGACGGGCCCGTGGAGCTCGGCCTCGAGGACCCCCTCCACCAGCGCGCGGGCCTCGGCCCAGGTCGCCTCCGGGATGCCGGCCAGCCACACGGTGAGCGGGGGGTGGGCGAGCACCGCCTCGGGCGGGGCGGGGAAGGAGGGGGTTCCGGTCCGGGCCACGTGCTCCTCCAGCCCCGGCGGCGGGGCCCCCTCGAGGTGGAGCCGCACCCGGCGGACGGTCAGCAGGTCGGCCGGGGGACGGTAGCGGCGGAGGAGCTCGTAGACCCGCCGGGTGGCCTCGGGGGGAAAGGGGTGTAGCTCCAGCGGCCGGCCCAGGGCGTCGCCGATCAGCCCGCCGTCGGAGAAGGCGTGGGGGCCCTCGGGGTCGAGGCGGCGGGCGGCCTCGAGGGCGAACCCGGCGGCCAGCCGACCGGTGTTCACCGCCAGCCGGTAGCCGGCGCCCGCGAGCGCCCGCACCGCCCGCTCGGCCTCGGGGAGGAAACGGCCCTCCTCGAGGAGGGTGCCGTCGAGGTCGAAGGCGACTAGCGCCTTGGGTTCCATACCGCCCTCAGCGCCTCGGCGAGGCCGCAGGCGTCGGCCGGGGGCACCACCCGGGCGGCCGCCTGGCGCACCTCCTCGGGGGCGTTTCCCATGGCGATGCCAAGGCCCACCGCCCTCAGGAGCTCGAGGTCGTTCCGGCCGTCGCCCACGGCGGCGGTTTCCTCCAGGGCGAGGCCCATCCGCTCGGCGACGAATCGGGCGGCGGCGAGCTTGCCGACCCCGGGGGCGGTGAGGGAGGCGTACACGATCCCCGGGGTGGCCGGGCTGGTGGCCTCGTGGAGGTCGAGGCCGAGCCCCGCCACCGCCGTCCCGAGCCGCCGCCATTCGGCCTCCCAGACCACGAACTGGACCCGCACCACCGTCGCCTGGAAGAAGACCGCGTGGAGGTCGCGAAGCTCGGGCTCAAGGCCGATCAGCTCGGCGTGGAGCTCGAGGGCGCGGGCGCTCCGCTCGACGTAGAACCCGCCGCCGGCGGCGTAGGCCTCGAGGGCCGCCGCCTCGGCCCGGGCCAGGTCCACCGCGTGGTGGTAGGGGGTCTGGGGCAGGGGCCAGGCCCGCACCACCTCCCCCTTCCCGGAGAAGACCACCGCCCCCGACTGGAAGATGTGGTAGCCCTCGGGGTCGAGCCGCCGGGCGTACTCCAGGGTCGGGCCCCGGCCCAGGCGGCCGGTGGTCAGGGCGAGGTGGATCCCCCGGCGGCGGGCCTCCTCCACCGCCCGCCAGGCGCAGTCGGGCACCCCGCGGCTTCCCACCAGGGTGCCGTCGGCGTCGACGAAGACCAGCCGGATCATAGCTCCAGGTGGCCGCGCTCGACGAGGGCGGCGGCGCCGCCCACGTACACGGCGTAGGGCTCCCCCGCCGGGGTGTACTCGACCCGCACCCGCACCTCGCCGGGCACCCCCATTCGGTGGCCCTGGAGGACGGTGATCACCGCCTCGCCCTCGCGCCTCGGCACCACCCCGGCCCGGGCCAGGAGGGCGGCCAGGGCCCCGTTGGCGCTGCCGGTGACCGGGTCCTCGAGGATCCCCAGGGCGGGGGCGAAGTCCCGGGCGTAGTAGACCCGGGGCCCCATCGGGGCGTAGGGGTGGAAGGTGCCCACCCCGAGGCGACGGGAGAGCTCGGCCAGGCGCTCGGGCTCGGGCTCCAGGGCGTCGACCATGCCGGGGGCCACCACCGGGATGAAGAGCGACCAGAGCCCGGTAAAGGCCACCCCCACCGGAAGCCCGCGGTGGAGGTAGCGCTCGTCGGCCCCCAGGGCCTCGATCGCCGCCCGCAGCTCGAGGTAGCCGGGGGGGTTTTGGAACCGGGGCGCGGGCTCCCGCATCACCGCCTCCAGCCGCCCCCCGCCGACGTCGACGAGCTCCACCGGCACGGTGTCGGCGGGGGTGCGAAGGAAGAGCTTGCGGGTCTCGGGGGCGGCCACCCCCTCCTCGACCAGGGTGAGGGCGAGGGCCAGGGCGGCGGCCCCGGCGAACTCGATCTCGCCGCCGGGGGTGAAGAAGCGCACCTCGAAGGCCTCGCCGCCCCCTCCGGTGACGAAGGCCGCCTCCCGCACCCCCATCGCCGCCACCGCCCGGGCCAGCTGGTTGGGGTCGAGGCCTCGGGCGTCGAGCACCAGCCCCACCCGGTTCCCGGTCCCGGGGGTGCGGGTGAAGGCGTCGACCAGGAGGTAGGGGAGCTTCATTCCACCACCCGGATACCGAGCTCGCGGAGCTGGGCCTCGGCGACCGGGCTGGGGGCGCCGGTCAGGGGGTCGCGGCCGGCCTTGTTCTTGGGGAAGGGGATCACCTCCCGGATCGAGGGGCTGTCGGTCATCAGGGCGAGGAGGCGGTCGAGCCCCCAGGCGATGCCCCCGTGGGGCGGGGCGCCGTAGGTGAGGGCCTCGAGGAAGAACCCGAACTTGGCCTGGGCCTCCTCCTCGCCGATGCCCAGCACCTGGAACATCCGCTTTTGCAGGTCCATGCGGTGGATGCGGATGGAACCGCCGCCGATCTCGACCCCGTTCAGGACCAGGTCGTAGGCCAGGGCCCGGACCCGTCCCGGGTCGGTGTCGAGGAGGGCGAGGTCCTCGGGGTGGGGCATGGTGAAGGGGTGGTGCATGTAGGTCCAGCCCTTGGCCTCGTCATCCCACTCCAGGAGGGGGAAGTCGACCACCCAGAGGAAGGCCCAGCCCTTCCGCTCGATCCCCAGGAGCTCGGCGAGCCGCAACCGCACCGCCCCCAGGGCTTCCAGCGCCGTCTGCCAGCGGTCGGCGACGAAGAGGAGGGTCTCGCCGGGGCGGGCCCCCAGCCGCTCGGCGGCCTCGGGGGGGAGGAACTTGGCGATCCCGCCGGCGGGCCCCCCTTCCTCGACCCGGGCCCAGGCCAGGCCCTTGGCGCCGTGGCGCTTCGCCTCCTCCTCGAGGACCCCGATCTGCTTGCGGGAGAGCGCCGCCGGGGCCACCAGCGCCCGCACCGTGCCGCCGGCCTTCAGGACCTCGGCGAAGGCCCGGAACCCGCCGTCGGTAAAGAGCGCGTCGGCGGCCTGGATCTCCAGTCCGAAGCGGACGTCGGGCTTGTCGGAGCCGTAGCGCTCCATCGCCTCCCGGTAGGGGAGGCGGGGGAAGGGGGTGGGGATCTCGACCCCCAGCGCCTCCCGGAAGACGCGGGCCAGGAGCCGCTCGTTCAGGGCGTAGAGATCCTCGGGCTCGACGAAGCTCATCTCCAGGTCGAGCTGGGTGAACTCGGGCTGCCGGTCCTTCCTCAGGTCCTCGTCGCGGAAGCAGCGGGCGAGCTGGAAGTAGCGGTCGACCCCGGCCACCATCAGCATCTGCTTGAAGAGCTGGGGCGACTGGGGCAGGGCGAAGAACTTGCCGGGTTCCAGCCGGGAGGGGACCAGGAAGTCCCGCGCCCCCTCGGGGGTGCTCTTGGTGAGGTCCGGGGTCTCGACGTAGTAGAAGCCCTCGGCGTCCAGCGCGTCCCAGATCGCCTTCTCCACCCGGTGCCGGAGGCGGAGCCGATCCATCATCGCCTTCCGCCTCAGGTCGAGGTAGCGGTACTTGAGCCGGAGCTCCTCGTTGACCTCGGGGTCGGCCTCGCCGCGCCAACCGGCGTCCACCGCGAAGGGCGGGGTGCGGGCCTCGGCGAGGACCTCGAGCGCCTCCACCGCCACCTCGACCTCGCCGGTCCTGAGCCGGGGGTTCACCTGCTCGGCCGGGCGGGCCCGCACCCGGCCGCGGAGCCGGACCACGTACTCCCCCCGCACCCGTTCGGCCTCCCCGAAGGCCGGCGAGGCGGGGTCGACCACCGCCTGAACCAGCCCCTCGCGGTCGCGGAGGTCGAGGAAGATCAGGCCCCCGAGGTCGCGCCGCCGGTTCACCCAGCCCTCGAGGACCACCGTCTCGCCCAGCTGGGCCTTGGTGAGTTCGCCGCAGTAATGGGTTCGTTTCACCTCAAAGCGCCTCCAGCCAGGACCCCAGCTTCGCCCGGGGGAGCTCCTTTTGCTCCCCGGAGGCCAGGTCCTTTACCGAGATGGTACCGCGGGAACGCTCGCCCTCCCCCAGGAAACCCACGAACCGGGCCCCCCGCCGCTCGGCCTCCCGGATGCCCTTGCCCGGGCGCCGCGGCTGGTAGGCCAGCTCGACCCGGTGGCGGGGCCTGAGGGCCTCGGCCAGGGCCAGCGCCTCGGCCACCGCCGGGGGGTCGAGGGGCACCAGGTAGAGGGCGGGGGCGGGTTCGGCGGGGGCGGGGAGCCCCTCGGCCTTGAGGGCCAGGATCACCCGGTCGGTCCCCACCGCCCAGCCCACCCCGGGCAGGCTCGGCCCCCCCAAAAGGGCGGTGAGGCCGTCGTAACGGCCGCCGCCCCCGAGGGCGGCCTGGGCCCCCAGATCGGGGTGGTGGACCTCGAAGGCGGTGCGGACGTAGTAGTCGAGCCCGCGGACCAGCCGCGCGTCCTCCTCGAACTCGACCCCCAGCGCCCGGAGGGTGGCGATCACCGCCCGGTAGTGGTCCCGGGCCTCGGGGGAGAGGAACGCCAGCAGCGGGCGGATCCGCGCCTCCTCGAGGACCGCCTGGTCGCGGGGGTCCTTGGAGTCGAGGATCCGCAGGGGGTTCCGCTCCAGCCGGGCCCGGGAGTCCTCCGACAGGGCCTCGCGGTAGGGGGCGAGGGCCTCCTTGAGGTAGGCGTTGTAGCGGCGGCGGTCCTCGGGGTCGCCCACCGTCCCCACCTTGAGCCGGTGGCGCCGGAGGCCGAGGGCCTCAAGGAGGTCGAGCAGGAGGGCGATCGCCTCGGCGTCGATGGCCGGCTCGGCCAGCCCCACCGCCTCGTAGCCGACCTGGTAGAACTGCCGGTAGCGACCCTTCTGGGGTCGCTCGGCCCGGAACATCGGCCCCCGGTAGTAGAGCTTGACCGGCATCGGCCGCACCTTCATCCCGTGCTCCAGGAAGGCCCGCATCACCCCGGCGGTGCCCTCCGGACGGAGGACCAGCCGCCGCCCGCCCTTGTCGGTGAGGGCGTACATCTCCTTTTGAACCACGTCGCTGGTGGGGCCGACCCCCTTCTCGAAGACCGGGGCCTCCTCCAGGATCGGGGTCTCGATCTCGCGGGCGCCGGCGGCCTCGAGGACCCGCTCGGCGGTCCGCTCGATCCAGCGTTTGTAGGAAAGTTCCGCGCCAAGCAGGTCGCGGGTGCCACGAACGGCCTTGATCACGGGGAAGAGCCTACCCCGGTCGGGGCTCGTTTCACAAGCTGAAACGACAGGTGTTGCATAATGAAACCATGCGACGGGTGCTGGAATGGGCCCTCTCCCACGGGGTCGAGGCCGCCCAGCGGATGGCCGCGGGGCTGCCCGCCGGCTACCTGGAGGAGCTGGGGCTCGCGCTCGGGCTCAGCGGCGAGGAGCGGGCCCGGATCTTCGGCCTCTCCCGGGCCACCTGGTCGCGGCGCCGTAGGGAGGGGGTGCTCCGGCCCCGCGAGGCCGAGCTGGTCTACCGGCTGGCCCGGATCTACGCGATGGCGCTCCTCGCCTTCGGGGAGGACGCCGCCGCCGCCCAGGCCTGGCTCCGCCGGCGGCACCCCGAGCTGGCGGGGTGGACGCCCCTCGAGGCCGCCCGCCACGAGCCCGCCGCCCGCGAGGCCGAGGCGATCCTGGCCCGGGCCCGGGGCGGGGTGGGGGTCTAGTGCGGGCCTTCCTGGCCGGAAGCGGGTCGCTCGCGGCGATCCTGAGCGGCGAGGTCGCCGCCCGCCACGGCGGCCCCTGGAGCCCCCCGGGCCTGGCGGCGGTCTACGCCAGCCTCGATCCCGGCGCCGCCGCGCTCGAGCTCCTTGTCCACCTCAACGCCCCGCCGCCGGCGCTCGCCGGCTATCGGCTCTGGGCGATCGAGCTCCCCGACGCCCCGGTGGCCACCCACGCCGGGACCCGCCGCCCCCGCGAGGTGGGCCGGAACTTCCTCCTGGCCGCACGGCACCTGGCCCTCCGGGTGCCCAGCCGGGCGGTGCCCTGGGCCCAGAACCTCCTGATCAACCCGCGCCATCCCGCCTTCGTCGGGGTGCGGGTGGTCGGCGAGAGCCGGCTAGGGCCGGGGTGAGCCCGGGACCGAGGCCCCTCCTTTATTCGCGTTAATATCCCTTAACGGGAATAGAGCCCCTTTCGGCCCCGCTACTCCCCGTAGACCAGCACCCGCCCCACCGGCGCCGGCCGCCCGGTCACCGGATCGGGCTCGGGCACGAGCCGCCAGGCGAGCGCCCCCTCGTCGGCCCGGATCCAGCTCCCGGTGTAGAAGTCGTAGAGCCGGCCCGCCCGGATCCGGGGCGAGCGCAACCGGAGCACGGTCGGGCCGGGGAGTTCCCCGACCAGCACCAGGCCCCGCTCGTAAAACCGCAGGTAGACGCCCTCCTGTTGCCGGTAGTCGTTCCCCAGCGGGCGGCCGAGGTCCGCCTGGTAGACCGGAAGCCGTTCGAGCCGGCGGTCGAAGGGCACCTCGGTGTAGGCCGGGATGCCCTTCAACATGGGCAGCGCGTAGCCGAAGAGGATGGCGTTCTTGGGCGTCTCGGCCCGGTAGGTGCCGTCGCCCAGGGGCACGAAGCGCGGGGCGGCGTAGTTCATGTAGACGAAGCCCGAAAACGCGGGTCCCCCGTACTTGCGCCCGAGTTTATCAAGTTCCTTCAGCCAATCGAGGCTATCCTCCAGCCGACCCCGCCTGAAATCGCTGCTCACCGGGTAGTAGAGGGTGTCGGGGACCTCCACCTCTCCCCTGCCGACCAGCCGCAGGCGGCGGCCCAGGTAGGCCTCGCCCACGGCGTAGCTCTCGGTCATGTCGAGGTTCACCTGGGGCAGCACCCGGTCGGGGTTCCGGAAGCCCTGATTGCTGACGACGCGCCGATCCCGCCCCAGGGCCTTGCGCAGGTCGCGGTAGAACCGACCGACCGCTTCCAGGTAGTCCTCGCCGGGATGGCGCGCGGCGAAGGTTTCCTTTAGCGGCCGGTAGGCGGGTTCGTCGATGAAGACCCCCGGTCCCCAGTCGAGAAAGACCCCGCCCCAGCCGGCGAGGGCCCGCTCGAGGCGAGCGACCCGTCCCGCCCGCGTCCGCTCGTCGCCGTAGTCGTAATAGTAGTCCTGGCACCAATCGTAGCCCATCGCCCGGCAGTGGGGGTAGGGGCCCTTTGGATTCAGGCTGGCCCAGGCGCGGTTCCGGTAGAGCCAGGCGGCGTGGGGCGGATCCGGTTCCCCGTCGGTGTAGTGGTAGGCGGCCGGCATCCATTCGTAGCCGAGGAGCCGGACCCCCTTTCGCGCCAGTCCGGCGTAGGCGCCGGGGCCGTCCCAAAGGTCGCCGGCCTCGACGGTGGCGAAGCCGGAGAGCCAGGCGAGCTCGGCGGGATCGGCGAGGTCGGCGGCGGTGGCGTAGGCTCCCGCCCGGGTGGGGTAGCGTTGGGGGATCGGCGGGGGAGCACCGCAGCCGAGGAGGAGCAGCGGGAGAAGGAGCCAGGCCGCTCGCATTCCAAAAGACTACCCGGTTCGGGGCCGCCGGGCCGGCTACAATGACCGCGTGCTGGTGCCCCTGGGCAGCTGGACCGACCCGCGAAAGCGCCGCCTCCGGGCGATCGAGGCCGCCGAGCGTCGCGACCAGGCGACCCTTTTGGACCTGCTTTCGGTCTACCTCCTCACCAAGGGACGGAAGAAGTCGGCCACCAGCCCGGAGACCCTGAAGACCTACCGGGTGGCGGTGCGCGACTTTCTGGCCTGGGCCTGGCCGGAGGACGCGCGGGGGCCGCGGGTGCCGATCCTGAAGGCCACCGCCGACGACCTGGACCGCTGGGTCTCGGAGCTTTTGGCCCTGGGCGGCCACCTCCGGGAGAACGCCGGCCCGCTCTCCCCCACCACCGTCCAGACCTACCTCTCGGGGGTGCGGGCGTTCTACCGGGCGCTCGCCTGGGCGGGGGCCGCCGAGGTCCCCGAGGGGGTGCACGCCCCCGCCGACCCCACCCCCCGCGAGGAGCGGCGGCCGGCCCTGCCGCTTGAGCTCTACCGCCGCTTGCTCGGCCACCTCGAGGCCCCCGAACCCGAGCGGGTGCGGGACCGGGCGCTGGTGCGCCTGCTCGGCGAGGCGGGGCTGCGGGTCGGCGAGGCGGTGGCCCTGGACCTCGAGGACTACGACCCCGGCGAGCGGCTCCTCACCGTGCGCCGGGGCAAGGGTGGCAAGCGCCGGAGCGTCCCGCTGGGCCCCGGGGTGGCCCGCGACCTCGAGCGCTGGCTCCGCCTCCGCGCCGGCCTCGCCGCCCCCGGCGAGCGGGCGGTGTTCGTCAACCTTAAGGGGCCGCGGGGGCGGGGGCGGCGGACCTCCGCCGACATGGTGCGCCGCCGGCTCAACCGCTACTACGCCGAGCTCGGCTTCCCCCGTCGCTACCACGGCGCCCACCTCCTCCGGCACACCGCCGGGACCCGGTTCTACCGGGCCTCCGGCGACCTCCACCTCACCGCCCGGTTGCTCGGCCACCAAAACGTCAACACCAGCGCGATCTACGCCAAGATGGACCTCGGCGACCTCCGCGCCCTGGTCGACCGGCTAGACCAGCAGGAAGGCGAAGGCGAGGAGTAGGTAGACCCCGAGCAGGAGGATCCCCTCGAGCCAGTGGGTCTGGGCGTCCTGGACCACCGCGTTGGTGATCAGGACGCTGGCGATCAGCCCCCCGAGCTCCAGCGGGTTTTGAAAGACCAGATCCATCGGACGCCCCACCAGGAAGCCGAAGAGCACCAGCAGGGGGGCGACCAGGAGGGCGATCTGCAGGCTGGAACCGAGGGCGATCTGGACCGTGAGCTCGACGCGGTCGCGGATCGCGAAGCCCACCGCCGCCAGGTGCTCGGCGGCGTTCCCCACCAGGGGGATCAGGACGATGCCGACGAAGAACTCGGAGAGGCCGAGCTCCCGGGTGGCGGCCTCGAGGTGGCGCACCAGCAGCTCGGACATCGCCGCCACCCCCAGGGTGGAAAGGAGCAGGACCCCGAGGGCCCGGCGGGCCGACCAGCGGGGAGGCCGCCCCTCCAGGGGCGCCCCCACCAGGTCGCGGTGGGTCACCAGCGAGAAGACCAGGTTGGCGAGGTAGGCGGCCACCAGCACCCCGGCCACCGCCAGGCTGTAGGCCAGGTCGGCCCCCGCCGGTCGGGCGAGGCGAAAGTAGCTCCGGGCCCCGTAGTCGAAGAGGGCCGGCAGGGCCAGGGCGATGGTGGCCAGCACCAGGAGGGTGGCGAGCAGGCCGGCCGTCGCCTTGTTGAAGCGCTGGGTGTGGTGCCGGAGGCCGCCCAGGAAGACCGAGAGCCCCAGCACCAAAAGCAGGTTGGAGAGGATCGAGCCGGTGATCGAGGCCTTGACCACCGCCACCTTCCCGGCCGAGAGCGCCACCGCCCCCACGATCAGCTCGGCGGCGTTGCCGAAGCTCGCGTTCAGGAGCCCGCCGACGGTGGCCCCGGCGCGGGCGGCGAGCTCCTCGGTGGCCTCCCCCATCCAGCCGGCCAGGGGCAGGAGGGCGAGGAGGGAGAGCCCAAAGACCCAGCTCCCCGCCCCGCCCAAAAGCTCCAGGCCCAGGGCCAGGGGGACCGCGAGGAGGAGCAGCCACCGCAGCACGGGGCCATTATCCCCCGGTTCCGGCCCGGGCCAGGCCGTAGACACGGCTGACCCCCTCCTGGCTGGTGACCCCGAGCACCGCGTCGGCCGCCTCGAGGCTCCGCTTCTGGTGGGTGACCAGGAGGACCTGGCGGCCCGCCTTGAAGCGCTTGAGGAAGTTCGCGAAGCGGGTCAGGTTGGCCTCGTCGAGGGCGGCGTCGACCTCGTCGAGCACGGCGATCGGCAGCCCCCCCTCGCGGACCTCGGCGAGGGCGAACAAAAGGGCCAGCGCCCCCATCGTCTTCTCCCCGGTGGAGAGCAGCCGGAGCGCCCGCACCCGCTTGCCCTCGGGGGCCAGGGCCAGCCGCAGGCCCCCGGGCACCGCCTGGACCTCGCCGTGGCCGCCGAGGAGCTCGCCGGCGTAGTGGGCGAACCGGCGAGCGAGGACCTCGCGGGCCCGGCGGAGGCCGCGGTCGAACTCGCCCCGGACCTCCTCCAGGAGCCCGGCGATCCGCTGCCAGGCAAGGCGGGCCTCCTCCAGCTCGGCCCGCTCGCGCTCAAGCTCGGCGTCGAGCTCGGCGAGCTCGGCCTCGGCCCGGTAGTTGACCGGCTCCAGCTCGGCGAGCTCGGCCTCGATCGCCCGCAGGCGGGCGCGGTCGCCGGCGACCCGGGGCCCCGGGGGGAGCTGGGCGAGCTCCTTCCGGGCCGCCTCCCAGGCGACCTCCTGGCGGGTCCGCCCGATCCGGGCCGCCTCGAGCTCGGACCGGAGTTCCTCCCGCCGCCGG
>Ga0256841_1002838_pt1 | contig 13418 bp, 10 predicted proteins | sample 356308metaG_FD_185971 | JGI IMG/M metagenome (GOLD analysis project Ga0256841, IMG submission 185971) | Hydrothermal vent microbial communities from Mid Atlantic Ridge, Atlantic Ocean - 356-308 | ecosystem: Environmental > Aquatic > Marine > Hydrothermal vents | place: Atlantic Ocean: Mid...
CTTTGCCAAATGCTTCGTTATCGCCGCCGTTAACGTCGTCTTACCATGATCTATATGACCTATCGTCCCCACATTCAAATGCGGCTTCTTCCTCTCAAACTTCTTCTTCGCCATCTATACTCCTCCTCGTAAAGGTTCGCTTAATATTCAATTCAGGACGGGCATCACCGTCTCACGGCCGTGCACAACAGCCTTCAACTCCGCACTACCAGCGATAATGGGCAAACGCCTTGTTCGCTTCCGCCATTCGATGAGTGTCTTCCTTTTTCTTGATAGCCGATCCACGGTTATTGGCAGCGTCAATAAGTTCCCCGGCTAGCCTTTCTATCATGGTTTTCTCAGGGCGCTGCTTGGCGTAGGAAACAATCCACCTAATTGAAAGGGCCGTTCGCCTCTCGGGACGCACCTCGGTCGGAACCTGGTACGTAGCACCCCCCACTCGCCTTGACCTTACCTCCAAGACGGGTTTGACGTTTTCTACCGCCTTTTTAAAAATTTCCAGCGGATCTTGCTTCGTTCTTTGTTCTATAAGATCAAAAGCTCCGTATAAGATTCGCTCGGCAAGGCTTTTTTTCCCTTTTCTCATTATACCGTTGATAAATTTCGCTACCAACTTATCATGATATTTCGGATCTGGCAGAATCTCTCTTTTCGGAACTTCTCTTCTTCGCGGCATAATCTCTCCACTTAAACTCTCATTCTTATGGCAAAATATAGGCCATGGCAATTACGTAAAATCTCACCATGGCCCACAAGGTGTTACAGGATCAAAACTTACTTTGGACGCTTAGTGCCGTACTTGGATCTGGCTTGTTTTCGATCCTGGACACCCAAAGCGTCTAAAGTTCCCCTGATAATGTGGTACCGCACACCTGGTAAGTCTTTCACACGACCACCCCGGATCATTACAACGGAGTGCTCCTGGAGATTATGTCCCTCACCAGGTATGTAAGCGGTGACCTCCATCCCGTTAGTTAACCGAACCCTTGCGATTTTACGCAATGCCGAATTTGGTTTCTTGGGAGTCGTGGTGTAAACGCGTACACACACCCCCCTTTTTTGAGGACACCCCTGAAGGGCAGGAGTGTTACTCTTTTTTTTCTGTCTTTTTCTTCCTATTCTGACTAGCTGATTAATTGTGGGCATTCAAAACTCCACTCAACAATTTTTGTTTTCAATTGGTTCAATTCCCAACTGTCTTGAAATCAGGACTTAATATCCATAAATTCAAGTCTTGTCAAGAGATTTGTTTACTTTTTCCATTAATAAATCAGCCAATGAGCTCTTCAACAGGCCCCTCTGACCTTTGCCTGTCTTCGATCATTTCTCGGTACATCTTGAGCCCGGTTCCCGCAGGGATTAACCTGCCCATTATAACATTTTCCTTGAGCCCCCGTAAATAGTCTACCTTCCCTGCAGTGGCCGCTTCAGTCAAGACCTTCGTGGTTTCCTGGAAAGAAGCTGCAGAGATAAAACTTTCCGTGCTCAAGGACGCTTTTGTTATTCCAAGGATAAGAGCTTCAGCCGCCGCAGGTTTTTTACCTTCTGCGATCAACTTCTGGTTTACCTCCCTGAATACGTGCTTTTCAACGTGTTCACCGAGCAAGAAATCAGAATCACCGGGATCCGTTATTTTTACCCTTCGAAGCATCTGGCGTACGATAACTTCTATATGCTTGTCATTGATACGCACACCCTGCAATCGGTAAACAAGCTGCACCTCGTTAACCAGATACTTTGCAAGTTCCTTCTCACCCCTAATCCTCAATATGTCATTGGGGTTAGCCGAACCTTCCATGAGCGGCTCACCGGCTCTCACAAAATCTCCCTCGTGAACACTAATATGCTTACCCTTCGGAATGAGGTACTCCTTAGGTTCACCAACCTCCGGCGTAACGATAACCTTACGCTTACCCTTGGTGTCTTTTCCAAAACTGACAATACCATCGATTTCAGATATCACTGCAAGTTCCTTGGGTTTACGTACTTCAAAGAGTTCTGCAACCCTTGGCAAACCACCCGTGATATCCTTTGTTTTCGTTGTTTCCCTGGGGATCTTTGCAAGCACGTCACCAGCATGGATATAGTCCCCTTCGTTGACCATCAGGATAGCCCCGACGGGCATGTAATACCTCGCTGCCCCCCGATGGCCTATGGATATTGTTTTACCTCGTTCATCCTTTATGGAAATCCGAGGTCTCATGTCACCCTTGTAATCGGTAATTATTTTGCTTGCCTTACCGGTAACAGGGTCGACCGACTCTTTCATCGTAACCCCTTCAACAATGTCCCCAAACTTTACCTTACCTTCAACTTCCGTGAGAATCGGGGTATTGAAGGGATCCCACGTTGCCAGGGTAGTTCCTGCTTTAACCCGGTCTCCATCCCTTACTTTCAGTATCGCACCGTATATAACCGGGTATCGTTCCTTCTCGCGCCCATCTTCTTCACTGATGATCGCAATCTCGCCATTACGGTTCATAACCACGTACTCGCCCTGGACGTTTTCAATGTACTTTAGATTAATGAACTTAACCTGGCCGGGGAAGTTGTTACTAATCGAGGTCTGCTCGATACCCTTGCTGGCAGTACCACCAATGTGGAAGGTCCTCATGGTAAGCTGCGTTCCCGGTTCACCGATGGACTGCGCAGCGATAATGCCAATAGCTTCGCCGATATCAACCTTCCTACCACATGCAAGGTCACGCCCGTAGCACTGGGCACAAACTCCCCTGGCAGTCTGGCAGGTAAGAACAGACCGGATCGGAACCTTCTTGATACCGGCATTTATTATCTTCTCTACGCCCTTCTCATCTATTTCCTCGTCCCGCTTTACAAGCACCTCCCCCGTAACCGGGTCAGTGATATCATCTAAAGCAGTCCTTCCGAGGATTCTTTCGCCAAGGTGTTCAATGACCTCACCGGCTTCCATTAACGCCTCTACTTCAATCCCGTCAATAGTACCGCAGTCTTCTTCGGTTATGATAGAATCCTGGGCCACGTCCACGAGGCGGCGAGTGAGGTAACCAGAGTTTGCCGTTTTAAGGGCGGTGTCAGCCAGACCCTTACGCGCACCGTGGGTCGAGATAAAGTACTGTAAAACAGTAAGACCTTCACGGAAGTTTGCTGTAATCGGGGTCTCGATAATTTCTCCAGATGGCTTGGCCATCAATCCTCTCATTCCGGCAAGCTGCCTCATTTGGTCTCGACTACCCCTCGAACCGGAGTCAGCCATCATGAAGATCGGGTTAAACGAAGGCATTTCAACAACCTCTCCGTTAGGGCCTTCAACCTTTTCCACACCTATTTCCTTCATCATCTCGGCAGCTACTTCTTCTGTCGCTTTGGCCCAAATATCAACCACCTTGTTGTACTTCTCACCCTCGGTAATTAACCCTTCGTTGTACTGTCTTTCTATCTCCTTTACTTCTTCAATGGCATTCTCAATTATTTCACTTTTCTTAGAAGGGATAACCATGTCAGATATTGATATAGAAAGCCCCGACTGGGTTGCAAGCTTGTACCCGAGATCCTTTAGTCGATCAGCTAGTATTACCGTGGCCTTTGCTCCCACCTTCCTGTAACAATAGTCAATCAGCCCCGCCAAGGCTTTTTTATCCATCACCTTGTTTATAAGATCAAATGGGATCTCATCAGGAACTATCTCGTATAAAAGTACACGACCAACTGTGGTTTCAACACGTTCACCTTTAATCCTCACCTTGATTTTGGCGTGAAGATCCACACAACCGGAATCATACGCTGAACGTACTTCTTCCGGGTTGGCAAAGACCTTGTTTTCGCCTTTGGCAAAGGGTCTTTCCCTGGTCATGTAATAAATTCCAAGAACAATATCCTGGGATGCAACGATTATCGGGCTTCCGTGAGCAGGGCTAAGGATGTTATTCGTAGACATCACCAGCACGCGAGATTCAATTTGTGCCTCGACGGAAAGCGGGACATGAACTGCCATCTGATCGCCATCAAAGTCCGCGTTGAACGCAGTACATACCAGCGGATGGAGCTGTATTGCTTTCCCTTCAATCAGAATAGGCTCAAATGCCTGTATCCCCAGCCTGTGCAAGGTAGGAGCCCTATTAAGGAGCACGGGGTATTCCTTTACCACCTCATCCAGAGTATCCCACACTTCCGGCGTTTCTTTCTCGACCATTTTCTTGGCCTGTTTAATGGTTGTAACCAGGCCTTTTTCCTCAAGTTTGTTGTAAATGAATGGTTTGAAGAGCTCCAACGCCATTTTCTTAGGCAAGCCACATTGGTGGAGCCTCAAATCAGGGCCAACCACGATAACGGTACGACCGGAATAGTCCACCCGTTTACCTAGCAGGTTCTGCCTGAAGCGTCCCTGTTTGCCCTTCAGCATGTCGCTCAAGGACTTGAGAGGCCTCTTATTTGGGCCGGTAATGGTTTTGCCCCTACGGCCGTTATCAAAAAGAACGTCCACAGCCTCCTGGAGCATCCTCTTTTCGTTCCTGATAATAATATCCGGAGCATTCAACTCCTGGAGCCGTTTCAGACGGTTGTTCCTGTTTATAACCCTGCGATAAAGGTCATTAAGGTCACTGGTTGCAAACCTACCTCCGTCGAGAGGTACAAGGGGACGTAAATCCGGCGGCAGCACCGGAATGACGTCTAGAATCATCCACTCCGGTTGGTTATCAGAATCCTTCAGCGCGTTGATTATCTTCAGTCGTTTGCCAAGCTTCTTACGCTTTGCAACCGATCCGGTTTGAATCATCTCAGCTTTCAACTCAGCGGAAAGCTTTTCCAGATCCAGGCTTGCCAGTAATTCCTTAATTGCCTGGGCACCAATCCCGGCCTTGAAGGCATCACCGTATTCCGAAACACACTGCCTGTATCGCTCCTCGCTAAGGAGTTCGCACTTCGTCAGGGGTGTATCACCGGGATCGATCACTATGTAAGAATCAAAGTAAAGAACTTTCTCCAACTGATCCAGTGTCATGTCAAGAAGGTTCCCTATCTTGCTCGGCAAACTTTTCAGGAACCAGATGTGCGCCACGGGCGTCGCAAGTTCAATGTGCCCCATTCGCTCCCGGCGAACCTTTGACTGAATAACTTCAACACCGCACTTTTCACACACCACTCCCCGGTGTTTCATCCGCTTGTACTTTCCGCAGTTACACTCGTAATCCTTTATAGGACCGAAAATCTTTGCACAGAAAAGTCCGTCCCTTTCTGGCTTGAAAGTTCTATAATTAATAGTTTCAGGTTTCTTGATTTCTCCGTAAGACCAGCTTCTGATCTTTTCAGGAGAAGCTAGACCAATCTTTACAGCATTGAAGCTTAACGGATCCTTCGGTTTTACGAAAAGGCTATATAATTCTTTCAAGGTTTCCTCCTATACTCCCTCAGAGGATTTTTTTAACTTGGTTCTTCTTCCAACAATTGGACGTCCAGCGCCAGTGCCTGAAGTTCCTTGATCAATACGTTAAAGGACTCAGGCAGACCGGCTTCAAGGGTGTTATCACCCTTGACAATCTTTTCATACATTCTCGTCCGACCGGCTACATCGTCTGATTTAACCGTTAAGAACTCCTGCAAAGCATACGCGGCTCCATATGCTTCCATTGCCCACACTTCCATCTCCCCGAGCCGCTGCCCGCCGAATTGCGCTTTACCACCGAGGGGCTGCTGGGTAACGAGAGAATACGGTCCAATGGAACGAGCATGAATCTTGTCATCAACAAGGTGATGCAATTTCATTATGTACATGATCCCCACGGTGATCTTCTGATCAAAAGGTTCTCCAGTTCTACCATCGTAGAGTGTCACCTGGCCACTCTCAGGCAGGTCAGCCTCTCTTAGAAGTCTCTTAATTTCATCTTCTTCAACGCCGTCAAAAACAGGAGACGCTATGTGTAGGCCTTCCCTGTATTGTTCTATGCATCTCTCCAGCTCTTTTTCATCAGCATCTTTAAAATACTTGTCGAATTCAAGCTGCGAGTAGATCCTCTTCAGCTTTTCTTCTACCGATTCATCTTCCCTGTAGCGCCTAAGCATCTCGGCCAATTGCTCACCAAGTCCCTTGGCAGCCCAGCCAAGGTGAGTTTCCAGAACCTGGCCGACGTTCATTCGAGAAGGTACTCCCAAAGGGTTCAGCACAACATCGACGGGTGTTCCATCTGCGAAAAATGGCATATCTTCCTCTGGGAGAATTCTTGACACAACACCCTTGTTACCGTGTCGACCAGCCATTTTATCGCCGACAGATAGTTTTCTTTTTACCGCCACGTATACCTTCACCATTTTAATTACTCCCGGCGGTAACTCGTCACCCCGCTTGACCTTCTCAACCTTGTCTTCGAAAATCTTCCTTACAAGCTTTATCTGTTGGTCATAGCTGTCCACTATCTCAGCAATGCGCAGGGATATTTCAGGATCATCCTGAACTGTGATTTGCCTCCAAAGCGTCGGAGACAGTTTTTCCAGGATTTCATAGGTGATTTCCTCACCTTTCTTGGCAATTGTCTTCCTGCCTTCTTTAAGATTCTGGGCAAGCTTTTTCCCCTCGAGCAACTTGGCGAGTTTCTTTAGAGCCGCTTTCCTGATAATACTTGTCTCATCCTTCAAATCCTTTTCAAGACGTGCAATTTCTTGCTGTTCAATAAATTCACTGCGGGCATCTTTATCCACACCCTTCCTAGAAAACACCCTCGCATCAATAACGGTTCCTTCCACTCCCGGTGGCACGCGTAGAGACGTATCTTTCACGTCACCGGCTTTCTCACCGAAAATAGCTCTAAGCAACCGTTCCTCAGGTGTAAGCTGGGTTTCTCCCTTCGGGGTAACCTTTCCAACCAGTATATCACCCGGTTTAATCTTGGCACCAATCCGCACTATACCACTTTCATCAAGGTCTTTGAGTGCTTCCTCGCCGATATTTGGAATGTCGCAGGTGATCTCTTCCTTTCCAAGCTTGGTATCCCTGGCTACCACTTCGAACTCTTCTATGTGTATGGAAGTGTAGACATCTTCCTTCACAATCCTTTCGTTTATCAGGATTGAGTCTTCGAAGTTGTAGCCTCCCCAGCTCATAAATGCTACCATCACGTTCCGCCCGAGGGCCAACTCGCCCATTTCAGTGGACGGCCCGTCGGCGATAATCTGTCCTTTTTTGACTATATCTCCCCGTCTAACAATCGGTTTCTGGTTCAGACACGTATTTTGATTCGATCTCTTGAACTTGGTAAGCTTGTAAATATCCACCACAGGCTGAAGAGTATCCTCAGAATCATCCCCGGTGGCTCTCACTACTATCCGTTCAGCATCAACATCTTCTACAACTCCATCCCTCTTAGCTATCACTGTTACTCCACCGTTTCTGCCCACAACACTTTCCATCCCGGTGCCTACCAGCGGCGCTCTCGTTTTTAGAAGAGGTACTGCCTGCCGCTGCATGTTAGATCCCATTAATGCACGGTTAGCGTCATCGTTTTCAAGGAATGGAATCAGGGATGCTGCAACGCTCACCAGCTGGTTCGGGGATACGTCCATGAAACGAACTTCATCCCTGTGAACCATAACGAATTCACCGGCTTTTCTTGTTGAAACGAGTTCATTTATGAAGTAACCGTTTTCATCAATCGGAGCATTAGCCTGTGCTATGGGATAGTCTTTTTCATCCATTGCATTCAGGTAAACTACTTCATCAGTGACTCTCCCGTCTTTAACCACCCGGTAAGGCGTTTCGATGAAGCCGAACTCGTTAACCCTGGCATAGGTGGCAAGCGAAACGATAAGACCAATATTCGGACCTTCAGGGGTTTCAATGGGGCAAATTCGTCCGTAGTGCGTCGCATGTACGTCTCGAACCTCAAAGCCTGCCCTCTCCCGGGTAAGTCCTCCAGGGCCAAGGGCGCTCAACCTTCTTTTATGTGTAATCTCTGAAAGCGGGTTAGTCTGGTCCATGAATTGTGAGAGCTGACTCGTGCCAAAGAATTCCTTTACAACCGCTGAGACGGGCTTTGCATTTATCAGGTCATGAGGCATAAGTGCTTCCACTTCCTGGAGGCTCATTCGTTCCTTTATGGCACGTTCCATGCGAACAAGCCCGATTCTGTACTGGTTTTCGAGTAGCTCTCCGACTGAGCGAACTCTCCTGTTTCCAAGGTTATCAATGTCATCCACCGGACCCTGAGTTTCTTTAAGATGAATGAGTTTCTTCACAGCCAGCATAATATCACTTGGAAGCAGGGTTCTCTCGTGAAGAGGGACGTCAGTTCCAAGCTGCATATTGATTTTTAAACGACCAACCTCGGAAAGGTCATAATTTTCGGGATTGAAGAAGAGGTTATTGAAAAACTCACTCGCAACTTCAATGGTAGGCGGATTGCTCGGTCTTAACCTCCTGTAAATCTGTAGTATTGCTTCCTCCCTGTTACTAACCTTATCCACAAGCAAGGTATTTCTGAAAGACGGACTTACGTCAGGCCCTTCAAGGTAAAGAACTTCCACCTCTGATATTCCACGGTCCTTTAATAGTTCAAGCACTTCAGGGGTAATTTCCTCGTTGCACTCAGCCAGAATTTCACCGGTGGAAAAGTCAACAACATCATGGGCAAGAACCCTTCCCAGGATTACTTCGTCGTCTCCTGAAATGACCTCTACACCAGCATCGAGCATTCGTTTAACAGTGGCTTTTCCTATTTTTTTATTTTTCTTGACCAGAACATCACCGGTTTCAGGATGAAGTACATCGGAAGGAGCCCTTGTGCCCACAAGAAACTCCATCTTTACGGCTCTTTCAATACGATCGGGCTTGATATAAATTTTCTCGGACTTATAAAAATAGTTGAGAAGCTCTTCCGTAGAATAGCCAAGAGCCTTGAGCAGAACAGTAACAGGAAGTTTCCTACGCCTATCGATCCTGACGTTGAGGATATCTTTGGTGTCAAACTCAAGGTCAATCCACGAACCACGGGCTGGTATTATTCGTGCAGAATAAAGTATCTTACCCTTTCCGGTTTTTCCCTTGTCATGATCGAAAAAGATACCAGGCGACCTGTGAAGCTGACTTACGACTACTCTCTCCGTTCCGTTGATAATAAAGGTACCGTTTTCGCTCATCAGCGGGATGGTTCCGAAGTACACCTCCTGTTCCTTGATGTCGCGTACAGACCTTGTATCGGTTTCCTTGTCAACGTCATATACAACGAGGCGTACCGTGATCTTAACCGGTGCCTCATAGGTCATACCCCTGGCAAGGCATTCTTCGACGTCATATTTCACGTCACCAAAGGTGTACTGAACGAACTCCAGCAGTGCGGTTCCTGTAAAGTCACGTATTGGGAATACACCCTTGAAGACAGCCTGTAACCCCTTGTCTTCTCTTTCAGACGGAGGTACGTCTTTTTGCAAAAAGCGCTCATAGGATTCCTTTTGCATCTTGATAAGATCCGGAATATCAATAATTTTCGGAATCTTACCAAAATTTCTACGTACCCGGTATTCATGGGCTAGTGCAGTTGCCATTTTTTCTCCCTACAATCGATTTATTTTTTTCTTTTCTCTTATGTGATCTTACCTGACTTATAGATTTTCTCATCCGTTTTCCGCCCCGGATGGCTGAGAGAGAAGAGGGAAAAGACAATCAATAGAAAAAAGGAAAACCGAGCACTTACCCCACAGATCGCTCGGTCTTCACTATGAGTAGGTATGTATGCTATTTGATTTCCACCGTTGCCCCAGCTTCTTCCAACTGCTTGGCAGCTTCCTCGGCTTCTTCTTTCGAGACCTTTTCTTTGACCACGCCAGGCACATTGTCCACCAGTGCCTTTGCTTCCTTAAGACCAAGGTTCGTAAGTGCTCTTACTGCCTTGATAACCTGGATCTTCTTGTCTCCTACCGCTGTTATTACAACGTCAAATTCTGTCTTTTCTTCCTCTGCCGGTGCCTCTCCTGCAGCACCCATTCCGGGCATTGCTGCAGCTACGGCCATCGGAGCAGCAGATACTCCAAATTTTTCTTCCAGTTCCTTTACGAACTCACTGAGTTCCAAAACTGTCATGTTTTCGATAAAACTAATTACATCCTCTTTTGTAATTTCAGCCATTGATGAGTTCCTCCCTTTCTAACATTTGGTACTTTTTAATCTTCTATTCTTCTTGTTCTTTTTTGTCCTTAATTGCTGAAAGAACCGTTACCATTGATCTTGGCACGGCACTTAACACACTGACAAGGCTCGTTGGAACACCGCTGAGAACTCCAAGGAGTTGACCGAGGAGCACCTCGCGGCTCGGAATATCGGCCAACGCAATAACATCCTTCGGCTCAAGCACCTGGCTCTGCAGGAAACCACCTTTAATTTTCAGGTGATCATTTTCCTTTGCAAAATCTCTAAGTAGCTTCGCCGAGACCACGGGATCGTCATAACTGATTGCTATGGCACAAGTTCCCTCAATAAGGGGGTCCAGCGCAGCCGCATCGGTATCTTTGCTGGCCAACCTCATAAGAGTATTCTTAATCACCCTGAAATCAACACCTTGATCTCTCAGAGTCTTCCTCAACCGTCCAATTTCGGGAGCCTTCAAACCTTTGTAGTCGGTAATCACCACACTTTTCGCCTTCTCAAGCTTAGCTCGAAGCTCCGCTACGACTTCTTCTTTTCTCCGACGATCCAAAAGCTTTCCTACCTCCTTTCTTTCGCCAGAGTGCTTTCACAAAGTACCAAATAAAAAGGGGAACTCCCAGCTGCTTTCACCAGCTCTCGGTAGGCAGCTCAAAGCCTTTTAAACTCGCATATGCGAGTACCTACTGTCTCTGACCTCATGAAAGCAACATCTGGCTATGTTTTAAAATTGTTTCGCGCGCTTCACACGCTCAAATCAACAGCCCTTTGCTACTGCTGTATTATATCTTTGACAGCCAGAGGATCTACCTTTATCCCAGGGCTCATGGTAGTTGATATGGCTATGCCCCTAAGATAGGTACCCTTGGCTGCTGCTGGCTTCATCTTGATCAACGTGTCTATGAAAGTTGCAATATTTTCGAGCAACTTGTCATCATCAAAGGATTTACGCCCCATGGAGGCATGTACAACACCGGCTTTTTCAGCCCTGAAATCAATCTTCCCGGCCTTAATTTCTTTGATAGCCTTCGCAAGGTCAAAAGTTACCGTACCCAGCTTGGCATTAGGCATAAGCCCCCGGGGACCCAAGATTCTACCAATCTTCCCCACCTGTCCCATCATGTCCGGGGTGGCTACTGCTTTATCAAATTCAAGCCAGCCCCCCTTGATTTTTTCAATTAATTCCTCGGCACCAACGTAATCGGCACCAGCTTCCAGGGCTTCTTTTTCCTTTTCGCCCTTGGCAAACACCAGCACCTTCACACTTTTGCCGGTTCCGTGTGGCAGTACCACCGTTCCTCTCACCATCTGATCCGCATGTCTTGGATCAATGCCTAGACGAACAGCAATATCTACACTTTCATCAAAATTTGCATAAGCACATTCTTTGGCTAGCTTGATAGCTTCCTGAAACGTGTACCTTCTCGTGCTATCAATCTTCTCTTTAGCCATCCTATACTTTTTTCCTCTCTTGGCCATCTTAGCACTCCAAACGAAGATATTTTTACCTATTCAACAACAATTCCCATGCTACGTGCGGTTCCCTCGATGGTTCTTATAGCTGCCTCTAGATCATTGGCATTCAAATCGGGCATTTTTAACTTGGCTATTTCCTCAACCTGTGCACGGGTAACTTTTCCTACCTTGTCTCGGTTAGGCTCACTTGAACCCTTCTCCACGTTTGCCGCCTTCTTCAACAAGATAGACGCCGGAGGCGTTTTTGTGATGAAAGTAAATGACCTATCCGCGTAAACCGTTATAACAACAGGGATTATCATGCCTTCTTGACCCTGCGTTTTGGCATTGAATGCCTTACAAAACTCCATAATATTGACGCCATGCTGTCCAAGCGCAGGCCCTACGGGTGGTGACGGATTGGCCTGACCCGCAGGTATCTGAAGTTTAATGTTCGCAATTACCTTTTTAGCCATTTCTTAAGCTCCTCAAATGCGCGTAACCTGAACAAACTCTAGTTCTACAGGAGTAGAACGCCCAAAAATACTCACAAGTACTCGGACCTTTCCCTTTTCAGGATTCACTTCATCCACTATTCCGCTGAAATTTGAAAACGGACCGTCTATGACCTTAACTTCATCCCCTACCTCCAACTGGTATTTCGGACGAGGCTTAAGACGCCCTTCTGCCATCCTATCGAGGATCTTTTGAGCCTCCTCCTCCGGCAGAGGAATCGGTTTATCCTTTCCACCCAAAAACCCAGTAACCTTCGGAGTACTCCTCACCAGGTGCCACGTCTCATCGTTTAGTACCATTCTGACAAGTATGTACCCGGGATAGAACTTTCTTACCGACTCTTTCCGCTCCCCTTTTACAAGTTCGACAACTTTCTCCGTGGGGACAAGGATCTTGTCAAAAAACTTCTCCTTACCCGAAGATTTTATTCTCTCCTCAAGGGAAGCCTTGACCTTTTGTTCATACCCGGAATATGTATGGACTATGTACCACTTAAACTCCACACCCATTTTTCCTTTGCACAAATCTTTTATGGGAATTATTTCAGAAAATATCCTATTATTTTCCCCAGACCCAGATCGACAACACCAAGAAACAGTGCCACGATAAACACAACCACCAGAACCACCGAGGTAGTTGCTATTGTTTCTTTCTTTGTTGGCCATGTAACTTTTTTGAGCTCAAACTTCGCTTCTCTCAAGAATGTTTTGATGGTATCGATCCATCCTCCAATCTTTTGAGAAGATCCGCCTACCGACCTGGCAACCTTTACCCTCGCCACTGTGTCTGGATTCGGAGCCCTCGCTGCGGCTTTTGTGGTGGCGTCATTTTTAGGTACTTTACCACCCCTGTTTTTCCTCTGGGCTGCTCTTCTTTTTCTGCTACCTTTCTTCTTCGCCATTAAGTGATTCTGCCTGTTATGTATTCAGCGCTATCCAGCGGTTCAGAGCACAAAAAAATGGCAGGCCAGGAGGGATTCGAACCCCCAACCCTCGGATTTGGAGTCCGACGCTCTAGCCGTTCGAGCTACTGGCCTACACAAGTTTACAATCTCTATTTTGTTTCCTTATGAATCGTATGAGTCTTGCAAAATCTGCAATACTTCCTGAAACTTAACTTATCAGGAGTAGTTCTCTTATTTTTTGTCGTAGTGTAATTACGCTGTTTGCACTCGGTGCACGCTAAAGTCACGATAATCCGCATTCACTTGACCCCTATTCAACAATTTCACTAACGACGCCTGCGCCCACGGTTCTTCCACCTTCTCGAATCGCAAACCTTAATCCCTCTTCCAGCGCTATCGGCGTTATTAACTGTACCTCCATCGATACATTGTCACCAG
>Ga0256841_1002839_pt1 | contig 13418 bp, 6 predicted proteins | sample 356308metaG_FD_185971 | JGI IMG/M metagenome (GOLD analysis project Ga0256841, IMG submission 185971) | Hydrothermal vent microbial communities from Mid Atlantic Ridge, Atlantic Ocean - 356-308 | ecosystem: Environmental > Aquatic > Marine > Hydrothermal vents | place: Atlantic Ocean: Mid...
CAGGAGGTTCTTACCGTGTCCAGGAAATAAAAACAGCTGAAGAGCCTTCCCGCCGATCGAATCAATCCTTTGACTTGATCATTATCGGCGGTGGATCAGCGGCTTTTTCGGCAGCCATTAAAGCCGAAAGCCTGGGTTTAAGGACGCTGATGGTCAATGCCGGTTTGCCCTGGGGCGGTTGCTGTGTCAATGTGGGTTGTATTCCCTCCAAACACCTGATTCGCGCAGCCGAAAACATGTATCGAAGCACGCATTCCTCCTTTTCTGCCATTAAGCCCCGAGGAGCCGAACTCGATTTTGCTTCGCTCATCCGAGACAATAAAGAGCTCGTAACCGAGCTTCGAAAGAAAAAATATCTGGATGTGGTGAAAGATTTCTCCCACCTGAGCCGCATCTCCGGTTGGGCAGAGTTTGAAGACGAACACAGCATACGGGTAGATGGTAAGGCTATCTACTCCGCAAAAAGAATATTGATTGCCACCGGTTCAAGCACCCGCATACCCGCCATTGAAGGCCTGGAAACGACAGACTATCTCACCCATATTTCGCTCTTTGAGCTGGAAGAAAAACCGCCGAGTCTTACCATTTTGGGTGCCGGTTACATCGGCTTGGAGCTTGCACAGGCTTACAGTCGCCTGGGCGTAAAAGTACGCATCATGCAGTTCAGAGACCGCGTGTTGCGCAAACAAACACCGGACATCAGCGCGTTGATTGCCAATCAATTAAAAGATGAAGGCATTGAACTTTTCCCCGGTTTGCAAGCCTTCAGGTTCGAACAAAAAGACGAGACGGTTGTCATACACGCCAGACAGGCCAATGGCTCCGTAGTACAGCTCGAGGAAAAGGGCAAAATCGTATTGGCCACGGGAACACAAGCCAACACATCGCGTTTGGGCTTGGAGCGCATAGGCCTGCAACTGAACGACATGGGGCAGATTGTAACCAACGAATACCTGCAAACCAACTTGCCTCATATCTATGCTGCCGGTGATGTTACCAACACCCCGGCTTACGTCTATACAGCGGCCCATGAAGGCAAAACAGCTGTAGAAAATGCCTTCGCACAGGCCAAGAAAAAAGTGGATTACTCGGCTCTGCCTTGGGTGATTTTCACGGACCCCCAGATAGCCGGAGTAGGCATAGACGAAGCGGAAGCGGCCGCTTTAAACCTACCTTTTGAAGTTTCCAAACTCTCCCTGGAGGAAGTGCCCCGCGCCTTGACAGCGCATGACACCCGCGGTTTCATCAAACTCATTCGAAACCCCGAGACAGACCGCCTCCTGGGCGCTCGCCTGGTAGCTCCCGAAGGAGGCGAACTCATCACCCTTTTGAGCATGGCCATCAAACACGAGATTCCGGTCAAAGAACTGGCTGAATCGCTCTACCCCTATCTGACACTCAGCGAAGGCATCAAATTGACGGCCATAGCCTTTGGGAAAGACATCTCCAAGTTGAGCTGCTGTGCCAGTTAAGTCCTCAACCCCTCAGCATCAAGTAGTCCAAGTAGTAAATGGCTTTAAGGGTAAAGGTGTTGCTCCGGGGTAAATGGGATAAACCCAGTGCATTTCGCCAATAAGTTTGATCGGGACTCGCTGCGTACTCAAAATCCAAAATGCTGTTCTTCCAAATGAAAAAGAAATCACTACCCGGAGCAAAGCGCCAACGAAAAACCGCATCGATGTTGAACGCATTAAAATCGTTGTCTTCCGGCAAATCGGTTTCCAGCTCAGCTCCCAGGCTGCCATCGTCGAGTAGAGAGTGGAAAGTTCGGTAATGAACGGCACTCCAATAATGCCTCAGGCGGAAGTTGAAAGTGAGCCGGGGATTGAAGTTGTAATTGACCTCCATACCGGTTTCTACGGTATGGACATCGCGATATCCAAAGACAATTTCGCCTTGCTCTCCTTCTCCGGCATAACCTTGCTCGTTAAAGTTTAGAGCATCGCTGACGTCAAGGCTAAAATTAAAACGGTCGCTGAGGCGAAAGCGCGGACTGACATTGAAGCTGTACGAATTTTGAAGGCCGCGATTACCCCTTCCCATTCTAAAACTCATGTCCAGAGCAACGGGCTTTCGATAATCGGTAGATATCCAAGTGGAAAGGCTGCCAAAGGTCGGGCTGAGAAAAACGCGGCCTGCCGTACGCGCCTCGAAATAATCGTGCTTCACTACAGGACGCCAAAAGCCGTTAAGCCCGACGACCAAAAAACGCGAAGTAACCAGCCAAGAAAAAAAAGACAAAGATTGCTCCGTAAAGACATTGGGGTGAAAGAGGCGTTCGTGTTCTGCATCCAGGAAAAAGCCGCCTCCGTAAAACTCCTTGCCCGATTTCCCTTTCTTAAAGAGCTGGAAAGGCTGGGTTTGACGATACCCCAAACCCACACTATACGTTTGTTGATTGTTTCTGCGCAAAAAAGCCAAGTCATTCGGGTCATAGGTATCGGAATCCATGTCATAACCCACAGACCAGGACCAGGGATTGCTGATGTCTGCCAAGGTGATGTCAAAGGTATGGCCCAATTGTGGTTTTTCAGAGAAAAACTGTTGAGAGACCGCTATCTTGCCTTTCAAGGCATAATCGTTTGTGCGGTTGCGCAAATCGTACACCAGGCCCGTTTGGTTGGCTTCGTAAGCCGAACCGCTGCGCCAAACATTGGTGTTGATGAGGGTAAAGTAGGAGTTGTTCGGCAAATTTTGATCCAAAACTAAAATATTGAAATTGGTCAAAGGCGCCAGTTCTTCCTCTCTTGTTTCTCCCGTACTCAAATCTTCAACTTCCGCATAAGTAGGAGCCGTTACGGCATTAAACACACCCAAACCCGTACCCCCGCTGGTCCTTCCGGAGATTTTGGTCGCATTGATGAGTTGGCTTACTCTCGGCGTATAAAGCAGGCTGTCATTTGCCGAAAGGCGACTTGCTAAAGTGGAATACAAAAAGGACGGAATGCTGCCTATACGACGGGAGTAAAACAAATTCCCCTTGTTAAAAAGCTCTGCTCCTTCGATGAAGAACTGGCGGTTTTCATCAAATCGCACTTCAAAAGGACTGAGGTTGAGCACTTGATCATCGGAGCGAGCTTCGCCGAAATCGGGAATGAGCGTCATGTCGAGGGTAAAGGCATCGCTGATGCCATACTTGACATCCATGCCCGCCTTAAAAGAATGCCCGCTGCTGCTGCTCATCTGCGCAGGGTCTCGAAAGCGCTCCAAAGAGCCGGCGAGAAAAGGCGTTGCCGAAAGGCGCACAGGAGCTTTGATGTTTTGCAAGCCCGTCAAAAGCCCCGACTGCCTCAGCAAACCCTGCTCATCGGGATTAACCGGATTCCAATAAGAGGTTTCCCGCTTGCGGCGCAAGTGGCGGGCAAAATTGATGCCCCAACTTTGTACCTCTACCGAAGGAAAGCGCAAAGCGGAATAGGGAATGGCCATTTCAACGACCCAACCCTGTTCATCTATACGACAACGCAACTGCCAAACGGCATCCCACTGCCTGTCGCCGGCAAAAAGCGGACCGCGCGGGTTAAATCCACCTCCTAAGGCCGAATATTTAAGATCGTATTCTACGCCGGCAGGTGTGGCGATAAACCCCAAGCCGTTTAATCCATCTCGATAAGTATCTATCACGACACCAAAATAGTCGGCATTGCCCAATTCATCGCGTTGGCTCAGCTCATTGAGTATGCTGTCCGGATGCGTATCGTACAGGCGCGCACCGATGTACAAGGCCCGATTGTCATACAGCACCCGCACCTCCGTTTTCTGACTGGCCGGAGCACCCGGTCGAGGATCGTATTGAACAAAACCCGAAGCCACCTCGGCCTGCTGCCAGACTTCCTCTTCCAGTTTTCCATCGATGTGCACACCACCGCTTATTTTTCGGGCCTGTATTTGCCGTTTTTCAAGCGGAAACTGAGCGACGAGTATCCATGGCAGGAAAAAAAGACAACAGAAAAAAACGCACAAAAATTTCATGGGGCTACCTTTTGGGGAGCTGATAAAAGGATGCCCAAAGATAGCGAAAGAAACTGCCGCCTTTCGGCAAATAGAAAAGCTTTCCCGTAAAATGCACAGCCCCTTACAAAACAGGGAAAATGCAAAAAGATAAAGCCTTAAAATGCTGCTATATCCAAACCGAAATGGTTTGGGATATTTACAACTCACAAAGGAGCAAAAGGTAGGGAGTTTGGGAGGCTGACGCCTCCCAAACCACTTCGCCATGAGCATCCTACTACTTTGTCTGCTGTTGGTCAGCTCGGCATCCCGAAAGAGGCTGAATCAAACACCGGCGAAGGCCAAATCATTCACACTGCTCCGGCATCTTCTGCGTCAGGTAAACCTTGATCGATTTCCCAAAGGCCAATCGCGACTTTGCAGCAGGTTCTTGCTTCCAGACAAAAGCTTCTTCGGGAGCGGAAACAGAGGGGTCTTCGACGACCTCCAATTTGAGCTTCACCGCCTCTACCAAAAACCGAGATTCGGAAAGGGTGTTGCAAAGCAAATCGGGAACCTCTGCATAATCGGTAGTTTTTCGGGAAACCACGGCCTCTATGGTACTCCCTTGGGGGACTTTGATTTGGCCTCCTTTCAAATCACCCATTTCGATTTTTTTCCCTTTGTAAACCAGGTAAACGATGGTATTCTCTGCATACTTGGGATGGTACACTCTTTCCTTAACCTTCAGCTTGAGGTGGCGTTTCTTCAACAAGCGCTGATACTGATCAAAATTGTCCACACCAGCCAGTTCGGGCAAGCTCACTTCATCGGGTGTATTCCTGCTGACCCGCACATAAATTTTCCGGCCGCGCTTCACTTCATCACCCGGGGCAGGGTCTTGTTCTAAAACGATACCACCTTTTTTGTTCTCCACCCAAACAGAATCCCGCACGACAATTTCCATGGAAGTTTCCTGAGCAGCTCTCTGCGCTTCATCCACATCCAATCCGGCAAAATCAGGGACGGGAAGCGTTTCTCCATGGTGTGTATAACAATGTAACCAACTGGCTGTGAGAAAAACAAAGAGCAAAGAAACAGCCAACATCAGGCCCAGGTTTTTCAAAAAGATAGGACTAGAGACAAAGCTCCAGACTTCTTTTACCCCTTGGAGCAACCAAGCCTTGATCTTTTGTCCATACTTTTTAACGAGTCTTTGGATGCGCTCTTTGTCCATCATTTGTATAAAAACTTAAACCTCTCAATAAGCCTTTAATTATCCTCCTCAAATCCGCCCTCGTCCCTCTTCGATTATCCTAAAGGCCCAAAGATAGGGATTTTAACGGCTGCATCCTCCAAGAGGTTCCCGCCTCATCCCCAACATCTCACCCAGCCCTGCCAAAAAGATCAAAAAAATAAACAAATTGTTGATTATTTAGGGCTTAGTTTTAAACAAATTGTTTATCTTTGCGACACGATTTGTTGGAAATAGCCTGCGGTCCTTTGTAAAGCACCGTTTCTCCAACGCGAACAAACAAAATTGAGCATCATGAAAAAAATTCACTTTGAGTTCCTGGAACCCCATCCCGAAAGATGTGAACTGCAAAAAAGCCCGGAAAAAGAGCCAGCACCCTCTTCGTCTTCCCCTGCCCAAAGTTTTGGCGAAAGCCAAAACCTGGATTTCAAGGATTTGTGGAAACAACTTCACTTTTTTCTGGAGCAACTGGGCACTTACATTCGCCTCAAATGGTTTTACTGGTTGCCCAAACGCATTCGAATCCCCTGGTTTAAGCTCTTCGTCTCTTTCATGCTTATCTACCTGTTTACCCAGCGTAATGTGGTTTTTCAGATACAATGGGGCAATTTGTCCGACAGCCCTCAAACATCCGCTTTGCAGGTAGTCGATCACGCACAAAGCCCGCCAACACCTCCCCCTGAACCAGACAAAGGGCAAGCTGCCGCTGCTGCCGCTAAATCAACAGCTCCCTGGCTGATTAAAGAAGCTGGTGACACCGAAAAAGACAAGCGCTACAAAGCCTACATCAGGCGCTTTGAAAAAGTAGCACGGGTCGAAATGGAAAAGTTCGGTATTCCGGCCAGCATCTGCATGGCACAGGGCCTGCTGGAAAGCAATGGAGGCACCAGCTTATTGGCTACCCGCAACAACAACCATTTCGGCATCAAATGCTTTTCAAAATCCTGTAAAAAAGGGCACTGCTCCAATTTTTCCGATGACAGCCACAAAGACTTTTTCCGCATTTACGGCTCGGCTTGGGAAAGCTGGCGTGCACATTCCAAACTGCTGGCCAATGGCAAATACAAAGTGCTGAAAAAGCACGGAAAAGACTACAAAGCCTGGGCCAGAGGATTAAAACGACTTGGATACGCTACCGACCCCAATTATGCCAACAACCTCATCCGAATCATCCAAAAATACGAGCTGTACAGGTTGGATCAATGAGCAAGACCGAAAAACAAGCCGAACAGTTGGGCGGACAATGCCCTCTCTGCCTTTCGGCAAAACGAAAGCGACAAAATTTGTTGAATAATTTTTCAAACAAATTTTGTCATAAAACAAAATGTTTGTATCTTGCAGCCGATTTTGATAACAAAATGTGCAAAGTAATGATTAGAGAAGACAGAATACAGCTCAACCAGCGCTTCATCGAAGTCTTCAAGTTGCTGGAAGAACGCGGAGCCATCGTAAAAAACGATCGCAACGGCAAAGGCATGGGCGACTTCGCCGAAAAAATTCTGGGCAATAGGGCTTACGGCCACATCATCCGAGCCTATCTAAACCCCAAAGATAAACGAGTTATCAGCTATTCCCAGGCCCGAAAGCTATGTCGCGAATACGGCGTCAACGAATCTTATATGTTAGACGGCATCGGTAGCCCCTTTGGCATGGAATTGCCCATGACAAAAGGACAGGGTCCGACTCACAACATCCAACCTCAGGGCAACATCCTCTTTACAACCACAGAAGCCTTTGCCGGAGCTACACTAGAAAACAACAGCTTCGTAACAGAAGAAAACAGCTACTTTTCCATTCCCGGGCTTAGCGGATCCGGTTTGGTCGCCTTTCCCATCCAAGGGAACAGCATGGAGCCGATCATCATGAATGGCGATGTAGTTATTTGCCGACAAACAGATCGCCTCTCCGACATCAAAGACAACGAAATCTATGCGGTCAAAAACAACGGCCAACTCTGGGTGAAATACGTGAAAAAAATCTACACCGGAGACCAAATAACCCACTTGCGCCTCATCTCGGCCAACTATCTCGAACACGACCCTTTTACCGAAGAAGTCAATGTGGACACCCGCCTGTATAAAGTCATACGACGCATTACGCAACTGTAAAGTGCTCTTTCCTTTGTGTTAGCAAGGGGTTGCAGAGACCTGATGGTTTCTACGCCCCTGCCCTGCTGTTTTTCCTCGGAACGGGCTCTGGCCCGTTCTTTTTTTCGCCGGCAGCAAAACCGCAAAAAAACGATATATACCCCAAACCGAAATGGTTTGGGATATTTACGACTCGCAAACGAGCGAAAGATAGGGAGTTTGGGAGGATGATGCCTCCCAAACCACTTTGCCATGAGCATACGCCCAGCTACCACAGCCCAATGCTATTGATAAAACACCCACCTGCCGCTTTTCATCGCAACAAAACCAAACTGCCCTTCTTTTCCAAAACTTTTCCTTCAGAGGTTACCAAATGCAAGCGATACACATAAGTATCCATGGGCATGGGACGCCCCCTGAAAGAGCCATCCCAACCGAGTTGGGGATTATCCGTTTGAAAAACCAATTGCCCGTAGCGGTCAAAAACCTGAAGTTCATATCCGGACAACAAGCTCGTAGCCGAAAAACCCGGAATAAAACGATTGTTGGTTCCCTCAGGAGCGAACACGTTCGGCAAATAGACCTTGACCTCAGGTATGGCACAGGCCAAATTGGAAAAAGAGCTGCCGTTATACAAACCACCATCGGGCAAATCCAACTGATAAAGTGCTTCAAGCCTGTAGCAGGAGGTAGCGGTGGGCTCTACACTCTCGTCGAAAAATTCAAACTGCAAAGGCCCCAACTGTTGCACCAATTGCCATTGCCCTTCTTCTTCCCTATACAATTTGTAAGCAGAAACCTCGGCATGGCTCAGGGAAAATGCCGTCCACCTCAACAAGACGCCATCGGCCTGTGCTTCGGCTTCCAAAAAGATCGTTTGTACCTGACCACCGGAAAAGCTTTCCCCACATTCGTTTTCCACCCACAAAGCATACCCTTGAGGGGCTTTTTCCGGATTGGCTTGCTCGTGTAAATAGCTGCCGAAAAACGAAAGGGGAGAAGATACGTCCAGGGAAATGGAAGCACCATCATTCCAGTCGAGTCGAGCACTTTGATAAGGAATTTCTTCATCCCACTGCCAATTGATTTCCACTTGCCCCTCAGGATTCACACTGGCGTTCAGCAAAGCCAGTTGAACAGGCTCGGCAGCCACATTGGCCGAAAGACATACCTCATTCGATGCAGAGCTATACGGCACACCTTCAGCAACAGCCTCCACATAAAAACAATAATCCGACCCGGTCTTCAAATCCTGAAAAGCATAGGTAGTACTGCCTTGCGGCAAACTGGCCGCCAACGCATAAGGCTCACCGTCTTTACTCACCCACACCTGATAGCTGCTTACACCCGGCCAACCCTCGTAGGCATTCCAGCTCAATTGCATTTGGCGCAAGCAGAAATCTTGTTCTACTTGGAGAAAAATGGTACGGTGCGGCGACACAAAAGCACTGGTATTCCCGCAGGGATCCATAGCCAGGATATAATACGTCTCGGAACGACTTTGCGGATCAGCCCCTATATCCACGTAATCCAAGCTGTTGAATACAGTATCGATCAAATCTACATTGCCGCCGATTAACCGATAAATCAAATAAGCACTGGTCTGGGGTGACTGGTTATCTGCCCACTGAACATGCACTTGCCCATTTTCTACCGAGACAAAAGATATAGTGACATCATTTGGGAACGCATTACTGACAGTATCCGAGGACAAGATTTCCCAGCCCGGGCAATCGTATAAGCTACGCATAAAATAGTAACGCATTTCCGAAGAGGGGTTGGGGTCAATGTATTGCGTGCTCTGTTGATCCGTTACGGTGGCGATCAAGGCAAAAGGCCCTGTAGCAGAGGTGGATCGATAAACTTCATACCCCGCAAAAGACCCGCAAGCAGAGGGATCCGGTAAAGCCCAGTGCAAAGTATCCCCACTCAGGCAAAGAGGCTGAGGCGGCGGTATGGTATTTTGCGAAAGCAAAACTAAAGGCAAAAAACTATTCAAGAAAAAAACAGCGACTCGTTTCATGGGACAAAATCATCTTTCTGTGCTGCAAAAGTCCTTCTTTTCTCAACAATCCACACCAGCTTTTAGGCAGCGAAAGCTTGAATCAGGCAAGCGGCCCTTAGTGTTTTTGCATCTCCAAAAACTCTTCGTAAGAAAGGATTCGGCTCAGCTTATACGCTATTCGGAAATCCGAGCTGATGTTTTTTTGGAAAGCTACCAGGCCTTTGCCTTTCAAATAGGTCTCTGCTCCTCCGTACTCCTTTTCAATATGGCCCTCGCTTTCAACATCTATCAATTCGCGAACGTAAAAATTGACAGCTTGGTGTGTTTGCCCCTCCCACAACCAAGTCGTATCGCCGGCATATTGTCGATTTCGAATCAAAGTGGTGGTATAGCTGGTGTCCAAGGGGCTTTTCCAGCTGAGCTTGGTATAAAGCACCGCTAAAGAATCTTTTAACAAAAAGGGGAAGACATTTCCTCCCTCAATGTTCACTTTGATTTCGCGTTGCTGCCCCAAAGAATCGTACTCGTACAACTTGAAATCGACCAACTTCATGCCATTGTAAAGGGCTTCTTCCTGAACGTATTGAAAAGGGCGAAAGAGATAATCGTAGTAGGTGCCCTTCAAAAAAGTTTTTCCTCCTTCCTTAAAGCTTTGATAATGCCAGTAGAAGGGCGGGTCCTGCTTTTCCAAACTGCTTTCATAGCAATATACTTTGCCCGATCCGGACAGTTCGTCCAAAGGATAATAGTAGCTGGACAGTTCAAGCCCTTTTTCTTTTGTACAAGAAACAAAGAACAAAACAACAAGCAGGGCTGAGAAAGTGTTTTTAAAAAAAAACATGCGGCAACAATCTGGTAAAAGGCAAAGATAGAGCATCCCCGAGTTTAGCACTAAAAACAAAAGGCTTTGCCTTTGATTTTTCCAAAAATCACTACCTTTGCTTGCTTCTAGCCCTCAAGGGAAACGACTTGCCAACTAGATCCTGCGCTGCTATGTTCAAACCACTGAAATACAGCGCATCATAAGGCTTGTAACCAAGCCGCTTTGTGAAGTATCACAACTCCGTTTCTAACGAAATGAAACGGGCTACGAAAGGTTTTTTGCAGCCTTTCTGAGATCAGATTCAAAACCTTCTCCCCGAAAGCATACTGCCAAGATGAAATCGGGGACAAAACATAGCATCCATGCTTGGAATTATTTCCAAAATATTCGGCTCAAAGCAACAACGCGACATCAAGCACTACATGCCTTTGGTGCAGCAAACCAATGAGGTTTATGCCTCTTTGCGCGACTTGAGCAACGATGAGCTGCGGAACAAAACCCATGTGTTTCGTCAACGCATAGCCGAATATCTCTCGGATATCGACAAGGACATAACCGAAATTCACGCTGAAGCCCTGGCTGAAAGCAATCTCGATGCCAAAGAAGAGCTTTTCAAAGAAGAAGACGAACTGAAAAAAAAGCGGGATGAATTGCTCGAAGAGGTGCTGATGGAAATCTTACCCGAAGCTTTTGCCGTGGTGAAAGAAACGGCCCGCAGATTTTCCGAAAACGAAGAATTGCTCGTACAAGCCACCGAATTTGATCGCGAACTGGTAGGGCGCAAAAATCCCGATTACCTGCAATTGGATGGCAATCGCGCCATCTGGAAAAATCGCTGGGTAGCTGCAGGAGGAGAAATCAAATGGAACATGGTCCATTACGATGTACAACTCATCGGGGGCATGGTGCTGCACGAGGGAAAAATTGCCGAGATGGCTACCGGTGAAGGAAAAACACTGGTCGCCACCTTACCGGCCTATCTCAACGGACTGGCCGGAGAAGGCGTGCATGTGGTAACCGTGAACAACTACCTGGCCCGACGAGATGCAGAGTGGATAGGCCCCATCATGGAATTTCTTTTCCTCACTGTGGATTGCATCGACAAATACCGCCCGCATTCTCAGGAAAGACGTCAGGCTTATCTCTGTGACATCACCTACGGCACCAACAACGAATTCGGCTTCGACTACCTGCGCGACAACATGGTGCGCTCAACCAAAGATATGGTGCAGCGCAAACACCACTACGCCATCATTGATGAGGTGGATTCCGTACTCATTGACGACGCCCGTACACCCCTTATCATCTCCGGCCCCGTGGAAGCCGGCTCTGAAGAGCAGGAATATCAGGAGTTAAAACCTCATGTCGAACGCCTGCTGAGCGAACAGCGAAAAATGGTAACTCAATACCTGAGTGAGGCCCGCAAGCTCTTCAAAGAAGGCAAAATCGGATACGAAGAGGGAGAAGCCGGCATGCTGCTGTTGCGCGCCCACAGGGCCATGCCCAAATATCGACCGCTCATCAAATTCCTCAGCGAAGAAGGCGTAAAAACTACCTTACAAAAGGCAGAAAACTTCTACATGGCTGATCGGGGCAAAAAAATGCCCTTAGTTGATGAACCCCTGCTCTTCGTCATTGACGAAAAAAACCGCTCCGTAGAACTCACCGAACGCGGTACGGAATTCCTGGCAAAGGGCAATGCCGATCCCAACTTTTTCATCATGCCTGATCTGGCTTCCGAAATGGTAGCTATAGATGCCAATCCGGAGCTGGATGAAAAGCAAAAGCAAGAGGCTCGTATCAAGCTGTCTCAAGACTTTGCCGTTAAATCTCGGCGCCTGCACGCCATCCACCAATTGCTCAAGGCTTATACCCTTTTTGAACGTGACGAAGAATACGTCGTCATGGACGGGCAAGTCAAAATCGTAGATGAACAGACGGGCCGCATGATGGAGGGACGTCGCTATTCCGACGGCCTCCACCAGGCCCTGGAAGCCAAAGAGAACGTCAAAGTTGGTGAAATCACCCAAACGTATGCCACGGTAACCCTGCAAAACTACTTCCGCATGTACCACAAGCTGGCCGGCATGACCGGTACGGCAGAAACGGAAGCCGGGGAGTTTTGGGAAATCTACAAATTGGATGTGGTCGTCATTCCGACCAACAAACCCGTCATTCGAAATGACAAAGAAGACAAAGTCTATAAAACCGCCCGCGAAAAGTTTAAAGCCGTCATTGAGGAAATTCAAGAACTGCGCGAACAAGGCCGGCCGGTTTTGGTAGGCACCACTTCCGTGGAAATTTCCGAGATGCTGAGCCGCATGCTCAAACTCAAAGGCATACCCCACAATGTGCTCAACGCCAAGCAACACCAACGCGAAGCCGAAGTGGTTGCCGAAGCGGGAAAACCCGGCAAAATCACCATCGCCACCAACATGGCCGGCCGGGGTACCGACATCAAAATAACGCCCGAAGTCGTCAAGGCCGGTGGCTTGGCCATCATCGGCACCGAGCGCCACGATTCCCGCCGCGTAGATCGCCAGCTGCGAGGTCGTGCAGGCCGGCAAGGAGACCCCGGTAGCTCGCAGTTCTACGTTTCGCTGGAAGACAACCTCATGCGCCTGTTTCAATCCGAGCGCATCGCCAAACTCATGGACCGCATGGGCCATAAAGAAGGTGAAGTCATCCAGCATTCCATGGTTACCAAATCCATAGAACGCGCCCAAAAGAAAGTCGAAGAAAACAACTTCGGCATTCGCAAACGCTTGCTGGAATACGACGATGTGATGAACATCCAGCGCGAAGCCATCTACAAAAAGCGACGCAACGCCTTGTCCGGTGAACGCCTGGCCATCGACCTGCGCAATATGTTTGACTCCGTGCTGGAAGACATCCTCGCCCGCTATAAAAACAAAGACCAAAGCGATTACGAGGGCTTTCGCCAGGATTCTCTGGCTACTTTGGGTATGGAACCTCAAATCGATAGCGACATCTTTGAAAGAAGCTCCTTCGGAGATTTGTTTGAACTCTACCGAAAACAATTTCACGAGTTCTATCAACGCAAAGGTGAAGAAATCAGCCAAATGCTGTACCCCGCTGTCAAAGACGTCTATGAACGGGAAGGCAATCGCTACAAGCGCATCGCCATCCCCTTTTCAGATGGCTCTTCCAGATCCCTGCCGCTTTCTGCAGACATTGAAGAAGCCGTAAAAACAGAGGGAAAATCGATCATGAAAGAGCTGGAAAAAACGGCCAGCCTCGCCATCATCGATGAAAAATGGAAAGAACACCTGCGCAACATGGACGAGCTGAAAGACT
>Ga0256841_1002840_pt1 | contig 13408 bp, 11 predicted proteins | sample 356308metaG_FD_185971 | JGI IMG/M metagenome (GOLD analysis project Ga0256841, IMG submission 185971) | Hydrothermal vent microbial communities from Mid Atlantic Ridge, Atlantic Ocean - 356-308 | ecosystem: Environmental > Aquatic > Marine > Hydrothermal vents | place: Atlantic Ocean: Mid...
TCTTGCGTCCGAACTTGTCGCTGAACAGGCCGCCAAAGGGGCGGGCAGCCAGGTTCATGAAAGCAAAACCGGAAGCCAGCAGGCCGGCCTGCACCATGCTCAGGTCAAAGGTGTTCTTGAAGAACATTGGGAGCATGGAAACGACCGCCAGTTCCGAACCGAAGGTTACGAAATAGGCCAGATCTAGGATCGCCACCTGCTTGAACTTGTAACGATGGATCTCGGGTACTTCTTCCGTGAACACATGCTTGTTGATGCGCCACACCTGGGAGACCTGATACAGGTAGAGCAGGAACAGGCCGATATAGATGCTGTCGGTGGCGCCGGCGCTGATGATGTTCAGGTTGGCCGGGCCCAGCTTCCAGGCCAGCACTGCCAGCGCCGCATACATGGGAATGTTCATCAGCAGGTAAAAAAAGAAATCGCCTTTGCTGGTCACTTCCATGGCGCCCGTTTTCCTGGGCTTGAAATAGGTTGAACCCTTGGGGGTATTGCGCGCCAGCTTGAAATAGATGAAGGAATACAGCAGGGCGATGGCGCCGGTGGCGGCGATGGCATAGCGCCAGCCGTTTTCACCGCCATACATCTGCGCCAGGGTAGGCAGCAGCATGGCGGATGCGGCGGAGCCGAAATTGCCCCAGCCGCCATAGATGCCTTCCGCCACGCCCACCTGCTTGGCCGGGAACCATTCGCCGATCATGCGAATGCCGATGACGAAACCAGCGCCCACGAAACCCAGAGCGAAACGGGTGGCCAGGAGCATCTGGTAGGAGTCCGCCATGGCGAAGAAGAAACAGATGATGCTGGAAATGAACAGCAGGCCGGAAAAGATCAGCCGGGGCCCGTATTTGTCCACCAGCATGCCGATGACGATGCGCGCCGGAATGGTCAATGCCACGTTGACAATGAGCAGCGCTTTCACTTCCTGTTTGCTGAGTTTGAAAGTTTCCTGAATGGCCGCCATCAGGGGGGCGTGGTTGAACCACACCATGAAGGTGAGGAAGAAGGCGAACCAGGTCAGGTGGAGGATGCGGATCTTGCCGCTGAACGAAAAGAGATTGAGTTTTGCCTCGGACATGTTGCGTGCTCCTCGGGATTGAAATCTGCAATGTGGTCTATGCACAACACATGCCAGAATGATCTGAGCGGGTCTGTCGGTGGATCAAGTCCCGGCGATTTATATGGATTTTCCGCAGGAGCACCATCGCTTTATCCTGTTTCGGCGCGTTGAATCCGCTCTCTCGGGGAGAGGAAGTGCACCGTTCGCGGATTGTCCTCCCGGATCGACCGGGATTTCGGCACCAATTTGGTGCGCATTCACCCGGAATCTGGAGCGCTTGCCTTTCCTACCACTTGAAAGGTTATTCCAAGCGCATGAATTCAAAGCAGGAAATTCGATCCTAAGAAGTTGGCAAGCATGTTGCATTCAATATGGGCATCGTTATGGCCAGGTCCCTGTAGGGGCCACTGACAACCGGATGAGGAACTCCATGAAAGAACGCCTGGTACTCGTTGGAAACGGCATGGCCGGGGTGCGCACCCTGGAAGAGCTGCTCAAGCTCGACCCGGATGCCTATGAGATCACCGTTTTCGGTGCCGAGCCCTATCCCAACTACAACCGCATCATGCTCTCGCCGGTGCTCGCGGGCGAGAAGACCATCGACGACATCATTCTCAACGATCGCGCCTGGTACGAAGAGAACGGCATCGTCCTGCACACCGGCGATCCCGTGGTGGAGATCGACCGGGTGAACCGCCGGGTGATCTCCGAGTCCGGAGTGGAGGTGCCCTACGATCGCCTGTTGCTGGCTACCGGCTCCAACCCGTTCATCATCCCCGTTCCCGGCTCCGACCTGCCCGGAGTGATCGGCTTCCGCGACATCGCCGACGTGGAGACCATGCTCGAGGCGGCGAAGAAGTACAAGAAGGCCGCCGTCATTGGTGGCGGCCTGTTGGGGCTGGAAGCGGCCAACGGTCTCATGCAGAACGGCATGGATGTCACCGTGGTGCACCTGATGGACATCCTCATGGAGCGCCAACTCGACCGCACGGCGGCGCAGATGCTGAAGAAGTCCCTGGAAGAACGGGGCATGAAGTTCCTCATGGAGACCCAGACCGCCGAGGTGTTGGGCGAGGATCACGCCACCGGCCTGAAGTTCGCCGACGGATCCGAGCTGGAAGCCGACCTGGTGGTGATGGCGGTGGGCATCCGTCCCAACATCGAGCTGGCGCAGAAGGCGGGTCTCTACTGCGAACGCGGCGTGGTGGTGAACGACACCATGCAGACCTACGATCCCCGCGTCTACGCCGTGGGGGAGTGCGTGCAGCATCGCGGCCAGACCTACGGCCTGGTGGCGCCCCTCTTCGAACAGGCGAAGGTGGCGGCCAACCATCTGGCCCGGATCGGCATCGCCCGTTACGAAGGGTCGGTGACCTCCACCAAGCTCAAGGTGACCGGCATCGACCTTTTCTCCGCCGGCGAGTTCAACGAGAGCGAGGGCGACGAGACCCTTGTGCTCCAGGATCCGGCACGCAACGTCTACAAGAAGCTGGTGGTGCGCGACGACCGCATCAAGGGCGCAGTGATGTACGGCGACACCATCGACGGCACCTGGTACTTCCAACTGCTGCGCGAGGGCACCGACATCTCCGACTTCCGCAGCACCATCCTCTTCGGCCAGCACGATCTGGGGGACGCCGGCCACGGCGACGAGACGCGGGTGGCGGCGCTCTCCGACGACGCCGAGATCTGCGGCTGCAACGGCGTCACCAAGGGGCAGATCGTGGAGGCCATCCAGACCCAGGGGCTCTTCACCCTGGACGAGGTGCGCGCCCACACCAAGGCCTCGGCCAGCTGCGGCTCCTGCACCGGCCTGGTGGAGGCGATCCTGGCCAGCACCGTGGGCGAGGGGTACGAGGCCCAGCCCAGCAAGAAGCCGCTCTGCGGCTGCACCGAGCACAGTCACGACGAGGTGATCCAGGCGATCAAGGAGCATGAGCTGAAGAGCATGCGCGCGGTCTTCGACTTCCTCGAGTGGAAGACCCCCGACGGCTGCGCCGCCTGCCGGCCGGCCCTCAACTACTACCTGCTGGCCAACTGGCCGGAGGAATATCACGACGATCCCCAGTCCCGCTTCATCAACGAACGGGCCCACGGCAACATCCAGAAGGACGGCACCTATTCGGTGGTGCCGCGCATGTTCGGCGGCATCTGCACCCCGGATCAGTTGCGCGCCATCGCCGACGTGGCGGACAAGTATCAGGTACCGGAGATGAAGGTCACCGGCGGTCAGCGCATCGACCTGTTCGGGGTCAAGAAGGAGGACCTCCCGGCCATGTGGAAGGATCTCACCGAAGCCGGCTTCGTTTCCGGCCACGCCTACGGCAAGGCGCTGCGGACGGTGAAGACCTGCGCGGGCAAGAAGTGGTGCCGCTTCGGCACCCAGGACTCCACCGGCCTGGGGGTGAAGATCGAGGAGCTCACCTGGGGCTCCTGGATGCCGCACAAATTCAAGCTGGCGGTCTCCGGCTGCCCGCGCAACTGCGCCGAGGCCACCATCAAGGACTTCGGCGTGGTCTGCGTCGATTCGGGCTACGAACTGCACATCGGCGGCAACGGCGGCATCAAGGTCCGGGTCACCGACCTGCTCACCAAGGTGGAGACGGAAGAGGAGGTGTTGGAGTATTGCGGGGCCTTCATCCAGCTCTACCGCGAGGAGGCCCACTACCTGGAGCGCACCGCTCCCTGGGTGGAGCGCGTGGGGCTCAGCTACATCAAGTCGCGCATTCTCGAGGACGAGGAGGGGCGGAAGGCGCTCTACGAGCGGTTCAAGTTGAGCCAGCGGTATGCCCAGATCGATCCTTGGAAAGAGCGCAGCGAGGGCAAGTACGCCCATGAGTTCCGGCCCTTGAAGTTGAGCGCCTGAGGGGCGCTGCCGTCGAATCCCATCACAGCAGGAAAAAGAGCGACATGAACGAGTGGAAAGAAGTAGCCAATCTGGAGGAGATCCCACCTCTCGGTTCCCGGGTGGTGGAGGTGGAAGACGGCAGCATCGCCCTCTTTCGCACCAGTGACGACCAGGTGTTCGCCCTGCGCGACGCCTGTCCGCACAAGAGCGGGCCGCTCTCCCAGGGCATCGTGGCCGGCCACACGGTCACCTGCCCGCTGCACAACTGGAAGATCGACCTCGAATCGGGCGAGGCGCTGGCGCCGGACGAAGGGTGCACCAACGTCTATCCGGTGAAAGTCGAAGCCGGCGTGGTCTTTTTGCAGCTATGATTGACAATTCCCATTCGATCTAGCAGGAGTGAATCATGTTGGTGAAAGACATCATGACCCGCGGCGCGCGGACCGTGACCGAAGAGACCCCCATCCGCGAGGTGGCTTCGCTGATGTGCCTCTACCGCTTCAGCGGCTTGCCGGTGGTGGAGGGCGAGGACAAGCTGGTGGGTTTCATCGCCGAAAAAGACGTGCTGGCCCAGCTCTTTCCCAGCGTCGAGGACGCCATGGAAGGGATGACCACCATCGACCTCAAGGAGAAGGTGAAAGAGTACAGCGACATCCTCAGCCGCAAGGTGGGGGATCTGATGACCCGGGGGGTGCGCACGGTGAGCCCCGAGATGCCCATCCTCAAGGCCGCCATCATCATGGCGAACAATCGTTTCCGGCGCATTCCGGTGGCCGAGGGCGACCGCCTGGTGGGCATGCTCAGCCTCGGCGACATCCACAAGGCGATCTTCCACAAGAGCTTGACGGAAGGTTGAGGCCGGGGCCGGCGGAATCTGAATAACGAGAGAGTGAGAACCGATGCTGTTCGGAAGGACGAAGAAGAACCCCATCAAGCTGCCGGACAAAGGGGTGGTGGAGTGGAAGTACGCCGCTTGCGGCTACTGCTCCACCGGCTGCTCCATCGAAGTGGGCTTCAACGCCGAAGGGCAGGCGGTGTCGGCGCGGGGCGTGGCCGACGCCGACGTCAACCGGGGAAAGCTCTGCCTCAAAGGCATCTTCGAGCACGAGCTGTTCAGCACCGCCGGCCGCGGCACCGAGCCTCTTGCTCGTGACCACTACCGCGACCAGTGGAAGCCCATCGATTGGGACAGCGCCCTGGACCGCTTGCACGACGAGATCCGTCGCATTCAAGCGAAACACGGCCGCGACAGCTTCGCCATCATCTCCACCGGACAGATGCTCACCGAGGAGTTCTACACCTTGGGCAAGCTCACCCGCGGGCTCATCGGCACCAACAACTACGACGGCAACACCACCCTCTGCATGAGCTCGGCGGTGTCGGGCTACAAGCGCAGCTTCGGTTCCGACGGCCCGCCGGGCTGCTACGAAGATTTCGAGCACACCGACTGCCTCATCGCCTGGGGGTCGAACCTGCCGGAGCAGCACCCCATCATCTACTGGCGGCTCAAAGAGGCGCAGGAGAAACGGGGCTTTCCCCTCATCGTCGTGGACCCGCGAGTGACCATGCTGGCGCAGAACGCCAACATCCACCTGCCCATCCGACCGGGGACCGACGTGGCGCTGCAGAACGCGCTGATGCACGTCATCTTCGCCGAGAACCTTCAGGACGACGAATACATCGCCGCCAACACCACCGGCATCGACGAGCTGCGCGCCGAGGTGGAGAAGTGGGATCCGCGCACCGCGTCGAAAGTGTGCGGCATCGACGAGGACACCATCCGCGTGGTGGCTCGCACCTTCGCCCAGGCGCCGGCGGCCATGCAGATCTGGACCATGGGCATCAACCAGTCCACCCACGGCTCCGACGGCGTGGTGGGCATCAACAACCTGGCGCTCATCACCGGCAACATCGGCAAGCCCGGAGGCACCTCGCTCTCCATCACCGGTCAGTGCAACGCCATGGGCACCCGCGAATGGTCCTCCTGCTCCGGCCTGCCCAACTACCGTTACCTGGAGATTCCGGAGCACCGCGAGGAGATCGCCAAGGCCTGGAACATCGACGTGGAGTTTCTGCCGAAAAAGCGCGGCATGTATCAGACCGACATCTACCAGGCCATGGAGGCGGGAAGGATCAAGGGGCTGTGGCTCATCGCCACCAATCCCATGAGCTCGCTGCCCAACACGGCCCGCATCCGCCGCGCCATGGAGCAGCTCGAATTCTGCTGCGTCCAGGACTGCTATGTGGACACCGAATCCAACCAGTACGCCCATCTCTACCTGCCCGCCGGCACCTGGGCGGAGAAGGACGGCGTCATGACCAACACCGAGCGGCGGGTCAACCGGGTGAAGCCGGTGGCGACGCCGCCGGGGCAGGCCAAGCCGGACCTGTGGATCTTCAACCGGGTGGCCGAACGCTTCAACAAGGAAGGGAGGGTGAAATTCCCGGAGAAGGCGTCGGAGATCTTCCTGGAGATGGCGGCGCTCTCCGAAGGGCGGTTGTGCGACATCTCCGGCATGGACCACGACTTCATCGAACAGAACCGCGGCATCCAGTGGCCGTATACCCGCCAGCAGCGCGAGCGCGGCGAGCCGCCGCCGAAGGGGGGCAAGCGCATCTACACCGAGCCGGCCAGCTTCAGCTATCCCGGCGGCCGGGCCAAGTTGATCCCCTTGCCCTTCGTGGACAACAACGAGCAGCCGGACGAGGAGTACCCTTTCTGGCTCAACACCGGCCGGCTCATCGAGCATTGGCATGGCCGCACCAAGACGGGAAAGATCGGCAACAACAACAAGTTCAGCCCCATTCCCTTCATTGAGATCAACCCGGACGCGGCGGCCGATCTGGGCATTCGCCGCGGCGAATACGTGCGGTTGGTGTCGCGGCGGGGAGATGCCATCGCCATGGCGCAGCCGACCCATCGGGTCCCCTACAACATGGTGTTTCTGCCTTTCCACTTTCACGACTGCGCCAACCGGCTCACTCTGGGGCTGCTCGATCCCCACTCGCGGCAGCCTGCGTACAAACAGTCGGCGGTGCGTATCGAGCGGATCGAGGATCAGCTCCATGCGGCCCGGTTGAGCAAGGAGATGCGCAAGTTCTGAATCGTCGAGAGAGCCCTGGCCTGCCCGCGGGCCACCTGGGTATGGAAGCTGAAGGCAAGCCTGGCCTTTACTCCTCGGCTCGCGGGCAGGCCAGGGCTCTCTCGATCGATGTTGCGCAGCGGAGCACTAAAGAGTCTTCGCCCTTTCGGCTCCGGCTCGTGCATGCGGATCCGGGGCGGACGAGAAGCCAATTTTCGCTTTGTGACGAAAAAAATTCCACGGCCCGATAACGATCAACACATTACGATGGAAGACGATGTTTCCCCGACGTGAGAACGAACCCGAATACGCCCTTCTGAACGACCCGGTGAGCCGGAAGGTCAACCGTTACGGCACGCCCATCGAAACGGTGCCCGAGGACGATCCTAGACGGAAGCAGCCCTTCGTCATCAACGGCGAGGAGCTGCCGCAGCAGAACCCCAACCGCTACAAGCAGCACGGCTTCTATTTCAACGCCGACAACTGCATCGCTTGTCACGCCTGCGAGGCGGCCTGTTCCGAGAAGAACGACGTGCCGCCCCACCTGGCCTTCCGCTCGGTGGGCTTCGTGGAAGGGGGGAGCTATCCCGACTACCGGCGCATCAACATCTCCATGGCCTGCAACCATTGCGACAACCCCGTCTGCTTGAAGGGGTGTCCCACCCGCGCCTATACCAAGTTCGCCGAATACGGCGCGGTGTTGCAGGATCCCGACATCTGCTTCGGCTGCGGTTATTGCACCTGGGTCTGTCCCTACAACGCGCCCCAGCTCGATCCGGTGAAAGGCCAGGTGACCAAATGCAACATGTGCGTGGACCGGCTCGAGGTGGGCCTCAAGCCCGCTTGCGTGGCCGCCTGCCTGGGCAAGGCGCTCGATTTCGGCGTCATCGAGAACGTGCCGGAAGGGCGGGTCCAGTGCGAAACCGAGATTCCCGGCTTTCCCCGCACCGACATCACCCATCCCAACGTCCGTTTTCAGCAGATGAAATCGATTCAGAGAGAGATGGTGCGGGTGGACCAGACGCCGGTGAAGTATCACCGCGCCGAGGACGAAAAGCGCTACGAACCCGAGCTGGACCCCAAAAAAGGTTTTCGGCGCCAGTGGAACTGGAAAAAGCTGCTGGGTTCTCACGAGAACGCTCACATCGCCTTCACCCTGAGCGTGCAGGCGGTGATGGGAGCCTTCGCACTTGTGGTGCTGGGAGGGTGGCTCGGCGTGGCGCCGGTGGCGGCGCTCCAGGGCTCCGAGGCCTGGCTGCCGTTGCTGGGACTGCTGCTGGCGCTCATGGTCTTCGGTTTGTTCAAGCTCAACATGCACCTGGGCAAGCCGCACCGTTTCTATCGCGGCTTCTACAACCTCAGGCTCTCGCCAGTGAGCCGGGAGATCGCCGGCGTCTCGCTCTTCTTCGCAGGCCTGGCGGGCTTCGCCCTTTTCAACCTTTTCGACGGCGCCTGGGCGCAGCTGGCTCGAAATCTTTTCGCGGGGGTGGCGCTGGCCGGCATGGCTTTCGGCGGCTACTACATGTATCGGCTGTACCGCATACCCGCCCGCCCTTTCTGGGATCACTGGCACACCGGCGCCGCCTTTCTCGGCACCGGCCTGACGCTCGGCAGCCTGCTGGTGGGGCTGACAGCGTTGGCTTATGGCGCGCTCGCCCCGGCTTTGGCGAGGATGCTGGCCGGCGTCGCTTCGCTGGGGCTGGTGCTGGAAGCGGCGGGGCTGGTGGCCCACGCGCTCGCCATGCGCCCGGCCCGCAGCGAAGGCGCCGCTTCCTGGTACGAGCAGGTCACTACTTTCGGCTGGCCGTACTTGTTGCGCAACGGCCTGCTGCTCTCGGCCCTGCTGCTTTCGGGCTGGCTGGCTTTCCACGGCGCGCCCTCCTGGCTCTTCGTGCCGTTGGGCGTCGTGGCGCTGGCGTCCGCGATCATCGGTCGGGCGCTCTTCTACGTGCTGGTGATCCCTACCACCATGCCCGGCGCCTTCTTCTGGCGCAACAAAGGCTTCGTGGAGCATGCCCGGGAGGTGGGGCTGGCCGACATGCCGCAGCTGGGCGTGGCCTATGAGCGGCATCATCCCTTTCGTTTCGATGAATTGTGGGAGACGATCCGCACCACCAGCACGAAAGAGAAATGGGACCAGCTGCGGCGGATCTTCACCGGTTGAATCGAGGATGGATTCGGACGGAGAGCGCGAGGGGACAGGGGAGCTGAAAATCGCCGCCGCCTGGGGCAATATCCGTTTGCCATGAGTGGAACGATCGATTTTCCCCTTCCCGTCCTCGGTTTCGCCGCCTTCTCCGGCAGCGGCAAGACCACCCTGCTGGAGCGGGTGATACCGCGGCTGGTGGAGGCCGGCGTGCGGCCGGCGCTGGTGAAGCACTCCCACCACGATTTCGAGATGGACAAGCCGGGCAAGGACAGCGACCGGCTGCGGCGGGCCGGTGCCGGCCAGGTGCTGCTGGCCTCGCCCTGGCGCACCGCCTGGATCCGCGAGGGGGATGGCGAGACCGAACCCCGCCTGCAGGAGCTCCTCTCCCGCCTGGACCTCTCTTCTCTCGATCTGGTGCTGGTGGAGGGGTTCCGCCAGGAGCCCATTCCCAAGATCGAGATCCACCGCCCCGCCTTGGGGCGGCCCCTGTTGTGTGCCGCGGATCCCAATGTCGTCGCCCTGGCGTGCGATGCGCCACCCGTGGAGGCTCCCGACCTGCCCCGCTTGGACTTGAACGATCCTGCCGAGGTGGCTCGCTGGATTCTCCGGTGGATGGGGCGGGGTTGACCTGGAGTCGGCTCCAGCATCTACCCTTTTCATCACCCTCTCTTTTTCGAGGCCGCTCGCGGCCGTTGGAGTGATCGGATGCTGGAAGTGGAAGTGTTCACCTCGCCGGGTTGCGCCAAGTGCGCGCACGCCCGCAAGGTGCTGAAAGAGCTGACGGAGCGCCTGGGCGGCGGACGCGTTCGTTGGCGCGAGGTCGATATCCTCGAGGAGCTGGACCACGCGGTCGCTCTCGGCGTGTTGGCCGCTCCCGCCATCGCCATCGACGGAGAGCTGGTGTTCACCGGCATGCCCAGGCCGTCCAAGCTGCGCGAGACGCTGCTGCGGCGCCTCGGGGAGGCGGGGTCATGACGGTTGGCGTTCTCTTTCCCACCGCCGTGCTGCTGGGCGGCCTGGCCTTTTTCGAACCCTGCACCGTGGCGGTTCATGCGCTCTTCATGGAACGGGGCAACCGGGCGGGGCCCGCGGCGGGCCGTCGGGCGGTGGGGTCGGTCTGGCTGGTGCGCATCCTTTTCGTCAGCCTGCCGCTGGTGCTGGCGGTGGAGCTGCTTCCCCCCTTCTCCTGGCCGCCGCTCTGGAGCGGGGTGGGGCTGGCGGCGATGGCCGGCCTCTATCTCTTCACCCGCCAGCACTATCTGCCGGTGCCCCATCTGGAGCTGTACCGGCTGCTGCCCGGCGGCGCCTGGCTGCCGCGGAGCGTCCAGCTGGGGCTCACGCTGCCGGCTTGCACCTTGCCGCTCTATCTGGTGTTGCTGGCGCTGGTGACCGAAGTTCACGATGCCGCCGTGGCGGTGATGGCGGGAGCGCTCTTCGGCACCTTCTTCAGCCTGCCGATGCTGCTGGTGACCCTTCGGGGATTGCGCGGAAACGGCGGGCGCCTGCTGGGACGGGTGACGAAGGCGGCCCCCTATCTCACCGCTCTTCTGCTCTTCGGAGCGGGCGTCGCTCTGTCGTGGCCCTCCATCGAATCGGCCACGGCCCTCTTCGGCGAAGGACTGCGGAATACCGGTTGGACGGCCCTGGCCCTGGGGTTCGCCGCCGGCCTGCTGTTCAGCTTCAACCCCGTCTCCTTCGCGGCCATTCCGGTGGTGTTGGCCTATGTCACCCGCGCCACCGAGCGGGAGCGGGCCTTCCGCCTCGGTCTCGCTTTCGTGGCGGGATTGCTGGCGACCCATCTGTTGCTGGGGGTCGCCAGCGCCCTGGGCGGCGATTGGGTGCAGCGACTGCTGGGGCGCTATTGGGGCGCGGTTCTGGGGCCCGTGCTCATCTTCCTTGGGCTGTTGTGGGCGGGGATCATACGGCCGCGGCTGCCCTGGTTCGCCATGCGCGGCCGCCCGGTGGAGGGGGCGGGAGGCGCCTTCCTGCTGGCGGTTCCCTTCTCGGTGGCGGTCTGTCCCTTCTGCGCGCCCGCCCTGCTGGTGGCGCTCACCGCCAGCGCCGCCATCGGCTCGCCGTTGTGGGGCGGCGCCCTGCTGCTCGCCTTCGCCGCAGGCCGCGGCGTGCCCATTCTGCTCGGCGCCTGGAGCCTGGGCTGGCTGGAGTCGGTGGGCGGTCTGGCGCGCCACCACAGAGTCTTCGAGGTGCTGGGCAGGGTGGTGCTGGTGCTCACCGGGCTGTATCTTCTCAACAGCTACTTCTTGTGGGTGAATCTGGGCGCCATCACATGAGCATCTTCACCATCGGCGAGCTGGCGGCGGAGAGCGGTCTGTCGCGGGACACCCTCCGATATTACGAAAAGATCGGCCTGCTCGACGAAGTGGGCCGGGACGCGGGCGGGCGCCGGGTCTACGGCGAGAGGCATCTCTCCGCCCTGCGCTTCATCCGCCGCGCCCAGGGGATGGGCTTTACCCTGGAAGAGATCGGCCAGCTGCTGCGCTTTCGCCGGAATCCAGCCGCGGTGCGGGAGGAGGTGCGCGAGCGGGTTCGCGCCAAGCTGGGCCGGGTGGAGCGGCGGATCTCGGAGCTGCAGGCCCTGCGGGACGAGATGCGCCTGCTGCTCAATCTATGTGGCTGTGCCGAGGAGGGAGAGGCCTGTCCCATTCTCGATTCCCTGGAAGAGTCCTGAAGCGGATGCCCGGCTTTTTTCTGGAGTGCGAAGGGAAGAGGCTGGACGGGCAAAGGTCGCTCGGCGCGCTCCGGAAGCGGTTGGAGAAGGCTGGCGTGGCGCCTGGAACCACGCTGGCCGCCTTGGCGGGCGACCGCCTGCAAGACTTGCTGCTGGTCCTGCTCTGCGCTTCCCTGAAGATGCGGCTGGCGATTCTGGATCCGGCGCTTCCCGAGGCGTGGCGGCGGGCGCTCTTGGAAGCGGCGGGGGCACGGCATCTGATCCGCGAGCCGTTGTCACCGGCGGCCGCCGGTCGATCGGAGAGTTGGCCGGGGGCCGACGAGCTCAAGGGGATGCGCCTTCTGCTGGCCACCAGCGGCTCCACCGGAGAGCCCCGTCTGGTGGAGCTGAGCGGCGCCAACCTGCTGGCCGGAGCCGGGGCGGCCAACCGCCTGCTGGGTTTGCGCCGCGGCGACCGCTGGCTCGCCTGCCTGCCCACCCATCACGTGGGCGGGGTGGCCATCCTCTTCCGCTGCCTGCTGGCGGGCGCCGGGCTGGTGCTCCACCGCCGCTTCCGGGCCGGGGCGGTGCTGGAGGCGCTCTACCAGCGCTCGATCACCCATCTCTCCCTGGTGCCCACCATGCTGGAGCGGCTGCTGGCGCGCGATCCCGGTTTTCGTCCACCGGCCTCGCTGCGGGTGGTGCTGCTCGGCGGCGCGCCGGCGGCGCCCGATCTGGTGGAAGAGGCGCTGGCGCGGGGCTGGCCGGTCTGTCCCAGTTACGGACTCACCGAGGCGGCCTCTCAGGTGGCCACCTGTCATCCGCCTCCGGGGCGCTGGACCGTCGGGCTGGCGGGCCGGCCACTGGATCATCTACAGGTGAGGACCGACGACGAGGGGCGCATTCTGATCCGCGGCCCCAGCGTGGCGCGCCACTGGCTGGATGCCCGGGGGCGCCATCCGCTCACCGACGCCGAGGGGTGGTTGCACACCCGCGACCTGGGACGGCTGGACGGCGAAGGAAGGCTGGTGGTGCTGGGGCGGGAGGACGATCTGCTCATCTCCGGCGGCGAGAAGATCCATCCCGCCTCGCTGGAGGGGGAACTGCGGCGCTGTCCGGGAATCGAGGAAGTGGCGGTGACGGGCGTGCCGGACCCTCGCTGGGGCACCCGCCTTCTGGCCTGCTACCGAGGCCCCTGGGAAGAGCCCGCCGTGGCGCAATGGGCTGCCACCGAACTCGCCGGCCCCTACAAGCCCAAAGAATTCCGGCGCCTGGATCGGTTGCCGCGCAACGCCATGGGGAAGCTGTTGCGCCGGAAACTGCAGCGGATCTGTGAAACCGAGGAGCGTCGCTCCGCCGGGCTGGACGGTTGAAAGAGAGCGCATACACTCGCCGACCCAGGCGAAAGTCAAGGCCCTGCCCGCGACGACCATGCCAAAAGCCGCGCTCCAAGAAACGCCTTGGAAGTAGAAGCGAATCGCCATGGCGCCGAGAGCGGCAAAGCGGCCAGTGGTGAAAGGCGATAAAGACAAATCCCCCCTTGCTGGCAAGAAAAAAGCCGTGTTACGTTCCTGTCGTGGATGGAAGTTGTATGGGAATA
>Ga0256841_1002841_pt1 | contig 13407 bp, 12 predicted proteins | sample 356308metaG_FD_185971 | JGI IMG/M metagenome (GOLD analysis project Ga0256841, IMG submission 185971) | Hydrothermal vent microbial communities from Mid Atlantic Ridge, Atlantic Ocean - 356-308 | ecosystem: Environmental > Aquatic > Marine > Hydrothermal vents | place: Atlantic Ocean: Mid...
AGCGGGGCGATCGCCCCCGCCACCAGCGCCGCGCGCGGGGTCTCGATCATCGTGCCCACGGGCAAGCTCAGATCGAACTCGGCGAAGACCTCGCGCACCACCGCCAGCGCCTGCTCCACCTCCTCGGCGGTGGAGACGAGGGGGATCATCAGTTCCGGACGGGGGTCCCTCCCCTGCTCGCGCAGAACCCGCGTGGCGCTCAGCAAGGCTTCCACCTGCATCCGCAGGATCTCGGGCCGCACCAGCAAGAGCCGCACCCCGCGAAAGCCGAGCATGGGGTTCACCTCGTGCAGCTGGCGCACCTGGGCCAGCAGCTTGGCCTCGCCGGGGGCGAGCGCCCCCGCGGCCTCCTTGCGCTCGAGCTCCACCAGCGGCGGCAGGAACTCGTGCAGCGGCGGGTCGAGCAGGCGCACGGTCACCGGCAGGCCGTCCATGGCCTCCAAAAGCCCCATGAAGTCGGCCCGCTGGAAGGCGAAGAGCCGGTCGAGGGCCTCGCGCTCCTCCTTTTCGGTCTCAGCGAGGATCAGCGCCCGTACCCAGGGAATGCGCTCGGGGTCGAAGAACATGTGCTCGGTGCGCACCAGCCCGATGCCCTCGGCCCCCAGCTCGCGGGCGCGCCGGGCGTCGGCCGGGGTGTCGGCGTTGGCGCGCACGCCCAGCTTGCGGTGGGGTTCGGCCCACGCCAGCAGCCGCTGCAAGTAGGCGCCGCTGCCCCCCTCGCTGAGGGCGACCTCGCCCGCGAAGACCCGGCCGGTGGCGCCGTCCAGGCTGATCACGTCCCCCTCCTTGAAGCTGCGGTCGCCGAGGCGGAAGCTGCGCTCCTCCAGGTTGAGTGAGAGCGCGGCCACCCCCACCACCGCGGGCACGCCCATGCCCCGGGCCACCACCGCGGCGTGGCTGGTCATGCCGCCGCGGGCGGTGAGGATCCCGCGGGCGATGTACATGCCCGAGATGTCCTCCGGGGTGGTTTCGGGACGCACCAGAACGACGGGCAACCCGCGCCCCGCCCAGCTCTCGGCGGTCTCGGCGTCGAGGACGGCGTGGCCCACCGCCGCCCCCGGCGAGGCAGGCAGCCCTTCGGCCACCGGGTCGGGGGCGCGGTCGGGGTCGATCCGCGCCCGCAGCAGGCCGGGGAGGGTGTTGGCGTCGACGCGCAAGAGGGCCTCCTCGCGGGAAACCGCCCCCTCCTCGGCCATCTCCACGGCGATCCGCACCGCGGCCTCGGGGGTGCGCTTGCCGTTGCGGGTCTGCAAAAGGTAGAGCTGGCCCCGCTCCACGGTGAACTCGAAGTCCTGCATGTCGCGGAAGTGGGCCTCGAGCCTTGCGGCCACGTCGGCGATCGCTTCGTAGAGCGCCGGGTCGCTTTCGCGCAGCCGCTCGAGCGGCTGGGGGGTACGCACACCCGCGACCACGTCCTCGCCCTGGGCGTTCTTCAGGTACTCGCCGTAGAGGCCGCGCTCGCCGGTGGCGGGGTTGCGCGAGAAGCCCACACCGGTGCCCGAGTCGTCGCCCAGGTTGCCGAAGACCATCGCCTGGACGTTGACCGCCGTTCCCAGGTCGTCGGGGATCTCGTAGAGCCGGCGGTAGGTGCGCGCCCGCGGGTTGTTCCAGCTCTCGAAGACGGCGCGCACCGCGCCCTCGAGCTGCAACCAGGGGTCGTTGGGAAAGGCGCGGCCCTGTTCTTCGATCAGCCGCAGGTAGGCTTCCGTGAGCCGTTCCAGATCGCCGGGTCCGAGATCCACGTCGCGCTCAGCCCCGGCCAGGGCCTTGGCGCGATCGAGGAGGCGTTCGAAACCCTCGGCCTCAAGCCCCAGCACCACCTCGCCGTACATCTGCACCAGCCGGCGGTAGCTGTCCCAGGCGAAGCGCGGGTTGCCGGTCGCCGCCGCCAGGGCTCCCACGCCCTCCCGCGTAAGCCCGAGGTTGAGGATCGTGTCCATCATCCCCGGCATGCTCACCGGCGCGCCCGAGCGCACCGAGACCATGAGGGGCAACCCTTCGCGAGCACCAAAGCGTTTGCCGGTCGCGGCCTCCAGCCGCTCGACCTGGGCGCGCACCTCGTCCCACAACCCCTCGGGAAACGCGCCACGCTCCAGGTAGGCGCGGCAGGCGGCTGTCGTTACGGTGAACCCCGGCGGCACCGGAAACCCCAGCCGCGTCATCTCGGCCAGCGCGAAGCCTTTGCCGCCCAACAGCTCCTTGCCCAAGCCCTCGGTCTCGGTAAACGCATACACCCAGCGCATCGTCCCCTCCCGTACCAATGGCTCGCCCGCCCGTCCCTCACGTACGCAGGCTGCAACTTCATCTTACTTGCAAACGAAAGACCGCCCGGTCGGGGCGGTCGCGGAGGCGGGGGACCCTCAGGCCGAAGCGTTCACCTTTCGCTTGGCCTCGATCAGCCGGCGCTCGTCGATCAGGTGCTGCAGGTTGGTGCTACCGAGCACCTCCCGGATGGCCAGGTCCACGCGTTTCCAGAGCAGCTCGGTGGAGCACTGCCCCTCGTGCTCGCAGCTGCCCGGGTCCTCGATGCAGCCTACGGGCGAGAGCGAGCCTTCCATCGTTTCGACGACGTCGAGGGCGTTGATCTCCTCAGGGGGGCGCGCCAATCGGTAGCCCCCGCGCGCCCCGCGAACGCTGCGAATGAAGCCGGCGCGCCGCAGGGCGGCGGCGATCTGTTCGAGGTAGTGCTGGCTGATTCCCTGCGCCTCGGCCACTTCCTTGAGCGGTACGGGATCGGGACCGCGCAGGCCGATCTCCACCAGCGCCCGCAAACCGTACTGGGCTTTCGTCGATACCCACATACGCCCAGTTTAATCCCTTGTTTTCCTACTGTAAATAGCGGTTTTAGCTCCGCCGGAGCACCAGCGCAGCCAGCGTGAAGATCAAGGCTTGCAAGAGCACCACGACCGCGCCGCTGGGAAGGTCGTAGCGGTAGGAAACCATCAGCCCGGCCACCACGCTCAGCACCCCCACGAGGACCGCACCGACGACCATCCCCAGGAAGGTGCGCGCCCACTGGCGCGCCGCCGCCGCGGGGATGACCAGGAAGGCCGCGACGAGCAGAAGCCCCACCAGCTTCATGGCCACGACCACGACGAGCGCGACCAGGAAGGCGAGCAGGTAGTCGTCGAGTACGACGGGCACCCGGTCGGCGGCGGCCAGTTCGCGGTCGAACGTCGCGTAGGCCCAGCGCCCCCAGAGGGGCAGCGTGAAGAGGGTGAGGACGAGCAGCGCCAGGCTCGCCCACAAGTCGGCCGGCGCCACCGCCAGGATGGAGCCGAAGAGGTAGGTGAAGGCTTCGGCGGTGTACTCGCGCTTGAGCGAGAGGAAGACGACGCCCAGAGCCATGGAAAAGGCGAAGAAGATGCCCACGGCGGTGTCGCCGCGGATGTGGGTGCGCTCGCGAACCCAGGTGATGCCCAGGGCCACCGCCGCGGTGAAGGGCACGGCCACCCCGAGCGGTTCCATCCCCAGGAGCAGTCCCAGCGCCACGCCGCCGAAGGCGGCGTGGGCCAAACCCGAGCCCAGAAAGCTGAGCCCCCGCTGCACCACGAACGGGCCGTAGTACCCCGCGAGCAGGGCCATGACCAGACCTGCGATCAGCGCCCTTTGCATGAAGGGCAGGCTCCACAGCTCAAGCACGGTGGTTCCCCCCGAAGGAAAGCGAAACGCCGTGGGCATGGCCCACGTGACCGAAGGCTTCGCGCAGGCAACGTTCGGACAGGGCGCGCTCGGGCGGGCCGAATCCGATGAGGCGACGATTGAGCACGATCACGTGGGTGGCGTGGTGGTAGGCCGCCTCCCAGTCGTGGGTGATCATCAACAGGGTGGCCCCCGTCTCCCTCTGGTAGTCTTCGAGCAACCGGTACATGTCGGCCTCGCCCAGCACGTCGATGCCGGTGGCGGGCTCGTCGAGCATGACCAGCTCGGGACGGCGTACGAAAGCGCGCGCCAGGTAGACGCGTTGCAGCTCCCCGCCGCTGAAGCGGCTCACCGAACGGCCCAGCAGCTGCCCCGCACCCACCCGCTCCAGGGCAGCGCGCACCCGCTCGCGCTCGGCTGGGGTAAGGCGACCCGGCCAGGCGCGGCGCAGGCCGCTGGCGACGACTTCCTCGGCCAGCGCCGGGAAGGTGCGGTCGAGCGTCTTGAACTGCGGTACGTACCCGATCCGGCGCGGGTCCACCCGGACGGTGGGGCTGCCCAACACCCGCACGCGGCCCGAACTGGGGGGCACCAAGCCCAGCAGCACCTTGAGCAACGTTGACTTGCCCGCACCGTTGGGGCCGACGATGGCCACGAAGGCCCCTCGGGGTACCGTCAGGGTTACGTTTTCCAGGGCCAGGTGGTCGCCGAAACGAACCGTAAGGTCCTCGACTTCTACGGCGGGCGAAGCGCTCGCTCCGTCGATCTTCATGAAACCTCCTGACATTCGGGGCAGACGCCGTAGACGATCAGCGTGTGTCCGCGCACGCGGTAGCGGCTACGCCGCGCCACCTCGGATTCGTACGCGCCCAGACCGCACTCCTCGAGCGGCTGCACCGCACCGCAACCTTCGCAAACCAGCAGGTGCGCGTGTTCCAGAACCGCCGCGAAGCGCACCTCGCCCTGGGGCGCGGCGAAGCGGACGATCAAACCCACACCCTCGAGGGCGCGCACCGCACGGTAGACCGTCGCCTGGCCGATGCCCGACCCCCGCAGCCGCCGGGCGGCCTCACGGATCGTGCTACCGGGCCGTTCCGCGAACTCCCGCCACACCGCTACGCGCTGCGGTGTGGCCCGCAGGCCGCGTTCACGAAAGCGGTGTTCGAGCCCGGGAGCTTCCATACCCGATAAATCTTATCACCTCGAGTCCACAGCCGCAAACCTGTGGCCCCGCCCCTGGAGGAGCCGGGTGCGGCTACCTGCCCTTCTTGAGCTGCTCGACCACGCTCCGGTCTTCGAGCGTGGAGACGTCGCCCGAGATCTCCTCCTGACCCGCAGCGATCTGGCGCAGAAGCCGGCGCATGATCTTTCCCGAGCGCGTCTTCGGAAGCGCGGCCGCAAAGCGGATCTCGGCGGGGCGGGCAATGGCGCCGATGGCCTTGACCACGTGCTCCTTGAGCTCCTCGGCCAGCGCCTCGCTGGGCTCGACGTCGCCCACCGGCGTCACGAAGGCCACGATCGCCTCGCCCTTGATGGGGTCGGGACGGGCCACCACCGCCGCCTCGGCCACGGCCGGGTGGCTGACCAGGGCGCTTTCGACCTCCATCGTGCCCAGGCGGTGGCCGCTGATGTTGATCACGTCGTCCACCCGACCCAGGATCAGGTAGTACCCCTCGGCGTCGCGGCGCGCCCCGTCGCCGGTGAAGTACCTGCCGGGGTACTGGCTCCAGTACTGGTTAACGAAGCGCTCGGGGTCGCCCCAAACGGTGCGCAGCATGCTGGGCCAGGGCTTGGTGATCACCAGGTAGCCGCCCTGGTCGGGCTCGGTGACGGGGTTCCCCTCGCCGTCCACGATCTCGGGGGCGATGCCGAAGAAGGGCTTGCCCGCGAAGCCCGGCTTCATCCGGTGGGCGCCGGGCAGAGTGGTGATCATGATGCCGCCGGTCTCGGTCTGCCACCAGGTGTCCACGATGGGGCAGCGCTCCTTGCCGATCACCCGGTAGTACCAGAGCCAGGCCTCAGGATTGATGGGCTCGCCCACCGTACCGAGCAGCCGGAGCGAGTCGAGACGGTGCTTCATCGGCCACTGCTCGCCCCACTTCATGAAGGCGCGGATGGCGGTGGGGGCGGTGTAGAGGACGGTTACCCCGTGCTTGTCGACGATCTCCCAGAAACGATCGGGTTCGGGGTGGTTCGGCGCCCCCTCGTACATCACCACCGTAGCCCCGTTGAGCAGCGGCCCGTAGACGATGTAGGAGTGACCGGTGATCCAGCCCACGTCGGCGGTGCACCAGTAGGTGTCGTCGTCCCCCAGGTCGAAGACGGTGCGGGCGGTGTGGAAGGTGTAGGCCATGTAGCCGCCGGTGGTGTGGAGCACCCCCTTGGGCTTTCCGGTCGAGCCCGAGGTGTAGAGGACGAAGAGCGGGTCCTCGCTGTCCATCGGCTCGGGGGGCGCCTCGTCGGGAACCCCTTCCACCAGTTCGTGGTACCAGTGGTCGCGGCCCGGCTCCATGGGCACCTCCTGTCCGGTGCGCCGTACCACGACCACGTGCTTGACGATCCCGGTTTCGCGCACCGCCTCGTCGGCGGCCTCCTTGAGGGGCACGACCTGCCCGCGGCGCCAGCCGCCGTCGGCGGTAATGAGCACCTCGCTGCCGGCGTCCTTGATGCGCTCGGCCAGGGCGCTGGCGGAAAAGCCGCCGAAGACAACCGAGTGCACCGCACCGATGCGGGCCGTTGCCAGCATGGCTACGGCCGCCTCGGGAATCATCGGCATGTAGAGGGTGACGCGGTCGCCCTTCTTCACCCCCATGCGCCGGAGCACATTGGCAAATCGGCTCACCTCCCGGTGCAGCTCGTGGTAGGTGAGGGTGCGGGTGTCGCCCGGCTCACCTTCCCAGACGATCGCCGCCTTGTTGCGTCGCCAACCGCCTAGGTGGCGGTCGAGGGCGTTGTAGCAAACGTTGGTCTTGCCGCCTACGAACCACTTGGCGTGGGGCGGGTTCCATTCGAGCACCTTCTGCCAGGGCTCGAACCACTCGAGCTCGCCTGCGATCTCGCCCCAATAGCCTTCGGGGTCCTCGATCGAGCGTCGGTACTCGGCCTCGTACTCCTCCTCGCTTTTCACCCGCGCCGTAAGCCGGAACGCCTCGGGCGGCTCAAAGCTGCGGGTCTCCTTGAGTACGGCTTCAATGCGATCCTTGTCCACCGGTGCCCTCCTTCCCCATCTTGGGTTTTGCGCCAGCATACGGCGCGGAGCACGGACGCGTCAAGCACGGCCGAAACGGCGGTCGAACCAGAAGGCCGCCCCCTCCCGGGCCGCTTCGCCGGCACGGGGCAGGTAGGTCACGTCGCCGGGTTCACGCCTGAGCCAGGTGTACTGGCGCTTGATCAGTCGCCAGACCGCGCGCCGGTCGGCCTCGAGTGCTTCTTCGTAGCTCCACTCACCCCGCAGGTAGCGCACGACCTCCTTGTAGCCGATGGACTGGAGCGCCGTGGGCATCTGCGGGTAGCGCTCGAGCAGCGCCCGCACCTCGTCGATCAAGCCGTGCTCGAACTGCCAGCGCGCCCGCTCCCAGACTTTGTCCTTGAGCGCCGCCCGCTCGGGCCAGAGCACCAGCTTGGCGGTGCGGAAGCGCGGCGCGCGGCGCGGAAACGCGGCTGGAGGGCGGCCGGAGGATCGCAGCACCTCGAGCGCGCGCACCAGGCGCCGGGGGTTGCCGGCCACCCGCGCCGCATCGGCGGGGCTCGCGGTTGCCAGCTCGGATAGCAACGCTTCGGTTCCCCGGCGCTCCAGCTCGTCCCGGATCGCCCGCTGCACCGCCTCGTCGGGCGGCGGGGTGGTGGGCGGACCTTCGCTCAGGGCGCGCAGGTAGTAGATCGTCCCCCCTACCACGAGGGGGATCCGGCCGCGCGCGCACACCTCGGCGATCGCCCGCTCGGCCTCCTCCACCCAGCGCACCACGTCGTAGGGCCGGTCGGGTTCCACCACGTCGACGAGGTGGTGGGGCACGCGGGCGCGCGCGGCGGCGTCCGGCTTGTCCGTGCCCACGTCCAGCCCCCGGTAGACCACGGTCGCGTCGGCGCTCACGATCTCGATCGGCCAGCGCTCCGCCAACCAGAGCGCCAGCGCCGATTTGCCGCTCGCACTGGGTCCGGTGAGCACGGGAACGGCCGGGGTCACGTACTCATCCTAAACGGCGCTAGACTGGAGCCAGGAGGCGAAGATGGAACTCGAACGGAGCGATCGCTGGGCGGCCATCGAAAAGCTGATCGAGCTCAAACGGCGCATCGAGGCGCTGGAGTCTCGCTTCGGCGCGGACGGGATCGCCGACTGGGCGCCCCCCGTGGACGTGCTCGACGAAGGCGACGCCTACCGCATTCTGGTGGACGTGCCCGGGGTCAAACCCGAAGACCTGGAACTGCAGGAAGAAGGGCGCACGATCACGATCGCCGGCGTGCGCCACGAACCCGAAGCGCGTTTCGTGGCGCGGGCCCGCCCGCACGGCTACTTCCGGCGGGTCTTCACGCTGCCCGAGCCGATCGTCGAGGGTGCGGCCGAGGCCAGCCTGAAGCAAGGCGTCCTCGAGGTCCGCATCCCCAAAGCCCAGGGCCGCACCGTACCCATCGAACCCGGCTAGTCGCGCAGCACGTGGCAGCTGCGGCAGCGCGGCTCGTAGGCCTCCTTGGCCCCGACGAGGATGACCGGGTCGTCGCGCCGGGCGGGCTGGCCGTCGATGAGCCGCTGGGTGCGGGTGGCCGAGCGGCCGCAGCGCACGCAGACCGCGCTCAGCTTTTCCACGAACTCGGCCCGGGCCAGTAGTCCGGGCATGGGGCCGAAGGGCTCGCCCCGGAAATCGAGGTCCAGCCCGGCCACGATCACCCGGACGCCGCGGTCGGCCAGTCGCTCGAGCACGTCCGGGAGCGCGTCGTCGAAGAACTGCGCCTCGTCCACCGCCACCACCTGCAAGGGCCCGTTCGCCGCCACCCGGGCGAGCAGCTCGGCGGAGTCCGCTACCGGCTCCGCCTCAACGCGCTGGCCGTCGTGGCTGACCACGTCACGCTTGTGGTAGCGGTCGTCGAGCCGCGGCTTGAAGACGCGCACCTGCTGACCCGCGATCATCACCCGCTTGACGCGGCGGATCAGCTCCTCCGACTTTCCCGAAAACATCGGCCCCGCGACCACTTCGATCCAACCGGTTTGGTAGGGCAAGAACGGCACGGCCACCTCCGAAATCCGCCCTCCAGCTTACCCCAGCCTCATCCGCGCCTCGGGTATAACGGGGCATGGCGATCCAGAAGGTGCGCGAGGCCCTGTCGAACGTGCTCTTCGGCCAGGAGGGCGTGGTGGACACGCTGCTCGCCGCCGCGGCCAGCGGCGGCCACGTGCTCCTCGAAGGGCTGCCCGGCCTCGGCAAGACCCTGCTCGCCCGTGGTTTCGCCGCCGCCAGCGGCCTCGGCTACCGGCGCATCCAGTTCACCCCCGACCTGCTGCCCGCCGACGTGACCGGCACCGAGGTCTGGCGGGACGGGCGCTTCGAGTTCCGACCCGGCCCCCTCTTCGCCCAGGTGGTGCTGGCCGACGAGATCAACCGCGCCACCCCCAAGACGCAGTCGGCACTGCTCGAGGCCATGGAGGAAGGGGCGGTCACCGCCTACGGGGTGCGCCACGAGCTGCCCCGCCCCTTCCTGGTGCTGGCCACCCAGAACCCCATCGAGCTCGAAGGTACCTACCCCCTGCCCGAAGCCCAGGTGGACCGTTTCATGGCCAAGATCGAGGTCACCGCACCGCCGCGTCCGGTCTGGATGCGCATCCTCAGTGAGGCCCCGCGGATCCCCGAGGCCGTGGCCCAGCCCGAAGACTTCCTGGAGCTGCGCCGCCGTGCGAACGCGGTGCGGGTCGCCTCGACGGGCATGGAGGCCGTCGTCAACATGGCCCAGCTCGCGTCCGAGGAGCCGCGCCTGCGCTTCGGCGTCAGCCCCCGCGGAGCCAAGGCCTGGCTCGCCCTGGCGCGGGGCTTCGCGGTGCTCGCAGGCCGCCCCCACGTCGAGTGGGACGACCTGCGCGCCGCCGCCCGTCCGGCGCTCGTCCACCGCCTCTTCCTCACCGAGGAGGCGCGCTTCGAAGGGGCCATTGAGGCCCGGGTCCTCGAAGACCTGCTCGCCAAGGCCCTGCCCAAGTAGCCGTGTTCCGCTACCGCATCCGCACGAGCCTGCGCCGGCCGCTTCCAACAGGGCGCAAGAGCCGCCGCGCCGGCGAGAGCCTCGACTTCATGGAGCTGCGCGGCTACACCCCGGGCGACGACCCGCGCTTCGTCGACTGGAAGGCCTACGCCCGCACCGGCCGGCTCTACACCCGTGTCTGGGAGGGCGAGGAGCGCGCCCGCTTCACCCTCTGGCTCGACGGCTCGCCCAGCATGGACCTCCACGGCAAGCTGGACTACGCCCGCGAGGTGGTGCGGGTGCTGCTGGCCGCGGCGCTGCCCGACGAAACCTTCGCGCTCGGCGAGGCCGGGCAGCGGCGGCTGCGCGAACCCGCCGAACACGGCCGGCTGGCGCCCGATCCCCGCGGCCCCATGGCCGCGCTCGGCGACCTGAGACACGCCCGCGGCCAGCTCGTTCTCGTCACCGATGCCCTCGACGAGGGCGATTGGGCCGGTTTCCTGCGCCTGCTGTCCCCCCGCCGCCCGGTCTTGGTTCAGGTGCTCGCCCCCGAGGAGCTGGAACCCCCGCCCCGCGAAGCCGAATGGCGCGACGTCGAGACCGGAACGCGAATGCAGGTGGACCGCGCCGCGCTCGCAGCCTGGCGGGAGGCGCTGACCGCCCACCTGCGCGCCCTGCACCGACAGGCTGCGGCGCAGGGCGGCTACGCCCATCTGCGCGTGGGCGAGGCGGTCGTGCCCGCACTCAGGCGGCAGGGGGTGCTGGAGTGGCGCTAGCCGGCCCGGGCGAACCCCAGACCGCGTCGTAGACGCTGCGCAGCGTCGCAGCCACCAGGGGCAGGCCCACCAGGGTGGTCAGGAGGCCGCGAAGGCCCATAACGGCAACGAAGCTGTAAAACTGCGGTTCCAGCGGCCGGTTCGCGTCCAGGCTCGGGCCCATGCCCCCGAACCAAGGGGCCACCTCCAGCCAGATCGCGAGCACCGCGAACGCCGCCCAGTAACCGGGGCGGGTCAGGAGGCGGCCGTAGCCGGTCGCCGAAAGGGCCTCACCCAGGCGGCCCAGCGCGTCCCGGAAGCCTTCAGCACGAACGACCGCGTCCACCATGGCCGGCAGCAGCCCTGCCAACGCGGCCAACAGCGTGAACACGTAAGCAACGTAGGCGAGGCCTAGGCTCGCGAAGGGCACGAGCAGCAGGCCCAACCCCAGCTGGACGGCCAAGAGCGGCAGGCCGGCCCCGAGCGCCGCGCCCACGGCGGCCGGGAAGGTCGGCTTGCGTCCGGAAAGCGTCCGCTGCAGCCAGCCCACGACCAGGTAGGCCATCCACGCGGTCGCGAACCAGCCAAGGGCCGCCCCCGCCCAGTTGAGCGGCGAGGTCAGGGGGTCAAACGCGGCGCCCTCGGGGGCGGCGGTCGGGCGCAGCCACGCCCAGAGGACCCAGGCCCGCAACAGGTGCGCCAACCCCACGAAGAGGGCCGCCGCCAAGAGGCCCGGGGCCGTGCGCCCTGCGAATAAGAGGGCGTACCCGAGCGTTCGCAGCAGAACCTCGGAAATTTGTTTCATGTTCAATTATTACCACAGCAAGCGGTACGGTGTCTGGGGTGTCTCGGTCTCGTTCCATGCGCCCCTTCCGAGGCAGAAGGCCGGTGGAGCGCGCTTCCCGCTAGCCGGCCCACTGGTTGCGGTACATCTCGACGACCTCGCGGGTCGTCGTGGCCTCCTCGGGGCTCTTGTCATCGCGGTAACGGACGAAGCGGGGGAAGCGCAGGGCCAGTCCGCGGCCTTCCTGGACCGCACCGAAGGCGCAGGTGTGGCCCGGGCTGAGGGTGATCTCCTGGGCTTCCACCTCGACGACCAGGACCGGGTCGAACCAGACATCGGGATCCTGCAGCGACCAGACGCGCGGGTGCGGCTCCTGGCGGCGGTAGGGGCCGAGCCGCCGCGGTAGCACCTCGTTCAGGTCCTCGTCGCTGAAGCCCGAACCCACCTTGGTGAGGGTCTCGAAGCGATCTTCGTCGGGGTTGTAGGCCGCAGCCAAAAGCGAGCCGTAGGTGCCGGCGCGCCGCCCCCGCCCCAGCCAGGCGCCGACGATGACCAGGTCGAGGGTGTCCGAAAGCTTGCCGGCGATGCCGCGCTTGTACTTGACCCACTTGAAGCCGCGCTTGCCGGCCTCGTAGTCGCCGTCGGGCTTCTTGCAAACGAGCCCCTCGCATCCGGCCTCGATGGATTCATCAAAAAAGGTTTTGAGTTCTTCGACGTTGCTCACGTGACGCTTGACCGAAAGCTCCAGGCGCTCGTGGGGGCGGAACCAGCGCTCGAGCCGCTCCCGCCGTTCGCTGTAGGGGCGTTCGATCAAGACCTCGCCGCCCGCGTAGAGCAGCTCGAAGACGAACCCCTTGATGGGGTACTTCTCCAGAAGCTCGGGCGTCAGGTGCTTGACCTTGCGGTTGAGGACGTTCTGGAAGGGGCGCATCTCTCCGGTCACCGGGTCAGTGACCACGGCCTCCGCCTCGAGGATGAAGGGTTCGTGCTGGACTTCGCGCAGCGCCTCCAGCAGGTCGGGGTACTGGTGGGTGATGTTCTCGAGCCGGCGCGAGTAGACCCAGAAGCGCTCGCCGTCGAAGTGCACCTGCACCCTTTCGCCGTCGTACTTGTGCTCGGCGAAGTGGGGGCCCAGCTTCTCCATGATCTGCTCGGGGCCCGGCAGCCGCTCGGCGAGCATCATCCGCACCGGCTTGCCCACCTCGAGCTTCACCCCCCGGAGCGCCTCCTCGCCCTCGAGCACCAGCCGCGCCACGTAAGCGAGGTCGGAGGTCAGGTTGTAGGCCCGCTCCAGAAGCGGCTTCCGGCTGCGGTCGCCCAAAAAGGCCAGCGCCAGCGCCTCCAGCACCGTGGCGTCGCCCACACCCAACCGCAGCCGCCCCGTGACCGTGCGCAAAATCACCGCCGCTTCCTCGGGGCTGGCCTCGGCGACGAGGCGCGCCAGCCGCTCGCGCTTGCGCGCCTGGGAACCGGGGCCCGCATCTTCGGCGATGGCGCGCAGCTCGTCGTAGACGTGCCGTAGCGACAGGCCGCCCGCGCGCTCCGGCAACGCCTCGCGGGCATAGGCGCCGATGTCGCCCTTCTCCCGAACGGCCCGCACCACCTCCGCCTCGTCTCGCCCCAGCGCCAGCGCCAGCGCCTTGGCCGCTTCCTTCTCGGCCACGCCGAACTCGACCCCCGCGAACTCGGGGGCCACCCGCCCCTGCAGCAGCAGCACCGCCAGCGGCACCTCGTCGGGTGGGAGCTCGCGAAAGGCTTCGGCCAGCATCTTCACCATGGCCAAGCGGGAACTCGCCCGCTCCACCTCGAGCAGCGTGGCGACGAACCTTCGGAACGTCATCGTGGGCCTCCCTTACACCCAGTCTAGCGCGGAGGTTGTAGACTTGGGTCCCGTGAAGGTCCTCGCCCTCGACACCGCCACGCCCTACCTGGTGCTCGGCACCCTCGAGGCCGAACGGGCCCTGCTGCGCGGTCGCCGCCACGCCGAAACCCTCGCAGACGACCTGGACGCCTTCCTGAACGACGCGGGGCTCGAGCACCGGGCCCTCGACCTGGTGGTGGTGG
>Ga0256841_1002842_pt1 | contig 13399 bp, 12 predicted proteins | sample 356308metaG_FD_185971 | JGI IMG/M metagenome (GOLD analysis project Ga0256841, IMG submission 185971) | Hydrothermal vent microbial communities from Mid Atlantic Ridge, Atlantic Ocean - 356-308 | ecosystem: Environmental > Aquatic > Marine > Hydrothermal vents | place: Atlantic Ocean: Mid...
ACGCGGCCCTCGTCGGACACATCCTGTTTTCGCCGGTCACCCTGCCGGAGCGCCCCGACCGCAAAATCATGGACCTCGCGCCGATGGCCGTGGCCCCCGGACGCCGGCGACGGGGCATCGGCTCCGCCCTCGTGCGCGAAGGCCTGGAGCGCTGCCGCCGGATGGGCTTCGGGGCAGTGGTCGTACTCGGACATCCGGAATACTACCCCCGTTTCGGCTTTCAACCGGCGTCGCGTTTCGGCCTCGGCTGTGCGTACGACGTGCCCGACGAGGTCTTCATGGCGCTCGAACTCCAACCCGGCTATCTGCGCGGCGTCGCCGGCCCCGTGGCATATCATCCCGCCTTCGACGCCATCTGACCTTCGGCCCTCCTCCCCCACCCGGCCCCGACGATCCTTCCGGTTTGGCAAACGATTCGTATTTTGGAAGCGACAGGCATGCACCCGTCCGCCCTGCTTTCCTCCCAAACGCCGTTCTGCCATGAAGCGTGACGAAATGATCCGGCGCATCGAAGCCGGAGACGAAACGTGGGACATGATTATCATCGGCGGCGGGGCCACCGGCCTCGGCTGCGCCATCGACGCTGCCGCGCGGGGCTATCGCGCCCTGCTCCTCGAACAGAACGACTTCGCCAAGGGCACTTCGAGCCGGAGCACGAAGCTCGTTCACGGCGGGGTGCGCTATCTGCAGCAGGGCAACGTGTCGCTCGTGCTCGAAGCGCTGCGGGAGCGGGGCCGCCTGCTCAAGAACGCGCCGCACCTCGTCCACCACCTGCCGTTCGTCGTGCCGAACTACGACTGGTGGGAAGGGCCTTTTTACGGCATCGGGCTGCGGCTCTACGACCTGCTCGCGGGCCGGGAGGGCTTCGGCAAGTCGCGCAACCTGACGCGTGAGGAGACGCTCGAACGCCTGCCGACCATCGAGCCGGAGGGACTGCGCGGCGGCGTGGTCTATTACGACGGGCAGTTCGACGACGCGCGCCTGGCCGTGAACATGGCCGAGACGGCGGTGGACCTCGGCGCGACGGTCGTCAACTACGTGCGGGTGACGGGGCTGGTCAAAGCGCAGGAGATGGTGTGCGGCGTCACGGCAGAGGACGTGGAGACGGGCCGCGCGTTCACGCTTGGCGCCCGCGTCGTCATCAATGCGACGGGCGTCTTCACCGACCAGGTCCGGCGGATGGATGACGCCGCCATCCACCCCATGATTCAGCCGAGCCAGGGCATCCACATCGTCCTCGACCGATCCTTCCTCCCGAGCGAGCATGCCATCATGGTGCCGCATACCGACGACGGGCGCGTGCTCTTCGCCATCCCGTGGCACGACCGCGTCGTCATCGGCACCACCGACACGCCCGTCTCCGAGCCCACGCTCGAACCCCGCCCGTTCCCCGAGGAGATCGACTTCCTCCTCACCCACGCCGTACGCTATCTCACCAAAGACCCGACGCCCGCCGACGTGCTGAGCGTCTTTGCCGGGCTGCGTCCGCTCGTGAGCGCCGGCGACACCGAAGACACGGCGGAGCTCTCCCGTGACCACACGCTCCACATCGCGCGCTCCGGCCTCGTCACCATCACCGGCGGCAAGTGGACGACGTACCGGAAGATGGCCGAAGACGCCATCGACCAGGCCGCCGTCGTCGCCCACCTCGACGAGCGTCCGTGCGTGACGAAGACGCTGCACCTCCACGGCTGGCACGTCAATGCCGCCTCGTTCGGCGCGCTGGCTCCGTACGGCTCCGACGCGCCCGGCGTGCGGATGACGCTCAAGGAGCGGGCCGGGTGGGACGAGCCGCTGCACCCGCGCCTGCCTTACCGGAAGGGCGAGGTGGTCTGGGCCGTGCGGCGCGAGATGGCGCGCACCGTCGAGGACGTGCTCGCCCGGCGCACCCGCGCCCTCCTGCTCGACGCCCGCGCCAGCGTCGAAGCGGCCCCGACGGCGGCCGCACTCATGGCGGAGACGCTCGGATACGACGAAAGCTGGGCCCGCGCGCAGACCGAGGCCTATACGACGCTCGCGGAAGGATACATGCTCTAGGGCGGAAGGGCTCGCGGAAGGCGGCCTCTTCGTCGCGGAAAGCGGCCTCTTTTACGAAGGCGGGGATGTGCGCCGGCCCATACCCCCTGAGCCGCGCGAATCAAGGGGGCGTCATCTTCGAGAGGCGTCCGCTGTCCTCGCTCTCGACCCATTGCACCGCGTGCTGCATCAGCTCGGCGGCGTTGCCCAGGTTGAGCTTGTTCTTGATGCGCGCCCGATACGACTCGACGGTCTTGATCGAGAGGTGGAGCCGTTCGGCGATCTCGCGCGTGCCGAGGCCGCGCCCCGTCAGCTCGAAGACTTCGAGCTCACGGTCGCTGAGCACTTCGAGGGGCGACTGCGCCATCTGCCCTTGCCGGCTCGCGATGCCCATCAGCAGCCGCTCGTTGATCTCGTCGCTCACGTAGATGCCGCCGTCGAGCACGCGCCGGACGGCCTGGACGATCACCTTGCCCGCTTCGAGCTTCATCACGTAGCCGCGCGCCCCGGCGCGGATGGCGCGCTCGGCATAGAGCGTCTCCTCGTGCCGTGAGACCACCAGGATGCCCAGCTCCGGATTGAGCATGTGGAGGTGTTTGATCAGTTCGAGGCCGCTCATGCCGGGCAGCGAGATGTCTACGATCGCCATGTCCGGAGCAACTTCCTCGAACGCGCCCAGCGCTTCTTCGGCGCTCTCGACCTGCCCGCACACGACCAGGTCCGGCTCCGCTTCCAACGTCAACGCCAGCCCTTTCCGCATGAGCGGGTGGTCATCCACGATGAGTATACGCTTGACGCCGTTGATTGCAGTCATCGCACGAAGCCGTCGGGTTGACACGGATGGGATAGACCTCTCCTTTCCCTCTGACGGCTACGATACAAAATCATCGTTCCCGGCGTTAGCGAGGCATCCCCGATAAGGGCTGTGGGGGAAAATCTCACATCCGAAAGCGCCCCCAAACGACCCGCAGGCGTCAAATCCCCAACTGCCATCCGAGCCGGAAAAAAGGCACGACGGGGAAGTCGAGGTCGTCTTCGAGCTGCGCCCGCTCGCGTTCGAGATCGGCGCGAAACTGCGGGTCGTCGCTGAGCCGTCCGGTGGCATCGAGCGCCACCTCCGTCGCCCCGATGAGCGCCACACCGAGGCCGAAGTTGAAGCCGTTGCCCCGCCAGCCGAGCGAGAACACGGGTCCGGGCCCTTCGAGCGTGAAATCGCCCATGAGCGTGCCGACGTCATCGACGGTATAGACCTCGTCGCCCACCTCGACCGTGCCGGAGATCGATTCGGACTCCGCGTGCAACGCATAGCCCCCCAGCATCACCCCGACGCCGAGCATGAAGCGGTTCCCCAGCGGGTGCAGGTTGACCGACAGGACGCCGCCGCGGATATCAGGGTCGGCGGTATACCGAATGCCGCTCTCCTCGAGGTCGATCGCGCCGATGGGCAGCACGCCGAACTCGCCGGAGACGCTCAGGAAGCCGCCCAGTTTTAGCATGGCCGCCGCCCCGACGCCCATGCTCCCGACCTGAGGGCCGACAGAGACGAGCCGCTGCGCCGAAGCAGAGGGCGTCATCGTGAGCATGGCCAGTCCCATCACGAGAAGCATTCGAAAGGTTTGCATCGTATTTTCTCCTGGGTTTAGCACCGGTGAATTTCTGGTGAGAGCCGGGTCGAAAGTTGCTTGTTGAGCGCTCCATGAGTATTCATTGCATGCTTCCCGGCATGGAGCGCCCCTCGTATCAGGGGAGTTTCGACCGCGCTGCGGCAAGATTAACTCTCCGCCTTCATGCGGGGTCTTCCCCCACAAATATTTTCGTCCATTCCCCGCAGGGTCGTAGGGGATGCCCCGTCCCGCTCGCAACGGGAGGGACGGTTTCTTGGGCGGATTCTCCGGAACGGCATCCCATGCCTGCCAACGCTCCCTCGTAATTCTGCCACACACACATGGAAACGAAAGCGACTCCCTCTGCCGCTACCCGTCCGGCTCCTTCCGCGGTCGACGTCTTTACCTACGACGAGAAAATCGTGCGCATGTTCGTTCTGGCGACGGCCATCTGGGGTTTCGTCGGCATGCTCGTCGGCGTCCTCATCGCGCTTCAGTTGCCGTTCTGGCCCGCCAACCTGGGGGAATACCTCACCTTCGGGCGGCTGCGCCCGCTGCACACGAACGCCGTCATCTTCGCCTTTGCGGGGAACTCGATTTTCGCCGCCATCTACTATTCGACCCAGCGGCTGTGCAAGACCCGCATGTTCAGCGATGCGATGAGCCGCATCCACTTCTGGGGCTGGCAGGCGATCATCGTGGCGGCGGCGATCACCCTCCCGATGGGCTTCACCACGAGCAAGGAATACGCCGAGCTCGAGTGGCCGGTCGACGTCGCCATCGCCGTCGTGTGGGTGATCTTCGCGGTCAACTTCTTCATGACGCTGAAGCAGCGCCGGGAGAAGCACATGTACGTGGCGATCTGGTTTTACATTGCCACCATCATCACCGTGGCGGTGCTTCACATCGGCAACAGCCTGGCGATCCCGGTGAGCCTGTTCAAGAGCTATCCCATCTACGCCGGCGTGCAGGATGCGATGGTGCAGTGGTGGTACGGCCACAACGCCGTGGCCTTCTTCCTCACGACGCCGTTCCTCGGGCTGATGTACTATTTTCTGCCGAAGGCGGCGGAGCGCCCGGTTTTCTCGTATCGGCTCTCCATCGTCCACTTCTGGAGCCTCGTCTTCATCTACATCTGGGCCGGCCCGCACCACCTGAACTACACGGCCCTGCCCGAGTGGGCGACGACGCTCGGCATGACGTTTTCGGTGATGCTCTGGATGCCCTCGTGGGGCGGCATGATCAACGGCCTCTTCACCTTGCGCGGGGCCTGGCACAAGCTGCGCGACAGCGTGGTGCTCAAGATGTTCGTCATCGGCATCACGTTCTACGGCATGTCCACGTTCGAGGGGCCGATGCTCTCGGTCAAGAGCGTCAACGCGCTGAGCCACTATACGGACTGGACGATCGGCCACGTCCACGCCGGGGCGCTCGGGTGGAACGGCTTCATGACCTTCGGCATGATCTACTGGCTGTTGCCGAGGCTCTGGCGCACGAAGCTGTGGAGCCAACGCCTGGCGACCACCCACTTCTGGATCGGCACCATCGGCATGCTCCTCTACGTCATGGCCATGTACAGCTCGGGCGTGACGCAAGGGCTCATGTGGCGCGCCTTCGACGAAGCGGGTCGCCTCCTCTACCCCGACTTCATGGAGACGGTCGTGCAGATCGTGCCGATGTACTGGGTGCGCCTGATCGGCGGCACGCTCTACCTGACGGGCGTCATCCTCATGGGCATCAACATGTACCAGACCATCAAGAGCGCTCCGAAGGAACTGCCCGACCCGTCCTTTGCCGTGCCGAAGGTCGCCACGGCCTGAGCCCGCACGTTCCTCCCTGCCGCTATTCATGGACCCGAAGCAAACACGCAGATGAAACGATTCATCAAAACCGACGGCTTGCACCGCAAACTGGAGGGCTGGCCCCTGGTCTTCACGATCCTCGTCACGATCTCGATCCTGGTCGGCGGCGTCGTTGAGTTTGTGCCGCTGGTGCTGGTCAAGAGCAACGTGCCGCGCATCGCCACGGTCAAGCCGTTCACACCGCTCGAAGTGGCGGGCCGCGACCTCTACATCCGCGAGGGTTGCAACAACTGCCATTCCCAGATGGTGCGCCCTTTCCGCCATGAACTCGAACGCTACGGCGAATACGGAAAGCCGGGGGAGACGGTGTACGAACACCCGTTCCTGTGGGGCTCGAAGCGCACCGGCCCCGACCTCTCGCGCGTCGGCGGCAAATACCCGAACCTGTGGCACGTCCGCCACATGCAGGATCCGCGCTCGACGAGCCCCCGCTCGATCATGCCGCCCTACGCGTGGCTGCTCGAAAAGGAGCTCGACTTCGACATCCTGCCGACGAAGCTGCGCCGTCTCCGCGCCGTGGGTGTGCCGTACTCCGATGAGGAGATCGCGCGGGCCGTGGCCGACGCGCAGGCGCAGGCGCGCGCCATCGCCGCGGACGTCGAAGCCAACAAGGGACCGAGCGGCCTCGAAAACAAAGAGATCGTCGCCCTCGTGGCTTTCCTCCAACGCCTCGGCATGGACCTCAAAGCCTCCACACAGGCGCAGGCGCTCCACTGATCCTCCCGCCCCAAACCTGAGGGACCTCCGCCATGATGAAAGAACTGGCGCAAAGCATGGAAACCGGCATCCTCGCCGAGATCGGGCTGATTGCCTTCATGTTTGCGTTCGCGCTCATCCTCATCCGGGCGATGACGATGAAAAAGCACGAACGCGACGACGCGAAGCACATGCCGTTGAACGATCCCCGGGAAATCGTCCTTCCCCCTAACCACGTATAGCCCGCCGAATATGAACCCGAACGAAGCAAAACCGACGCCGTCGCCGGAGGGGTCGCCGGACGCCCCGATGCAAGGTCACAGCTACGACGGCATTCAGGAGTACGACAATCCGATGCCGGGCTGGTGGGTCTGGATCTTCTGGGCCACGGTCCTCTTCGCGCCCTTCTACATCCTTGGCGTGCACGTCTTCGGCTACATCGACACGTATCAGGAGGACCTCGCCCAGAGCGAGCAGGAGTTGGCCGAGATGCGCGCGGCCTATGCCGAGGCGCATCCCTCGCTCCAGATCGACGAGGCCTCGCTCCAAAAATACGTCGAGGATCCGGCCATGGCGGCGGCCGGCGCGCAGCTTTTTGCCGCCAACTGCGCCTCCTGCCACGGCGCCGAAGGACAGGGCCTCATCGGACCGAACCTGACGGACAAGTACTGGATCCACGGAAACACCAACGTCGATCTTTTCAACGTCATCACCAAAGGCGTGCTTGAAAAGGGGATGCCGCCGTGGGAGTCGGTCTTCTCCGTCGAGGAGCGCGCCCAGCTCGTGGCCTTCATCCGTTCGCTCGAAGGAACGAACCCGCCCGACGCCAAGGAGCCGCAGGGAGAACTATACGAATAGCAAGGGATTATACTGATTTCAAACAGGGTGTTTTACGACCGCCAACGTATCGATCGAGGCCCCGGAGCGTCTCTCCTTCCACCGCCCGAGATCCGTACGCCCTGACGTGTTGAGGACGAAAGGAGCGACGTCGCGGACGGCGCGGCGTTCTTCCTTTTGACGTGTGCAACCTTCCCGTGTGATAAACTCATGGCCAACCATCCTCCCCGGCCCGGCTCCTTCGTGCCGCAACAGAACGTCGGTGTCCTCGATTCTCCCGAGGAAGTGCTCTCGACGATGACGCGCGAGGGCAAACGCCGCTGGCTCTACCCCACGCCGAGCCACGGCAAATTCACCCGGCGGCGGCGCATCGTCGCCTGGGCGCTCATCCTGGTCTACCTCCTCTTGCCCGTCATCCCCGTCAACGGTCAACCGGCCGTCCTGCTCGACTTCATCCACCGCGAATTCGCGCTCTTCGGCATCATCTTCTACCCGACGGACACGCTCCTCCTCATGTTCGCCCTGATCCTCGTGATCCTCACCGTCGTGTTCGGAACGGCGTTGCTCGGGCGGGTGTGGTGCGGCTGGGCATGCCCGCAGACGGTCTATCTCGAGTTCGTTTACCGCCCCGTCGAGCGGCTCATCGAGGGGCGCGAGCACGTCCGCAAACGCCGCGACGAAGGGCCCTGGACGTGGGACAAGATCTGGCGAAAAACACTCAAAATAAGCATTTATCTCGTCATCTCGCTCGTCCTCGCCCACACCTTCGTGGCCTACTTCGTAGGATGGGACCACCTCCTGGCCTGGATGACCGACCCGCCGACGACGCACTGGGGCTTCTTCGTCATGATGGCCTTCACGACGGCGCTCGTGATGTTCGACTTCACGTACTTCCGCGAGCAGATGTGCACCATCACGTGCCCGTATGCCCGCATGCAGTCCGTCCTGCTCGACCCCGACTCCCTCATCGTCTCGTACGACCCGAACCGGGGTGAGCCGCGCGCCAAACGCTCGAAGAAGAAGATCGAAATGGAGAGGCAGGGGCTCATCCCCGCCCTCGGCGACTGCATCGACTGCGGGGCGTGCGTGCGAACGTGTCCCACCGGCATCGACATCCGCGACGGCCTGCAGATGGAGTGCATCGCGTGCACGCAGTGCATCGACGCCTGCGACGCGATCATGGACCGCATCGAAAAACCGCGCGGGCTGATCCGGTATACCTCGGAGAACGCGCTCGCCGGGAAGCCCACGCGCATCCTCCGGCCCCGGACGGTGCTTTATTCGGCGCTGCTGCTCGTCCTGGGCGCGCTCTTCGTCATGGCGCTCACCTCGCGGGGAGCGTATGACATCAACGTGGGGCGCAGCGTCGGCGCGCCGTATACGATTCTGCCCGATGAGCGCATCGCCAACCGGCTGCGCTTCCGCGTGCGCAACCAGACGAACCATCCCTCGGCCTTCTCCATCGAGGCCGTCGCGCCCGCCGGGGTGGAGCTTCGCGTGGTGGGCGTGACGCCCGTGACGCTGGAGCCGGGCGAGATGAAACGCGTCGAGACCTGGGTCATCGTGCCGCCGGAGGACTTCACCGCCGGGAGCGTGGACGGCGTCTTCCGCCTCAACTTCGACGACGGCTTCTCGACCGACGCGACGTTCCGCCTCCTGGGTCCTTCGGAGTGATCGGGCGTCCCGCCTCCTTTGCATCAGTCAGACTCCCTTTTCCATGAAAGAGCTTCTTCCCCCGCACATCGCCTGGCCGCTGTTCGTCGTCACGCTGCTCGTGATGGGCGTGAGTGTGGCGGTGGGCACGCTGGTGCTGGCGAACTCGGACGGCGGGGCGCAGGTGGTCGAAGATTATTACCGGAAAGCCCTCGACTGGGACGCGCACGCCGCCGAAGTCGCCGCCACCGCCGCACTCGGCTGGCGCGTGGACCTCGTCGTCGCGCCGGGCGAAGGCGACGACGAGCCCGTGCTCGAAATCGCCTTCCGCGACCCGGACGGACGGCCGGTGACGGGCCTCTCCGGCACGGTGCGCGCCTTCCGCCCGCAGTGGACCGCGCCGGTGGCCGTGGCTCCGCTCGCCGAAGCCGACGACGCGCCCGGCGTCTACCGCCTGCCGCTTCCGCTCACCCGGTCCGGGCTCTGGGATTTCGAGATCACGGCCACGCGCGACACCCTCCGGTACACGAAGACGTTTCGCAAAGACCTCCCCTGAGCCGGGTCCCGAAGGATGCGATGCGCGGGCGTCTTCGCATCTGATGATCGTTCATGCCTCGAATGTCCGCCGCTCCCCATAACGCTCCCGCTCCGCCGTCCGACGCCCCGTGCGCGCATTGCGGGCTGCCCGTGGGGCCGCATCCCGTCGGCGACGACCCGTATTTCTGCTGTACGGGCTGCGCCCTCGTCTACGAAACGCTTCAGAAGGCGGGCTTCGGCGAGACGTATTACCGCCTCCGCGACGTTTCTCCGGCCTCGGCGCCCGCCTGTCCCGCCGCCACCGACGTGGATCCGCTGCTCCTCTCCGAACTCGACACCGCCCCCTTCCTTGCCGAGCATACCCGCCTCGCCGCCGACGGCACGCGCACGACGGACCTCTTCCTCGACGGCGTGCATTGCGCCGCTTGTGTGTGGCTCGTCGAGCGGCTCCCCTTCGAACGCGACGGCGTGCTCGAAGCCCGGCTCGACCTGCCCCGCGCCCGTCTCTCGGTGCGATGGGACCCGGAACGGGTGCGGCTCTCGGAGGTGGCGGAATGGCTGGCGCGCGTGGGCTACCGGGCGCATCCGGCGCGGGCGGAACAGGGGCTCGAACGGACGGAGGCCGAACGGCGGCTGCTCGTCAAGATGGGGGTGAGCTGGGCGCTGGCGGGCAACGTCATGCTGCTGGCGCTGGCGTTTTACGCGGGCCTCGACCTCACCCGCGAGCCGGAGCTGGCGCAGGCGGCGCGTCGGCTGAGCCTCCTCCTCGCGCTCCCCGCCGTCGTCTACGGCGGCAGCGAGTTCTTCCGCCGCGCCTGGGCCTCGGTGCGCCGCGCCGCGCGCATCCGCTCGCTCCGCCATCTGCATATGGACACGCCCATCGCGCTCGGCATCCTCGTCGGCTTCGGACACAGCGCGTGGGCCGCCGTCACGGGCCGGGGCGACGTATGGTTCGACTCGGTCACGGTCCTCATCGCCGCGCTCCTGACGGCGCGATGGCTTCAACTCCGGAGCCGTCGTCTGGCCGGAGACGCCACCGAACGGCTCCTCGCCCTGATCCCGACGATGGTGCGGCGCGTGGCGGCCGACGGCACGGTGGCCGTGGTGCACGCCGCCGCGATCCGCCCGGACGACCGCGTGGAGGTGCCGCCGGGCGAGGTCATCCCCGTGGACGGCGTCGTGGAGGCGGGCGCTTCGAGCGTCAACAATGCGGTGCTCACCGGCGAGAGCCGCCCGGAGGCCGTCGCGCCCGGCGCCGTGGTGACGGCGGGGGCGACGAACCTGACCGCGCCGCTGCGCGTGCGCGTGCGCGCCGCCGGCGAGGATACGCGCGTGGGCAAGCTCCTCGCCTGGGTCCGCGACGCCGCCACCCGGCGGGCGCCCGTCGTGCTCATGGCCGACCGCGTGGGCGGGTATTTCGTTCTCGGCGTACTCACGCTCGCGCTTCTGACGGCGGCGCTCTGGCTCTACCTCGACCCCGCCACGGCCCCCCTCCACGTCGCGGCGCTCCTCGTCATCACGTGCCCGTGCGCCCTCGGCATGGCCACTCCCCTCGCGATGGCCGTCGCCGCCGGAAAGGCCGCGCGCGCCGGCCTCTTCATCAAAAGCGACGAGGCCACCGAGCAGCTCACGTCCGTGGATTGCGTGGTGCTCGACAAGACGGGCACCGTCACCGAAGGCGCGCTCTCGCTCGTCGACTTCGCGGGCGAGGAGGCCGCGCTCGACCTCGCCTCGGCGCTCGAACGGCACAGCAACCACCCGCTCGCGGCGGCGCTCGTCCGGGCGCGCATCCGGCCCGGCTTCGACCTCGAAGCCATGACGACGACCGGCCTCGAAGCCCTCGCCGGAAAAGGGCTTCGCGGGACGGTGGACGGGCACGAGGTCGCCGTCGGGCGGCCCGACTGGATCGCGGCGCTGGCCTCACCGTGCCCCACCGCCTGCATCCAGTCGCTTGCCGCATACGCCGCGCGCGGTCTCACGCCCGTCGCCGTGGCCGTGGACGGGCGCATGGCGGCCACACTTGCCTTTGGCGACCGGATTCGCGATGATTCAAAAGTCATCCTCGACGGGCTCAAGGCTTCGGGGAAGACGGTGTACCTGCTCTCGGGCGACCATCCGGCGGTGGTGCGCGCCGTGGCGCACGCGCTCGGCATCGCGCCCGGGCACGCGCTCGGCGGCGTCGGACCGGAGGAGAAACGGGCCTTCATCGAACGGCTCCGGAGCGGCGGCGGGCGCACCGTGGCGATGGTGGGCGACGGCGTCAACGACGCGGCGGCGCTTCAGGCGGCGGACGTCGGCATCGCCGTGCACGGCGGAAGCACCGCCAGCCTCGTGGCCGCCGACGTGTTCATGACCCGGAGCGGCCTGCGCCCGCTCGCCGACCTCTTCGCGGGCGCTCATCGGGTGATGCGCGTCATCCGGCGCAACCTGGGCCTCTCGCTCGCCTACAACCTCGCCGGGGCCGCCGCGGCGATGGCCGGCCTCGTGAGCCCGCTCGTGGCCGCCGTCGCCATGCCGATCAGCTCGCTCGTCGTCGTCGTCTCGTCGATGGCGCAACGGTCCTTCGCCCCCCGACCCGACGACGGAACCAACGAAACCGCCGCTACCGAAAGCCTCCGCAAACACGCCGCCTGACCTGTCATGAACGTCCTTTACCTCCTCGTTCCGGTCGCCCTCCTGCTCGCTGCCGTCGGCGTCGCCGGGTTCCTCTGGGCCGCCCGAAACGGGCAGTTCGACGACGTGGAGACGCCCGCGCTTCGCATGCTGATCGACGACGATCGCGACGCGCCGCCGCCACGCGAGACCAGGCCCACGAACGGACGCCCCACCCCTCCATGAACCACGTCCCCTTCCCTCCCAACCAACGACCGAAGACCATGTCGAAAACGACTACGACGCACGCTTCCCGGAAAACCTATCCGGCTCCCCAGCCGACCCTTCCCCTCGACGGTGAAGCCGTGGAAGGGCTGGCCGCCATCTTCACGTGGGAAGCCGTTCCCGGGGCAGCCTCCTATCAGTTCCAGATCGCCCGCGACGCCGACTTCGAGGACGTGTACATCGACACGGTCGTGGAGAACAGCACGGCGCTGACGATCTACAGCATGCTGCCCCAGGACGGCACGACGTTCTACTGGCGTGTGCGCGTGACGGGCAAGGGCAATCCCTGGAGCCCCCCTGTCCGTTTCTTCGCCGCGACCGCCACCGACGCCGTTCCCGCGCGCGTGGCCGCCGCCTCGTCGCCTTCCCCCGCGCGGGCGCGGGCCGCCGTCTCGTCGCCTTCCCCCGCGCGTCCGGCGGCCCTGCCTGCCGCAGCGAGCGAGCGCGACACCGCCCCGCCGCCATACCTGTACGACGTCACGCCGAAGAGCGAGATCGTGACCGCCTTCCTCGTCATGATCGTGACCATCCTCATCGTCGCCTACGGCATCGCCGTCGCCCTCCCGTGACGGCGTTCACGGGCGCGGACGTTCCTGCGAAGGGGGAAGGGGCGCAGCCGCGGGCGCGGCGTCGGGCGCGGCGGGCACGACCTGTTCGTGCCCCTGATGGCCCTCGTCCCCATGCCCCATCCCCGCATGGAGGAGCGGCGTGCCGCGCGCGAGCGTGACGAGACCGAGCACGACGACGAGGACGCCGCCGACCAGGTTCAGCCGGGCCCGCCAGACCGGACGCATGAGAAAGCCGGTGAGCGCAAGCCCATAGAGCGCGGGGACCGTCGCCAGCCCGAAGACGGCCATCGTCAATGCACCCTCGAGGAGGCTCCCCGTTGCAGCGGCGGCGGCGAGTGCGGCATACACCAGCCCGCACGGAAGCAGCCCGTTCACGAGGCCGAGGCCATAGGCGCTCTTCAGGGTTCGTTTTCGTAGAAAACCCGCCATGCGCGTCGTGAACGCCCGCCACGGCCCGACCCGCCGGAACCCCTCGAACCGCCGGAACACCCCGAGCACCCCGAGTCCGACGCCGATGAGAAAGACGCCGAGCACGATGCTCAGCGCGCTTTGCGCCCCCGAGATCGCAGACGCGAGCGCGGCGCCGCCTCCCCCCGCGAAAGCGCCCAGGAGTGCGTACGTCGTCGTCTTGCCGAGGTGATAGAGCGTCTGACGCGCGTGCAGCCGCCGCCGCTCCCGCTCGTCGTGCGCCAGCGCCAGCGCGAAGCCCCCGCACATCCCCACGCAGTGCGCGCTCCCCACCAGGCCG
>Ga0256841_1002843_pt1 | contig 13398 bp, 13 predicted proteins | sample 356308metaG_FD_185971 | JGI IMG/M metagenome (GOLD analysis project Ga0256841, IMG submission 185971) | Hydrothermal vent microbial communities from Mid Atlantic Ridge, Atlantic Ocean - 356-308 | ecosystem: Environmental > Aquatic > Marine > Hydrothermal vents | place: Atlantic Ocean: Mid...
GGCATTTTCAACGGCCTGTGTGCGGTACAGGGGTGTACCGCCATTTTCGATGACGGCAAGTCATTGAAAATGAAGGAACCTGAAAATCGCATTTTCCGCTTCCTTCGTTGAAAAAGTCCAATGGAAGGACTTTTTCAACATCCTGCTAGGGCCGTCGTCATGAAGTATCGTGACAGCGGTTCTCTTTTTCGCCTGAAATCGCCAGCACGGAGAGGATTGTCCATGGCGTGAAGGCAAGATACAACATGGGAAAGGCAAGGTATGGACGGCCCGACTAATATTTTTGATATTCCTAAACAAGAAACACCATCTCCGGCCATATTGGCTAAATTGAAGCCGCGTGCAATGGCGGTTTGGGTCGATGCGCTGCCGGTGACCAATCTGCGTGCGACCACGCGTGCTGTCTTCGCCCGGCTCGAAACCTTGATTGGCAGTGAGTTGCCAAGTGGTGTCTTGCTTGATTCGTTGGAGATCCTGGTGGCTCGCTGCCATGCCGTCATGGCGCAACTCGATGAGCGAATTCGCGATAAGACGCGTCCCTTGATGCGTGACGATCTGCGTGCCGCCGACCTGATCTATGAACTGCGTCTTAAGGTTTATATAGGCTATAAACGGGTATTGCACGAAACCCAGAATGAACGTGGCGCCCGGCGTCTACTGCATCGCATGGCTCGCCGGCGGGCTTTCCATCGCGCGCAGGAAATGCTGCTCGAACTGCTGCGCAATCGTTGCCTGATCTACCGTCCGGTGCCTTATTTCCATTGGCTGGAGATACACGACAACTTCGAGCGGGCGTATGCGGAAAAGTGTCACGCGAAGCCGATGCGGTTGATCGATGATAGCGGTCTCCGGATGAGTAGCGAGGATCTGTACAAGCAGTCTCTGCTGTTTGCGCTGGCCAGTCCGCACCGTTTCCTTCCGCGTGATATACAGCGCTTGCATTTGGCGCTGCGGCGCTGGGCCAGTGATTGCGTGATCGAAAAAGTAGGTTCGGAGGTCGATGTGGATCGTGCTCCCTTCATTGTGGATATCAATCTGGACAAACCGCCGGTCCACATCTCAGCAGTGGACATGTCGAGACCATTGAGCGGATGGTATATCCATACCTCGGCGCTGGTTTCCACTGTCGCATCCGAGCTGGATGCCGCGGAGAAGGCACGTGGCGGTGAGATGCGCTCCCGGCCGAGCGATCGCCTGGATGTGCTGTCCTTGAGCTTGCTGTCTTCCTTGTTGCTCGGCTGGGGCATGGGCGCGCGTCGGCAGGTGGCGCGTACCCAGTGCCAGAGTTCCGTGCGCATCATCGCCGGCATCTCGGATCTGTATACCCTGCTGGGGGGTATACCCTTGCCCGACAGCAGCGCTTCCAGTGGTTTCGAGATGGAGGTCATGGGCACCGTTGGCGGACCCAAGGCGCAACCGGCGGAGCTGCGCTGGCACGAGGATCTCGCCGAGTTCGAGATAAGCTCCGGTGGCCGTGAGGGAGGGGCGAAACTACGCATACGCAGTTTTCTGATGTGCGATTCGAGCCATGGCGGCATGCTGATCTGCGCCGAGGATGCGAGCGCGAGCGATATCCATGTGGGTGAGCTGGTCGGCGTCTTGGATGATCCCGAAGCGCGCTCCATCAGTCACATCGGCGTCGTGCGCTGGATACGGCTGGACAGGCGGAATCGCCAGCAGTGCGGTGTTGAGCTGCTGCTGAACGACCCGCGTTGTTCGCAACTTCGGGTAGCGCGGAAGAACGGCATGGTGGAATATCTGCCGGTGATCTATCAGTTGCCCGACAACGGCCAGGATAATCTGCTGCTGATCACGGAATGTTTCTATGCCCAGGCCAGCGACAGTTTCCATTGGCGCTTCGAAGGTCAGGAGCAGCCACTGTCCCTGTCTCATCTGCTGGAATGTACCGGTGCTTATTCGCTGTTTCAGTTACCGTTGAGTTCGCTAGGCGACGATACGGACAGCCGGCGTCGGGATGTTCATTCGGCGGATTATTTCGACGATATCTGGGACCGGATCTGATCGGGCCGGGAATCTCTCGGATACCCCGGTCCGATCAGCGGTGCTGGCGTTTTATTGGGTCGAACAAATGTTTCTTCCGGTTCCAGAATCCTCTCGGAGAGCGTCATCGGATGGATTGCATCTCGCGCTGAATCCATTATAAGATAATGAAAAGTAAAGGAAAATATCAAATTTTCGAGCAGTCGGCGAGATCTCCGGGTCAAGTCGTCTCCACATCATCCGTGTCGACCTGCCCGGTCAGCTTGCGTCTCAGGTGCGACCAGGATACCCCGATGCTCAATACCGCGGCGATTACAAACCCGACGATGTAACTGATAACGCGTAGGCTGTCTGTGGACAGGTCCAACTGATCGATGATCAGCCATACCAGCAGGCCAAAAAAGATGGCAGCCAGCAGCGTGCCGAAGAACCCCAGTGCGAGGAAGGTGGCGCGTACCAGCACGATCCAGCCGACCAGCAACAGGATGCCAATGAGCGCCTTCAGTACCGAGAAATCACTGATGTCTTCCAGTAGTGGCTTGATCGCCCAGTCGAAATATGAATAGCCCTCTGGGTTATAGGTGGCGAATACGACAACGAGGGCGAAAGCGAAGCGTAGCAGGAAGTTGCCGAAGCTGAACGAGTAGGCAGCCATGAGTAGGTTCCTTTGTTTGAATTCGCACATATTATATCGTCACGGCCCGCCAGGCGTCGGAATTATCGCGACTCCCTTGTGTCCGAAGCGTCTTGTCCTGGCTCGCGCGCGACGTCGGATGGAAACGATCCGAAGGTCGTCCGGGTCAGGTGATCTGATTCTCGATAACGCGCTTGATTTTGTGCTTTTCGCTTGGCACTCTGGCAACGCAATTTTGCAGGAGGATGCCAACCATGAAAAAAAACCTTTTCCTGATGCTGGTGCTACTTTTCAGCATGCCGGCATGGGCCGACAATGTCCCGGCTGGAGACGAGCCGGCGCGAATACTCTCGGACGGGATACGGAATCTGCTTGTCTTCATCCGCCAGCCGGGTAACCAGAATGCGCTCGCGCTGGAGGGGTTCGTCAAGCGAGAGATCGCTCCGATCTTCGATTTTCCCTATATGAGCCGCTGGGTGGCGGGGCCGGCCGCGCGCGATATGAACGAGCAACGGAAGCGGCGTTTTCAGGTGATGTTTACCCAGCGTTTTCTGAAGCTGATGATCGGGCAATTGGCGAAGTTCAGCACGCAGGGTCCAATTCAGGTGTTACCGAGTCGACGCCTTTCGGCCAAGCATGCCTTGGTGACCGCGACGTTGGGGAATCGTCGCGGCTATCCGGCGCATGTGGACTTTCGTATGTATCGTTCGCCGACTGGATGGAAGGTCTTCGATGTCGCCGCCAATGGCAGTAGTGTGTTGGCGTATTTTCGTCGGCAGCTCGCTTCCCAGGCGCCGCGCCGCCGTGCTGGCACTTGGCGCTGAGAGTATTGGCCGGTGATGGCGCCAAGGCGGACTATCGGTTGATGAAGCTGTAGCCACGGCCAGCCGAACGTCGAAATTATCGCACGCGCATGGTTTCCTGGCGGCGTTGTGGGGAATGGTTCTGCGGTTTCCTCGCGCCTCGTCGGGAACGAACGGGCGCGAAGCACGTTTACATCCGGCGTTAGGCTGGCCGAGGCCAATTCGTCAAAACATCGGATTTGGGTGTCAGTCAGCCGAGTTTGTCTTTCAGTGCCTTCAGCGCGCTTACCTTGATCACGGTATGCGCGGGTTTGGCGGCAATCTTGATGGATTCCCCGGTGGCGGGATTACGCCCCATGCGGGACTTTCTCGCCGGTTTACGCACTTTTCTGATTTTGACGCCGGTATCGGGTATGGAGAATTCACCCGAGCCTCTGCGCGCCATGTGCCGGCCGATCAATGTCCCCAGGCTGTTGAAAACCGCAGCGATCTCTTTTTTCGTCAGGCCGGTATCGTCGGCGATCGCTTGGATGATCTGTGTCTTGGTTTGTTTTGTCTGAATGGCCGTTGGCCGTTTTACCTTTGGTGTCGCAGCGACCTTCTTTTTTACCGTCACGGATTTTCTTGCCGATACTTTTTTCGCGCTTGCCTTTTTGCTTGTTACCTTCTTTTTCGATGCTTTCTTTTTCACTACCATGGTTAAACTCCGTGATGATCGAGGGGTCTGGTGAAAGGGTATGCACGCTATATCCGGTGTTGGGCCAGCGGAGGCTATACTTGCAATGATTGGCAGTGGAGGTGACCGATACACGCAGACTGCCACACGGAATCTTCTAGCCATGCCAGAGCTTCCTGTCGATTCAAAGCATAACGGAGGGTTGAATGATTGCCAATAGATTTTCACCGGAATTCAAGCGTTTTTTGCGCTTTTCCCCGGTTTATTCTTGTCAAATGCGGCTTTTTCTTGGGTTGGGATTGCTGATTATACTGGTTTCCCTGTCTGCCTCCGGACGCGAGATAGCGGGGTTCAACTTGCCGGAATCGGTTCAGGTGGATGACACGCACGCACCCTTGGTACTGAATGGCGCCGGTATTCGCAGGAAATTCTTCTTTCCCGTCTACGTCGGGGCGCTTTATCTGCCAAACAAGACAACGGATGCCAAGGAGGCAATCGCGATGATGGGTGACAAGCGTGTGACGATGCGTTTCATCCATTCCGAGATTCCGGCGAGAAAACTTGCCACGGCATGGCGCGAGGGTTTTGCCGATAATCTGAGTACGGATGAAATGCGCCGTTTCAACGCGTCGATCGTCAAGTTCTGGTCGATGTTTCCTGGCGTGAGAAAAGGTGACGAAATCGATATCGATCAACTGGCGGACAAAGGTGTCGGCGTAACGCTGAACGGTAAGCCGCTCGGCCGGATCGATGATCCCGCGTTTATGTCGGTCTTGTTGCGTATCTGGTTGGGCAAGGAGCCGGCCAGCAATCGGCTGAAGCGTGATATGTTGGGAGGTTGAGGGTCTCGGCCGACGCTATGGCGGCTCCAGTCGGTTCCTATCCGTCATTGCCTGTAAGGATGCGCCGAACGCGGTCGATTTCGGGGCTGGCATGCTTGGCGGGCGTGCTTCGATCCTGGCAAGGGACGTGAGGCCATCTTCCACAACGACGAGCAACGCCGCCAGGGGCTTCAGCGCGCGTGCGATGCTTTCAAGCATGTTATTGGCCGCGACGCGTTCTCGAATTCACAACCATAAGCTGTGCGTATGCTGCAATCCGTAACTGAAGATGATATCCCGTTGCTCAAGGCGCTGGTGCCCTTGAACACGTTGCCGGCCGCGGAACTCACGGCGTTGCTGGAAACTCTGGAGATCAGATCCAGCGGCGAGGGCAGCGTACTGTTCCAGGCGGGCGATACCGATACCGGTAATCTGTATCTGCTCTCCGGGCGGATCGAGTTACTCGCCGGTGAGTCGGTGGTCGATGTGATCATCGCTGGCGCCGCCACGGCGCGTTTTCCGATAGCACATCGGTTTCCGCGTAAATATAGCGCGCGTGCGCGCACGGCGGTGCGCTATGTCGTGGTGGAAAGCCACTTGCTCGGCCGATTACTCGAAAAGGATCGACGGGATGCGTTGCGAGCGGATGACGGCGATATTGGAGATGACACGGCCGATTGGATAGGCAAGTTGCTCCAGTCGCGCGTCTTCCAGTCTTTGCCGAAGGAGGCTCTGCATGCGGTATTGCAGCGCATGCGCGCGATCGATGTGCATGCGGGAGACGAACTGATTCGCGAAGGCGAGCCGGGTGACTATTTTTACCTGTTGGATCGGGGCGAGGCGCTGGTCTCGCGGGATGGTGAGCAGCTTGCGTTGCTTCACGGTGGCGATATGTTCGGCGAGGAAGCGCTGCTCGGTGATGTGCCGCGTGGCGCCAGCGTCGCCATGCGAAGCGACGGTCGAGTGTTGCGTCTTGATCGGGACAGCTTCCGCCAGTTGGTGAAATTGCCGGTGCTGCGGCGCTGCGGGATGGAAGCCGTGCCGGAATTGGTGGCATCTGGTTGTGTCTTGCTGGATGTTCGCGATCCGGAAGTATTTGCCCAGGAGCATCCCGCGGGTGCGATTAACCTGCCTTTCGACTCACTGCGCTATCAGGCCGCGAGCCTTGCTCACGAACGTCGCTATGTGGTGTGCGGTGATGTGCCCGGGCATGCCCTGGTGGCCTGCTACCTGCTTACCGAAAGAGGCTTCGACGTTACCGCGATGGATGGTGACGCGCGTGCATTGGTGATCGATGACGACCGCTCGGCAGCGCCATCCCAACCCTCCCGGCAGAGGCCCGGCGACGGTGATGCCGAGTGGATTGGTGATATCTTGAGGACTTGCCATCCGGGCCTCGCGGCGGATTATCGTTTACAGATCGATGATCTTGGCGCCAGATTGGAAGCCGCCAATCGGCGTTGCGAACAATTTGCTGCGCAGCGCGATGAACTGCGCGATCGACTCGCCGCGCTTGAGCGACAGCAGCGGACCTGGCTGGCGGATGAGCGGTTTCGGGAATCCTTCGATCAACGTCTGAAGGCGCAGCAGGCGCAAAGCGATGCGTTGGAGACCGAGCTGGCGTTGATGCGCCGGCTGGAGGTCGAAGCCCGGAACGAGGCGCGCAAGCAGCATCGGGAGTGCACTCGGCTGGGGGAAGCACTGCAGGAGCGGGACGAGAGGCTTCAGTCGCTGATGAGCGAGCGCGATCAGGCCAGGCAGCGTGCCGAGACATTGGCGCCCCGCGGAGACGGACAGGATGACGTAGCGACGGAGGATGAAGCGCGCCGCGTCCTACGTCGTACTCAGCTTGATCTGGAGCACAGTCTGGGGGTAGTGACCGATAAGCTGAACGAAGCCGAGGAGCAGGCGCGCAAACGGCAGCGACAGCGCGACAAGGATGTTGCGACACTGTCGGACAAGATTGCCGGCTTGGAACGCCAGTTGCGGGACTCGGGGCGGGCGTTCATCGATGCCAACAACCGCTACAAGGAGGCCGAGCAAGCCTATCAGGAGCAGATTTCCCTGCTTGAGGCGAGGCTTCAGCGGCAGGAGGCTGGCCTGGACGATGAGGTGGTGGCGCGGCGTGATCGGGAGCGTTTGGTACTGATCAATCAACTCGATGAGCAAGAAGCGCGTGCCCGCGAGCTCGACCAAGAGGTGGCAGATCTGCGTCGGCAGTTGCAGGCATCCACCGAGGAAGCGACTGAGCTGCGTGAGATAATCGAAACCTATGCTGGTGATCGGGAGGTCGCGTGCGGACAGTCGGGCGATGTTCAGGTCGAAGCGCTGAAGGCGGAGTTGGCTTTGGTCCGGGAACAGGCGGAAGCGGAGTTGGAAAGCATGGCCTCTCGGCTCGGATTGGCGCGCGAGGTCGGCGATGACAGCCAACCGGGCAGTGTCGAGCAGGAGAATCTGCGTCAGGAATTGAGCGTTGTCCAGCGCGCGCTGCGCGAGCGCGAAGAGGCCCTGGAAGCCGCGCATGACGAACGTCAGTTTCTCGAGGACTCGCTGGAGGATCGTGATCAGGATCTGGATCGTATCTCCGGGCGGTTGTCGGCACTCGAGGTGGCACTACGTGACAGAGAGCTGCGCATGGGCGAGCTGGAGGCCGAGATAGCACAGAGCAAGGCGGCATTGGCGAAATGTCATAAGGAACGCGATGCTATCCAGGCTGCGGATTTTCGCGATGCGCGCTTCGCCGCCGTGCCGCCATCGGGCGCGGGCATGGCCGCGAGACCTGGCTCTTGGTTGATCGGCTTGTTCGGCGGGCTGGTCTTGGCGGGCGCGGGCGCTTGGCTTGGCTGGCATTTCGGGTGGCTGCCGTTGCCCGTGGCGGCGGGTCGCTCCGACGTGGTGGCCGAGCCGACGACTGATGCATCCCGGCACGATGAGGCTGTCGCGCGGCCTGCGCCCGAGGCGCATCATCTGCCGACGCGTGGCGGGCCACTGTCCCCGGTTGCGGTCAGGGATCGTCTCGCCGATGGTTCCCTCGGTCCCGCGATGCGCCAGCTTTCTGGCAGCCTGTTCCTGATGGGCGGCGACGCGGCTTGGGCGCCGCGAAACGCGCGCCCCCGCCACAGCGTCAGTATAGGCCGGTTCTGGATCGGCGAGCGAGAGGTCAGTGTCGCGGAGTACCAGCGCTTCGTCCGCGCGACAGGGCGGCGGGCGCCGACTGATTTCGGTTGGCGGGGTGACGATCTGCCCGTTACCGGGGTCAGTTGGGAGGATGCCTCCGCCTATGCTGTATGGCTTTCGAGGCAGACCGGCAAGCATTACCGCCTACCCTCGGAGGGCGAGTGGGAATATGCCGCCGCCGGAGGCTCCACCGCACGCTACTGGTGGGGCGAAAAACCCCTGACAGGCATGGAGAACTGTGCCGATTGCGGTACCCGGTATGATAATCGGCAACCGGCGCCGACGGGCAGTTTCGCGGCTAACGGTTTTGGCCTTTTCGATGTCGCTGGCAATGTGATGGAATGGGTCGAGGACTGTTACCGTGCGAACTACCGGGTGGGGCTCGCCGATGCGGATTGCCGTCGGCATGTTTTTCGTGGTGGCTCGTTTCATCGGTTGCTGGCGCAGTTGACCACCGTGGCGCGTGGGCAGGGTTCTCCGGACATGCGCATGCCATATCTTGGTTTTCGCGTTGCGCGCGATGATTAGCGTGCAAAGTATGCGGTTGGTGGCCTGTGGTTCGTCCGCGGTAACGCCGTGGATATCTCCGCGTAGGCCCGGTTTCGGCATCCCGAAGCCGAGCCGCTGGTAACATTCGTGATAGTGGGGCGTTGTTTCAATCATGATCATTGGCATCCTATGTGTTGGTGTCGCCACCCTGGATATTGTCAGCGAGTTGCCTTGCTGGCCGGGCGAGGACAATGAGATTCGCGCGTTGGGCTTGCGCCAGGTACGTGGCGGCAATGCGGCGAATACCGCCGTCGTGCTGGCTGGCCTGGGTGGTCAGGTGGTCGACTGGATGGGCACCTTAGGAGACGATCCGGGAGCAACGTGGATCGTCGACGACCTACGTGGCAAGGGGGTCGGAGTCGAGCATGCGGTGACCGTCTCGGGTGGGGCGACGCCGACATCCTGCGTGTGGCTCAATCAGCAGCGCGCAACGCGTACCATCGTGCATTATCGTGATCTGCCCGAACTCGATGCGCGCTGTTTCTCTCGCATCGATCTTGCCCCTTACGCCTGGATTCACTTCGAGGGCCGCAACGTGCCGGCGCTGCCCGAAATGCTTCGACGGGCGCGTGATGCCGGCGCGCGCGTCTCGCTGGAGATTGAAAAGCCGCGAGAGCACATCGAGTCGCTTTGGCCTTTGGCCGATGTGTTGATATTTTCCAGGCACTATGCGCTGGAGATGGGATTCGACTCGCCCAGGGCGTTGTTGAAGCATGCCGCGCGGCATGCGCCATGCGCGGAGCTGTTCTGTGCCTGGGGCGACGAAGGCGCTGCCTGGCAAGGCGTGGATGGCGGCAGTGATGTCGTTGGCGCGGCGTCGTTGCAACACTGCGTGGATACGCTGGGCGCAGGTGATGTGTTCAATGCGGCGGTCATCCACGGTCTGATCCGGGATTGGGCGCCAAGTGAGGCTCTCGGGTTCGCTTGTCGTCTGGCCGGACGCAAGTGCGCCCAGGTTGGATTCGAGGGTTTGCGCGATGAGTGAATGGGTGTTGGTCGAGGTAGACGATATTCCGGAGCAGGGTGGCAAGGGGCTGGAATTCGCCACAGCCAGCGGCGAGGTGCGCCCGATCTTTATCGTGCGCAAGGGGGGGCGGTTATACGCTTATCTGAACCGTTGTCCACATACGGGCGTCGGGTTGGAATGGATGCCGAATGAGTTTTTCGACTACGATAGAAACTATATCCAGTGCGCGATGCATGGCGCTTTGTTTGCTGTTGAAGACGGTCTGTGCTTGCGTGGACCGTGCATGGGGCAGCGTCTGCAACCCTTGGCACTGGAGATGCGTCGTGAAGGCTGTTTCGTGAAAGTCGGTCCGTGAGGCGGCCGACGGCGCCGAGCCGTTCAGTTCATCGCCGCGATGAAATCATCCGTTTCGGTGTCGACCAGGTCGGCTGGCAGCGGCGTATTCCCATTGGCTTCGCCCACCATGCTGCCGTCGACCCGCTGGAGCATCGGCGCCATACGTTCGTCGGCATGCGAGTCCAGGCATGGTGTGTCGCTTTCCATGCCGCTCGAATGGATTGTTTCACCCGTCGTCATATCGAATATGAGCATCATTCGTCTCCTTGGGTTCCGATGAATCTGCTACGTTGCCATGTCAATCATAACGACCGCATTCCGATGGCCTTGACTATGCATTGCACGATTGCATGCGTGCTGTTAACCCGGTAGCAAGATAGCGCATTGGTTTCGTGTTGACAGGCCCTAACAGGATGTTGAAAAAGTCCTTCCATGGTATTTTTCTCGTTGCAAAGAGAAAATACGATTGCCTCTTTGTTCACATTTTCCATCACTTATCGTGATCGAAAAGGGCGGGACATTCCTGTTCCACTCGGACATCTCGATTTTTCGAGATGTCTTATACATCACGGCATCTGCCTCGGGTAAAAGAATGCGTGGCGGCATCGCTTTCTTTCATTTGTAGCTTCGAATGACGACTGTCCGGGCGATCTTGTCATGCCAACCTTGCTTGCGTTTGTCGAGGCCCACCCACAGGAATCCCAGCCCGAGTGGTATCGCGGAAAGATAGTAGCTGATGTAGCGCAGCAATAAACGTCCAGGCGTGGTCGGTTGCAAGCTGTCCTTGTCGACGATGATGGCGTGAATGAGCATCTTGCCCGGTGTCGCGGATTTCTTGATCCAGAACAGCGTGACCGCGATGATCGGAAATACCCATGACAACAGGCCATCCACCGTGCCGGCGACCATTGGCGTGCTGGCCGAGAAATAGCTGGCGCCATAGACCATATACAAGATCGGCATGGTGATCATCAGCATCAGTATCGAGTCGATCAGGCTGGCGCCTACCCGGGGCCAGAAGCCAACATATTCGGTCACTGCGTCTTGCGCGAGGCTGTTCAGGTCGGCGTCTGGTGGCGAGAAAGGGTTGTGTTCGGCCATGGTTTTTGTCCTTCCGGTGGGCGATAATAGGTAAGGATTCTCACGCTTCGGCGGTGCAGCCATGCTTCGTGGGAATGACGGTAACATTACTGGAAAATTGGTGCGAGGCGCAACGGCCGATGGAACTCGATAGCACGATGTTTCCCTTGAGTATCTGGCTCGGGGCGTTGCTCGCGTATGCTTTGGTGTTGCTGCTGGCGATACGTCACGCGCCTTGGAGGCGTCTGAATGACAGTAATCAACTGCATGTATTTCTCGGCAGTTGCGCCTTTCTGATCATGCTCTGGCTGTTGCGAACCGAGATGCAAGCGGGCTTGGTATTCCATCTGCTCGCGGTGACCAGCTTTACCTTGATGTTCGGTTGGGCGCTGGCGGTCATCGGCGTTGCGCTGGTGCTGCTGGCGATGAATCTGGGCGGGCTGGCCGATTTCCAGAGTTTCGGTCTGAATGGCATGATTGAGGGCGTGTTGCCGATCAGTCTGACCTGGGTCGCGTTGTTGCTGGTGCGCCAGTATCTGCCACGCCATTTCTTCATCTATGTATTCATCAATGCTTTTCTCGTTGGCGGGTTGGCCGCGGTGTTGACGGCGCTGTTGGTCAGCGCCTTTCTATTGCTTTCTGGCGCCTATGACGCGCGACAGTTGGGTGACTACTATCTGCCATTCTTTCCGTTGATGTTTTTGCCCGAGGCCATGCTCAACGGCTGGATCATGACGCTGCTGGTTGGCTTCAAGCCGCACTGGGTCGGCACCTTTTCCGACGCGGATTATCTGGATGGCAAGTAGATGAGTCGACCACCGGTATCTGTCGCGGTCCATCTGAACCTCATCGATGGCGGTCTTTTCTTGTGCCAGCGTCTCTCGGGAGTCTTGTCGTGAGCTGGTGGGGGAAGCTCGCTGGCGGCGCCTTCGGCTTTATGCTGGGAGGTCCGCTCGGCGCCTTGCTGGGCGCCGCGCTCGGACATAATTTCGACAAGGGTCTGGAACGCTTCGGCGGTGTCGATCTGCTCGATCAGGGCGAGCGGGAGCGCGTGCAGACCGCGTTCTTCACCGCGACTTTTTCCGTGCTCGGTTATCTGGCCAAGGTGGATGGTCGCGTATCACGCGCCGAGATCTCCTTCGCCGAACAGGTCATGCGCCAGCTTTCGATGGATGTTGAACAGCGCAAGGCTGCGATCGCGCTGTTCAGCGAGGGCAAGCAGGCGAATTTTCCACTGGAGGGCGTGCTTGAACAGTTTCGTCGCGAATGCCAGGGGCGTGCCACGCTGCTGCAATTGTTCCTGGAGATTCAGATCTCGGCGGTTTGGGCGGATGGGGAATTCAGCGATGCGGAGCGGTATGCGCTGGAGACGATACGCCAGCATTTGCGTGTACCCAAGGTGGTGTTCGATGCCATCCGCCGACGCATCGAGGCGGTGCATGGTCCGGCTTCGGGCGTGGGTGGTGGACGTCGTAGCGCCGATCATGGCCAGACGCTGGATACCGCTTATGCGATACTCGGTGTCGACGCGGCAACGTCGGATGTCGAGGTGAAGAAGGCCTACCGGCGTTTGCTGAGTCAGCATCATCCCGATAAACTCGTGGCCAAGGGGCTGCCGGAAGAGATGATGCAACTGGCCGCGCGCAAGACACACGAGATCAAGCAGGCCTACGAAACAATAAAAGCATGCCGGGCGGAGTCCTGATCCGCCCGATACCAAAGGGGCGTTCGTCATGACCGATACACTAGATCCGGTGATCCTCAACTTTCTCTACGCCTTCATGGGCGGCTGCATGACGCTGTTCTTCATGTGGATGGGCTGCAAGGTGTTCAGCCACATCGTGTCCTTTGATATCGCCGATCAATTGGCGGCGGGCAACATGGCGGTGGGACTGATGGTGCTGGGAATCTTCGTCGGCATCGGCACGGCGCTGGGTTTGGTGATCGGCCTGGGTCTGAACTGATGCCGTGCCGGTGTTCACCGGGCCTGTGGTTGCTGTTTTTCGCGCCGCTCGTCACCTGGGCGAATGTGTCGGACGGTGGCGTCGAGCACGAGCAGTGGACCAGGAGATACGATCCGTACTTCAAAAAGTATGCCAAGCGCTACTTCGGTCCGGGTGTCGACTGGCGCTGGTTCAAGGCGCAGGGGATTGCTGAATCCGGTCTGAAGGCGAAGGTTCACAGCCGTTCTGGCGCGGTGGGCATCATGCAGATCCTGCCGAGTACTTTTGGCGACATCAAGAAGAAAAATCCATCGATCGGCGCGCTGGCGGAACCTCGCTGGAATATCGCCGCCGGCATCTACTATGATCACCATCTGTACAAGCGCTGGCGTAAGAAGCTGGTCTATCCTG
>Ga0256841_1002844_pt1:5000-13396 | contig 13396 bp, 8 predicted proteins | sample 356308metaG_FD_185971 | JGI IMG/M metagenome (GOLD analysis project Ga0256841, IMG submission 185971) | Hydrothermal vent microbial communities from Mid Atlantic Ridge, Atlantic Ocean - 356-308 | ecosystem: Environmental > Aquatic > Marine > Hydrothermal vents | place: Atlantic Ocean...
CAGCCACTTCCTCCGAAGAGTCCACGGCCAGGTTCTCGTTCGACTTGCATGTGTTAGGCACGCCGCCAGCGTTCATCCTGAGCCAGGATCAAACTCTCCGTAAATGTCCTCGTCCAGACAGCGAAAGCCCGCATCGCGAACCTTCTCCCCTATCCAGACTCGGACCCTTTACGTCTCTATCGCACCCAGCGCCGAAACGCCAGGTCTCTTCTCTTGCTTGGCCCGCCTATCTTACCACTCTGCAGTTGTTAATGTGCGCTTCACCTACACCCTACATCCACACTCCTCGCACCCCAGCTCTGCTCCCAAGGCACAAGTCCCTATCCTACCACCCCCCACGCCCCGCCGTCAAATCCCGATAGAGTCAAATCCCGATAAACCGGAAACGCAACCCGCTCCCATGACAACGCACAGAAACTCCCCAGAAACGATGCACCCGCATCGCTCCCTCCGCTACGCCCGGCCTATCCAGTTGAACCTCTACCCGGTTGAACCTCTACGGGGCTCGCTTGCAAAGGTGCTAGACGACAGCGAGAAGTCTCCAAAAAAACAGCCCTCAGGCCGCCTCTCCGTCCTCCCCCTCACTGCCAGGGGCAAGAGTATAGTCTACACACATCCCCCACCCCTGTCAAATCCATCCACCCACAATTTCAAACAAAAACCTGGGGGAACATAGGGCCGATCAGGGGAGTGTACATCTCCTTCACTGCCACTCATTTCGACGTCCTGTGGCCCCAAATTGTTCCCCGAAACTCCCCAGAATCTCTGGAGAAATGCGATGCTGCCCTGAACGCTAGCAACCTAACGCCGGCGCCTATGAGGACAACCTGACGAGCTCCCACCTCGTGGACGCTGGACACCACTCCAGGGCTCAGGACAGGATCAGCAGAAGAGCGTTCTGCTCCACCCGATCTCCGGCCGCCACCTCCACTTTGCGGACCACGCCGGCCCGCAGGGCGCGGATCTCGTTCTCCATCTTCATGGCCTCCAAGATCACCAGGGGCTGGTCCTCGGCCACCTGATCTCCCTCCCCCACCAGCACCTTGATCACCAGCCCAGGGATGGGCGCCCGAACCGGGAGCTCCCCGTGGGGCAGCACCGGCCCTCCCCGACCTGTGCTCAGCCGACGGCTCCGCTCATCCTGCACCGCCACATGGATCTGTTCCCCGCGCAGGGTCACCGCGTAGGCGCCTCCCTGGTCCTCCACGAAGAGCTCGTAGCTGTCCCCATCCACCAACGCGCTGAAGAGGCCCGGGGCGCCGCTCTGCCGCAGATCCACATCCACCGGCTCCCCGTTCATCAGGATCTGGCCATCCACGATCTCGATCTCGAACTCCCGCTCCCCTACCCTGGCAAAGTATTTCAACAGCGACCTCCCATGGCTCGCGCTCGCCCGATCTGCTTCCACAAGCTGCGTTGCGCGCCCTCCCGGGCCCCAATATGGACCGCCCGTCGCCCCTCCTCGTGGACCACCAGTGTGGCCACCAGCGCCGCGATCCGCTCGTGCTCCGGCGAAACGTGCTTCGCCTTGACCAGCTGCCGGCGGCTGATGAAACCGGTGTCGAAAGTGCCCCAGATGAACTCCGTGCTGTCCATGATCTCCTGGTGGAAGGGGATGGAGGTCTTGATCCCGCCGATGCGGTACTCGTTCAGAGCCCGGCGCATGCGCAGGATGGCCTCGGCCCGGGTCTCCCCCCAGACGATGAGCTTGGCGATCATGGGATCGTAGAAGAGGCTCACCTCGTAGCCCTGGTAGAGGGCGCTCTCCACCCGCACCCCAGGCCCGGTGGGCTCCTTCAGGTAGGTGACGGTGCCGCTGTTGGGCATGAAGTTGTTGAAGGGGTCCTCCGCGGTGATGCGGCACTCCATGGCCCAGCCCTTGGGAACGATGTCCTCCTGGCGGTAGCGCAGACGCCGCCCCGCAGCGATGGCGATCTGCTCCTTCACGATGTCCACGCCGGTCACCCACTCGGTCACCGGGTGCTCCACCTGGAGCCGGGTGTTCATTTCCAGGAAATAGTACTTGTTTTCCCTGCTATCGAAGAGGAACTCCACTGTGCCCGCGTTCACGTAGTTGACCGCCTCGGCCGCGGCGATGGCCACTCGCCCCATCTCCGCCCGCAGCTCCTCATCCACCACTACGCTGGGCGACTCCTCGATGAGCTTCTGGTGGCGGCGCTGGATGCTGCACTCCCGCTCCCCCAGGTGGATGGTGTGGCCGTGGCTGTCCGCCAGGATCTGGATCTCGATGTGGCGAGCATTGGGGATGAACTTCTCCAGGTAGACCTCGTCGTTGCCGAACGCGCCCATGGCCTCCCGTCGGGCCGCGCCCAACGCCCGGGGGAACTCCTCCGGCTCGTGGACGATGCGCATGCCCTTGCCGCCCCCGCCGGCCGTGGCCTTGATCATCAGAGGGAAGCCAATCTGCAGGGCCGCGGCCTTCAATTCACTATCCGAAAGCCCCTTCTCCGTGCCCGGCACCAGGGGAACGCCCCGCTCGGCCACGGTCCGGCGAGCGGTGAGTTTGTCCCCCATCTTCTCGATGGCCTCGGGAGGGGGGCCGATGAACGTGATGCCAGCATCCTGGCAGGCCGCCGCGAACTCCGCGTTCTCGGCCAGAAAGCCATAGCCCGGATGGATGGCGTCCACCTCGGCCTTGCGGGCCACGTCGATGATCTTATCGATGCGCAGATAGCTTTCCCGGCTGGGGGCCGGGCCGATGTGGTAGGCCTCGTCCGCGTAGCGCACGTGCAGGGCGATGCGGTCCGGATCCGAGAAGACGGCCACGGTGGAGATGCCCCGTTCCTCGCAGGCCCGCAGGACCCGCACGGCGATCTCCCCCCGGTTGGCCACAAGCACTTTCTTGAACATGGCGGCAATCCTTGTCAGCCGATGGTGGTTCGATGGAGCCGGGCCCGGATCAGCACCCGGTCAAATTGGTAGGGGGCGGCCGGCAGCTCCGCGCTCTCGTGCCACTCCCCAAAGGCCGGGTCCCCTGGATGGAGGACCAGGCGGCGAAAGCCCCAGATGGTCACATCCTGGACTCGTCCAATGGGGGTGCGGAAATCCTCCTCCACCAGGCCCTGGAGGAGGCCATACCCGGCCAGGTGACGGGTCTCCCAGACGCCATAGGGCAGAGCGCCATCCTCCCCCGGCCCGCAGGTGACCCGCACAGCCGCCGGTCCGCAGTCCACCAGCAGGGTGGCGAAGGCCTCCCCGCCCTCCTGGCGAAGGTCCGCTTCCTGGATCTGTCCGGCAAAGGCGTAGCGGGCCCGGCCGGTCTGTTTGAGCTGCCGCAGCAAGGGCTCCTTCTGGACCGCGTACCAGCTCTCCGCCCCGGGATCCGGCAGGAGCACCCCCGCGTCCAGGATCACCGAGAGCACCTGGCCCTGGCGCAGGCCAGGATAGCCCATGAGCCGGTATTGCTCCGCCGGCAGCTCGAATTCCACCTCAAACAGCGCCATGGTCGCCTCTCAGTCTCTCTGGGGTCGATCTGGGGTCACACCGGAGGTCACAGGGGGATGTTGCCGTGCTTCTTGGGCGGCAGGGAATCCCGCTTGTTCTGCAGCATCTCCAGGGCGTTGATGAGCCGGGGACGGGTCTCCCGGGGCTCGATGACGTTGTCGATGAAGCCGGCGCCCGCGGCCACGTAGGGGTTGGCGAAACGCTCCCGGTAGTTGGCCACCAGCTCCGCCCGCTTGGCCGCCGGGTCCTCGGCCGCGGCCAGCTCCCGCCGGAAGATGACGTTCACCGCGCCCTCGGGCCCCATGACCGCGATCTCCGCGCTGGGCCAGGCCAGGACCAGATCCGCGCCCAGGTGGCGGGGGTTCATCACGCAGTAGGCGCCGCCGTAGGCCTTGCGCACGATGACGGTCAGCTTGGGGACCGTGGCCTCCGCGAAGGCGTAGAGGAGCTTGGCCCCGTGCCGGATGATGCCTCCGTGCTCCTGGTTCAGGCCGGGCATGAAGCCGGGCACATCCTCGAAGACCACCAGGGGGATGTTGAAGGCGTCGCAGAAGCGCACGAAGCGGGCCGCCTTCTGGCTGGCCTCGATGTCCAGGACGCCGGCCAGGACCGCGGGCTGCTGGGCCACGATCCCCACGGAGCGACCGCCCAGGCGAGCGAAGCCCACCACGATGTTCATGGCCCAGTGCTCGTGCACCTCCAGGAAGTGACCATCGTCCACCACCCGATGGATGATCTCCTTCATGTCGTAGGGCTTGTTGGGATTGTCCGGGACGATGGTGTCCAGGCTCTCGTCCTGGCGCAGGGGATCGTCCTTGGTGGGGACGAGGGGGGGATCCTCCAGGTTGTTGGGCGGCAGATAGCTCATGAGCTGTTGGGCCAGCAGGAGGGCGTCCTCCTCGTTCTCCGCGGTGAAGTGGGCCACCCCGGACTTGCTGGCGTGGACGAAGGCGCCGCCCAGATCCTCGAAATCCACCTCTTCGTGGGTCACCGTCTTCACCACCTCCGGCCCGGTGACGAACATGTGGCTGGTCTCCTTGACCATGATGACGAAGTCGGTGATGGCCGGGCTGTAGACGGCCCCCCCGGCGCAGGGCCCCATGATCACGCTGAGCTGGGGCACCACCCCGGAGGCCATGACGTTGCGGAAGAAGATGTCCGCGTAGCCGGCCAGGCTGAGGACCCCCTCCTGGATGCGGGCGCCGCCGGAGTCGTTGAGACCGATAACCGGCGCGCCGTTCTTCATGGCCATGTCCATGATCTTGCAGATCTTGGCCGCGTGGGTCTGGCTGACGCTGCCGCCGAAGACGGTGAAATCCTGGGAGTAGACGTAGACCAGGCGGCCGTCGATGGTGCCGTAACCGGTGACCACCCCATCCCCCAGGAACTTCTGCTTGTCCAGGCCGAACTCGGTGCAGTTGTGCACCACGAAGGGGTCCAGCTCCCGGAAGCTGCCTTTGTCCAACAGCAACTCCAGGCGCTCCCGGGCCGTCAGTTTGCCCTTGGCGTGCTGGGCTTCGATGCGCTTCGCGCCGCCGCCCAGCCTGGCCAGGGCTTTCTTCTCGCGCAGTTGCAAGATTCTAGGGTCGTTCACGTTGTCGTCCAAGGGAATCCTCGCTGGGAACTGGAAGGTCAGTTGGAATCGGAGCCAGGGTTGCGCCGCCAGCGACACCCGGCCGGAGGGCCAGCGTCAGAGGCCGAAGACCCCGGGATCGATCACGCCGGTGAGCAGGAGCAGCGCGATCAGGATGGGCTGGTGGATCACGTAGATGAGGAGGGAGTGGCGGCCCAGAAACTGGAGCAGGTTGAACGGGAAAAAGCGGCCCAGATCCGGCAGGGGGAAGCGCCGGCGCCCCCCTGGGTAGAGGGTGTTGCCCAGAAAGATGCCGATGAGCACCACCCCAAACCAGGGCGCCACCGGGAAGTAGTCCAGGAAGACGTAGTTGCGCGGCTCGATCCCCAGCCAGACCAGGCCCAGATGGTCCACTTTGATGGTCTGGAAGTACTCGCTCAGCCCGATGAGACCCACGCCCAGGGCCAGGTTCAGGAAGCGGTAGCCCAGGAAGGGGAAGGCCACAGCCACGGAGAAGCCGATGAGGTGGAGCACGCCAAAGTGGATCTGTCCCACCCCGGCCAAGGAGACCGCGATGGCGATGCCCACCCCCACCCCGAAGATCTGGGCCCCTCGCTTCAAGAACTTCAGGTAGAGGTCCCGAGTTCGAGGAAAGCGAGGCCGGGCCCGGTTGTAGCTCAGCACCAGAGAGACCCCCACCAACGTGATGAAGAGGGTGGCCGTGGTGCGCTGGAAGTAGAACCAGAAGCCCCGGTGCAGCACGATGTACTGCTCGGCCAGGGCTTTGAGATCCCACATCAGGTGGAAGATGACCATCATGACGATGGCCACCCCTCGCAGGCTATCCACCTCCCACAGGCGACGGAAGGCAGTCCGAGCCCCCTCCCCCGCCTGGGCTTCTTCTCGGCTCAAGGCCGTGGTGAGTTCCGCCATCATGCCCCCACCCGGATCACGATCTTGCCGAAGTGCTCCCCGGCCAGCATGCGCGCCATGGCGTCCCGGTACTTTTCCAGGGGGAAGACCGAGTCCACCGGCGGCTCCAGCTTTCCCTGGAAGACCAGGTCCATGACCGTCAGGAAGTCATCCTGGGCGCCCATGGTGCTGCCGATGATGCGCAGGTGGCGACCGAAGACCAGGTTCACCGGGACGCTGGCGTTGTAACCGGTGGTGCCGCCCACGGTGACCAGCCGGCCGCCCGTGGCCAGGGAGCGCAGACTGATGGGCCAGGTGGCCTCCCCCACGTTGTCCACCACCATGTCCACCCCTTGTTTGCCCGTGGCCAGGTAGACCGCCTTGCCCCAGTTGGGCTCCTGGCTGCGGTCGTGGACCCAGTCCGCGCCCAGAGCGCGGGCCCGCTGGGCCTTCTCCTCGCTTCCGGCAATGACGTAGACCTCCGCACCCACCAGCTTGGCGATCTGGATGGCCACGCTGTTCACGCCGCCCCCCGCGCCCACCACCAGGACCCGCTCCCCGAAGCGGAGCTGCCCCGCGGTGATCAGGTTGTGCCAGGCGGTCACGTAGACCAGGGGCGCCGCGGCGGCCTTCACCAGGTCGTAGCCCTCGGGCACGGCCACCAGGTTGCGAGCCGGGACCTTCACGTACTCCGCGGCGGCGCCGCGGATGTGCTCCCCCAGGATGTGCCAGGTGCGGCAGCGGTTGTGCCGTCCTCGAATGCACTCCCGGCACTTCCCGCACCACATGAGCGGGTTGGCCACCACCGTCTGGCCCACCCGCCAGTCGGTCACATTTTCCCCCACGGCCACGATGACACCGCTGAAATCGCTGCCGGGAATGTGGGGCCACTCCAGGTCCAGCCCCTTCCATCCCTTGCGCACCCAGTCATCCAGGCGGTTCAGGGCGGAGTAGGCCACCTGCACCAGCACGTCATCCGGGCCGATCTCCGGCAGGGGCATGTCCTCCACGTATTCGTAGACGTCCAGGGAAGGGGTGTGTTGGCGGTAGACGATGGCACGCATGGAAGCTCACCCGGTCATGGAGCGATGGGGGGAAGAGCACTGCCAGGAGGTGTCAGAGGCAGCTACTCCGAACGGATTGCCGTGAACAGATTGGTATGAAAATGAACAGATTGGTGTGAAAAACGTCCTGAAAAATGCCCAGCGAAGAACAGAAATTCGGCAAAGAGACAACAGAGAGAGCGCCGTCAGAGCAGGGCCCTGTCAAAACAGGGCCAAGGTGGCCGCCACGGCTCCCAGGAAGAGGCAGAAGCCGAAGTAGAGGAGCAGCAGGAGCAGCAGGCCACAGCTCAGGCCCAGGTTGATCCAGCCGCTGCCTGTGCCCTCCAGGGACGAGAGACCGCCAGCGCTGACAGCCAGGCCCATCAACAGGGCGAGGGTGGCGAAAGCCACGCTCACGGGCAATCCCCAGCCCAGGACCCCGTACGCCAGGTAGAGCCCCAGCGCGCCTGTGCCCAGCCCGACGAACACGCTGACCAGGATGATGGGAAGCGAGGGGGCCGGGGCTGTCTCATCCCGATCAGCGGGTGGCCAGGCTGGGCCAGGGTCCACTGTGCGAATGCCATGGGTTGCACGTTGACGTGCCAAGGTGGCTGCTCATCCCCTGGGGCGGCTTGCCTTTCACAGATTTCGACGATTCGGTCTGCCGGGCTAGAATGGGAGCCTAGAACGGGAACAATGGCACAGACCAGGGCAGGCCTCTCCCGATCTGCAGCCGTCTCCGACCGCTGCTGCGCCAGATCCTGGCTGCGTCAAACCCTTACTGCCGGGAGAAGCCGAGCCCACATTGTTGGTCATTTTACACGATAGAGATGGAGATGACAAAGCAAGCCGGGAAAGAGAGACGCCCGAAAAACCACGTCCACGAGGAGCAGATGGACCCCGAGCGGCTGATGCAAAGCCTGCGCGCGCACCTATCCGGACCCTACCTGGGCCAGCGGATCCAGCTCCACCGCCGGGTGGCCAGCACCATGCCCCTGGCCCATGCCCTGGTGGCGGAGGCCGAGGACCCAGCCCGGGCGGCTGGCGCGCTGATCCTGGCCGAGGAGCAGACCGCGGGCAGGGGCCGCCTGGATCGCACCTGGCAGGCCCCACCTGGGAGCTCCATCCTGGCCAGCCTGGTTGTGGCCGGCCCCCTGCTCCCCCAGGAGCCAGCCCAGCTCCCTATGATCGGAGGACTGGCCGTGCTCCGGGCCCTGGTGGCCTGCCGCCCGGAGCTGGTCGGCCAGGTCTGGCTCAAGTGGCCCAACGACGTGCTCCTGGGCCCGAAGGCCGAGGAAGCGGGCAAAGTGGCCGGCCTCCTGGTGGAGAGCGCCTTCCAGGACGGCCGCATGGTCTACGCGGTGCTGGGGATGGGCATCAACGTGAACCAGAGCCACTCCCAG